>WNGJ01017957.1_pt1 | contig 12564 bp, 13 predicted proteins | sample 5400611 | NCBI WGS metagenome assembly WNGJ01 (sample SAMN13153375, study PRJNA577476) | soil metagenome | isolation source: 40 cm soil or saprolite under Garry oak tree replicate 1 | place: USA:California | collected 2016-06-15
TGGATATGGTCCACTCGTCAACGACGCCGGGCTTGCCCGCCTCGGTGTCGACGATCAGATAACGTCCCCGGTTCTGATGGTGGATCTCGCTGGTGAAGGTGCGAGGACCAAACAGCGTCGGCTCATCCTTCATCTTCTCCAGTTGTGCGGTCACCGCGGCGGTATCCGTCGAGCCCGCGGCCTGAACGGCCTTTGCCCAGACCTCGATCAGAACATAGCCGGGATAAACATACTGACTGGACGGCGGCGCGCCGGTAACTTCGGCGTATCTCTTGTTGAACTCGGTCACCTTCGGATTCGGATCGTCGCCATAGATCGAGCTCTGCACCGGCACGAAAAAGTTCGAAAGGTCCGGCACCGCTTTTAGCCAATAGCTGCCATCGACTCCCGAGCCGTTCAGAATCATCGATTTGATGCCGGCGGCACGGATCTGCTTGATGGCACTGACGACGCCCGGCATCATCGAGCAGAGCATGATCGCGTCAGGCTCCTTGGGCAGATTCTTGATGCGGGTGATCTGCGAGGCGATCGAGGTGTCGTCGTTCTTGAAGGTGTCGCTGCCTACCAGTTTGGCTTCCTTCAGTTTCGGCAGCATGTAGTCGAAGCCATCGCAGATACCCTTGTTGTATTCCGTCCAGTTGTCGAGCAGGCGATAGTAGGCGCGGGAGTTCTTCTTGGTGTAAGACCATTCCGCCATCGTCGCGCCCTGCACGGCCGCCAGCACCGAAGCCGAAAATGAATTCGGGCCGACGCCCTGGATGCCGGCCTTGATCGACTCGGCACAGAGGAAGAATGAGATCTTTCCGGCCGCCTGCGCGGCGAGAGCGGCCGGCGCGCCGAAGTCATAATCACAAGAGACGACCACGAGGTCCGCGCCCTTGTCGATGACTTCGAGGCCGGCCTTGGCGCCTTCCGCGCGATCCGTCTTGGTGTCTACCGCGACCGCCTTGATCTGGCGCCCCAGCAGGCCGCCGGCCTTGTTGATTTCGTCGATCCGCATCATCGCGGCGTCCTGCGCGGGCTTGTCATAGGCCTGCATGAAGCCGGAACTCGCGGTCGCAAAACCGACAACGATGTCGGCGGCATGAGCTGTTATCGTCGAGCCCAGAAAAACGCTCGCGATCGAAAGCAATTTCAATCTTGTCCCTATTCGCACGGTACCCTCCAACGTTTGAAATTCAGTTCCCACTTATCCACGAATGCGCAGCCGGAGACCGATCCGTCACGCGCCTTCGGAATTCCGTCTCTGCGGTCGTTTCCGCCAGCCGATCTCTTCGTTGCGCATAAGGCCCGAGGGCCGAAAGATCAGGATCGCCACCGTGACGACGCCGATCGCGATTTCCTGGGTGCCATTGGGAAGCGCCAGCGTGACGCCTCCGAGATCGACGCCTTTCTCGAACCAGCGCAATATCTGGATGATCGACGAGATCACGACGACGCCGATCACCGCGCCCGACAGGCTGTTCATGCCGCCGACGACCAGCATCGAAAGCGCCACGAATGTCAGGCCGAGGTAGAACGCATCCGGGTTCACCACGCCGAGGAAATGAGCGTAGAGCGAGCCGCAAAGGCCGATCACCGCCGCACTGACGACAAAGGCGATAACAAAACTGAGCCAGACACCGGCATACATCGGGATGCCGACGATCGAACTCGTCCCCCCGGTCACCGTATCCCAATTCGAGTAGACCGTATTGATGACGGCCAGCATGGCGAAAGTCGCGATGCTGGCCGCGATCCCCGACAGCCGCATCAGAATCCGTCCCACGATCAGGGCGAACACCGCCGCCAGCAGCGATGACAGCAGCGCCGATGCAAGGAATGGAAGCTGATGGTCCTTGATGAAGTACGGCAGACCGCGCAGCGAGTATTTCTTCATCATCGGCGGTATCGTGAACCATGCCGTGGCATAGGCGCCGATGCACATGAACCCGATATGCCCGAAACTGATGATGCCGGAATTGCCGATGAAGATGTAGAGTCCGATCACCAGCATCACGCGAATGAACATCTCGACGATGGTGCGGCTGAACGGGCCGGATCCAACGAATTGCGCCGTTATCGCGATGGCAAGCAGCATCGCGACCAGGAGGAGGGGGGTCGATACGGTTCTGTAAAGAATGGAATTCCGCATCGATCCTCAGATCCTTTGCTTGGTTGAGTTCGGCGCGAACAAGCCTTGCGGACGCCAGATCAGCGAGACGATGACAGCCCCATAGACGAAGGCGTCGCGGAATGGGCGCGCCTCGAGCGGCAGCCCGACCTGCATCACGACGCTCGCGGCGCCGATCAGATAGCCGGCCAGAACCGCGCCGGTGAGGCTGCCGAGCCCGCCGATCACCGTGGCGATAAAAGCCACCAGCATGACCGATGCGCCCATCTGAATGTCGGCCGTTCCGGTCTGGGTGACGCGGATGAGCCCGACGGCGGCGGCCAGCGCACCGCTGACCGCGAAAGCCAGCATGATCACCGCATTGGCGCGCACGCCGAGCATGCGCGCCATGGTGAAATTTTCGGCGGCGGCCCGCATTTCAAGGCCGTAGCGGGTGCGGCGAAGAAAGGCGGTCAGCGCGATCAGAATTGCGACGGTGATGACGATGGTGATCAATTGCAGCAGCGGAATCCGCGCGCCCAGTATTTCGACCGGCAGGCCCAGCGCCGGCCAAAGATTGATCGACTTCGGCCGGCTCGAGAACAGCAGCAGCAGGACATGCTGAATGACGAACCCGACGGCGAAAGACGCAATCATCATGGTGGCCGGATTGGCATTGCGAAACCGGCGAAACACCAGAATTTCGGAGGCCACTGAAATTCCCGCGCCGAACATCAGTACAACGGGGACCAGCACGAACCAGGGCAGATTGCCGAGGAAAACGATGGCGGTGGCGTCGATCGACGGCCATAGCAGCGCGAAGACGCAGAACGCGATGTAGTCGCCCTGGGCAAAGTTCACGAGCCGCATGACCCCGAAGATCAGCGCGATGCCGAGCGCGCAGATCGCATAGAGACTGCCAAGGCTGAGGGCGTCGAAAGCGATCTGGAGCAGCGCCGTCATCTCCTCAGGTCTCCTCATAGCCAAAATAGGCTTTGGTCAGGGAATGACCGCTGGCGAGGACGCGCGCATCGCCCTGCAGGATGATTTCGCCTGACCGCATCAGGATCATCCGTCCGCCGCTGAGCAGGGCGCGGGTCGAACTCTGTTCGACGATCAGAAGCGTCAGCCCGCGCTGGTCGCGCAGCTTCAGAAGGGTCTCGTAAACCTGATCGATGATCTTCGGCGCGAGGCCAAGCGACGGCTCGTCGATGGCGAGCACGCGCGGGCGGGTCATCAGGGCGCGGGCGATGGCGAGCATTTGCTGCTGGCCGCCCGAAAGCACGCCCGCGGAGGAATTGCGGCGCTCTTTCAGCATCGGGAAGACGGCATAGACGTCGGCGAGATCCGCCGCGATCGCCGCTCTGTCCGTGCGGATGCCGGTGCCGAGCCTTAAATTCTCCTCGATCGTCAGCGAACCGAAGATTTCGCGCCCTTCGGGAACCAGGGAAATGCCCAAGCGTGCGATGTCCTCGGGTGCGCGGGAGGTAATGACCTTGCCGTCGAGACCGATCGTGCCGGAGGCGACGGCGACAACGCCGGCGATGGCCTTGAGAAGCGTCGATTTGCCGGCGCCGTTAGGCCCGGTCACGAACAGGGTCTCGCCTTTCCCCAGATCGAACGACACCTCGCGAAGCGCGCGCAATTGTCCGTAGCGCACAGAGACCTTGTCGAGGGTCAGAAGCGTCAAAGGATCGCCTCCTCTACGTCCGCGACCTCGACGTCGACCTGCGTGCCCATATAGGCGTGGCGAACCGCTTCGCTGGATCGAATCAAGGACGGGGCGCCGGCCTCGATGATCTCGCCGGAATCGAGCACCTCGATGTGATCGCAGACATCGAGCACCAGCCCGATGTTGTGCTCGATCAGCAGCACGCCGCAGTCGAATTCGGTGACGATGCGGCGAATGAGGGATGCGAGATCGGCCGCTTCTCCACGCGACATGCCGGCGGCGGGTTCATCGAGCAGCAGGTAGGCGGGCTTTTGCATCAAGGCGCGACCGATCGCGACCCGGCGCTCGTCGGTATAGGGCAATGCGCCGGCGCCGTGCTCGGCCAGCGCGCCGATGCCGATCCATTCCAGCATCGCGGCGGCCTTCGCCGCCGCCTCGCGCCGCCCGAGCCCCAGTCCAACCGCGGTCACCGCAAGATTGTCGAGGACCGAGAGATCGCGAAACAACCGCCCGGACTGGAAAGTCCGGGCGACCCCGCGCCGTCGAACCTGATGGGCGCTCATCGCGCTGGTCGCGACACCATCGAGCATCACGCGACCGCTGGTCGGCAGCTGAAAGCCGGTCAGCACGTTGACAAGCGTCGTCTTGCCGGCGCCGTTCGGGCCAATCAGACCCGTGACCCGCGCCGGCGGAATGTCGAGCGTCACGTTCGATAGCGCCCTGAGGCCATCGAAGGCGACAGACACCTGCTCCGCTCGCAACGATCGGCTCATCATACGATCTCATCTCGGGGCGCGGCCCCGTTACGAATCCAGTCGGGCTCAGCCAAGCGCTGCCCGTACCTTGTTGAGCAGGTTCTCGCGATCATGCCGCGCGGCGAGCGCCGCCGGCATGTCGACCTCAACGAAACGCGTCGCGGTATGGGGTTGCAATTGTCCGATCAGATCCATGTCGGCGGAAATCACGGTTCCGACCATCATGTAGCCGCCGCCGGAAACCGCATCCCGATGCAGCACGATCGGCTCGCTGCCGCCGGGCACCTGGATCGAGCCGTAGGGGTAGCAGGCATCGACAATGTTGGAGGGATCCGATCCCGCGCCGAACGGCGGCGTTCGCGGCACGAAGTCGAGCGGCCGGCCGCCGCGGAAACGGTAGCCGATACGGTCGGCTTCGGGCGCCACCTTCCAGCTATCCTCGAAGAAGTGCCGGCCCGACGGCTCGGTGACGCGGTGCCAGTAGAGACCGGGAATGGCGCGCAATTCGGCCTGCGCACCAGGCCCGCGGCGACAATCTTCGGCGACGGCGCGGCCGGCCTTGGCGCCGCGTGCCTCGCCGACGGGCAGCACGTCGCCGGCCTCGAGCTTGCGCCCCTGATGGCCGCCAAGCGCGCCAAGCGTGTAGGTCGAGCGCGAACCGAGCACCAGCGGCACCGCGACGCCGCCGGAGACGGCGATATAGGCGCGCGCGCCCTTCTTGAGGAAATCGAAGGCGAGCACATCCCCCTTTTTGACGCCGAAGGAAGTCCAGCCCGGCTGCAGCGTCCCGTTCAATTTGGCCGGAAGCTCCGCGCCGGTCACCGCGACCGTCGCATCCGTAGTGAATTCGAGTTCCGGACCCATGAACGTGCATTCCAGCGCCGCCGCACCTTCTTCGTTGCCGACAAGAAGATTGGCGCAGGAAAGCGCGAAGCGATCCATCGCGCCCGACAGCGGAATGCCGAGATGGTAGTAACCGGGACGACCGAGATCCTGAACGGTGGTGGAGAGACCGGGTTTGAGAATTTTAATGGCCATGGAGCACCCCATCGAGCTTTCGGTTGTAACCGTCGATGTCTTGCTGGAATTCATCGAGTGAAAAGGTGACGTCGCGCATCAGCGGCGCGAACTTTCCGGCTTCGACATCGGCGACCGCCTGGTCGTACGCTTCACGCGTGATCGGCTTCCATTTGACGATGTCGCCTGGATTGAACAGGCACATCGCGTCGCGAAGATAGGAGATGCTCTGGCTGGGGTCGTAGATCGGCATCGGCGTGATGCCGAACATCTGGTAGCCGCCCGCGCCGCGCACCGAGTAGATGCAGCCGAAGCAGCCGCCGTGGCCGACGGTCAGCTTGGGTGTGTCGGTGCGCGGCCTCAAATATTTCGGCGCCTCGATCTGCCGCTGACGCTCCACCATCTGATAGAGAAACGGCAGGCCTGCGACAAAACCGACCATCGACACGAACCAGGGCGCGCCTGAATGCGCCTTCACGAAATTGTCGACGGTGCCGAGATTGTTGACGCGGGCGGCGTATTCGAGATCGGTTGCGGTGGGGTCCTGATGACGCTCGCGAAAGCGCATCAATGTCTCGTGAGTCCAGGGATCGTTGTAGAGAACCGGAATTTCGATGATCCGGGTCCTGATCACGGAGGCGCTCTTGTCGGCCGCGCTCTCAAGCCGTTTCAGCTCGGCGAGCATGTCGGCGGGGCTGATCTTGTCCGGGTCGAACTTGATCTGAAACGAGGCGTTGGCGGGACAGATCTCGGTGACGCCAGCGATACGACTTTCCCTGACAGCACTCGTCATCGATAGAGACTTGAAGAAAGCCTGCAGCGACATCGTCTCGTCGATTTCCGCGAAGATGTGCTCGTCGCCGCCGAAGGAATAGCGTGTCTTCATGGGCGAACCCTCCCTGTCAGGTTAGTCGAAACGCATTTTGTTCGAGCCGGCGCTCGAGCCAACGCGTGTCGTAAGTTGCCGCGCGAACCTCGGGATCGTCAGCCAGAGCCAGATGCAGCGACTTGGTCGTCTTGCAGCCGCCGATCTCCAGCTCGCGCAGCGCCCGCGTCAGGCGCGCGAGCGCGCGGCCGCGCGTCTCGTCCCAGACAATCAGCTTGCCCAGCAGCGAGTCGTAGAACGGGGAGACCTGGTATCCTGCAAACAGCATCGTATCGAACCGCACCCCATGGCCGCCGGGCGTCATCAGCGTTTCGATTGTGCCGGGAAACGGCAGAAAATTATTGGCCGGATCCTCGGCGTTGATGCGCACTTCGATCGAGTGGCCCCGGACGCGAATTTCATCCTGGCGCAGGCTGAGGCGCTCGCCACCGGCGATCTGGATCATCAAGCGCACCAGATCGAGACCTGTAATCATCTCGGTTACCGGATGCTCGACCTGAATCCGGGTGTTCATTTCGATGAAATAGAAGGCTTGCGTCGCGTCGTCGTAGAGATATTCGAGGGTGCCCGCGCCGCGGTAGCGGACGGCTCTGGCCAGTGCGACGGCGGAGGCGCAGAGCGCTTCGCGCACCCGCGCGGGCAGGGCGACCGCGGGCGCTTCTTCCCACACTTTCTGCCGGCGCCGTTGCAGCGAGCAATCGCGTTCGAAGCAGTGAATGACGTCATCGCCGTCGCCGAGTATCTGGACCTCGATATGGCGGGCGCGTTCAACGAGTTTTTCGATGAACAAGCCGCCGTCGCCGAACGCGGCCAGTGCCTCGGCGCGCGCCTGCGGCATCTGCCGCTCGAACGCCTCCATATCGGCAACGACGCGAATGCCGCGTCCACCGCCGCCCGCTGCCGCCTTGATCATCACGGGAAAGCCGAGGCGGGCAACGACGTCGCGCGCCGTTGCGGAATCGTCCACCCGTCCGTCGCTGCCCGGAACCACCGGTACGCCGGCGGCAACCGCCGCGCTCCGCGCCGCGACTTTGTCGCCCATCAGGCGAATGGCGCGCGCCGTCGGCCCAACGAAAATCAGGCCAGCCTCCTCGACGGCATCGGCGAAGTCGGCATTCTCCGCGAGGAAACCGTAGCCAGGGTGAACCGCGTCGGCGCCACTGCGGATGGCTGCGGCAATGATCGCGGGAATGTTGAGGTACGACTTGGCCGCCTGCGCAGGCCCGATATCGATCGCCTCATCGGCAAGCCTGACGGCAAGGCTATCCTTGTCGGCGGTGCTATAGGCCTGCACGGTACGGAGACCAAGCTCCTGCGCGGCCCTGACGATCCGGACCGCGATCTCTCCCCGATTGGCGATGAACAGGGTCCTGATCTTCACAATGCGGCGTGACCTTTGCTGATCAGCTTTCGATCGCGATAATCGGCTGCCCGGCCATGACGGGGTCCTCGTTCTCGATCAGGAACGCCACGATTTTTCCACCCAGCTCGGACTTCACTTCGATGAAGGATTTCATCACCTCGATCAGGCCGACGACTTCGCCGACGGCGACCTGATCGCCGACGTCCTTATAGGCGGGCTGGTCCGGCGCCGGCCGGCGGTAATAGGTGCCGGGAAGCGGAGAAAGAATATTGGTCTGGGCCATGTGGGTGGTCCCTGCTGCTGAACGGCGACTAATGGTTGCGGAGCGACATCAACGCGTCGCGCACGGCGCGGGCGACCTCCACGGCATTTGGCGTGTCTGAATGGACGCAAATCGAATCGGCGCGCACGGCGACATCGCGCCCGTTGACGCTCTCGGCCTTGCCTTCCCGGATGGCGCGCAGGCAGCGCGCCGCGGCGCGCGCCGGATCGACCGCCACATGCTCGCGCGTAGCGATGAGTGCGCCGTCATCATTGTATTCGAGGTCGGCATAGTACTCGGCGATCAGCGTCTGACCGCGGGCCGGGTAGATGGTCTCGTGCAGCGTTCCGATCATTCCCATCAGCGGGGCCTTGAAGACATCAGCCGCATCGCAGACCGCATGGGCCACGTCTTCCATCCGCGCCGCCATGTTATAGAGCGAGCCGTGGGGTTTGATGTGGTTGAGCGGCACGTCCTCGGCTTCGAGGAAGCCTTTGAGCGCGCCGACCTGGTAGATGATGCAATTGGCCAGTTCGTCGCGCGACATTTTCATGTCGCGGCGGCCGAAGCCCTGAAGATCGGGGAGCGAAGGATGCGCGCCGACCCCGACCTTGTGCTGCTTGGCAAGCAGCACCGTCTTGCGCATGTGGTTGAAGTCTGACGCGTGGAATCCGCAGGCGACATTGGCGACCGAAATCAGCGGCATCAGCGCTTCATCGTCGCCCATCCGGTAAAGACCGAACGCCTCGCCCATGTCACAATTGATCGCTGTCACAACGCTGCCTCCGGCGCGGCTTTCTGAGGCCTGCCTAGTGTGTGGCGGCAAAGTTGCGTTGGCCCCGGTCTATTGTAAAATAGTAATTCACGGTACCCATTATCAGTAAATCAGATGCGCCTCAGTTTTAAGCAGGTTCGACATTTCCTGGCCACCGTGGATGCCGGGCAGGTGTCGCTGGCGGCAATTGCACTCAATGTATCCCAGTCGGCGGTGACGACAGCGTTGCAGCAGCTGGAGGCCGAGCTTGGCGAGGCCGTCAGTTCGCCGCTGACGGAGGATACCAGTCATACCGGGCGCGTGCGGGTTGGCGTTACCTATACGGTTGCCGGTTATTTCCTGCCGCGGCATCTGGCGCGGTTTTCTCGTACCTATCCGGGAATCAAGGTTGATCTGGTCGAATTGCCGCGCGAAGCGATCGAAAGGGGCATCGTCAACCGGACGCTCGATATCGCGGTGATGCTGGTCTCCAACCTGCAGAACCGGCGCGACACCACTTACGAAACGCTGGTTTATTCGCGGCGTCGATTGTGGCTGTCAGTCGAGCATCCGTTGCTTCGCGCCAGCGCGCTGACGCTCGAAGACATTGCGAAAGAGCCCTACATCATGCTCACCGTCGATGAGGCGGGCAAGACCGCGGAGCGTTACTGGAAGCCTACCGGCCTTCGCCCGCGAACGATCATCCGCACCTCCTCGGTCGAAGCCGTGCGCGGCATGGTCGCTGCCGGGATGGGCGTCACGATTCTCTCCGACATGGTCTACCGGCCATGGTCTCTCGACGGCCAGCGCATCGAGTTGCGTCCTGTGGCTGCCAACATCCCCAGCATGGACGTTGGTCTTGTCTGGAACAAGAAACGAGAGCCTTCTCCCGCGACCAAGTTGTTTCGTGAATTTTTCAGCCTCAACTTCAGCGGGGCTACGCATTGACGGGTGTCGGAATGGCGGCCCCCGCGACTTTGTCGCGATGTGCATTGGACCGCGCCTGGCACGACACGGGTTAGCGCGGATATCGCGGATACAGCCCTTATATCATTGACGCTCCTTACATTCTGATCCGGGGGAGTGTTGCTCCACCACCCCCTCGTTCTGCACGAATTCTGCTAAAAACCTACACGCATTTCCTTAGACTCCGACGACGCGGCTAAATATGCTGGCTGAGGGCGGAGGGCTTGTGATGAACGGCAAGGTTGTGGCTGGCGCGTTACTGTCGATGGTGTTTTCAATCGCGACCGCCGAGGCGCGGGGGCCCTATGGCTCGATCAATGTCGGAAACTGGAAAGGCGGCGCCTTCACCAGCGACCAGACCGGCATTTTCTCGCATTGCGTAGCGGGAGCGAATTACGACAGCGGCATTTATTTCATGGTCATGATTGATCAAGACTCGGGGTGGTCGCTGGGCTTCCAGCATCCCAAGTGGAGTTTTGCGAACGGTCAATCATTTCCAATCGCGCTGACGTTCGACGGCCAGAGTCCGTTCTATGTTCAAGGCGTGGCGGTCGGTACGAGCCTGGTTAAAGTGCCGATGCCGACCAACTCGGCACTGATCGCCCAGTTTCGCAAAGCCAAAGCGATGACGGCCTTTACGCAGGGGCAGCTGTTCCAATTCAAACTGGATCAGACCGCCGTGTTGCTGCCGACATTGGCGAATTGCGTCGCGGTCGTTAAGCAGCAAGGCGTCGCCAACGCCGGTGATTTCGCCGTCAGGCTTGCTCCGAAGCCTGTAGCGACAGCACTGCCGCCGGTGGGAGGAAGCCTCAGGCCTGACGCGCCTCAAAACGCTTCGCCGGAAATGCAGATCGAAGCCATCGAGCTGGCGTCGAATTTCATTCTCAAGACCACGCTGCATAACCCGAGAGTCTTGAGCCGGGCCGAAACGCCGATTGCCGTTGCCTCACACGGCGCGGCATGGAAATCCGACGAGGCGGTTGGCTTCGTCCGAATAGTCCCGCCTATGGATGGCATCAAAGGTCTCGATGTCGCCTCCGCCGTGGTGGCGACCGACGCCAGGGACTGCAAAGGCAAGTTTGCTTCCGGTCGCACCAGCGAACTGGTCGATAGCGACGTCGTGTTCCGGGGATTTTCCTCCTGCGAGGATTCCGACGGCGCGCGCTTTTCGCAATATTTCATCGTCTCGCGAAAGAAAGGTGGCTTCGTGTTATTCTCTGTCGTCTCCAACATGAAGACCGAGGAAGCCAAGACCGTCACCAAAGAAGAAAGATTGGTGGATTTCAGAAAGGCAGCCCTGGTCGTCGTGAATCAATGAAGATTTCTCACGGCAAGGCGGACGCCGAGGCGATATTGCGCAGGCCGGCGAGCCGCATGATGGATTGGGCGGCAAGTTTTTGTGCGAGCTCCATGCTGCTCTGATCATCGGCGGCGCCGGCCCAGACCGCGCACAGGTTGCGGTCAATACGATGCAGTCGCGACGACTGATCCAACGCCCGGCTATTTCAGCTCAACGATCGAGCCGCAAGATTACAACCTGAAGTATAGATCGCATACCGGGCGTGAGGACTGGGCGCCGGCGGCGGTGGGGAGGCGGATCGAAACGGCCCTGTTTTGCGGCGTTTCCTGCATTCCGCGGACGATGCATCCCGCCAGGCGGGCGGTTTTCGCGTTTACCGCTTTTCGCATTAACCGTCGAGATTTGTTGCCTTCGAGGTCCATTGCGACTAAAAGCCCCACTTAAAACGGGAAAGACAAACGATGGCCCACAATTACGCGATCAACGACGATGTCCACCACCAGTTGCAGGGGCCGCAGGGCCGCGCTGTCGTCAAGCAGCGCAGCGTCTATACCGTCGTCTCTTGCCTGCCGATCGAGGCGGACGGACGCCCGCGCTACCGCATCAAGAGGAAGACCGAGAATGTCGAGCGCGTGGTGACCGAAGAACAGATCAGCCGGCTCGACTGATCCGCTCGCCCTTCATTGATTTCCAGCGTTTCGTCATGTCGCCCGGTTTAGCTTGCTATTTGGGCTATTGTGGCGTAAACGCCACTCAATTCGAATAGTCGATTTGCCTTGTTGATCGCGCCGAACCGGCTCCACTCCCCAAGACATCGCTGAAATCGGATCAAGCTCGCGCGAAGGTCGTGCGGGCACCCTCGCGCATATGCGCATCTTGGAGAATCTAAATGGCTACCGGAACAGTTAAGTGGTTCAACGCGACAAAGGGCTTCGGCTTCATTCAGCCCGACGATGGCGGCAACGACGTGTTCGTGCACATCAGCGCCGTCGAGCGTGCCGGCATGGGTTCGCTCAATGAAGGCCAGAAGCTTTCATATGAATCGAAGCTCGACAGCATGCGCGGCAAGACCAGCGCGGAAAACCTTCGCGCCATGTAAGGCGCGCCGATTGCGAGATTTCCCCGCGGATGTACCGGGGTCTCCAGATCGGTCATGCTTCCAGCAACATGAAATCACGGGCTTTTTCGTGGACGGCCATTTGTCCTGAAACGGAAACCGCCAACTCGATACGTCGGCCTGCTTGACGTTGGTCGCTTTCGCGAAGGAAGCTATTCGATCTCGCTCGGCGGGCCGGTGACTACAAAGCAAGGCTGCCGCCCGACGTTGTCGAGGTCTCGTAATTGCGTCAGCCGCGAGCGACGAACCGGAGAACCCCGAACCTCTTTGAGGACATGACCAAGCTGCTCGACCGGAAGATCGCGTCGACCGTCGCTCCGAAGCACAAGATCAATGGGGAAGGCGATCAAACGCGCAAGGCGCTATTGCGCCTTGTCGTG
>WNGJ01006274.1_pt1 | contig 12562 bp, 9 predicted proteins | sample 5400611 | NCBI WGS metagenome assembly WNGJ01 (sample SAMN13153375, study PRJNA577476) | soil metagenome | isolation source: 40 cm soil or saprolite under Garry oak tree replicate 1 | place: USA:California | collected 2016-06-15
GGCGCTCCGGAAGCCGGGACGGCCGATAGAATCGACTCGCTGCGGAGCGGTCGCCTAGTCTGGTCGAGGGCGCGGCACTGGAAATGCCGTAACCGGCGTACCCGGTTCGCGAGTTCGAATCTCGCCCGCTCCGCCACCACGTCTGGTACCCGCTGCGCTATGAGGCCCTAGGTCTCGTGCTTATGCATGCACCATAGTGGCGGTCACCACTCAGCAGACCGCCTGAGGGTCGCGGCATTTCCTGAAAATCGCCTTCCTCGCTTGGGAAATGCCGCGACCAGAGCGTGGTTATCTCCGGGTAGGTATCAAGGAACTCTTATACAGCTGGCCGGCCGTTCGCCGATATCGGGGGCGCCTGCCTCGCTCTAGCGCGCGACGGCCGACGAAGGAAACGGCTGCCGATAATAGGTCCCGCCCAAGCTCCCAGCCGCGCGGTCTGGGGGCGTTCGGGAGCCTCTCTACTCAACGGATCCCCGTGTGGTCACTGTCCTCAGCCAGCCGCCTGTTAGCATCGTCCCCTTGACAGGGAAGATCAGCTATGTCCACAATATGGCGTGGCGTACGATAGCGATCTCCTAAGCCTTTCTGACATCGCCCGCCTCGCAGGGGTTAGGCGCACCGTTGTCGGGAATTGGCGGGATCGGTATGACGATTTCCCGAAGCCGGCCGCGGCGGGACCGGTATTCAGGAGAGAAGAAGTGGCGGCATGGCTCGAAGGTCGCCGGCCGCTGATGGCGAAGATCCGTCCCCTCGGATTCGAGGCTCAGCTTTGGAAGGCCGCAGACGCTCTGCGGAACAACATGGACGCCGCGGAATACAAGCACGTCGTCCTCGGACTGATTTTCTTGAAGTACATCTCGGATTCCTTTGAGGAGCACCGGGAGACGCTGCATCGAATGACTTCACAGCCGGAATCGGAGTACTACGTAGAGGCGGCCGACCGGGCGGCGGTGCTCGAGGATCGCGATGAGTACACGGCCAAGGGGGTGTTCTGGGTACCGCCCGCGGCGCGTTGGTCGCTACTGCGCGACACTGCCAAGCAACCGACCATCGGCAAGGCGATCGACGATGCCATGGCTGCAATTGAAGGCGATAACGCCACGCTGAAGGGCGTCCTTCCAAAGGACTACGCACGGCCCACGCTTGACTGGCATCGAGTCGGTGAACTCGTGGATCTCATAACAAATGTTGGCGTTGGGGGACAGGCTGCACAAGGTAGCGACGTCCTCGGACGTGTCTACGAGTACTTCCTGGGACAGTTCGCCTCCGCCGAAGGCAAGAAGGGAGGCCAGTTCTACACGCCCCGCTCGGTGGTCCGGCTCTTGGTGGACATGATCGAGCCCTACCGCGGCCGCGTTTTCGACCCCTGCTGTGGATCCGGTGGCATGTTTGTCCAGTCCGTGAAATTCATCGAAGCGCACGGTGGCCGCCGGAATGACATAGCCATTTACGGCCAGGAATCGAATCCGACGACCTGGCGGCTGGCTCAGATGAATCTCGCTATCCGCGGCATTGAGGCAAACCTGGGTCCCGAGAACGCAGACAGCTTCCGGCGGGACCTCCACGCGGATCTAAAGGCGCACTTCATCCTGGCCAATCCCCCGTTCAATGACTCGCATTGGAACGGCGAACTACTGCGCCAGGATGTGCGGTGGAAGTACGGCGTGCCGCCGGTAGGAAACGCGAACTTCGCATGGGTTCAACACTTCATCCATCACCTATCGCCTCGCGGAGTGGCTGGCTTCGTTCTTTCGAATGCATCTCTTTCCGCGCAGCAATCCGGCGAGGGCCAGATCCGCAAGAACATTGTGGAAGCCGACCTGGTCGATTGCATCGTTGCCATGCCGCCTCAGCTGTTCTACTCGACGCAGATACCGGTATGCCTGTGGTTCATCGCGCGCGACAAGCAGGCTCAATTCCGTGATCGCCGTGGCGGGGTTCTGTTGATCGATGCGCGCAGTATGGGGCAACTTGTTGACCGGACCCATCGGGATCTGTCGACCGATGAGATTTCGCGAATCTCGAGCACCTACCACGCATGGAGAGGTGAAACTGAGTCGGGTGAATACGTCGATGTTCCGGGCTTCTGTCGGTCTGTGCGCTTAGACGATCTGCGACGTTACGAGTATGTTCTGACGCCGGGCCGCTATGTCGGTACCGATATCACTAACGATCAGGACGACGACATTGAAAAACGCATTGCTGACCTAGGAGCCACGTTGGCTAAGCAGTTCCAGGAGGCTCGCGAGCTCGAGCAGAAAATTCTTATGGGTCTGCAACATGTTGATTGACCCGAGCTGGCGACGGTTGCGTTGGGGTGATGTTGTCACGCTGGAGTATGGGCGAGCCCTCCGAAACCACAGTGATTCCAAAGGTTCGGTGCCGGTTTTTGGTACGAACGGTCAAATTGGCTGGTGCGAAGAGGCGCTGTGCAGTCATGAGGGAGTGATCATAGGGCGTAAGGGCGCGTATCGCGGCGTGCACTATTCGCCTGTTCCGTTCTTTGCTATTGATACAGCCTTTTACATTGAGCCGCGAGAAAATATCGACCTCCGCTGGGCGTACTACGCATTTCGGACCCTCGATATCAATTCGATGGATTCGGGCTCAGCAATTCCGTCCACAAGCCGTGCCGAGATTTACGGCCTCCCTGTCGACGTCCCGCCTCCTGCGGAACAGCGCGCAATCGCCGCCATTCTGGGAGCGCTTGACGACAAGGTCGAGCTAAATCGGCAGATGAACGAGACGCTTGAGCGACTCGGCCAGGCGATGATTCGCGATTCGGTCCGGACTTGGCCTCTCAATAGGCTGGACGTTGTGGCAACTGTAGTAATGGGCCAGTCGCCCCCGGGCAACACATATAACAGGAGGGGCGACGGGCCTCCTTTCTATCAAGGACGTGCTGACTTTGGTTTCAGGTATCCGGTTCGAAGGATGTACTGTAGCTCCCCAACACGGCGGGCACGAGCCGGGAACGCCTTGCTCTCAGTGAGGGCACCTGTTGGTTCACTTAACCGCGCAGAGGAGGAGTGTGCTATCGGTCGGGGAGTCGCGGCTCTCGACGCAGGCGACGATTTCAACAGTCTCCTGTATCACGTTCTGCTATCGACCCGCGAGAGATGGCAGGTCTTCGAGGCTGAGGGGACCGTGTTCGGCTCCGTTGGCCGGAATGATGTCCGAGCGTTTCAAGTGCCCTGGCCAGATCTGAACAACGCCAGAGTTCTCAACGCTCGCCTCAAGTCCCTGGATGATGTAGTCCTTGCGAACACGCAGGAGGCTCGCGCTCTAGCGGAGCTGCGAGACACGCTGCTTCCCGGGCTGGTGCTAGGCGCACTGCGGGCAACCGCTGAGTTGCCTGTCGAGGCTGTCAGGTGAGTTTCGCAGAATCAGACTTAGAGGAGGCGCTCATCGCCTGGCTCGGCCAGCTGGACTGGGACTATGCTGCCGGGCCACGCCTTGCCCCGGACGGAGAGGCGCCTGAGCGCGAATCCTACGGCGACGTGCTGCTCCGTAATCGGCTTAGGGTTTCGCTGAGACGTCTGAATCCGACCATTCCTGAGGAAGGCATTGAGGACGCCTATCGCAAGGTCTCAAGACTCCCAGGAGGGACAATCGAGACGCAGAATCGCGCCTTCCATCGAATGCTTTCGGACGGAGTGCGGGTGGAGTACCTCAACGCCGAGGGCCGCGTCCAGGGCGATATCGTCCGGCTAGTGGACCCGAATAACCTAGCCGCCAATGACTGGCTGGTAGTCAATCAGTTCACGATCGTTGAAGCCAACCATAATCGTCGGCCGGACGTTGTTCTTTTTGTCAACGGTTTGCCGCTAGTCCTCATCGAGTTGAAGAAATTCGGCGATGAGAACGCCACGCTCCGTGGTGCCTTTAACCAGTTCCAGACGTATAAGCGGGATATTCCCACGATATTCGGTTGGAATGAGCTTCTCGTAACCTCCGATGGGGCTCAAGCCAGGATGGGCACCGTCACCTCCGACTTTGAGCGGTTCATGCCGTGGAAAACAATCGATGGCACGCGGGAGGTTGGAGGCTATAACCAGCTTGAGGTGCTGGCCCGAGGCGTCTTCGATCGTCGGCGTCTACTAGAGATCCTGCGGGCTTTCGTTGCCTTCGAAGTCGATGGGCCGAGCCTCAACAAAAAGGTCGCTGCCTATCATCAGTACTGGGCCGTTCGAAAGGCGATCGATGCAACGATCGAGGCCTCATCACCTGAGGGTGATCGTCGCGTCGGCGTCGTATGGCACACGCAAGGGTCTGGCAAGAGTCTGTCGATGGTGTTTTATGCCGGACAGCTCATCCGCGATCCCCGGATGCGCAACCCCACCCTTGTTGTACTGACCGATCGTAATGACCTGGACAACCAGCTCATGGCGGCTTTCGCGGCAGCCCAGGATCTCATCCCATCACCACGACAGGCAGAGACGAGTGAGGACCTCAAGAAGCTTCTTAACGTAGAAGCGGGCGGGGTTATCTTCACGACAGTTCAAAAGTTCAGCGTCGGCAACCGGGGCGACACCTATCCAACGCTTTCTGAGCGCCGAAACATCGTGCTGATAACCGACGAGGCGCATCGCAGCCAGTACGACTTTGTCGACGGCTTCGCGCGGCATATCCGTGACGCCTTGCCTAAGGCTTCGTTTATCGGGTTCACGGGAACGCCGATCGAGACGGGGGACAGGGTTACGCGGCAGGTCTTCGGCGACTACATCGATGTTTATGACATCGCGCAAGCGGTGGACGATGGCGCCACCGTGCCCATCTACTACGAGGGCCGTCTGGTTGAGCTTGGGCTCGATCCCAAGGAGCGCGCGACACTGGACCAGGAAGTCGAAGAGGTTACTGACCAGGAGGAGGAGAGCGCGCGGCGGCGACTCAACTCTAGGTGGGCGCGAATTGAAGCCATTGTTGGCACGGATAAGAGGCTGAGGACCATTGCCAAAGATCTAATCGAACATTTCGAGAACCGCACAGCGGCGATGCCCGGCAAAGCTCTCGTGGTCTGCATGAGCCGGCGAATCTGCGCGCGTCTTTACGAGGAGATCATAGCCCTGCGCCCGGACTGGCATTCAGCAAATGACGGCGATGGTGCGATCAAGGTTGTCTACACCGGGAGCGCTGCGGACGCAGTGGAACTGCAGCCACACATTCGCAACACGGCGCGCAATGAGGCGATCAAGCAGCGACTCAAAGACCTCGACGACAGCTTGAAGATGGTGATCGTCCAAAGTATGTGGCTGACAGGCTTCGACGCGCCGATCCTTCACACCATGTACCTCGATAAGCCGATGCGTGGTCACGGGCTGATGCAGGCAATAGCGCGGGTCAATCGCGTATCCGAGAATAAGCCGGGTGGTCTCGTCGTCGACTATCTTGGCTTAGGTCAGGCTCTGAAGCGGGCCATTGCTGATTACACGGCGAATCAAGGCCGCGGAGAGGTGGCAATCGACCTCGAGGTTGCTGTCCAGGCCCTTGAAGAGAAGCTCGAGGTTGTTCGTGGCATTCTTCATCCCTTCGACTACTCGGGTGCGTTTGCGAAGGACGCAGGCGCCAAGACAGCCACATCGATTGGTGGCTTGGATCATGTATTGGAAACGGAGGAACGCCGCGAGCGGTTCCTCGCGGCGTCACGCGACCTCTTGAAAGCGTTTCGGCTCGCAGGCGCCTCTCCTGAGGCACTCGCCAGCCGAGATGAGGTGGCCTACTTCCTGGGCCTACGCGGACAGATCGCCAAGATCACTCCCGAGGGCCGGAGGAGTGCCGACGACCTGGATTTTGCGATGAGCCAGATACTCTCGCGGGCCGTGATGGCTGACGGGGTGATCGACATCTTTAGACAGGCGGGCCTCGACCGGCCTGACATATCGCTAGTCTCGGACGAGTTCCTGCGTGAGGTACGGGAGCTGCCACAGCGCAATCTGGCAGCTGCCGCACTAGAGAAGTTGCTTCGCGACGAGATACGTCTCATCGGCAGACGCAACCTCGTCGAGGCGAAGAAGTTCTCGGAGATGCTCGACGCCACAATGCGCAGGTACCATAACCGCGCAATCGAGGCCGCTCAAGTTGTCAGTGAGCTCGTGCAGATGGCGAAGGAATTCCGGGTTATGGCCCAGCGTGGTCAGAAGCTGAACCTAAGCGATGAGGAGCTTGCCTTCTACGACGCTCTTGCCGAGAACGGAAGTGCTAAGGAGCTGATGGGGGACGCGACGTTAGCCGCTATGGCACGTGAGTTGGCGTCGACTCTCCAGAACAGTGTTACGGTGGACTGGGCGGTCAGGGAACAGGTGAGGGCAGAGCTCCGCCTGAAGGTGAAGCGCCTTCTACGCAAGTACAAGTATCCGCCGGACCAGCAGGACTCCGCGACGCAGCTCGTGCTGCAGCAGGCAGAGCTCCTTGCAGACTTGTGGAGCGTGGCTTGAGTATGGGACGTACGAACTCGACGTCATGAGTGCGACAACTGTCGTCGAGGGTCGCTTCGGGAAGGGTAGTGGTAATGATTCGTTCTCTAGAAGCCTTTATCTCTTGGTTAGCTACTACGCCAGGCTTCTTGATATCGTCGACGCCTTTTGCTTCGGATTCACCCTTGAAGCTGGCAAGGACAGGGTCAAGGTCATCATCCTCGATGCAGATCTAAATGTCGATTACTTAAGGCTGTGCCATCAAATCGACGGGCTTCTAAAGCAAGACGGATTCGAGGAAATCAGAAAGGCCCACTGGCGCCCCTTCGCCAACCTGCTTACTCTCGAGGACGAGGCGGAGGGTTGGGTCGACATGGAGAGGAAAGCCTACAAGGATCTCTACAGCGCAATCCGAGAACTGCACATCCGCGATGGGGAGCAGGTCTTTGATCTGGCTGAGGAACAGGATCTACTCGACGAGATCGACGAGGATCTGGAGCGCTATCGCCAGCGCTTCCTGGACATGAAAGACCACGCTCTGGCAAAGGCTAACGACCATAGGGCTACGCAGGCGGCAGGCGCCGAGTGGCCGGACCTAGCGTTTGAATGCGTTGATGATGAGCGCCTTCGTCGGCTCATGGTCGCAGACTGGAGGGAGGCAAGAACGGCTTATGGGAATCACCTCTACAAGTCTGCCGCGATACTTGCCGGAGCGATTGTTGAGGCGCTGTTAAGGGAGTCTCTGGCCAGAAAAGGGACTGACGCCATTCAGGCATACCAGCGGAAATACCGTGAAGCGCCGTTGCCCGATATGCTCCGCTGGCAGCTGCATCAGGTCATCGGGACGGCCGCAGAGCTAGGGATCATCAGTGGTGATGTGGCAAATTTCTCTCACGTGATCAGAGCCTACCGAAACCTGGTGCATTTACACGCGCAGCATCGGGAACGATGGGTCCCTACTCGCGATTCGGTTTCCATCATTCTGCGGCTTGTGATCATGATCGATTCTCAGGTCGGCGAATGGCACAAACAGCAGGAAAGGCCGTAGGGGCTGTCCGGTTGACAAGCACCAGGCTACGGCGCCAGACTATCGGCACAAGGGCGTCTTCCTTGCTGAGGGGGTGAAGCCGTTCCGCAGGAGGAACGAAGCGGTTAATGCCCATAGAATACGTCGCCTATGCCTTCGTGCAGCCGGGCGGCACGCTGCCTCGCTGCAAGCTTCACACGGTATCTGGTGAGGTCGCCGGCTATCTGCTCGACCATGTTCAGGACCTCCTTAAGCGCGCGGACCGGGGCAGTAGCCCTCCGGCTCGATTTCGGCGCCCAGCCGCGCTTCGGCGGTTCGAGCAGCTCAGCACTGGTTCGCGAGCGCAGTTTCTCGCGGCAGCACAAGAACTGACGTCGAACCTCCATACCGCGATGGACCAACGCAGCAAGCGGGGATTCTTCGTGGCGCTAAGAGAGCTTGTCGACCACGGTGCCCCACGCGCGGCTGTGCTGAAACTCGATGTCCACGACGAGCGAGCTGCAATTGTTCGCCAAGTTGGGCAGGACGTCGAGCTGGAAACCATCAAGGATCTCCTCGATCTTCCAGGAGAGCTCCAAAAGGGAGCCGTGCATCCCGACCCGCGACCTGACAGCGAGGTGGTTGTTGGCGATAAGGTGATCGAACTGACCGCGCAGTACTTTCTACGCGCGCTAGAGGTCCAACAAATCAGCCCGCCGGGTCAAGGGCCCAGCGTGCTGATCAGAGTGGTCAGCGAGGTTGCTCCGGATCGGGTACAGAAAGTCGCCGAGGTTATCAGCGAATATGAAGGCCCCGTGACTCCAGCACAGTTGTTTGACGAACATCCTGACGTGCTGAGTGACGAGCAGCGAGAGGCGGTTCTCAGCAGCCTAGAGGCGCAGCCGCGACCGGTTCGGATCATGGATCCCATCGCGAGGCCTCCGAAAGCAACGGTTCGAGCCGACGGCATATCGATCAGCGGACTTGCGACACAGGTTGATCGCCTCGTTTCCTGGCAGCGCCGCGGCGGAGAGTGGGTCATTGAGATCCACGTCTCCGAGGAACCATTCAGAACTTACCAATAGCCAACGAATGGCCGACACGGAACTAGAGTCGTTGCGGGAGTCACTGGGAGTGATCGATCAGTGGCGACGCGCACACGCCGGCACCTACACAGATTGGCTGAATGGCTCGTGGGCCGACATAAAGAACGTACAGGTTAAGGAATTCGACGTTACTCAACTGAGGCAGTTGGCTCAGCACGGGCATAGTGCTGAGATCACTATTAGCGCCGGGTTTCAGGCGCGAGTCACCATCGACCCTCCTGGCGCAGTTGTCGCGAACATATCGTCCGGGGACTTGCTCAGCACGTTTTCAGGAGAGCAGTTGAGCGATATCGAGGCTGCATATAGCGAGGCGCGTGGGGAGGACTTTCTTCGCCTGTGCGGGGAGCTTCAGTGCTCAATTCGACTCACTGTCCGAGTACAACCTGAGGCTTATGGCTTTAGTTGGATTCGTACATCGGCAGCATTTGTCAATCCGGGACCTAAAGGTGCTTGGTGGGACACGATCCAGGGGCTATTCCGCACTCCATCAGTAAACCGACTGGTCGTTGAGAATGCCGGCAGTGAGTGGCTGACGGCGGGTGGAATCACCGTCCATGGTCCCGACGCCGAGCCTCGCAAACCGTCGGGCTACGACGCTGGTCCTTGGGACGTTTATCGCAAGGCCTGGCTTGCCGAAGATCGCCAGACTCTGCCGCCTCCACCAGCGGTACGGCCACAGGATCATCATGGCCTGGACTCAATCGCTGAGTTCCTATCCGAGGCATCCCACGCTCTCTGCTGGATTTGGCTTGCGACTTCAGCCCAGATCTCTGCCGCGCGGATTGCGATTACTTTTGAGCACGGCTCGTACTTGGAAGTCGACTTCACCCATCTTCCACAAACCGCGGGTATTGAAGATGCGATCAAACTCTCCGACTGGTCCACCGCGAGCCCAGACCACATGCGCCACGATGCTGTCGAAAATGCCGTATCTGCGGTGGTCAGTGGGCCAGGGGCGCTTATCGGCTCGGCTCGACGCGTACTGCACACGGCGAAGGTCCTTCTTGGCCTGGCCCAGAGCGGCGCCGTAGCCGAGGCGCTCGCTTCCCGAAGGGCGGCCGTTCAGGCAGCTGTTGACGCCGCCCGGGCAAGCAGTGATGCGGCCCGAAGCGCGGCCCGGAGTAGCTCCGATCGCGTATTCGCTGAGATAGCAGCGGGAGTTGGCATCATACTGGCAAACTCGGGCTCATTGATCAACGTTGTCCTGGCCCACTGGCTTATCCTGCTAGTTGCTGCTCTCGCGATCGTCACTGGCGTCACCGCCTACGTCTTTGAGTATCCGGCGGCTGGTCACACGCTCCAGAGCTATGAAAAAGACCTGAACACACTCGGTGGTGCTCTAACTCCTGAGGATGTTGGGGACATCAAGTCTATGGACAGCCTAAAGCAGGCTCGGACTGACCTGTACAGGGCTCAGATCACGACAGCGATCCTACTGCTCGCGACATTTATCGCTTTGTTCATTGGCTGGATTGCCGTCAAATAAGTTGCCCAGCCCGAGTCCCGCTAGAACCCCACACCCCCGAGTTCATGCTCAATCTCGACGTAGATCCGCTCGAGCTCCGATGGTCCCCAGGCGCGTACATCCTCCCATTGCGTGCCAAGCAACTCTTCAGTTTCCGGCACGCCGGCTGGCGCGGCAATGGCCATAGCATCAACGTTATGTCGCGCTCCGACCGCGAGGAGCTCATCTATGTCGTGCCACGTTGCGCGACGGTCACCCTTCATCGCGCGCAAGAGCAACGTTTGTTCTTCGCGTTTTAGGATCCAGTAGGGTGGCTTGACAGAACCGTCGCGCGTTTGCCAGGCGTAAGCGGAGCGCAGCCAGCTCACGATGACGTGTCCGACGGCGGCGGCGGGTTGTGGGCGAAGCGCCCGAACAGCCAAGAAGGCCGTTGCTCGCCGAGCGCGCCGAGCTGCGATGTTCGCCGCTAGATCTCTAAGTGCAATAGCCATTGTTGTGCTTGTGGCGAGAGTGCCTAGTCCGCAGAGCCTCGAGCAAATGCAGAAAGCCTCGTCCGGTGAATAGCGTGATCGGTAGTCGTGACAGCTGTCTGTCGTCGTTCTGACGTTAGGGGCATAGTGGCCTTCTCAACCCCGGGTCCGGGGGTTTCCGCCAAGACTTCGAACATATGCTTACCCGGAGCTCAAGCTCAGGCGCTGAGCGAGCCGTGGCTGGGCTAGACCACGGCGCGCTGGCATCGCGGCGACGCCGACTGCCCGCGTCATGACGTTCACAACGGCACGTCTAACTCGAGTGAAGCGCCCCAGCGATGCTGTTGAAGATGCTCTTAATTTCGCCGCCCAGGACCAGTAGGACGGCGATCACCACCACGGCGATCAGCACCAAGATCAACGCATACTCCACCATCGCCTGGCCATGTTGTCGCTTGTCCATCGTCTTACCCTCCTTCCTCATATCAACTGCCGCAGATTTCGCCGCTACTTGTCTTGCGTTCCGCGCGTTCGGGTGAACTCTGGTTTGTGGATGGTTTCGAGCTGCTCCGCTCGACTCACCTGACCGGTTTGGCGGTAGGCGGCGACCAGACGACTGACCACATCCTGCCGATCCGGCCGCCGGCGAAGGACCTCTTCCAGGAGTGGGACCATACGCGGCAGGTCGCGCCTTGCCTGATGGTGGTGAGAGAGTCGAAGCAGGAGCCTGACCTGGATGTCCTGGACAAGCTGCCGCACGCTCTGGACGAGCCCACCGGCGGCCCCACGGCTTGCCGTCAACTTCTCTTCGAGCTCATCCCAAAGGGGCAGGTACTCGCCGTCGCACATTGCGATCGCTGACTCGACCTCGGTGACGACATCCTCGGGCAGCAGTCCCGTGCTGCTGGCCCATTCATCGGCTGTCCCCCGAAGCGACGCCACATCGAACGATGTCCCAGCCGGCTCAAGGCGCACCATGTCGCCTTCGAGCCGGATCCGTTGGGCGATCGTAGGTGGGAGGATCCGCTGGTAGGCATAGAGCCGATGCCGGAGGCGAATCCGCTGCTGTTCGCCGTTGAGTCCAGGAGAGAGTTCCTCGGCAAGAAGTTGCCGATGGACGCGTGTGGCCGGCTCGAGCGCGGAGTGTGAGAGGAGGTAGAGCCAGATAAAGCACAGCGTCGGGCGGGTCAGCAGTTTCGGTGTGAGGTCCTCATCCTGGTACAGAAGTTGGAAGGTACCTAGCGTGCGGATCGTCAAGAGCGGAGACGACGTCGACGGCGCGCCGACTGGGAGGGGAATCGTCGAAACTTCCGTCAGGCTGGTCTCGAGCTCTTCGTGCTGCAGCATGGCCTCCCACTCGCGACGCCAGGCCATCGGCGGCATCACGTATTGACGTAGCCGGCTCGGATGGGCCTTGGGCGCCGGTGGCGGAGGCTCGCTCACAACGACCGCCGTGGCGCGCTGGCGCCGACCTTGCGCTTCGGCTCGAAACCCCAGTATGTAGAGGGGGAGACCGGTTTCGATGAGTCGCACTGTTTCGCCGCCAACGGTTGCGAAATGCCCAGATCCGAGCCATGGAGGTGGCCCGAACAGATACATCCGGTCACCCCGAGCGGTCTGACGGAGACGTTCGGAAATAGTCCCGAATCCGCGCTTCGGCACTAACAGCACAAAGAGCAGCCAGAGTGACAGGAGCGTGAGCCAGAGCGCCATCAACGACCTCCCGCCGCAAACAGATCGGGAAGAAGCAGGTGGACTGCCGCCGGCAGCCGCCGGGCCGCTGGTGAGGCCGGTCCCATCGGTGGCGCTCGTAACCCGTCAGGCTGGGCGATCGCTGGATCATCCGGCAATTCCAGCACGAACTCGAAGCGATAGCGTGGGATCGGAGGGTCGTTGGCGGAGCGACGGTTGAGGGTCAACACCGATTTGCCTTCGAACCCGAGCGCCCAGATTCGATTCGACCACTGGGCAATCGCCGCCTGCAAGCTTGGCGTCGGCAGCGAGGTGACGAGGATCACGTCAGCCATTTCCAGGGCCGTGTCAATGAGCCAGTGGTCTTCCTTCTTCAAGTCGAGGACGATGAGGTCGTAGTAGCGGCGAAG
>WNGJ01016015.1_pt1 | contig 12562 bp, 9 predicted proteins | sample 5400611 | NCBI WGS metagenome assembly WNGJ01 (sample SAMN13153375, study PRJNA577476) | soil metagenome | isolation source: 40 cm soil or saprolite under Garry oak tree replicate 1 | place: USA:California | collected 2016-06-15
CACCGGCGGGGCGGCGGGCGCCACGGGCGGCGCAGCAGGTGGGACAGGCGCCGCGGCAGGAGGAACCGGTGCCGCAGCGGGTGGGACGGGCGCCGCACCGGGCGGAACCGGCGCCGGAGCGGGTGCAGCCGGAGGCGCGGGCGCCGCGTCCACCGCCGGGGCGGGCGCCGCCGAGTAGCCGACGTGGATCACGTTCTGGTGGTCGGCGTCGCTGAAATAGCCCGCCGGGCCCGAGATCAGCCACGGCGAGCCGACCTCCGAGGGACGAACCGACGGCGGGAGCGCTCCGAGCGCCTCGGCGAGATCGCGCGCAGAGATGTTGCTTGCGTCGACCGGGTGACCGTCGACCGAGGAGATGTCGAACCCACCGTTCTTGACTGCGCTGATCGCGATGTCGTGCTGCTCGGCGACGGTTGTCAGTGCCGAGACGACCCGTGGATCCGGCGTCCCGGCGGCGAGATCGGCCTGGGCGGCGGCGGAGAACTGCATCCGCGGGTTGTGGAGAAGCTGATCTGCGGCGGACGACGAGCCCGACCCTGCTCCTGCCGCGTCCGCGGCGCTCGCCGCTCCGACTGGAGCCGATTGAGCATGTTGCGGCGCGGAGGAAGGGTCGGGTGCCGGCGCCTGCTGAGCGGGCGCATGCTGATCGAGCAGGGCGGGTCCGGACGAAGCGGCAGGAGTTGCAGGTGCATTCGCGGGCGCAGGTGCGTCTGCGGGCGCAGGTACGTCTGCAGGCGCAGGTGTGTGTGCGGGCGCAGGCACCTCCGGCGGTGCTCCCGAGGCGGGCACCACTGCGCTCGCGTCGGCCGACGGCGCCGCGACCCCGGGGCTCGAAAGGGCCCGGTGGGCTGCGCCGGCGGCATCCGGAGAGAGCGAGCGCGAGCCGTGGACGTAGCGCGCGAACTCGGCCACGCCGACGCCCTCGGCCGCCGCCGCCATCAGGACGCCCGCGAGGCTGGACTTCGACTCGCGGATCTCGAGCGTGTGCAGCGCCTTGCCCGACTGCTCGAGCTCCTCGGCGACGTCCAGCAGGCCGAACTCGTGGCAGACCGCGATCGGCTCGCGCCGGAAGCGGGCCCGGAACTCCGGGTCCGTGAGCAGATGCTCGATCAGCTTCGCGACCTGCGCGTTCCCCTCAGGCGGGGGCACTTTCGACCTCCGACTCGTGTCGCTTGCGCCGGCGTTCGAACAGGGGCTTTCCGATCGAGATCACGACCGGGAGGAAGAGCAGCGCGTAGAAGCCGCCGAACACGGCCCAGAGCACCGTCTTCGGGACGAGTATCGCCAGACGACTGTAGTAGCGCATCGAGATCACGATTGCGAACCCGGCGCCGAGCACCGACCACACGAGCGCGGCCACTGCGTAGAGCGCCAGCGTCCATTCGCGCTCGACGCCCGGCTTTCCGGACAGCCTGGCGGCGAGCCATTCCTTGGAACGGCGGCGAAGTCCCGGCTCGCCCAATGCGTCCACAAGCATGTTGTACCCGTCGCGGTCGAGAAATGGGTTCAAATTGAAGAACGCGCCCACGTAAGCGGCGAGAGCCAGGTTGAAGAAAATGTCCCGAATCGTGCCGCCCCCGAGGAATGCGGCCAGAAGCGAAAAGGTGCCTCCGACGAAGAGATCACTCGCCGGGCCGGCCGCGCTGATCGCGATCCGGCGGCCTCGCGGCTCGAACCAGGCGTCGGACGTGTCCACGAAGGCGTAGGGAAAGATGAAGAGCAGCCGGATCCCGGCACGTTCGATTCTCCGGCCGAACGCGGTCAACAGCAGGCCGTGCGAAAGCTCGTGCAGCGAGACGACGAAGAACCGGCCGAACATGAAGACGAGCCCGCCGATGCCGATCTTCTTCGCGACGACGAACGGCGTCCCGTAGCGGCGCAGGATCATGAAACCGAACGCCCCGAGGCCCGCCACGGCCACGGCTCCTAGCAGGGCGACCACCGGAGGCGTAAAGAGCAAAAAGCCACCCGACTCGTAGATGCGCTTGAACCAGCGATCGGCGCTTTCGACGGTCCGCGTTCGGGGCCGGAAGAGCCGTGCGAGCCTGCTCATCGGCGCCGCCGGGGCATCGGCCTCTCTCTCCACGTCGTGGATGAGCCCACGCTCGCCCAGGTCAGCGAGCAGCCTGGCGAGACGACCCGGCCCGCCGAGGCCGAAGCGCCGTTCGGCTTCCGCAACGAGCTCTGGCAAGGCGCTTTCGCCCCGCAAGAGCTGAAAGAGAGCGGCCTCGTCGTCGCCCATTCGGACGAAATCGCCTTTCTCGAGATCCTTCAGCACGTAGCGCCGCTCACCCTCGCTCGTAGGGAGGCGCTTCAAGGCCCAGCCCGACCGCAGGCGCGGACGGAAGCCGAACGAGGTTCCCGCGCCTGCGGCCTGACTCGCGCCCACGGCCGGCATCAGGACGCTCGCGCCGGGGCGGACGACGATCGTCCGGCCCGCCTCTTCCTCCAGCCGGCGCCGCTCCGCCCGAACCAGCACGTCGCCGATCGAGATCACCGTTCCGTCCTGCAGCGGCTCGCGGCCCTCGATCTGCCTCCCGTCGATGAAGGTTCCGTGGCTCGAGCCGGCGTCCTCGACGTGAGCGCCGTTCTGGTCGACCGAAACCACCGCATGCCGCCGCGAGACGGTGCGGTCGTCGAGCTGGATCTCGTTGCCCGGCGCGCGGCCGATCGTCAGCGAGCCGTACACGGGCACGCGCGTCCCGTCGCGGAGCACGAGCTCGAGGGCCACCGGACCGCCGTACAACGGTCGCCCGCAGGTGCCGCAGACCGCGGCCCCACGCACGATGAGCCGTCGACAGTTCTTGCAGAGCACGTCAGGGGAGGTTAGGGAAGAACTGCCAGGCGGGGTTGTACGCCTTCAGCGGCTGTAGCGGCACGAGCTGCTGGGGCTTGTCCGGGTTCACGCGCGAGACTGCCGGCGAACCGCTCCCGCAGTCGTTCGTCTGCTCGATCGCGACCTCTTTGCCATCCTGGCGCCAGGTGACCGTGCAGGCCGCGACAGCGGGCGAGATGGGCTTCGCCTGCCCGATTCCCGAGGTCGCCGACCAAGGCACGAGGAAGAGCTTGAAGAACGTCGGCGGAGACGAGCCCCAGTTGGCGACGAACGCGATCCGCTTGTTGTCGGGCGACCAGGCCGCGAAGATGATGTCGTCGCCGGCCCGCTTCGGCTTTAGCTGGAGGCCCTGCGGCACCCACGCGCTTGCCTGCGCCGCGAACGGTTGAGCCGTCGTGTAGAGGAACAGCTCGAGCTGGTGCGGGTTCGTGCTCTCGTCGGCGGTGGTCAGGATCGCCTTGCCGTCGGGCGCCCACGTCGGCCTGTCGACGTCGATCGCCGAGTCCAAGATGCACGACGGGGTGCCGCCGATGGCAGGCACGAAGCAGAGATCGCCGTTGCCGGACGGGCCGCGGATGAAGGCCACGACCTTCCCGTTCGGCGAGAAGACCGGCCTGTGGTCGTTCGGCCCGGCGGTGAGCGTGCGTGCGCTCGTCACGCCGGCGGCCGGGTTGACCTCGATGACCTTGCCTGCGCTCTCGTAGGCGATCAAGTTGCCCTTCGGCTGCCAGCTCGGCTCGGTCCCGGACGCCGCGATCTGCTTGACGCCTTTCCCGTTCGCCCCTTGCATCGTGAACACGGCGGTGCCGTTGTCGTAGGCGATCTTCGGGAAGCCGGCCGAGACGGAGACCGTAACCGGGAACTTCTGCTTCGGGTCGACCTTCTGCCCCGGATTCGGCGTCTGGCCGACGATCGTGCCCACCGCCGCGGTGCTGATTGCCTGGGTGTGCTGAATCGGGAAGCCGAGCTTCTCCAGCCCGCTGATGCCGGCGCCCGCGAGCCCCTGACCGATGAGCGCCGGGATCACGATCTGTCCGCCGACCGTCTTCGGCGTCTTCGGCGCATTCGTGGTGCTGGTCTTGTTCTTGCCCTTGCCGCTACCCGCAAGCTGGAGGAACACGTCGACCGCGCTCCCCTCCTTGACCTGCTGGCCGGTGGCCGGGCTCTGGTTCACGACCTTGTCCTTGTCGGGATTCTTCGGCTCCGGCGTCGTCTTTCCCATCTGAAGCTTGGCCTGGTCGAGCGCCGCCTTGGCCTGATTCAGGCTCTTGCCCTTCAGGTCGGGGACGGCCGTCATCCCGTTCCCGACGAAGGTAGTGACGTTGATCTTCGTCCCCTTCTTCACCTTCGCCTTCGGCGGCTTCGACTGGGTCTCGATCGTCCCGGCCCTTCTTCGCGAGCAGCGTCTGCGCGGCCGAAACTTTCAGCCCCTTGAGGTTCGGAACGATCGTGTTATGCGGCCACAGCAGCCAGATCGCGATTCCGATCGCCGCCAGGATCGGAACCACGATCGGCAGCCACCAGGGAATCCACGGCTTGTGCCGGAAGACGCCCTGCCGAGGGATCGACGGTTGCTCGGCCCCGACCGGGTCGGCCGAGACCTGGAAGCGGCGTTCCATCGGGCGTCCGAACCAGTGTGTCTTCCGCGGCTTGGCGATGAACGGCGTGCCGCGTCGCTTGCCCGGCGGCACGCTCAGCGCGGGCTCGTCGAACTGAAACTCGCACGCGTTCTCGGAATCGACGGCGGCGAAGGCGACGCTCGGAATCGACGGCGGCGAAGGCGACGTCAGTCGGCGCGTTTGCACGATTGCGGACTGCGATTGCGTATTTCGCCTTGCGGTGCCCGTTCGCCCGCTCCGGCCGCATCTCTGTTTCGAGCTCCTGGTAGGGCTCGATGACGACGTTCGCGGACGCCGACCCGACGGGGCGCTCGTGCGCCTTGGAAGTCGCGACGATGCGCACCGGCCACGGGCGTGCCTCGGCCTCCGGGCTCCGCGGCGGGTGAAGCCGGACCTCGACTTCCTGCTCGTACTCGCCGCCGGGCGCCCCGAAGGGGACGAGGTAGACCGTCGACGGCGTGATCGTCCACCAGGCCTCCGGCATGCCGTCGATCACGAGGTCGTAGTTGTCGACGATCCCGCTCTGGTTGCGGACGAGCGCGAGCAAGATCGCCTGGGTTCCCGGGGCGACGCTCGTCGCAACTGACGCACCACCAGCTCCCTCCTCCCCAGGGAGCCTCAGGGTGACGATGACCGTGTCGGGCTCGGTCGGAGGCGGCTCGGGCGGAGGCGGCGCAGGCGGTGGAGGAGGAGCCGCGGTTGCGGCCGGTCCGTCCGAGGGCGCGGTTTCCTGCTGCCGGGTGCCCTCGGGCTTGATCACCGGCAGGCGCTGCATGGCGTGCCGGCTTTGCTCCGACTCCGCAGGCGGAGGATCAGCCTGGGTGGGCGCGTCGTCCGGGGCGCGCGGGGGAGCCGGAGCGGCGGGCGTCTGGGCCACGCTCGGCACCGACGGCGAGTATTGGGTCGGCTCCCAGCGCAGGTACGTGTTGCACGACGAGCAGAAGTCGCGGTCGTCGGGGTTTTCAGTCGAGCAGCTCGGGCAGATCCTCATTTCGTCTCGGGGGTCCCTGTCTTCTTCTGCGACGCCTTCACGCGCAGTTTGTAGGGGACGTTCACCGGCTTGATCTGCTCGATCATTCGGGCGACGGTCGCCAGCTCGTCCTCGTTGAGCGACGCGTCACAGTAGACCACGAATCCCGGCATCTTGGCGGATGGGAGCTCATCCGCATTCGTGGCCCAGACAACCTTGCCCGAGTCCTCCACCCGCAGCGGCAACTCGGGAAAAGAGATCTCGAGCGCGAGCGTGAGCCCTGCCTTCGTCCCGTGCCGTCGCGCGAGCTCGGCCGCCCGGCGCACGAGCTCTCGCTGCCGCTCCTCGGGCAGGGACTCGTCCTCCTCCACGCCGAGCCAGGCGCCCATCAGATCCAGCACATCGACGGGCGCGAGATCCGGATCGACGTGCGCGTGGAGTGAGTCGAGCAAGGCGACGATCGGGTCGAGCACGTTTTCGAGGCCCTCGACGAAGCGGAGGCCGAAGTCGTTGTCCTGGTAGATCGCGGGCAGCTGCGCCCGGTAGAACCGGCGTGCGACGGCGGCGTCGGGCGCACCGTTCCCGTCCCGCGCGCCGTCCAGCTTTGCGCCGTCGCCTTCCTCGATCGCGGGCAGCCGGATGCTCCGCGTGCTGAAGAGCCGCCGCTTCTGGCCCGCCAGCGTGAAGTACTGGCCGGTGCCGTCCTGTCCGTCAGTCTCGCTCGCCATCGCTAGTGCCCGCTCGCCATCGCTAGTGCTTCTCCAGTGAATATTGCCGAGCTTCTGGGTCGCGAGCACCAAGCGCTGCAAGGACGCAGGGAGCCGCCATAGCCGAAGCTATGGGGGCGACTGAGGACGCCGCAGCGCGCCGCGTGATCGTGGGCCAGAAGCCGGTGGATATTTGCTGGAGAGGCACTTAATACTCGCGCCGCTCGGCCTTGACGACGTGGGTCGCCGAGGCGACCAGCTCGTCGGGCTCGATCACGATGTGGCTCCCCGCCGGCTTGGGCGCCTGCTTGCCCGTCTCGAGATCGGTCTCGTAGACCCGCAGGATCTTGACGAAATCGACGCCGTCGACGGCGTGCACGATCCCGTACAGCTCACCCTGGTTCAACGCGCGGCCGAACTGCCAGCCCTCGCCGACGCCGTCGGGGGATCCGCCGACGAGCGGGTTCAGGTACGTGTAGAGCGCGTAGGCGACGTCCTCCTCCACGCGCGCCAGGTCTGCCTTCGGTCCCGCTTGGAGGTTGACGACGACGCTGATCCCGCGCAGCTTCGCCGGCACCAGCTGGACCGTGGTGCCGATCAGCCGCCGCTCGTCGAGATACTCCGCGACCTGTTCGAGCAGGGGCTCGTCGGGAACGAGCTCGGCGAACTCGAGCTGCCGGTCGGCCTGGTCGACGCGCGGAAGCACCTGGACGCGCACAGGCCCGCCGTTCTCGGGCGGCACGCAGTAGGCGCGCGCGACCCGCTGTGAAGCCTCTCCGGCCAGGAACTCGAAGTCCTCGACTGTGACTGCTCGGTGCCGGGTGTGGAACTCCATCGCGGCGCGCGAGCGCGTGCTGTCGAGCGTCTCCGCGTCGACTCCTCCGTACGCGGCAGCCGGGTTCGTGACGGCCGAGATGCCGGGGATCGCGCTCTTCAGCACGACGAGAGCACCAGCCGCGACGTTCCCGCTCCGGCCCCCGCCGTGACGGTACTTGGTGAAACGAAGCGTCGCGTCGGACGGAGGCACCGCGCCGTACTGGCGCCAGCCACCTTCGGCTGCGCGGATCGCAGGGCCGAGCTCGATTTCCCCGTGCGCCAGGTCGAGCATGTAGTGCGCGTCGTCCGGACCGCTCTCCACGAAGGATTCCACGATCTCCCAGCCCTCCCACTCGCCCGTCTCGGGATCGCGCACTTCGACCGTCTCGCCGGCGGCCGGCGCGAGGACCGGCGAGTGACGGAGCTGGAACGTCTGCGCCGGGGTACCGTCCGACTCGCCGAGGATCTCGCGGCTCTCCTTGGCCGAGTGCGCAGCGGGGATCAGCGCGCCGATCGGCTGGGCCGTGATCGAGTAGATCTCGGGCGCGTGCTGGTAGGCGGCCGCTTTTCCGCCGGAGCGGGTCGTATCGTCGACGCGGCAGCGCAGCCAGTGCGCCCGCCGGCCGGCGACGGCGACCGGGCCGTGTCGCGGCGGCAGCTGCAACTCGATCTCCCCGCTCCCGTAGTTGAAGCCGCCCGTGCGGTCGATCAGGACCTGGGCTTCCTCCCACCCATCCTCCTCACCCGTTGAGACTTCCCAGCGGAGCGGTGGATCCTCGGGATCGACACCCGCGCCGCGGGCCTGCGAGCAATCGACGTCGACCTGGAGCAGGATCCGGGCCAGCGAGGTGTCGAAGCCGAGATAGAGCGCGTCCCCGACGGACGGCGGCGTCCCGAACGGGCGCTGGTCTTCGCCCTTTGGCTTCGCCGTGCCCGACGCGACGCCGACGTTCTTGACCGCGCCGCCCTTCTCGACCGCGTACGCGTTGGGGCGCGCGGCCGGAATCTCGAAGTCCTCGCTGGTCTGGAACACGATCGAGGGCTCGTTCATCGTGCGCACGGTGCCGACCTCGGTCTCGCCCCCCGGGATCTCGACCGGCTCGCTCGCCGGAGCGGAGAGCCGGAACCGGATCTCGGTCGTCGCCGCGGTCGGCGGCTCGAGCATGATCCCGAGCAACTCGAGCAACGCGACGTGCAGCTTGTCGGGCACGCGGTTCAGCCGGTAGATCAGCGTCTCCGTCATCGAGGCGAACAGCTCGATCAGCGTGATGCCGGGATCGGAGACGTTGTGCTCCGTCCACTCGGGGCACCTCTGGCCGATCTTCAGGCGCGCCTCGTTGACCAGGTCCTGGAAGTGACGGTCGTCGAGCGTGATCTCGGGCAGCCTCATGCTGTCTCCTCGGCCGGAATGACATAGAACGGATAGACGAGGTTGCGTACGTCGTTCGTCGCCCGCAGGGAATAGAGGATCTCGATCAAGAGCTCGCCGCGCTCGGCGAAAGAGGTGTCGACGTCGACGCTCAGCACCTCGATGCGAGGCTCCCAGCGCTGGAGCGCGAGTAGGACCTCGAGCTCGAAACGGCCGACGGCGCGCGCGTCGATCGTCTCGAAGACGTAGTCGTGGATGCCGCAGCCGAACTCGGGGCGCATCGGGCGCTCGCCGCGCGCCGTGCCGATGATGACGGCAATCGCCTCCTCCACGTCCTGGTCCTGGTGCGAGAGCGCAAGGCCCCCGTGCGAATCCACGCGAAGGGGAAAGGCGATTCCGGAACCGATGATGTCTGCCATCTCCCCTCCTTTCACCCGAGCATGATCTGGCTGCCGGAGACCTTGACGACACCGCTCGACTGGATCGTGAGGCTGCTGTTGGCCTTGATCGTCAGGCTCCCGCTCGCCTCGACTGTGACGTCGCTGCCGCCCTTGATCTTCACCGACGTCCCGCCTTCGATCGTGATCTCTTTCGCCGCCTTCTCGCTGATCGCCCCCGTCTTTGTCTCGATCGTGATGTCCTTCTCCACCTTCTCACTGAATGCGCCCTGCACCTCCAGCGAGTAGTCCTTCTCGCTCTTGATCGAGATCGAGTCCTTCGACTTCAGGTTCATGAACTTGTCGCTCTGGAGCACGAAGGAGCCGTCGTACTGAACGAGGTCGCCGGGCGTGTCCTTGCCGTTCCAGAGCGAGCCGAGCACGTACGGGTACTGGACGTCGTCGTGCTCGAAGGCGATCACGACCTCATCGTCGACCTGCGGCATCATCATCAGGCCGCGGTCCTTGCCGGCCGCGGGACCGACGACTCTCGCCCAGTTGCCCTCGTTGTCGCCGCTCAACGCCGGGAACTTCACCCGCACGCGGCCCAGCTTGTCGGGGTCCTGGTTGTTCGTAACCACTCCGCGCACGACGGAGTTCCCCCAGCTCTTCCGATTTGCGGGCGTGGTCAGATCGACCAGCCGGTGCGGTGTCCGCCCCGAGATCGTGAAGTGTGTCTCGTAACCTCTCCCGCCCCTGAAGTGATGCTGCGTTCCGGAGAGCGTGTAGACCCCGTCGAAGCCGGGTGCCATACCCCTGACCTGGATCTTTGCGCCGGCGCAAAGGCCGGGATCGCCGTGACAGATTCCCTCGGCCGAGACGTAGGCGTTGGCGTGTTGTGCCGCGAGGCTCTTGGCAAGATCGTTGGCCTCGTCGGTGGACGAGACGGGGCGATCCGCAACGGTCAGCGTTCCGCCCTTACCCGCACCTGCGGCCTTGTCGCGCGAGATCCCCGGAGTCGAATCGGTCCCCTCGACCCTTGCCCGGCCCTCGATCGCTTCCTTCGCGTTCACGTCCCAGCCACGGACGACGAACTCGTCGAGCTGCTGGACGGCCGTGATCCGCGGATGGAACATGAAGAGCTCATTGCCGAACTCGAGCCGAACGGGCGTGGCGCCGGCAGCGCTCCCGGCCTTTCGGAAGTTCAGCTTCTTGTCGATGACGATGACTTCGAAGTCGATGTCCTTCGCCAGCTTCCAGAGGAACTCCCAGTCGGTCTCGTTGTTCTGCTGGACGAACTTCCGCGGCTGGCCCACGCTGCCGATCGTGCCGGTGTCGAACTTCGCGTTCGAGGCCACCTTGCGGGCGATGTCGCCGAGGGTCATGTTCTGGTACGTCTCGGTGCGCCTCGTCCGGTTGAGGAGATGCGAATGGTCGTAACCGCCGAAGGCCAGGTGGATGCCGCCGCCACCATGAATGGAGTGGGGAGAGACCTCGCCGAAGGGGCGTTCTGCGCTCTCACCATGAGACGCCTGGTAGATGACGTCCCCGAAACGCGGCTCCAGCGCGAGGATCTGCCCCTTCAGGACGCTCGTCAGGCTTCTCCCGTCGGCTGCAGCGAGCAGAATCTCGACCTCCGCGCCGAGCAGATTCTCCGCCTGCTTGATCTGCTCCCACTCAGGGAGGAGCTGGACGGTGAAAGCGTCGGGCAGCATCAGACTCTGCTCGACCAGGACCGACTCGATCAAGTCCGGGTTGAACGGCTGCCCGTTCAGGCGAAGTTCGACGCCTGGGTTCATCTGAAGCCGTCCCGGCTCATCCCTCGAGCCTCGGGATCGCGAGAGCCTGGCCGCGTTCGAGGCTGAGCGGATCGTCGATCCCGTTTGCCTCCGCGATCACGCGCCACCGCGTCGCATCCTGGTAGGCGACGTAGGCGATCGACTGGAGTGTGTCGCCATCCCTGACCACGTGAGCGCGCAGCACCTCGCCCCTCGTTGTCGGGTTCTGCCCGCCGAGGCCACCCGGCGGGATCTCCATCAGGTTGACCTTCACCGCCGCGCGAATCGGCTTCCCGTCCGGGTGGAAGAGCGTGTACTGGACGTTCAGCGATTTGACGACCGCCTTGAGGACGACCTCGCCCCAGGTGAAGGTGACGATCGGCGGCCGGGCGCTCTTCTTGCTCTGACCGGACGCGAGCGACTCTTTCGCCTCCATCATCTCGAACAGCTTCTCGATCACTTCCTTGCGCACATCCTTCGTGCTGTCCGAGGCGTCGAACATCAGGTCGAGCGAGAGCTCCTTGGGCTGCGCGCCGCCGAACTGCGCCTTGGGCGCTCCCTTTCCAGCGGCAGCCTTCACAGTCCAGGAGTTGGTCTTCGTGATCGAGTACTGCGTCGGGTTGAACCAGCACTTGATCGATGCTCCGCCCTCGATGTCGAGCGTCGCGGCCTGGTATCCCGTGGCCGCGCCCAGGCGCACGTGCCCGGGGGCACCACCGTTCGCCGAGGGGCTCGAGCTCGGCTGGGAGACCAGCGACTTGACGGCTTCGGCTGCGGCTGCGATGTAGTCGCTCATCTCCTCAGCTCCCCATCACGAGGCCCTGGTGGGCGATCTCGAGTGTCTCGATGGCGATCGAAGTCGAGCCCGCGTTGAAGTTCGGTCCCGTCCACTTGACCGGAAAGGCTCCGGCGAAAGCGAAGCTGCGGATCTTCTTCGTGTCCGGGCCGAGCAGCGTGAGCGTGATCGACCCGCGCTTCTCCCGATCCTGGCTCTGAAAGAACCATTTGAGCAACGCCTCCTCGTGCGTCACGCCGCGTTTGAGGACGAGGTTGGGGTACTTGAGCCGCCCGCGCAGCTTGTGCTCAAAACGGTTCTCGCCTCCTTCCGCGTAGGTCTGCACGTCCCACTCGACCGAAAGGCCGCTGCACTCGGAAAACCTGCCGATCTCCACGTCGTCGAGATTGATCTTGAAGCGCAGCTCGCCGACCGGGTCGGGAGTCTTGCTCGGCGGCGCCGTGCCTCGTGTGCTCGGCTTCTTGTTCGAGCCGGCGACGAGGCTTTCGGCCCCCGAGATGCCCGCTCGGATCTCCCCTTCGACTCCGACAGACAGGGATGGCAAAGATGGCACGCTCGTTCCTCCTCGCTAGTACAGGTCTCCAAGTAGGTCGCCCATCTGCTCTCGCTCGCGCAGGAGATCGCGCCGCAGGCGTCTGAGCACGTGGTCGTAGATGTCGTCGAGCTCTGGGCCGCCAGCGCCGGCCGGCACCGGAGCGTGCGGTGCGGGTGCAGCAGCCTGCGCAGGAGCCTCCGTTGCCTCCGGCGCGGGCGCGGAAGCCTCGGCGGGCTGCCGGGCAAGCAGCGCGGGTGGCGGCAGCTCGGGCGGGTACAGGAACTCCTCGGGAGGAGCAAACGCGACCGTGCTGAGCTCCGACGGCGCGCGGGAGACGATTCCTCCCGTCGCCGCGGCAAGTCGTCCGGCGCTGACCCGAGGTTCGGCGCGCACCGCGTCTGACTGCTGACGGCGATTCCCGGCCGCGGGCGCTTCGACGAGACGGATCGGCGTCGGCGCGACGGGGCTCGACGGCCGCGCGACCGGTGTCCGGGCGATGGTCGGCACCTCGATCCGGGCCGAAGGACGCGGCGTCTCGGAGGCGGGAGCCTGAGGCTTTGGACCGTGAGGTGCTACCTCGGGCTGCGGCCGGCGGACGACGCTCGTGACGGCGCGTGCCAGCGCGCGCAAGGGCCTGAGGGCAGGCGCAGGTGTCTGCGCGGGTGAGCGAGCCGCGCCTGCGGCAAGGGGAGTCGCGGCGGCCCGGGCGACGCGCTGGACGACGGGCCGCGCCGGTGATGGCGCGACGCTCCTGTTGAG
>WNGJ01043437.1_pt1 | contig 12561 bp, 14 predicted proteins | sample 5400611 | NCBI WGS metagenome assembly WNGJ01 (sample SAMN13153375, study PRJNA577476) | soil metagenome | isolation source: 40 cm soil or saprolite under Garry oak tree replicate 1 | place: USA:California | collected 2016-06-15
GGATGGGCGAGTCAAGGAGTTCACCTATCATCGTGGTGGACCGAAGAAGCCGAGTCTCCTCTCAACAACTTGGGCGGGCTACAAGAAAGCTGGCCCTCTGCTTATCTCAACCGACCATCGGGGGACGGCGGACGGCAAGCCGTGCCGAGTTTTCTTTTCGAATGTGTCCTTCAAGGTACTGGGGTCGGACACTTGGACGGACGCGCAATAGGAAACTGGCGGCTCATCGCGTCTGCTTGACGTCAATCTTTACGAATCGGACTCTCGGGCAATCACGACGGTCGTGCATTAGCCTCGGAGTTTGGGCAGATCTCGGTCGCAGAAACCTTGCCAGTATTCTTCGCACGTGAGTGCGTAGAGATCGTACTGCACTACGTTCACACGATAGGGAGCTCCAGACCGTTTCGCGACTAGTGCGACATCTGCCAGCCCCAAGTAGTTTGACTTCTTTCATGACCGCGATAATCGTCACGCGTACACCCAGACGCACACGCAACGCTCGGCCTGTTGATGATTCAGTTCCCAATTACCTGGGCCGCGTTGGGCATCCTGTTCCGCTTGGTTTGCGTAGTCGAGAGAAAACTCGAGGTCATGGAAAGCACGCAAGTCAATGGTCTGCCAGAACAGCAACGCTGTGACCGTTGGAAGTGATGGGGCGACTTGACCTGTCTAACGAGAGACGATCGGCGCGAGTGATGGCTCGCCGATCACGCAGCCAGTCTACACCCACGTGATTCGTGAGGATGGAAAACGAATCGCGGCACAACTTGGCAACGCCGTTTGGGGAGCTTGGACGGAGTTGGATGCAAAAGCGAAGCGGCTCAGCGGGAGCACTCTAAGCCGTTTCTTATCAACTAAAAATGGTTGCGGGGGGGCAGATTTGAACTGACGACCTCGGGTTATGAGTCGAAAAATCAAATTAGCCCGTCTTTGCTTTTCAACAACTTACGTACTGCTTGATCCCCCTATTTCACGGGTGTTCCAGTCTATTGAATTGCGCGGACATCTTTGAGACCGAATGCTTTTCCACCTATTCCCCACGACCCGCTAGCGATTTCTTCGATCAGGACCCAGGTATTGCCCCGCCGTTTCTCTCCGACAAATGGGATGATCGCTTCCGTGATGTGACGAATCAGATCGGCGGCTTGTGCCTCCGTCAACTCTCCCTCAAACATTTGATCGTGCAAAGTGGCATGGTTTTCCCTCCAAATCCTTAAATTGTTTTCTGTGCTTACCTTGCTTTCGCCGAGCGGTGTGCGAACCAGGCGATTGCTAAACCTACGAAGACTGCGTGGCCAATGACGCCGTTAAGAAACAGCCCGACAGAAAACGGACTCGTGGGAACGGCTGAAAGAAGCAAAACGACATAGTTCATCGCCAGATAGACCCCTACACCATAAGTGAGGCCCCATTTCACAGGATGCACGTGAAGCGTCGGCAGCTTGAGGCTCACTCCGTCGTAGATCGCCGCAACCGCGAAGGCAATAAAGTAATGAAGTACGGCACCGAGCCCCGCGGTCTTGAGACCACCCTGGAACGAATCGACGCCGAGGAGGCCGCTGGCTATGTACTGCAGCACTTGGATGGGGTTCATGCCGTTGAACACGAAAGCGACAACGCCGTCAACTGCGTCCAATGTGCCGGCCAACAATCCTCCCAAACAATCGTGTCGAAATGCTCCGACTGTGAGCGCATTCCTGTCCTGAACCGGCTCAGGCGGCGCTGGCCTTTGACGCGAGCTTGCGGCCGAGGAAATCGCGAATGGCGCCAGCAATTTCGCGGTAGTGGGTTTCTAGCGCGAAGTGACCTGTGTCGTAGAAGCGCACCTCGGCGTTTGGATTGTCGCGTTTGAATGCCTCTGCGCCGGGCGGCAAAAAGAAGGGATCGTTTTTGCCCCACACGGCTAGCAGCGGTGTCTGCTTCGCGCGGAAATACTCCTGGAATTTGGGATAGAGTGCGACGTTGCTGGCGTAGTCGAGAAACAGGTCCAGCTGAATCTCATCGTTTCCTGGACGGGCAAGAAGTGCGGAATCGAGTTGGTAGGCTTCCGGCGCCACGAGGGTCTCATCCTGAACGCCGTGGACGTACTGCCACTTGGTTGCTTCCGGCTTCAGGAAATCGCGCAACACAGCGCGGTTCTCCGGCGTCGGTTCCTTCCAGTATTTCTGGATAGGATTCCAGCCTTCGCTCAGGCCCTCTTCATAAGCGTTTCCATTCTGGGAAATGATGGCGGTGATGCATTCGGGATGTGCCAACGGGAGGCGCAATCCCACTGGCGCACCGTAATCGAAGACGTAGATTGCAAAGCGTGCCAAGCCCATTGCCTGCGTGAAGTTACCGAGGACTTTGGCCAAGTTCTCAAACGTGTACCGAAAACGCTTCCGGTCGGGAGCATCGGAGAAGCCGAAACCCGGGAGGTCGGGCGCGACGATATGGTAGCTGTCGGCGAGGGCCGGAATCAGGTTGCGAAACATGTGGGATGAGGTTGGGAAACCGTGTAGCAAGAGAATGGTTGGGGCGGCTGCAGACCCCGCTTCGCGATAGAAAATCTTGTTGCCGCCCACGACGGCATGTTTGTAGCTGATCATCTAAGTCTCCTTATGAGATTTGGAAGCCCGGCCTAACGAGGCACCGTCAGTCACCTTCGCGCTTCCAGACCATGTGATGAGCTAACCGATAAAAGGTTTCATTATCGGTGTATAATTCTTGCGAGGTTTGGGCATGAGCAAGACAACAAGCAGGTCCGATTGGAAAGACGGCTTTGTTTTCGTCGGAAACGAGTTGGTGCTGGATTTCGTGAACACGCGGCCAGTCCAGGATAGCGAACCGATGGAACTGCTCAAGGACTTCAACGCGGTTTTACGGTGGTTCCAGGCCGCTGACCTTTTAAATTCGGAGAAAGCGGCCAGTCTTGAGCGTCAATGGGGACGAGCGGCCATAGCACAGAAAGCGACAGAAGCCATGAAGGACCTTCGGGAAAGATTGAGAGCGGAGATCCTCGCCTGGGAGGAAGGTCGTGGTATTCGTCGCCCGACGATCAACGAACTAAATGGATTAAGGAGGGTCCACCCGATGCTCACAAGCCTAATGACGAATGGAAGTGCGTATTCGACGAAGTTGTGGTTTGAAGTCCATGAACCTGCAGATTTGTTTGCGCCATTGGCACACAGCGCGGCGACATTATTTGCAACTGGCGATCGCAAACGCGTCCGCAAATGTCATAATTGCGTGCTCCACTTCCACGACGCCAGCAAGAAGGGTACGCGTCGCTGGTGTAGCATGCAATTATGCGGGAATCGGTTTAAGGTTGCGGCGTACGCCGCTCGCCAGCGCAAGAACGGATAAACAAGGATAGCTACGTGCGTTCAGGGCTTAGCATGGGGACGTGAAGTCTGATTGCGTAGGCATTGGGTTCCGTTCTAGCTTCCAGCTATGGCAGCTTGAGAGCCTTCGATTGCAGCCACCTCGCAGTAGACCTTGATCGCGCCGTTGGTTTCGGTGAGCAGGCGAATCATCTCGGCATAATTCTCCAAATCTTTCACCGGATGCGTAAGGAGTTTTCTCAGCCAGCCAGGATATTGTAGTTCCGCGGTCGAAAGGTCTTTCACTCCCGATTCAAAATACTCGCGGTTGGCATTGACGCTTCCAAAGGCGACCTTGTTGCCAAGGACAAAGCCGAGGTTGATCTTGTCGGCGGGGACTTCGATTTGGCGTGAGCCCCCGGTCACACTGACCATGGCGAGGACACCGTTCTTGGCGAGAACATTCATGGCCTCGAAAACGAGCGGGGAATAGCCAGTGCCTTCGAGAATCAAATCGAAGGGGCCGTATTCTACGGAGGCTTCGGTCAGAGACATTTCTTTGGTGCTGATGTAACGGGCGCCCAATTCTTCGAGAAGTTGCGAGTTCAGGAAAGGCGGCATGGTGTTGCCAAAGGTTGTGACGTCGAGGCCTCGAAGACGCAACACCAGTGTCGAGAGGAGTCCCAGGGTGCTCGCGCCAAGCACGGCTGCACGCTTGGGCCTCCAAACGCGGAGGCGTTGTTGAATCCGGTAGGCCTGTTCAATCGCCTTTTGAGCAACGCTCATTGGCTCAATGAGGACGCCGACTTCTTTAAGGTTCTCGGGGACGCGGATGATGTATTCGGGTTCGTCCACTACGTATTCGGTCAGATAACCATGACGAAGATTGATGCCGCGCTCGAAATAGGTGTCGTCGGTGGTCATGTCGTACGTGCCGATTTCGTCGTAGATACTCGAACCCGGCCGTCTCACCGTTAGGGCGACGTAGTCGCCAGGTTTGAATTCCGTTACATTGGGACCGACCGCCTCCACTCGACCAAAACTCTCGTGTCCAACGATCAGATAGTCGTCACCGGTCGGAGCTGCGCCGTACTCAGCCGCGTTAATCTCCTTGTCTGTGCCGTCAACGCCGACGCGCAAGATTTTGATCTGCACGCCCCGGCCACCGGAGATATCTTCAACTCTCGGCTTCGGAACTTCGCGTAGGTGGATGGTGTTTGGCTTGCCGGGAATCACGGCGACTGCCTTAACTAGTTCCTTCGTCTGTCCCGTTGCCTTCCCTTTGTTTTCAGTCGGCACTTGCATCGCTTTCTCCTCGGGTTTTGCATTTGGAATTTGTGAGGTGAGCTACATTCCCTCGCCGCTTTGTTCAATGAGCTTGGCAACCAGGCCAGTCCACCCGGTTTGGTGGCTAGCTCCAATACCAGCTCCATTGTCTCCATGGAAGTACTCGTGGAAATAAATGAAGTCGCCCCCCATAAACGGGACGTTTGCCGTCGGTTGAACGCAAGAAGATGCGCGTCAACCTGCGGGAAATTTCTCCCGCCACCTGCCACAGAGAAGCCTTCTGTCCGGAGCCAGTCGGCAGCTCAACGGCAAGACTATTGCCGTAAAAGTGGTGGAACTTCTGAATTGCTTCGATCAACAGGAAATTGATCGGAAACCAGACTGGTCCACGCCAGTTGGAGTTCCCGCCGAAGAGCCCGGTACTCGACTCCGCCGGCTCGTAGTCCACGCGATGCTCGGTTCCGTTTACGCGCGTCAGGTAGGGATTTTCCTTGTGAACTTTCGAGATGGCGCGAATGCCGTAGGGTGAGAAGAATTCGGACTCGTCCAACATGTAGCGGAGCACGCTCTCGAGTTTCTCTCGGTTTACGAGCGAGAGTAACCGGCGAGAGCCCTGGGCCGAAGAGTGTTGGGTCTCAATATGGTTAGGAACATCCGGATGATTTTCGACGAACCACTGCATGCGGCGTTTGAACCCAGGCAGGCGGTCGACAATGTCTTGTTCCAGAGTTTCAACAGCAAGCAGCGGGATCAGCCCGACGAGAGAACGAACCTTGAGATAGTGGCGTCGTCCGCCGGGGCAATGAAGAACGTCATAGTAGAAGCCGTCCTCCTTATCCCAAAGCTCGATGCCGTCGCCGCCGCGATCGTTCATGGCGTGAGCGATGTGGACAAAGTGCTCGAAAAATTTGCTGGCTACGCTTTCATAAGCAGCGTTTTCGCGGGCGAGTTCGAGAGCGATGGCCAGCATGTTGAGGCAATACATGCCCATCCAACTGGTGCCATCGGATTGTTCGAGATGGCCTCCGGTAGGAAGCGGCGCGGAGCGGTCAAAGACGCCGATGTTATCCAGTCCCAGGAAGCCGCCCTGAAAAATGTTCATACCCTCGGCGTCTTTGCGATTCACCCACCAAGTAAAGTTGAGCAGAAGCTTGTGAAAGACACTTTCCAGAAAAACACGGTCAGCGACGCCCCGAACGCGTTTCTCAATTTTGTACACGCGCCAGGCGGCCCATGCGTGCACGGGAGGATTCACGTCGCCGAAAGCCCATTCGTAGGCCGGCAACTGACCATTGGGATGCATGTACCATTCGCGGAGAAGCAACGTGAGCTGCTCCTTGGCGAAATCCGGGTCGACTTGGGCAAGCGGGATGCAGTGGAACGCTAAGTCCCATGCGGCATACCAAGGGTATTCCCACTTGTCTGGCATGGAAATTACGTCTGCGTTATAAAGAACCGGCCATTCCTTGTTGCGGCCATTCTTGCGGCTTTCGGGGGGCGGCGGACCTGCAGGATCGCCTTCGAGCCAAGCACGCACATCAAAATGATAGAACTGCTTTGACCAGAGTAATCCAGCAAACGCCTGGCGCTGCACATTGCTCGCATCTTCGGAGAGGCCCTTTGGAGCCCGCTTTGCGTAGAACTCATCCGCTTCGTTGCGACGAGCGTAGAGGACACTCTCAAAACTCTGGTCAAGAAGTTCCGTTTTGGGCGCATCTGCGATGACGAGACGCGGTGCGGACATGCGAGCGACCTTCGGTTCCCTATCGGTCAGACGCAAGCGTAGAACGTTCGATCCTCCCGGAGAGAGCCGCAGGCGGTAAAGGGCGGAAGCCTTTGTACCGACCTTTTCAGGATTGACAGCCTCGCGATTGCCGTGCACGACGTAATCGTTGATACCGTCCTTGACATATGATGTGCGGTTCTCTGCGCCAAACAGTTTCTTGGCGTTGGTCTCATTTTCAGCAAAAAGAAGCTCCGGCTCCCCTTCGCATAGAAGCCACCGCTTTCCATAAACCCGATGATCGACCTCAATCACTGCTGATCCGGATATGCCGTGCTCGTTGGGAATAGCGAGTTGTTGCACTGCACGCAAAGACGGACGATAGTCGTCTCGACCCCAGGACCATGTATTGCGAAACCAAATCGTGGGCAGAACAGATAGATCCGCCTCGTTGGGACCGCGATTGATTGCAGTAATCTTGATGAGGATGTCTTCTGCGCTGCTCTTCGCATATTCCACGAAGATGTCGAAGTAGCGGTTTTTGTCAAAAGCGCCGGTATCAAGCAACTCGTATTCGAAGTCTTTCCTGTTTCTGCTGCGGTTCTCCTCGACTAGTCTGGCGTAAGGAAACTCTCCCTGCGGATACTTATAGAGGGCCTTCATGTAGGAGTGAGTGGGAGTCGAGTCCAAATAGAAATAGTATTCTTTGACGTCCTCACCGTGATTCCCCTCGTTGCCCGTTAGGCCAAAGAGCCGTTCCTTGAGGATTGGGTCGCGTCCGTTCCACATTGTCAGCGCAAAACACACCAACTGATGGCGATCGGAAATGCCCATGAGCCCATCTTCGCCCCAGCGGTAAGTGCGAGAGCAGGCGTGATCATGAGGGAAGAAATCCCACGCCGTGCCCCCGGGGCTGTAGTCCTCGCGCACGGTGCCCCACTGGCGTTCGGACAGATAGGGTCCCCAGCGCTTCCAGTGCACCTTTCTCTCGCGCGATTCTTCGAGGCGTTCTTGCTCGGCATTCATGCTTGCTCACCACGCTGTGATTTCTGCCTTAAGTCCATAAACTTGCGCACCAAGGACGCGAGCTGCTTCGTCTGACTACGAATTTTCTCCAACCACTCCCGAGCCGGATGCGAATCTTCGATGGCGTGAAGGGCCAGCTCGCTATATCCGATGACCGCAGTCACCATGTCCGTGAACTCATGAACCAATTCAGTGAAAAACTGATCGGGCCGTCCAACTGGTTCGCGATTCGCGTCCTTGAAAAGAGGCTCTTCATTGTTTTGGTTGTGCTTCGTCAAAAACAAAACTCGTACTTCTGGAACATGTCATTGCGCTGCAATTTCGACGGGGTGACCATCGGGATCACGCACGACAAACGCCTTGCTGAATTCGAGTTCTTGCATGTGATTCGCGACGACGCCAGAAGATACAAATCTTGCCCTCGCGGTTCTTAGCCCTGCAGCAGCTGCGTCCGCATCCTGTGCGAGCAAAATGGTCTGCCGGTGGACGATGTCATTTGTATGTTCATCGAGGGGAAAGGAACGCCCGTCACGCGGGGTCAAGTACTCCAGGAGTTCGATTCCCGGTCCTGCCGAAGCGCGCAGGGAGGTGATCCTGAGATGAGCTCCGAACACATTGTTCAGGTGCTCTTGTTCCGTCCCGTAGTTCTCGCTTTCGCCTGCGACGCGCAGACCGAGAAGGTCGCGATAGAACTTGAGGCTCGCGTCGGTGTCGGAAACGGTGATCGCAGTATGGTCAATGCCAAGGAAGACGCGGTCACTCGGGCGATGCCACTTGGGATCGCCCTTTCCCTCGGGAAACCAAAGGATTTCGACGGGGTGCTCGTCAGGGTCCTTGAAGTAGAAGGCCTTGATGCCGCCTGCGTTCTTGTTCCAATCCGGAAGGCGCTGAGGCGAGGAAGAAGCGAACTCAACCTTGTTCTGACGGAGGATCGCATAAGCGCGGTCCATATCGCTGACGATGATGGCTATGTGCTGGAACCAGAGGTCGTTGCTCCTTGAATCCACTGGAACGGGCCGTCCGTGGGAAGCCAAGAACTGAGCAAGCTGGATAGATTCGCCACCGAGCTTCATGTCAACCAGGCGGATGCGCGCACCAAAAACACCGAAAAGATGTTCAACCTCCTCCCCTGCCACCTCTCTGTCTGAAACCTTTTCGAATGTCAGAACGCGTGAGTAGAAATCGATGGAACGGTCCATATCTCCGACGGTTGTGAGAATGGGGCCAATTGACTGAATTTGTGCTCCAGAGGCAGAGGAGGGAGAAGGCGTTGCCTGGACCGCGCCAGCGTGAAGCGACGCGGCCACAAAGGCCGCCGCGAACAGGAATTTGCGAAGACTTTTAAATGACATTTTGTGCCCCCGCAAGCGCTACCGGCTGGCGACCCGTTTCAGAAGCGACGGTGAGGCCAAGGCGCTGTTTCAGGTGATCCGCAACGCGCAAGGCGTTTGCCATGATGGTCAGTGCTGGATTCACGGCAGCACTGGAAGGAAAGAAGCTGCCGTCAACGACATAGAGATTGTCGAGATCATGCGCTTTGCAATGGACGTCGAGGGCGGAAGTGTTAGGATCGCGGCCGAAACGGATCGTCCCATTTTGATGTGCCACGCCGGCGAGTGGAATCCTGTCCCCGATGAACAAATTGCGCGCGAAAAGCCCCTGGTGACAGTCGTGTCCATGGACGGCGCATTTTGTCTGCTGCTTCATAAGTTCTTTGAGTTTGGCGATGAGGCGACGGTGTGGCTCTTCGTTGTTGGGCTTGTACTGGAGGACGATTTTCCCTTCGCGGTCGAGTGTAACGCGGTTATTGGGGTCGGGGAGATCTTCAGAAGTCAGCCAGAAGCTCAAGGAATGCTTGGCCATTAGGTCGAGTGTCCAACCGGGGGCGATAACGGGAGCGCCCGCAGAGAGGGCGACGCCATCGAGCTTGGCGACGAAGGAAAAGTGCCCCATGGGATACTGCCATCCCTTGGAGCCGAAGTAGAAATCGTTGACCGCGAGCGTCTTGTGATACAGCGTTGGGTTCGGGCACTTGGACAAGGCAAGCATGACGGAGTTGACGTGGCCCATGCGGAATTAATGGCGCCACACGAGACTACAATCAAATTGGCGGAGTAAGTTTCCGCAGCTCCGTTGTGCTTGATGATGACGTGCGTGACTTCACGTCCGGAAGTGCTGGTCTCCAACCGCTCGACATAGGCATTCGTCAACAAAGTCACATTGGGAAAGTGAAGGGCCGGATCGACGCAGAGTCCCTGAGCGTCGGACTTTGCATCGACGAGACAGGGATAGCCATCACAGGTGTCGCAGCGAATGCACTTGCTCGTGTGGGGACTCTGTTCGTTGATTTGGAGGCCAAGTGGTGTGTGAAAGGGTTTAAGTCCGAGCTGCTGAAAATCGTCGCTGAGTTGCTGGATGCGCGGCTCGTGGCTGATGGGCGGATGCGGATAAGGACCGCTGGCGTAAGGCTCGGTCGGATCCTCGCCGCGTCTTCCGTGGACGTGGTAGAGGCGCTCGGCCTTTAGGTAGTATGGCTCAAAATCTTCATAAGAGACGGGCCAGGCGGGAGAAACTCCGTCGAAGTGGTGAATTTCCCCGAAATCCTGTTTGCGCAGTCGGAAAAGCGCAGCGCCATAGAACTTCGTGTTGCCTCCTACATAGTAGTTCGTGTGCGGATGAAGTGGCTTACCGTCCTTGTCGCGCCATTCTTCCTTGGTTTGATACTTTCCCTCGACGTTCACCGCGCGGGAATCCCAATTGGCCTTTTCCCTACGAACGTAATCGCCGCGCTCGAGAATCAGAATGCTCTTTCCCGTAGGGGCCAGAGCGTAAGCGAGAGTACCTCCTCCTGCTCCAGTTCCGATGATGATCACGTCGTAGTGTTTATTGGTGGCCATGTGTCTTGCCTTTCTCTCAACGAATTCAATTCCCTTGAAGCTCCATGTAGCGGCAGCGAAAGATGCAACGCGCCGCGTTGTTGTGATTGAGCTTGGCGCAATACACCGCCCGCGCAGACCGCACTCGCAGGTACAGCTCGGCAGCGATGAGCATCGCGAGAGGCGGGGCCGTGAAATAAATCCAGAGCCCGTGAAAGGCGTGCGCTGGAATGGCCGAGCCTAACGTGCGCACCGGGTTCATGCTCATCCCGGAAAAAGGCGCCTCGAACGTGATATAAGCTGCGACCAGAGTTGCGGCGAAATAAGGTGTAAACCGCGAGAGCCGTTTGTCGTTTGATGTGACCAAAACAGCAGTTGCGAGAAGGAAGGAAATCAAAAGTTCCGCAACAAACGCAGTGCTGGCTCCCCACATGCCTGGCTCTGTGGCGGCGAAATTGACCTTCGGATGTGCGAGCGCCGAGCCAATCACCAAAGAAGATACGGCAACACCCGCTAGTCCGCCCGCAAACTGGGAGCCGGCATAGAACAGGCCGTCCCAAGGTTCCATTTTCCCCAGTCGAAGAAACATGAGCGTCATGGCTGGATTCATATGCGCGCCGGATCGCTTGCCCCACGCGGAATGGATGAGAAGCAGTAGTGTCAGCGCCATGGCAAGGCCGCCGAGGGCTTGCCGGGCAAAGGCACTTGGAAGCCAAGCGTTCACCGGCGAGCCGGGGTATTCGAAAAGCGTTGTGAAGGAACACGCCGAAACCATGAAGAACCCAAGCTCTCCTGATTCCATCAGATACTCGAGCCAGTGGGCTTTTAGCGCGGAAGCAGCCGTGCAACGGCTAGCCGTTATAACAGGCGTGCCCCGAGATATCGCTGCGTCGTGCACGAGTTGAGTCTCATCCATGCGGCATGGGATTCCGGAAGTGGCAAGAAGTGACAGGCGCAGAGAGAATTTTCTGCAGAAAGGATTGCATTCCGGGTGGAAATGAATTGAAAAAATCTTGCGACCGAAATGCGTCTGTAGCATCCGATAGCCATTGAATTTGGTCTCTCGGTAAATCAGTTTGGGTTCTCTTTACGTCGTCACGGGGATAAAATTGCCTGGGTTTACCGGGAGGCAAGCTGGAATTGGGAATTGGGCACAGCTAACTTCAATGGAGCGTCGAACTTAAGCCGGGAACAGGCTCCGATGAGTACGCCGAAGCTTAACTTACATACCCGTGAAGCGGAACTGATTGAAAGAGTTTGCCGGGGCGACAAAGAGGCATTTTATTGCCTGGTTCAGCCCTGCGAGCGTGGTGTCTTCACTGCGGCGATGTCTATTCTCAACAACGCCAATGACGCCGAAGAGGTCGCACAAGAGGCCGTCTTGAAGGCCTTCACAGCTTTACCTCGTTTCCGTGGCGAATCCAAATTCAGCACCTGGCTAATTCAGATCACCATTAACGAAGCCCGTCTAAAGCTGCGCAAGGATCGTAGGCACCTGTATGAGTCTATCGACGAACAGCAGAGTGATGAGGAGGGCGAGTATTTCCCCAAGGATTTTGCCGACTGGCGTGAGATTCCTTCCGAGCAACTTCAGCGCGCGGAATTGCGAAATGCCCTCAAACGGGCTTCGGATTCGCTACCCCCCAAGTATCGGGAAGTGCTTATACTCAGGGATGTGGAGCACTTAAGCATCCAGGAAACCGCTCAGGTTCTCGGCATCACGGAAGGAAGCGTAAAGACCAGGCTCCTGCGAGCACGCCTGCAACTGCGCGATGCCTTGACGCCGGGGATCGACGGAAGCTGGAGCAACGGCAAGCAAGAATTTGAAAAGGTGAGGCCGTGGTAGGGCTCGCCTGTGGTGAAACTTAATGGGGGCCCTGGGTATCAGATGAACGTGATTGAAGTAAGCTGCCTGGAGGTATGGAGGGAGATCTCCAATTATTTGGATGGGGAGGTCGATGCCGAATCACGCATGGAGGCCCACTTCAAAGCATGTGCTCATTGCAAGGCGGTCTTGGACGGCACCAGAAACGTCGTGAAATTGATCGGGGACGGTATTGAGTATCAGGTGCCGGAAGGATTCAGCAAGCGGCTTTACGATAAGATCAAGAACAAATAACCCGTCGCTCGCGAGCCTATATTTGTCAGCTTCAAAGCAAGTTCGCTTTTCTGAAAAGTGTGGCCGGCTATGGGCACGTTTCACCTTATCGTATTTGTTTACCGTGTAGGCCCGCTGCATAGCCGCTGCTTGGCGTCAAAGACCAACGGGTAGAGGTAGATGTCTTTGATGACTTTGCCGTGAGCCTTGTGCTCGCGATCCATGCGACCGCGCCCGGTGGTCTGCCCT
>WNGJ01006276.1_pt1 | contig 12559 bp, 12 predicted proteins | sample 5400611 | NCBI WGS metagenome assembly WNGJ01 (sample SAMN13153375, study PRJNA577476) | soil metagenome | isolation source: 40 cm soil or saprolite under Garry oak tree replicate 1 | place: USA:California | collected 2016-06-15
GATGGCCGCCATCACATAGGGTCGTTTTTGCCGGGGGCGCACGTCTTGGGGAGATGACGTTGCGATTTCATCGATCGGGTCACGGTGCTCTGAGGCGTACCAGACGCCTCGCTTTGATGCGGACGGCGGCATTTCGCGGACTTGGTCATGGTCGCTCATTTGGCTCTCCTTCATATTGTCGCCCACGGTGCGAAATGTGAAGGAACGGAATTTCCGGGGTTTGTCCGCCACGTAAAGTTTTGTAAAGACGTGGCGGGCTTCAGGGCGGTATTTTTCGCGCGGACTGTCGCCGCGGTTAACCAATGGCACCATCTGGTAGTGAGGTTGCCCAGCACGATCGGCTATGGGAGGTTGCACGATTGCGAGAAGGTTCGATGAACGACTCTGGCCTGTCCCATCGTTTGGGTGTCGCACCACACGATGCGCCGCTTGCGGCAGCACTTGGGCGGCGCTCCATCGTGCTGGTCGGCATGATGGGGGCAGGCAAATCCTCGATCGGTCGGCGGCTCGCGGCACGGCTCGGCATTCCGTTTTCCGATGCGGATGCCGAGATCGAGGAGGCCGCCGGCATGTCTGTTGCCGATATCTTCGAGGCCCATGGCGAGCCTTCATTCCGCTCCGGCGAGGCGCGCGTCATTGCGCGGCTGCTTGAGCACGGTCCCCAGGTGCTGGCGACCGGCGGAGGCGCCTTCATCAGCCCTCAGACCCGCGCCAAGATCCATGAGAAGGGCATTTCCGTGTGGCTGAAGGCCGAGATCGACGTGCTGTCGCGACGGCTGCGGCGGCGCAGCGACCGCCCCTTGCTCAGGACCGCCGATCCGATCGCGACGCTGACTGGTCTTCTCGCGGCGCGCAATCCCATTTATGGCGAGGCCAATCTCGTGGTGATCTCGCGGGATGTTCCGCACGAGGTCATCGTCGAAGAGATTGTGACGGCGCTGCGCGGCGAGCTCGGCATTGCCGACGCCTGCTGCGGAAAGGACCAGCCGTGACTCCGCCGCTGCGACCCGGCGATCCTAAGATCGTCAGAGTTGCGCTAGGCGAGCGTACCTATGACATCGTGATCGGGCGCAACCAGCTTGCGACGCTGGGGGCGCGTGCGGCTGCCCTCAAGCCGGGCGCGAAAGCCGCGATCGTGACTGACGATACCGTCGCTGGACTCCACCTTGAGGCCGCCGAAGCTGCGCTCGCGGCCGGCGGAGTGGCGACGAACCACATCATTGTCGAGGCGGGAGAGGGCACGAAAAGCTATGCCGGCTTCGAGTGTGTTTGTGAGGCCCTGATCGCCGCCAGGGTCGAGCGAGGCGATCTCGTGGTGGCGCTGGGCGGCGGCGTGGTCGGGGACCTTGCAGGTTTCGCGGCCGCGACGGTGCGGCGCGGCCTCGACCATATCCAGGTGCCGACCACATTGCTGGCGCAGGTGGATTCCGCGGTTGGCGGCAAGACGGCGATCAATTCGCGCCATGGCAAGAACCTTGTCGGTGTGTTCCATCAGCCCATCCTGGTGGTAGCCGACACGGCGGTGCTCGACAGCCTGCCGCCGCGCCAGTTTCGCGCCGGCTATGCCGAAGTCGTCAAGTACGGGCTGCTCGGCGACGCCGGATTCTTCGCGTGGCTCGAAGCCAACGCGAAGGAGGTATTCGCCGGCGGCGCGGCGCGCGAACATGCGATTGCGACGAGCTGCCGGATGAAGGCCGCAATTGTGGCCCGCGACGAGCGCGAGACCGGCGACCGCGCCCTCCTCAATCTCGGCCATACCTTCGGGCACGCATTGGAAGCGGCAGCGGGATTTTCCGATCGGCTGCTCCATGGCGAGGCAGTCGCGGTCGGAATGGTGCTTGCGGCCGAGTTTTCCGCCCGGCTTGGCATCCTGGCGCCGGAGGCGGTCGCGCGCGCCACGCGCCATCTTGCGGGCGCCGGCCTGCCGGTCAGGCTTGCGGACGTAGAGGGCGGCGTGCCGGACGCCGACCGGTTGATGGAGCTGATGTTGCAGGACAAGAAAGTGAAGCGCGGAAAGCTCACATTCGTCCTTCTACGAGATATCGGGGCTGCCTATATTTCACATGATGTCGATCCGGCGCTGCTGCGCGCCTTCCTTGTCGAGAAGCTTGACACACAATGATGCTTTCGGACTGGCTGATCGTTCTCGCGGTCCTGTTCTTTCTGTTCCTGGCGTTTTTCTTTTCCGGAAGCGAAACCGCCATGACGGCATCGTCGCGCGGCACGATGCTGCGGCTCGCCAAGGACGGCAACCCCGATGCTACGATCGTCACCCGGCTTCTCGACAACCGGCAACGGCTGATCGGCGCGCTGCTGATCGGCAGCAACGTGGCGACCATCGTATCGTCGGCGCTCGCCACCGCCCTGCTGCAAGAGTGGTTCGGCGACCTCGGCGTCCTCTACGCGAGTATCGCCATGACGGTGCTGGTGATCCTGTTCTGCGAAATGCTGCCCAAGACGGCGGCCATCAACACGCCCGACCGCTATGCCATATCGATTGCCCGTCCGCTGGATCGCGTGATCCGGATTCTTGGGCCCGTACTCGACGCCGCGGACTGGCTGGTGCGCCGGATGCTGGCGACTGTCGGGATCGTGCCCGGCGCCGGCGAACCGCTGCTGCCCGGCCACGAGCGCCTGCGCGGCGCCGTCGATCTCCTGCACCAGGAGGGCAGCTTCGAGAAGCAAGACCGCGACATGCTGGGAGGGCTTCTCAACCTCCGCGACTTGACCGTGGCGGATGTCATGATCCACCGCACCGAGGTGATCACCGCGGACGTGGGCGAGCCGCCCGAGAAGGTCGTCGAGGCCGTGCTCCAGGAGCCGGTGACGCGGGTTCCGCTGTGGCGCGGCACGCCCGAGAACATCGTCGGCATCCTCCACGTGAAAGACCTCTTGCGCGCCATCCAGGAGGCGGGCCGCGATCCTAAGAAGATCGACATCATGGCGCTCGCCCGCGCGCCGTGGTTCGTGCCGGAAACCCGCCCGCTCAGCGAGCAGCTCAAGGCGTTCCGGCGGCGGCGCACCCCGCTCGCCATCGTGGTCGACGAGTACGGAGAGTTCATGGGAATCGTCACGCTGGAGGACATTCTCGAAGAGATCGTGGGCGACATCAGCGACGAGCATGATGTCGAGGTTCCGGGCGTGCGGCCGCTGCCGGACGGGGCTGTCAACGTCGACGGCGCGGTTCCGATCCGCGACCTCAACCGCGCCATGGACTGGAACCTGCCCGATGCGCAGGCAACCACCATCGCAGGCCTCGTCATTCACGAGGCGCGCTCGATCCCGGAGCCGGGCCAGAGCTTCACGTTCCACGGCTTCCGCTTCGAGGTGCTGCGCCGGAACCGCAACCGCCTGGAGGCGCTGCGGATCACCCCGGTGACGCAGAAGGTGGCGGCGAAGGCGGGGTGAAGGACCGATCGCGGATTGTCGCTTGACCGCTTCGCACACTGCGGCACGCGATCAGCGGCAGACCGCGCGCGTCCGGTTACCGAGGTGCACCTGCCGCGCCCGCTCGGATGAGCAGCGTCGGCGGCACGACAAGGCCGAGGGCCTTCGTGGGCTTGAGATTGGTGACCATTGGAATTGTTGGCGACGCTGACGGCCAATCTTCCGGCCCGCGCGACATCCCTACGGAGGGCTTCGAGATCAGAAGGTGATTTGCAGGCCTCGAAGGGCTAACCTTCATCGCGTATAGTCACGTACAGGCATTTGGCCGGGCAATGCCTATCAGACAAGACCGTGCCGGGTGTGCAGGTAAAAGACATTGGTGAAGGCCATGCAGAATTTGGTGAACCGCCGATGGTTGCTGGCAGACTACCCAGAGGGTATGCCGACCTTGGAAAACTGGACTATGGATGTGCAGCCCGTGCCCGACCCTGGGCCCGGTCAGATCCTCGTCAAAGCGAAGTGGCTCTCCGCCGATCCATATATGCGTGCCCGTATAAGTCCGACGGTCAGCTACACGAAGGGTGTCGGCGTCGGCGAGGTCATGCAAGGAGGTGGCGTTGGCGAAGTCGTGGCGTCCAATCATCCGGCGTGGAAAATTGGAGACGTCGCTGAGTCCATGAGCTTCGGTTGGCAGGAATGGTCAGTCTTAACGCCTGACATATTCGGTCCGGCAGGCGTAAACAAGATAGATCCCAAGCTTGCGCCGATTGAAAGCTCGCTTTCTTGGCTCGGTATGCCCGGCATCACTGCTTATTTTGGCCTCCTTGAAGTGGGTCGCCCACGGCCGGGCGACACGGTAGTAGTTTCCGCAGCGTCGGGAGCGGTTGGCCAACTTGTCGGTCAGCTCTCTAAATTAGCAGGATGTCGTGCTGTGGCTATCGCTGGAAACGACGACAAACTTCAATGGTGCCGCGAGATCGGGTTCGATGCGGCAATCAATTATAAAAATGCCACTGACCTTACAGCAGCCGTGAAAGAATCATGTCCCCAGGGGGTGGATATTTTCTTCGACAACACAGCTGGTTCTATTCATGACGCCGTTATGAAAAATCTGAGTATAGGTGCGCGAGTAGTAATTTGTGGTCGGGTAGCTCTCGCCGGTCAGTTCGGTAAACCTGACATTGGCGAACGATTTATGGGTCATTTGATCGCCACACGCGCCAGCATCCACGGATTTTTGGTGTTTGACTGGTGGCACACGCGCGATGAAGCGTTGAGGCGCCTCGCCGGCTGGCAGCACGCGGGGAGAATTCGCTTCAAAGAGGACGTGCTCGAGGGAATCAAGCGCATGCCTGAAGCGTTTCTTCGACTATTGCACGGCCGAAACTTCGGAAAGCAGATCGTAAGGGTTGGCTAGGCACATTGAAACGCCACTTCCGTTGGTGCCGATCCCGTCGATCCCACCCTGCCGCCGGGGGCTACGTGATAGAGAGTGATCCGGAACATGTAATGGCCCGGTCAAGCCGCCCGTTTAATCAGGGAGCAATGGCTTTGGCAACAGTTCGAAGTTCGCGTCCTCGTGAGTCACACTTGTAAATTGTTGGCACTTTTCTGGTGCCACTTTTCTGGTGCCTAGACAAACAACAAACGCATGGTAGCGTATGCGTTGTCTGTTCTTTGAGAACCTACCCATTTCGGCGGCTGAAGGCCGAGCTCAATCACGAGCCTCGCGACTACCGCTGTAGGTATTAGGAGGAAATCATGATGACTATAAAGCGTAGGCAATTTCTCGCGACGGCAGCTGGTGTAGGGGCTACGGCTATCGCTGCGCCCGCCATTTCACAGTCGCCAGAGATCAGATGGCGGCTTACAGCTAGTTGGCCGAAGTCTCTCGACACTCTCTACGGCGCATGCGAAGTTTTTGCAAAGCGCGTCGCAGAGATCACCGACAACAAATTCCAAATACAAGTGTTTGCTGCCGGTGAGATTGTGCCCGCACTTCAGGTACTTGATGCGGTGCAAAACGGTACGGTCGAGTTAGGGAACACCGCCACCTACTACTTTTGGGGGAAAGACCCATCACTCGCTTTCGGCACCGTGGTCCCATTCGGCCTCAACGCGCGGCTGATGGAATCCTGGCTTCGGCACGGCGGAGGCAACGAGCTTCTGCAGGAAGTGTTCACAGACTTCAACTGCTATGGCATCCCGATGGGTAACACCGGAGTGCAGATGGGTGGTTGGTTCCGCAAGGAGATCAACCGAGTTGAAGATATGCGCGGTTTGAAATTCCGTATCGGTGGCTTTGCCGGAAAGATTATCAGCAGACTCGGCGTGGTACCACAGTTGATCGCAGCTGGCGACCTCTATCCGGCGCTCGAAAAGGGAACCATCGACGCGGTGGAATGGATCGGCCCATACGATGACGAAAAGCTCGGCTTCAACAAAATCGCGAGGTATTACTACTATCCGGCTTGGTGGGAGGGCACCGGCAATGGTCATACTCTCGTCAATCTGGAGAAGTGGAATGGGCTTCCAGCGCGATATCAAGCAGCACTGCAGGTGGCTGCGCGCGATGCCGGACACTATATAACGACCAAATACGACGCAGTGAATCCGCCGGCCTTGAAACGGCTTCTTGCTTCTGGGACTCAATTGCGTGCCTTCTCCCGTGAGATTATGGAAGCTAGCTTCGATGCAGCGAAGAAGGTCTATGCCGAAACTTCAGCTGAGAATCCTCGGTTCAAGAAAATCTACGACAACATGATTGCCTTCCGAGGTGACGGCTATTTCTGGTGGCAGGTCGCGGAAACGTCGTACGACAGCTTCCAGATCGCCACGCGCACAAGGATGTAGCCAAGTAACGCTGGCGATCTACTTCGAAGCATCATCACCGCTCTCGTCGGCTCGTGTGCCGACTTTGGCAAGCTCATAGCAAATGAGAGAGGTGGGGACGCAGCCAACATTAGGCCGCATGAGTCTTTCGCTGCAGGCCTAATTGCGGGAGGGATACGTGAAATTCGTCCCGGTTTTATTTCGCGCCGCGTGGACTGGAACCTGCCCGATGCGCAGGCGACCACCATCGCGGGCCTCGTCATTCACGAGGCGCGCTCGATCCCCGAGCCGGGCCAGAGCTTCACGTTCCACGGCTTCCGCTTCGAGGTGCTGCGCCGGAACCGCAATCGTCTGGAGGCGCTGCGGATCACCCCAGTGACGCAGAAGGTGTCGGCGAAGGCGTCGTGAAAAATCGTTGATGGCTTCGGATCACGATTTTGACGCACATGTTCCTGCACACGACGCGGCATGTGGCCGGATATCATTCAACCGCTCGATGCCAAGATCGAAGAAGACTGCCCCGCCGGATTCCGGCGGGGCAGTCGAGACCGTTGTCCAATTCTAACGTCGGGATGCCGGTCAGAAGCTGACCAAGTCCTTGATGGCTGCTTCAGCGTTCGACGGGACGACCTTGCGGGTAACGAAATCGTCCCAGTTCTTGAACTTGCCTTTGGCTCGGGCCTCGACAATGGCCTTGGCGCGCGCGGGGCCAATTTGCGGGAGCGTATCGAGTTCCGTTGCCGTCGCCGTGTTGAGATTGATCTTGTTGACGACGGGTGCCGGTGTGGTGGGATTCGCGGGTTTTGCCGGAGTGGTGACGGCAGGCGCCGCGGGCTTTGACGGTTGTGGCGTTTGAGCGAAAACCGGAGCGGAGATCGCACCAAGAAGTGCCGCAACCCAAAGAATGCGACGAGTCGACATGTGTGCTGTCCTGTATTGCAGCCCGGACCAACTATCCGCGACGTTCGTTGCCGGGCGAAACGACCATCGATCGGACATCGCGTGTGCTACGCGATTGCGCGAAGGTGTTTGCGCGAAAGCGCCTGAACACACTGTGAATATTGCGCGTGGGAAACGTACAGGCTTCGGCATCGATCGCCCTGAAGACGACATCGAGCCGCCGACTTAGGACGACAAATCCTGTCTTATTTCAGCCGATGTACCGCGCGTTCGCGCGCTATGCGGATAAATCGCTGATAACTGCTTTCTTATGTCGCAGTGACGCGCTGTCGCTCATTCCACCGTGATCTTCGCCGATGCAGTTTCCACCTGGCCGTTGTCATCAGTCCAGCGAAACTCCAGGGTCCCGCTCTCCGTCGCCACTGTGAAGAAGGTGATGAACGGGTTCGCCGCAATGGCCTGATGCAGGTCGGCGCGGAAAATCTCTGCGCCATTATAGGTGCACACGAACAGGTTGATGATATCGCGCGGGATCGCAGCGCCGGTTTCGTTGCGCCGATAGCCGGTTTCCATCACATGCGAGATCAGCGTCTTGATCTCGATGACCTGGCCGCGCTTGGCCTTGGGCGGAACGTTGATGAGGGTGCGGGCCATGGTCAGTTGTACTCCAGGCAGGCCGCGATGGTGACGATCACCTCGACGGTGTCGGACCACAGCGAACCGTCGCTCAACTCCGCGATGGCAACGACGTTTTGCGAATCCGCAAGGCGGATACGAGTCGAGAAGGCGGCCTTGCCGGCGCGCGGACCGAGATGCACCGAGATGATGTCGGGCTGCGGATTCTTCTCATTGAAGACGTGGATCGCCTTGACGTAGTTCGTCTCCGTCATCGGACTGTCGACGGCAACCGACATTGCGATCGTGTTGCCGTTTTCGACCAGCGGCGGAATGTCGAGGGTGACTTTGCCCTGGCGCACGGGCTGTTCACCGATGACGCGGTGAATCGCGGCTTTCATCGTCTCGGGTGTTGCCTCGGCACGTCGAACCACGAGGGTTCCGGATGCTGCCACGCCCGCGACCGCGACCAGCATGGCCCGCCGCGTGACGGGAGATGGGCTTTCGTCGGTCATTTCATCCTCTTTCAGTCGCGCAAGGTCATCAGGAACGCCACCACGTCTTCGATCTGCTCCGCCGTGAGCACGGTCTTATCGCGAAACGCCGGCGCAACCCTTGTCAATCCGTCCCGGCGGTAATAGGCCGGCATGATGGTATCAGGGTTGAATATACGTGGATCGACGATCCGCAATCTTAACTGGCCTTCCGTGTTGCGCGAGCCGGCGCCGGTCAGATCGGGCCCAATGGTGCCCTGGAATTTCTCCTCCGGCAACGGGGCCGAATGGCATAGCAGGCACAACCCGGTTTGGCGGCTCGCCACAATCGCTTTTCCGCGGACCGGATCGCCCGGGGCGCCGGTAAGCGATGCCGGGATGGCGTCGCCGACGACGGTGTAGGGGTGCAGCGTCTCGTTGGCGCCGGCGCAGGAGATTCCTGCGGCCACGGTGGCGAAGATCGCCAGCGCTCCGGTCGCCGCCGCGCGGTTGTTGCGGGCAATCACCTCCCCCTGGAGGGGGGAGGTCGGCCCGCGCCAGCGGGCCGGGAGGGGGTGACAGCGCTTCAGCATATACGGCGGCGCCGTCATCTGCTGCGCCGCCGCCACCCCACCCCGGACTGCCTTCGGCAGTCCGACCCTCCCCCTGCAGGGGAGGGTGGGGTGCTCAGCCGAAAATCTCGGACGTGATCGTGTTGAACCAACCATTGGCAAACTTTGCTTCCTGGCTTCGGAACGCGCGGGGCGCATCCACCGGGCTGATGCCGCCGGCGCCTTCGACTTCAATCCACTGGCCGTTCACGGGCTGGTAGACGCCGGCGACGGAGAAGCCGTAATCCGGGGCCGCCAGGCTGTAGCACGTGTTGACGAATTTCGGCGACGCCGGCGCCTCGCCGAAAATCAGCCTGGCCACTGCTGCGGCACAGATCTTGGCGACCGCGTTCGCTGCGAAGGCCGATTTCGGCACCGCCCCGGCAATTGCGGCATCGCCGAGAACATGAATCCCGGGGACAAGGCGGGATTCGAAAGTGACCGGATCGACCGGGCACCAGCCGGTGCGATCGGCTGTCCCGGCCAGCTCCGCGATGCGGCCCGCCTTTTGCGGCGGAATGACATTGGCGACAGCGGCCTTGTAGGTGTCGAAATCCGACGAAACCGTCATGGCCGCGGCATCGACCCCGGTAGGATTGCCGCCGGAGGATACGGGCACCCATTCGAGGTTGGGGTAGAATTCCTTCCAGGCATTTTCGAACAGGCGCTGCATGGAGAACATATCCTTGGCGTCGAGCACTATGAGCTTGGAACGCGGCTTTTTGGTCTTGAGGTAGTACGCGATCAGGCTCGCCCGCTCATAAGATGCCGGCGGACAACGATAAGGCAGCGCCGGCAGCGTCATCACCACTGTCCCGCCGTCCTCCATGGCTTCGAGTTGGCGCCGCAACAGCAGCGTCTGGTCCCCGGCTTTCCAGGCATGGGGCATCCGTTGCGCGGCCGCCTCGTCGTAACCCGGCAGGGCGTCGAAGCGCAGGTCGGAGCCGGGCGCAAGCACCAGCCGTTCGTAGGCGAGCCGCGCGCCGTTGCCAAGCGTCACGGCGCGAGCCTGGCCGTCGACGGCGGTTGCGGCCTGATGCACCACAGCGACACCGTCGGCGGCGATGCGATCATAACCGAACAGCTGGGCGCGCATGTCGCGCAGCCCGGCAATCACTTCGTTGCTGAACGGGCATGCTGCAAAAATCGGGTTCGGCTCGACCAGGGTCACATCGAGCCGCGGGTCGGCGCGTTTCAAGAAACGCGCTGCCGTGGCGCCGGCGAACCCGCCGCCGATCACGACGATCCGCGGCCGCGAGCCCTGGGCGAGCAGCGGGAGGGGAAACAAGCATGCACTTGCGGCGGCAGTGTTGACGAATTGACGACGGGTGGGGCGCGGTCGCGTCACGGCTGCATCACCGCTGCATCATGAACCAGGCCGCAATCGCCTTGGCCTCGTGATCGGAAAAGCCCTTGGCGATACGGTCCATCACGGTCGCTGGCCGCTGCCCAGCCCGATAGGCTTGCATGGCCGCGACCACGGCGTTTGCATCCTGTCCGGCCAACCGCGGCACCGGTGTGTTGACGTTTGGTTTTTCCGCGTGGCATCCGGTGCACGATCCGGCACCCGGAGGAGCTTCGGCTGCGAAAGCCGGCGTCATGCCCGCACAAACCAACATGGCCATGAAAGCATGACGCGCCTTCATTGCTTCATTGCCCACCCTGCTGTAGCGGCGACCCTTGTGGTCGCCCGGTTCGCGCACCGCGCTCGCCAGCAGCGGGGCGACCACAAGGGTCGCCCGTACAGCTCGGCTTTTTCCGAGCCGGCGTCCCCAAGCGTGGAGCGGCGGCCTACTGGCCGCCACTCCGGTGCGTTCAAACAAGGGTCAGCCCTTGGTTCTTCAGCGGGAAGCTGCGATAGCGCTTGCCCGTTGCCGCCGTGATGGCGTTGAGGACCGCCGGCGCCGCCACGCAAATGGTCGGCTCGCCGACGCCGCCCCACACACCGCTGCCCGAGGGCATCACGATCGTCTCGACCTTCGGCATCTGGGCGAGCCGCATCATGTCGTAGCCGTCGAAGTTCGTCTGTTCGATGGCGCCGTCCTTGACGGTGCACTCGCCATAGAACAGCCCGGTCAAGCCGTAGACGAAGGAGCCGGCAATCTGCCGCTCGATCTGCGCGGGATTGACCGCGTAGCCCGGATCGGTCGCTCCGACGATGCGATGAACCTTGACCTTGTTGCCGTCGACGGAGACTTCGGCGCATGCCGCCACGTAGCTTCCGAACGCCATCATTTGCGCCAGTCCGCGATAAACCCCCTGGGGCGCCGGCTTGCCCCAACCGGCCTTTTCGGCCGCCGCGTTGAGCACTGCGAGGTGCTTGGGATAGGGGCCCATGAGCTTGCGGCGGAACTCCAGCGGGTCGACGCCCGCTTCCTTGGCAAGCTCGTCGATGAAGCTTTCGATATAAATGGCGTTCTGATTGATGTTCACGCCGCGCCAGAATCCGGGCGGCACGTGCGGATTGCGCATGGCATGATCGATCAGCAGGTTCGGCACATCGTAACCGAACGCCGTTTCGGCCCCGCCCTTGACGAAGCCCTGAAACGTTGCCGGGTCCATGCCGTTCTGCAGGCGCCCGGGCGCGACGGTCGCCAGGATCGATTGACCCGAAATGCGGATATGCAGCGCAGTCAGGTTCTTCTTGTCGTCGAAGCCGGCCGTCATCCTGCATTGGGTAATCGGGTGATACCAGCCGTGCGTCATGTCCTCTTCGCGCGACCACAGCAGCTTCACCGGTGTGCCCGGCATTTCCTTGGCGACGAGGACGGCCTGGCGGACATAGTCGACCGAAGTCGAGCGGCGGCCGAATCCGCCGCCCAGGAACGTCTTGTAGAACTCGCACTTCGCGACCGGCAGGCCGCACGCTTCTGACGTCGCTGCCAATCCCTGCTCGCCGTCCTGCACCGAGGACCACACCTCGCACTTCTCCGGGGTGTAGAGCACAGTGGCGTTCTGCGGCTCCATGGTGACGTGGTGCTGATAGGGATAGCCGTAGACGGCCTCGATCTTCCTTGCGGCGCCGGCGAGCGCTGCTTTGACGTCGCCGCTCTGATTGCCGACAAACGCCTGCTCGGCGTCGAGCCCCGCTTTAAGGAAGTCGGCGATCGAGCTACTCGAGACCTTGTCGTTCGGGCTCGCTTCCCAGGCCACAGGCAGGGCTTCGAGCGCGGTCTTGGCATTCCACCAGGTGTCGGCAATGACGGCGACGGCATTCTCCTCGACCTGCACGACCTTCTTCACGCCCTTCATGGAGGCGATCTTGGCGGCGTCGAAGCTCTTTAACTTGGCGCCGAAGACCGGGGCCGCCTTGATGGCGGCGCTGAGCATGCCGGGCAGCTTGACGTCGATGCCGTAAACCGCCTTGCCCGTCACCTTGTCGGGGGTATCGAGGCGCTTGACGCCCTTGCCGATGATTTTCCAATCCTTCGGGTCTTTGAGTTTGATATCGGTCGGCGGCTCGATCTTGGATGCAGCAGCCGCAACCTTGCCGAAGGTCGTCTTGCGCCCCGACGGCGTATGGGTGATGACGCCGTTCGCGGCCGTACATTCCGTAGCCGGAACCTTCCATTCATTGGCGGCGGCCGCAATCAGCATCATGCGGGCGGCAGCGCCGCCCTTGCGCACGACCTGCTCGGAAGCCCTGATGCCGCGGCTGCCCGCGGTGAAGAAATCCGCCCATACGCGCTTGCGCGCCACGTTCTGGCCTGCGGTCGGGAATTCGTAGGTGACCTTCGACCA
>WNGJ01015843.1_pt1 | contig 12557 bp, 11 predicted proteins | sample 5400611 | NCBI WGS metagenome assembly WNGJ01 (sample SAMN13153375, study PRJNA577476) | soil metagenome | isolation source: 40 cm soil or saprolite under Garry oak tree replicate 1 | place: USA:California | collected 2016-06-15
CCGGTGAGCTCAGCACCTCGGCGATCTTCGCCAGGCTGGAACGACTGTCCGGCTACGCTCTGTACGCATGCACGCCGAAGCGGCAGCCGCTTCTCGACGGGGTGCCCGTGCCTCCCGACGACCTCGCTCACCTGGTGCCGGCGGCGGCTACCAGCCCGCCGACCATTCCCGGCGGTTACGTGCTGCCTGTCTCGGGCGCCCGGGGAACGGCCGGGTACATCCTCGCCCATGAGAAGCCCGACGCCCGGCCAGGCGGCGTGTCCGTAGTCCAGCACATCGCGACGGTGGCGGCGCTGACGCTGGCGATGCAGGCGCACGAGCGCGAGATGATCCGCCGTGAGCGCGCCGAGCTGTTCTCCGAGATCCTGCAGGGAGCGCTGGATCGCCAAGCTGTGATCCGGCGCCTGGCCGCGAGCGGATTCAGCGTCAGCGACCAGCTGCTGCTGGTCATCGTGCAGGTGACCGACTCCGGCGGCGACGTCGAGGCGATCGCGGACACAGTTACGCTTGGCGGCTTCCCGCACCTGGTGCTGCGTCAGCACGACGACTTGTACCTGCTCGTGCCTGACGCGCCCGGCCCGGCCGACGTGCTCGCCGGGCTGCACGGCGCCGTGATAGGTGTCAGCCGCCCGTTTCGCGCGACAGCGTCGTTCGTAACCGGACGCCGTGAGGCCCAATGGGCACTCACAAGAGCTGCCGAGCGAGGCCGCGGCCTGGTGCGATACGGCAACGACCAGATCAGTCGATGGCTAGCCAGGGACACGGCGGATCTGTCGGTACTAGCCACCGACGTCCTACGCCCCGTCCTCGACTACGACGCAGCTCATGCCGGCGACCTGCTGCTATCGGTCCGCACCTGGCTCGAGCGAGACAGGAACACCGAGAGCGCAGCAAAGGCGCTGAACATCCACCCGAACACGCTCCTGTATCGGGTCCGCAGGTTCGAGGAGATCAGCGGCCGCTCGCTGAGCTCGACGGAAACGCTAACCGAGATCTGGCTGGCACTGCGGACGACCGCGAGCGTGCTCGAGGGCGTGCAGTTATCGCTGGAGGCCTGGGTCCGAATGCGGGATTGAGCATTGCTGTCTGACGTTTCCTCGTGCCAGTCCATTTCACATCCCTAGCCCTTAAAGCCGCCCACCAAGATCACTAGCACGCATTATCCCAGGTCACAGGTAGTCAGGGGTGCGGTCGAACCGCCAGCCTTTCCGCTTTTCAGGTGAAACAGCCCCTTGCATAAATGCCGGTAGAAGATATCAAACTCGGCGCTGACCTGCGAGGACAGGTCACGGATGGTTGCGGAAGGTCGCCAGTGGGCGGGCACGGTGGGACCATTTTGCACCACGAGTGGGACCAGATGGGACCAGAATCCCGGCCAAGGTCCCCAGCTGTTCGAATCCTCGAACACGCTGCCGAACAGGTGCCCGACCGCTCTCGATACACTACGGCGCACCTGCCCTGCGCACCACGGCTTGCATGGCATACGTGATAACGCAGCCTGGCGGGCTGACCGTCACTGACGCAGATCTGCGGTTGCCGTCATTCGCGCCCAGACAGATCGGCGAGTATGAATGTCTATTGATTCGGTAGGCTTCTGCGCTTTCTTGGATGCAAATCAACTGTTCTGCGTGCTGCCGGACGCCTCCGTTCTGGAGTGTGCTTTTCGGCCCGGAATGAAGCGGCGACGGGATTCTCTGACGCAGACCTGGACCACTGTCGATCCCAGCCAGGTCGGTCTCTCAGCGTGGATCCATGGCGTAGAGCGCATCGGTGAGGCGCCGCAGCCCATCCTGCTGGACGAGATAGTTGTCTTCCACTTTCAGGACCACCGTTCGTTCGGCGGTCTGCACCGCGGTCTCGGGCTCTAGCGCGATGACCATACCTTCTTCGAGTACTTGATCACGGTCCATCCGGTCTGCGCGGTGGAGAGTGGGGAGCTCGCACGCCCGGAGGCCAACCCCGTGCCCGATGGCGTACGGGGTGATGGGAAGGTCCTGCCGGCGCAGATACTGATTCACGGCCTCATGTACCTGCGAGGCTCGGATCCCCGGCCGGGCCCGCTCCGCGGCGAGATCATGTGCCTGGAGGAGCGAGCGGTAGGCGCTCTGGACAGCTCGGGGTGGCTCACCGATGAACCCGGTGCGTGCCAGGTCGGATGCGTAGCCGCCGCTGCCGTAACAGCCGATATCGAAGAAGAAGGCATCTCCGTCGGCTAGTTCGTTGCCGGCGGCGAACCACGTGCCGGTGCCGCGGCGGACGTTGCACACTGAGTGGCTGACGAACTCGGAACCATCCCGCTGGAGGCTTTCCATGGCTACTGCGAGGATGTCATGTTCTGTCATCCCGGCTTTGGCCGCCGCCATGGCTGCCGTAGCCGCCCGCGAGTTCACGTGGCTGGCAGCGGCGAGCAGCTCGATTTCGATGGGGTCCTTGCGAAGCCGCAGGTCAAGTAGCTCAGCGGCTACGGGCACGAACTCGGCGCGGGGGATCTCCTGGCGCAGCGCGGCCAGAAGGTCTGCGTACAGCAGCTCGAAGCCGATTCGCCTGGCGTTTCGCTGGCGCAGGACGCCCGCGATTGATCGCGTCCAGGTGCGGGCGTGGGCCAGGGCGGGGCTCCAGGACGGCAGCGGCCGGACGGATCGGATCCAGGGATGTCCGGGCTCGGGGCGTTCGCTGACCTCATCGACCCACGGGACGAACATGTCGCAGGCACCATCGTGGCCGACGATCGCCGCGAACCAGTCGAAGCCCTCGGCGATGATCAGCGTCCGGTAGTCTGCCGCATAACGAATGGTGTCGAAGCCCGTCAGCAGCAGGTGATCCAGGCCCCGCTGCCTCATCAGCTCGGCGATCTTGCCGGACCGCGCCGCGCGAAGCGTTTCCCAGTCCACCGCCGGCCAGTCATGCATGGCGCCTCCTTGCTGCCGCCCGTGGGCGGGACCGCTAGTCGGCAGCTGGCGCTGCCAGTTGCACGTCCGGCCGGGCTGATGGCCCGAAGGCGGCCGGCAGCTTCCAGTCGTAGTTGATCTTCTCGGTCCTGAGGACGTGCGCGGTCTCGGTGCCGACGACCCCGTCCAGGGTCGGCAGTTCTTCTTCCAGGAACTGGAACAGGGCCTCATCGTCGGCGAACAGCGCCTCGACCACGATGTCGTGCCGGCCGGTGGTGTAGCCGAGGTACACGACGTGGTCCAGCGCGGCGAGCGCCTGCCCGACCGCCTGCAGCCGTCCCGGCGCCACCCGGATCATGATCAGCACGTCGGTCGCGTAGCCGGTTTTCCGCGGGTTGAAGACCGCGACCACCTTGATGATGTCGTCGTCGAACAGGCGGTCCATACGCTTGCGCACGGTCGGCTCGGAGATCCCCAGCGTGCGGGCGATCTGCGCGGTGGGTGTCCTGCCATCCTGCTCCAGCAGCCGCAGGACGGCGACGTCGGTGCGGTCGAGATCGGTGAGCGTGCGGCCGTCAGCCCTGGCGTCGGTCACAGACAGTCCCCTCGCGGCTGCAGTGTTGCGGTTCCGGTAACTAAACCTAACCGGTGCTTCGCTAATCAGCAACGATCTCTTGACACAGGTTGCTGAATAGCGTTACATCTGACGTGAGCACTTGCCGTTTACCCCTCTTGTTGCGTTCGGGAGGCCGGGGCCGTGAATCTTGAAATCGATCGCCCGGTGCATCCGGTTGGCGAGCAGCCTGACATCCCGTCAGCGGAGTATCCGGAACGGCGGGCCCGCGCCGCCGCCGCAGCGCGTGATGAGGGCCTGCGCGGCCTGATCGTGTGGTCGCGGGGCGGCGCCACCTACGACAATTTCGGCGACGTGCTGTACCTGACCAACCATTACGGCCCGTTCCCGTGGATCAACGACAAGCAGCCGCTGTGGAGCGGACGCGGGCAGTCCGCCGTCATCGTCACCGCGGACGGCGACGCGGAGTTGTGCGTGGACATCCCGGACTGGCGGGATGACCTGGTCGCGATCGACAAGGTGCACTCCGACCGCCACTTGTACCGGGGCGTGGTCGAGGTCGCGCGCCAGCATGGCCTGGCCGACGGCGAGGTCGGCATGGTCGGGCTGGAGGCAATGCCTGCCTCGGCGTACCGCTACCTTGCCGCCGAGCTGCCCGGCGCCGTCTTCCGCGACTTCGATGACCTGGTCATGCGGCTGAGGATGCGCAAGAGCCCGGCCGAGCTGGAGATGCTGAAGTACTCAGCCAGGATCGGCGCGGAGATCACAACGATCTTGATGGAGCGGGCGGTCGAGGGGGCCACGGACGGCGACGGCGCCGCGTCGGCGCTGGCATACGGCGCGCTGATCCCGGGAGTTGCCCAGTGGGACATCCCGTACGCGTCGGGGCCGTGCTCTGGCCATTTCCAGTGGCCGCGGCTGCCGCAGCACGACGCTGCCCGCCCCTACCAGGCCGGCGACCTGGTGCACCCGGACAACTATGGCTACGTGAACGGCTACATTTTCGACATCGTGCGCACCCGGGTGGCGGGCGACCGCCCGGCCGGGTGGCAGCAGGAGATCATCGACGGCGCGGCCGGATGCGTCCGCGCGGTGATCAGCCACCTGAAGCCAGGTGTGACCGCCGGGGAGCTGTTCGACACCGGCAAGGCCTACCTGCTCGACAACGGTTTCACCGATGAGGTCGCGTTCAACTCGAGTTTCCCCTGCTTCGGGCACCAGGACGGGCATGCCTTCGACGACCCGTGGCTGGCCCGCAACACACCCGATGAGTCGGTGGTGGTGACCGACAGCACCGTATGGTCAATCGAGATCCAGGTCGGCCGTCACGGCCACGCCGCCGGGTTCGAGGACATGGTCCTGATCGACGCCGACGGCACCCCGACCATCCTCACCGCCGACCTGCCGGTCCGCTGGGGCTGGTAGCGCCGGTGCCAGGCCCCGCCACGCGGCTCGCGCTGCTGCAGTTCGCCCCCGCCGCCGGCGAGCTGCAGCCCAACCTGGACCGGGTCCTGGACGGGATGCGAGCCGCGGCAGCCGCAGGCGCCGGGATCCTCATCGCCCCGGAGATGTGCCTCACCGGCTGGACACTGCCCGACAAGGCGCTCCGGGTGCGCCTGGCCGCGGCAACCGCGCGCGTCGCGGTGCCGGCCCTGTCCGAGGCTGCCAGGCGTCATTCGATCACGGTGGTGGCCGGCGGCCCGCTGCCAGCCGCCGGCGGCGTTGGCAACTGCGCGATCGCGCTGACCCCGGCCGGCGGGCGCGCGGTCCACCGCAAGCTGCACCTCTTCGGCCCGGAGGCGGTCTGGTGGGGACCGGGCGATCACGTCGAGGTGGTCGCTGCCGGCCGGGCCGTGGTGGGTCCGCTGATCTGTTATGACGGCGAGTTCTGCGAGGTGCCGCGGATGCTGCGGCTGGCCGGGGCGACTGTGCTAGCCGTCACCGCTACCAACATGAGTCCGTATGAACGGGACCAGGATGTGATCTTTGCCGCGCGGGCGCTGGAGAACGAGTGCGTCGTCGCGGTCTGCAACAGGGTAGGCAGCGAAGGCGGCTGGCGTTACTTCGGGCGCAGCCTCGTCGCCGACGCGCGCGGCAACCTGGTCGCGCAGGCCAGCCAGGGCGAGGAGATGCTGCTGGCTGACGTGACGACGGCCGGCCAATGCGACCCGGTGCTCGGCTACATGGCGCATCGCCGGCCCGGGATCTACCAGATGCTGTGCGGCACAGGTCACCCGCCTGACGCCGTGGCTGCCCGGCGGACCAGCCCCGCGATCAGTCCGCTTGCAGCGGAAGGCGATCGCACCCAGGCGCGGCATGAGGAGGTACGGACATGACCGGGAGTGAGGCACGTACCAGCGGAGAGACGGCGACCAGCGGGTTCTTCGTCCGCAACGCGACCGGGCTGGTCAGGGAGGTTTCCTGGCTTGACGCGGCCATGTACAACATGATCTGGGCATCGGTGCCGCTGGCGATCGCGTTCCTGCTGCTGTTCGGCACCGCCTTCTACGTGGGCGGGAACCTGTACCTGGCATGCGTGGCGGCGTTCCTGGTCACGGTCACGACCGGCTTCTTGTACGCGATGCTCACGGCGATCATCCCGAGGTCCGGCGGCGATTACACCTGGATCAGCCGGACCCTGAGCCCGCCGCTGGGGTTCATGAGCAACCTGTCATGGAATTTCTGGATCACGTTCTTCGTCGGCCTGTACGCCGCCTACACCACGGCGTACGGCCTTTCGCCGCTGCTGCGGCTGTGGGCCGCGCGCACCGGCTCGTCCGGCCTGCTGAGCGCCGCCAACTACCTGGACACGCGCAGCGGGACGCTCATCGTGGGGCTCGCCGTGGTGCTCTTGTCGGCGGCGCTGCTGGCATTCGGCCGTGGGCTGCGCACGTTCCTGCGCATCCAGCGCTGGACGTTCGTGCTGTGGCTCGTCGGGGCCATGCTGATTCCCATCGTCGTCCTGCTGGTCACCAGCCGGGCGACCCTGCTGTCCAGGTTCGACGCCTACGTCGCCGCGCTCGGCGGCCCGCAGCACGCGAGCGGCCCGGTGCTCAAGAACGGCGCCGCAGCCAGCGCGCCGTTCAGCTGGCGCGAGTCGTTCCTGATGCTGACCCTGCCCTTCTACTCGCTGGCGTTCATCTTCCAGTCCGTGTACTTCGGCGGGGAGATCAAGCGCGCCAAGCGCTCCAGCATCTTGTCGATCCCGGGCGCGCACGTGCTCGCCACGGTCCTCCTCGTGGTCGCGGCGTTCGCCTTCCTCACTGGCGCCGGGCATGCCTTCCTCGCCGGGCTGGCCCTCACCAGCCCCGGCGCGTACAAGTTCGCGTTCACCCCCCTGTACACCGAGGTGGCGGCCGTGGCGTCCGGCAACATCGTGGTGGGCACGATCATCATCCTGGGATTCACCTCGATGCTGATCATCTTCGTGACCCAGACGATGCTGCAGCTGTCCCGCAACATCTTCGCCTGGAGCTTCGACCATCTGCTGCCCGACAAGGTCGCCGAGGTCAGCCAGCGCACCCGGGCTCCGGTCACCGCGATCGCGGTCATCACCGGCGCCAGCGTGATCAGCGTGATCATCGTGTCGCTCAACCCGCAGCTCACGTTCCTGGTCGGCCTGGTCGGGCTGTGCCTGACCTATCTCATCGTGTCCGTCGCCGGCATGGTGCTGCCCTACCGCAAGCCTGAGCTTTTCGAGGCCTCGCCCTACAACCGCCGGATCCGCGGCATTCCGGTGCTCACCATCGTCGCGGCGGGCAGCTTCGTCCTGATGGCGGTCGCGGTGGTGAACCTGCTGCTGGACCCGAACTCAGGCACCAACTGGCATCTGAACACCAACCGGGTGATCCTCGTCGCCGCGGTCTTCCTGATCGCCCTGCCGATCTTCTACGTGATCAGGGCCGTGCAGCGGGCACGCGGCATCAACGTGGACCTCGCCTACACCGTGATCCCTCCCGAATAGCCGGCCCGACCGTCAACCAGAAAGCTGGGAGCGCCGATGAGGCTGCTGCGCCGAAACCGGGACGAGGGGGGGCTGAGAATCTTCTACGCAGCCGACATCCACGGGTCCGACACCTGCTGGCGCAAATTCTTGAAGGCGGGCGACTTCTACGGCGTCGACGTCATCATCCTGGGCGGAGACCTGACCGGCAAGGCCATGGTGGCTGTGGTCCGCGGGCCGGGTGGCACCTGGCGGGCGCAGTTCCTCGGCCGGGTCGCAGAGGCCCGCGAGAGCGACGAGCTGCGGGCACTGGAGGCGCAGATCCGCTTCAACGGCTTCTACCCCTACCGCTGCGAGCCGGAGGAACTGGCGCGGCTGGACACGGACCCGGCCGCCCGCCAGAGCCGCTTCGAGGAGGTGATGCGCGACGACGTGCAGCGCTGGATGGACCTGGCAGCCGAGCGGCTGCGCGGGTCGCCTGTCACCTGCCTGGTCATGCCCGGCAATGATGACGGTGACTATGTGGCCGATGTGGTGGCGCAATCGGCGCCGGCCGGCAACGCCGAGGAGCGGCTGACCGAGGTAAAAGGAGTGCAGTTCCTCTCGCTCGGCTACTCCAACATCACGCCGTGGCACACCGACCGGGAACTCGGCGAAGACCAGCTCAGCGAGAAGATCGAGCGGCTGGTCAAAGACCTCGACCCGGCCGGGCGTGGCCAGGCTCGGCCGCACGACCGCCATCAACCCTGGCAGCGAGTACAACGCGGGAGTGCTGCGCGGGTTGATCGTCACCCTCACCGCCGAGAAGGTTCTCAGCCACCAGTTCGTGGCGGCCTGAGTGCCCGGGATGCGGGTCGTCTACGACAACGCCCACGTGCTGCATGACCCCGCGACCGAGGTCCAGTGCGGCGTCCCGGTGCCCATGTACGAGGTGCCAGCGCGGGCCGAGTCGATCCGCGCTGCCCTGCTCGCTGACGATGAGTTCCGTTTCGCCGAGCCCGCAGAGCACGGCCTCGGCCCGGTCACTGCTGTCCATCATGAAGGCCTGGTCCGCTTCCTCGGCGAGGCCTGGAGCCTGTGGCGGTCGCACGGCGGCGGAGGCGGCTCGATGCCGCCGCAATACATGCCGGACACGGTCCTGCATCCGGCGATGCGGGAAGGCATGGGCCCGGCGCCCGAGCCCTCGGGCGCAGTCGGGCGCATCGGCTACTGGTGCTGGGAGACGATGACACCACTGGTGGCAGGCAGCTATCAGGCCGCGCGGGCCGCCGTGGACGTCGCGCTCACAGCCGCCGACCTGCTGCTGGCCGGAGACCCAGCCGTCTACGGCCTGGCCCGGCCGCCCGGCCACCACTGCCCCCGGTCGGCCTTCGGCGGCTACGGCCTGTTCAACTACTCCGCCGCCGCCAGCGCCTACCTGGCCGACGAGGCCGGCAAGATCGCGGTGCTCGACGTGGACTACCACCACGGCAACGGCACGCAGCAGATCTTCTACCAGCGAGCCGACGTGCTCTATGTGTCGCTGCACGCCGACCCCGACCGGGCATTCCCCTACTTCACCGGCTGGGCCGGCGAACAAGGCGCGGGGCCCGGCGAAGGCTTTACCCTCAACCTGCCGCTCCCAGCCGGGTGCACGAACGACCGCTACCTCACAGCGCTGAACACCGCACTCGAGCGCATCGCCGAGCACGACGCCGCCGCCCTCGTCGTCTCGCTCGGCCTGGACACCTACGGCCAGGACCCGATCGCCGACTTCGCCCTCAGCACCGACGCCTACCACCAGGCCGGCCGACGGGTCGCCGGTCTCGGACTGCCGACACTCGTGCTGCAAGAGGGCGGATACTTCGTCCCCAAGCTCGGCGAAAACGCCCGTACCTGGCTGCGCGGGCTGCTGGGCAGCCCGCTTGACCTGCGCGCGACACCTACCTGAACGTCAGCGCACGACCGATCACTGCGCAGCGAGGAGGACCACATGGCCACCGACCGCAAGCCATACGCGCTGGGCCCCGAAGGATGGGAAGGGCCGGGCCTGCCGCAGTCCGCCAGGGCAAGCTTCATGGGATCACCCTGGCTCGAATGCAAAGCCGACACCCTAAGGGACCACGGGGCAAAGGCGGTATTCCTCGGAGTGCCATTCGACCAGGCCACCGTCTACCGCTCAGGATCAAGCTCAGCCCCCCGGGCACTGCGATACGTGTCGGAAATGTTCCTGCCGTACCTCGGCGACTTCGACGTCAATGTCTTCGACGAATTCCGCCTCGCAGACGCCGGCGACGTCCCCATGATCCCAGCCAACGCGGCGCGGTCCAGGGGCTACATCGAGCGCTACGTCGGCGAGATACTCACCGCAGGCGCGATGCCGATATGCATCGGCGGTGACCACTCGATACCCATCCCGGTCGGCCGCGCGCTATCGGCCTCGGTGACCGGCCGGCTCGGGTACGTGCACTTCGATGCCCACATCGACTGCCAGCCGAACTTCGCCGGCGAGGACTTCACCAACTGGTCACACGTGGCCCGCATGATCGAGCTGCCAAACGTCGATCCGCGCAATGTCGCGATTATCGGCGCGCGCGGCGCGCTGAACCCGCCCGAGCAATGGGACTTCGTGCAACGCCACGGCATCCGCGTGTTCCGGATGCGGGAAGTCACCGAGCGCGGCATCGAACCAGTCGTGCGCGAGGCGCTCGACATCGTCACCGACGGCACAGACGCGTTCTACTGCAGCCTGGACAGCGACGTCGTAGACGCCTCGGCCATGCCCGGCACCGACGCGCCCGAGCCAGGCGGCCTGCTATCCACCGAGATGCTCAGGGCTTGCGAGCTGATCGGCGCCCAGCGCCCGGCCGTCCTGGACATCGTCGAACTCATACCTGCCTACGACCAGCCCGCGATGATCTCACACCGGCTAGCTGGCTACATGATCCTCCACGTCCTGGGCGCCGCATGCCGCCCGTCAACCATGGCGCTGCCGCAGGGAGCGCATGAGGCCTGTACGCCTCCGCGCAGTCGGCCCGGAAGCGCCCCGGATCGAAAGCGGCCATCGGCACCGCGGTCGCGCCACCCCGCACCACCCGAAGTTCCCCCGCACAGGTTACCCGGCCTCGATTTGCCAGGACGCCTAACCCTTCACGACCTCACCGACTCACTGAGGAGCACCAACCGGGCCGCTGTCACAGCTCGGCCCTTCACCGGGGCACGGTCGCCCTCGTGGTGCTCGACGCGCGGATCCGCAGGAAGACCCGGCACCCCTAAGTTCAGTGAGGCAGGTGAGGGGAAGCCGATGCTTGATCTAATGCACTGACTCGCTGATCGTGCACCGGCTGGGTAAACACCGTCACCGCTCAAGTTCGCCGCAGGCGAGATCAGTCAACTTCCTCCGGCAGGTCATACCAGGGGACGCGTCGGCCGATCCTCGCCCTCGCTCGCCATTTCAGCGACTTGGGGGCGGTGGACATGGTTTCATGCACGGCGGCTAGCCGCTCTTCGATAGCGAGCACTGTCGCATGGTCAAGCTCTATTGTCTCGAGTCGCGCGGCGACTTTGGCAAGATTGTCGGAGACGGTGGTGTACCAGCCCCAGTCAGCGCCGACTACCTTTGCCAGACGTTCGCGGTTGATGCCGGGTTTGCCGCCAGATACGACAGGGTGACTGAGTAGCAGGGCGATGCTATCGAACAGGTCTTTGTCGTTGACTTCGAAGATCTGGAGTTTGGTCAGCAGGATGTCCTCAGGCGCCAGGGTGGGCGAGTCGGCCGGTAGGCGGTCTTCCAGGTCGATTGTGTGGCACATGGCGAAGACGGATATGAAAGTGTCGAGCTGCCGATTGTTGACCGTGTCGAAGTGAAGCAGACGATGCGAGCCGTGCAGGGCGTTGAACTGGACGTCGGCGTCGTAGCCGTTGGCTTCGAGGAAGTCGCGCCACCGGCGGGCGTCGGACCGGCGGACAACGTAATCGATGTCCTTGTAGGCCCGTTGCAGGACCGCCGGCAACGGGCGATCTGTGCTCAGAACGACAGCGGCGCCGCCGAGCAGTCGCCCGACGATTCCTCGGCTTTTCGCGCCGGCGTTCAGCCGCCTCGCTTCCGCTATGGTGTCTTCGGCGGGAACTGGCCTGGTCACCTGTCCCCTCCGGATCTCGGCGTGGATACGGCTCCGCGACTTGCAGCTGCTCGCACCGCCGCGTCGGCTGGAAGGCAGCCCTGGGCGCCGAGGCCAAGGGTCGACAAGCCTGCCGCCACCACGGCAAGCCGGCAGGCGGCTGCCAGGTCCACGCCGGCCGCCAGGTAGTGGCATAGCGCCCCGGCCAGGCAGTCTCCGGCGCCGGTCTCATCGACCACGTCGACGGCGATCCCACGGATGTGCTGGTCAGGCAAGGACGGCGTGTGGATGACAGCCCCGCGTGGCCCCTGCGTCTCGACTGCGGCCACGGTGGCCGCGTACCTGCTGAACATCGCCCAGCCTGCCGAATTAGTGATCAGCAGATCGACGTGCTGCAGCTGGCTGGCCAAGTCAGCATCGCCGGCCATGCCGGCCTCGGGTCCGGCTACCAGCAGGCTGCGGGGACCTGCGGCAGCGACACGCGCGATTGCGGCGCCGCTGCCTGTGACGTAGACGACGTCGGCGGGGCCGAGCTGTTCTGGATCCACCTCATCCAGCCTGTCGGCGACTCCGCGGTCGACGATGACCTGACGGTCGCCGGGTTCGAGCAGGATCGTGGCCCGTGTGGTGTTGCCTGGTACGACCCGCACTCCGCTCGTGCTCACCCCTCGTGCCGCGATGGCGGCCATGAGCCATGATCCCAGCTTGTCGGTGCCCACGATTGAGTACAGCGTGACCTGGCTGCCGAGCACCGCCGCTGTCACCGCCGCGTTCGCACCGGTGCCGCCTGGCAGCCGGAGAGAGCGTGTTGCGATTCTCTTCTCGTCGCCATCGTGCCGCGGGGGAAGCATGAGGTAGTAGTCAGCGGCCATGTCGCCGATCACGCTGATGATTGGCCTCGCGGCGGGTCCGGACGTTTGAGCCACCCCCTAGCCGGTCAGCCGGTCACCAGTTGCTGGGCGATGACCTTCCGGCCTTTGATCGTTACGATCACGCCCTGGAGGAGGCCTTCGGTGTACGCGCTGCCGGGATTGATGGCCACGGTACGGCCT
>WNGJ01007604.1_pt1 | contig 12556 bp, 13 predicted proteins | sample 5400611 | NCBI WGS metagenome assembly WNGJ01 (sample SAMN13153375, study PRJNA577476) | soil metagenome | isolation source: 40 cm soil or saprolite under Garry oak tree replicate 1 | place: USA:California | collected 2016-06-15
ACTGGATTCAACGGAAATGGAACGTGCCGCTGGCCTGCTTGAGAACATACGTAGCCGCATGGGCATCACGATCATCTGGGTCGAGCACATTATGGGCGTCTTGATGCGCATCGTCGATCGCGTGATCGTGCTGGACCATGGCGAGAAGCTTTTCGACGGCTTGCCCGCGCAGGCTGCGGTGGATCCGCGTGTGACTGAGGTCTATCTCGGAAAACGGGCTTAAGGCCAATGCTGTCGCTTGCCGCAGTCTCAGCGGGCTACGGTCCCTTTCGTGTCCTGTCCGACGTGTCGCTTGAGGTGCCGCAGGGTGAGGCGGTCGGGGTCATCGGCCCGAACGGCGCCGGCAAGACCACATTGATGCGCGTCATTTCCGGACTCGTGCAATTCTACACTGGCGCTATGACGCTGGAGGGATGCTCCATTGCCGGACTTCCGGCGCACCGCATGGTCGAACGGGGCATTGCCCATGTTCCGGAGAATCGGCGCCTATTTCCCCGACTTACGGTCGAAGATAATTTGCGGGTCGGCGCTTACCTGCCGCGGGCGCGGCGGCATTTCGTCGAACAGCTAGATCGTGTGTATAAATTGTTTCCGCGGCTCAAAGACCGGCGCGAACAACCCGCCGGAACGCTTTCCGGCGGCGAGCAGCAGATGTGCGCGATCGGCCGCGCGCTCATGTCGAATCCCAAAATACTCCTGATGGACGAACCGTCCGCGGGGCTGGCTCCTCTTGTCGTGGCGCAAGTATTCGATCTGGTTCACCGCATTCGCGCCGAAGGACTGACGGTACTGATCGTCGAGCAGAACGTGCAGCAAGTGCTCGAAGTGGTCGACCGGGCCTATCTGTTGGAAGTGGGAAAGATCAAGCTCGCGGGCACGTCCGCCGAGCTCAAAGGCAACGATTTCATCCGCAAGAGCTACATGGGTCTATAGAAACAGACTTGTAGAAAGGGGCCCATAGCCAAGATGGATATCTATCTTCTAGAGGCAATCATCAACGGCATTCTTTTCGGCGGCGTGCTTGCCCTCCTCGCGCTTGGGCTCAATCTGATTTTCGGCGTCATCGACGTGGTGTGGATCGCCTATGCCGACATCGTGATGTGCGGCATGTATTTGATCTATTATCTCAATGTCGAGTTCGGCTGGCCGCTACTGGTTGCATGCGCGGTGGCGATCGCCTGGGTGGCCGCGCTCGGGGTCCTGGTGCATGTTCTGATTATTGCACCCATTCTCGGCTCGGCGCCGATCAATCAGCTCCTGGCTACAGGCGGGCTTCTATTTTTTCTGCAGAGCTTCGCGACGCTTCTTTTCGGTACCGATTTCCGTAATATCGGTGTGCGCCTGCCGATCCTGCGCCTTGGCGGCGACTTTGCAGTACGACGTGCATCCTTTCATCGGCAATACTTTCGGTCCGCTGCTTTTCATGATCTGCGTGCTTGGCGGATTGGGCAACATGATCGGCGGCTTCATTGCAGCTTTTGTGATGAGCCAGATCATTTCGATCGGCGGCTATTACTTCAGCACTGAGCTGTCCTACGTCTTCGCCTTCACATTTTTCATCGTGCTGATGTTTCTGCGGCCCCAGGGAGTTCTCTCACGGTGACCGCAAGACACGCCATGTTTGCCGCGCTGCTGGCGGTGCTCGTTGTCCTGCCGCAATTCGTGCCGTCCTATTTCATGCATCTGCTTATCCAGATCCTGCTTTGGGGCTTCGTTTACACGGCCTGGTCGGTTATGGGCCGCTTCGGTTTTGTGTCGCTTGGCCACGGCGCCTTTATGGGCGTCGGCGCCTATGTCCCGGCACTGCTGTGGAATTATTTCGGATTGACGCCTTGGATTGGCATTCCGCTTGGCGTCGGCCTGTCGATCCTGCTCGGCCTGGTCATTGGCTATCCATGCTTTCGTCTCAAGGTTGTCGGTCATTACTTCGCATTGGTCACCCTGGCATTGAGTCAGGTGGTGATGCTCTCGATCGTGGCGGCACGCGATATCACGGGCGGGTCCCTGGGTTTCACGCCGAAAGCCGTTGGTCACTCTTGGTTCGCGCTGCAATTTCCGGAGAAAATATATTTCTATGCGATCTCGCTCGTGCTTTGGCTTTTCGGGATAGCCATCTGGTACTGGGTCGATCGCGGCATCGGTCGCGGGGCGCTCGAGGCTCTTTCCGAAGACGAAGAAGCCGCCGCAACCGTCGGCATCAATGTGGTGCGAGAAAAGCTGCGCGTGACGCTCATCAGCGCCGCCCTCACCGCGCTCGGCGGCGCGATCTATGGGCAGTACATGATGTATCTTAATCCTGAGACCGTCTCGGGGATTGCGGTTTCGCTGCAGATCGTTTTTGCGGCGATTGTCGGCGGAACTTATGCAGCGATCGGACCGACGGTGGGCTCTCTCCTGACCATTTCCTTAAACGAGGGGCTTCGCGTTGCTTTCGGCACCAACTTCATTGGCGCAGCCAACACGATCTATGGGATCCTGCTAATCCTATTCATCATCTTCATGCCGCGCGGAATCGTCGGCATGCTCGAACATGCCGTCAAAGGCCGCTGGCGCGGTAAGGCTGCATTTTACAGCGTTATCCGCCGCCCCTCATCGGCAGACCAATAACCGGCGTATTGAATCTTGACGGTCTCGCGCGCTAATTCGAGGTCGGCGCGCGGCTGCCGCCCGTAGACGACACACTCCATGAAATCTTGTATTTCCTGCAAGTAGCCTCGCGTCCACTCCTCTTCCAGGCAGATGAATTGCCAGCCGGTCTTACGATCGACTTTCTCCGTGAAATAGACGTTCGCTAGTTTTTCTTCATTCGTTAGATAGCTCATCAAATGATTGTTGGGCGTAATGTTCGCGAACAGCGAGCCGCCGCTAGTATATAGCTCGATAAGATTGCGTACCCCGCCCATGATCATGTCGCCGGAAAAGATCGTGCTCTTCGTCCCATCAGAGAAAGTAAGGGTGAGCGTACCCCAATCTTCCACATCGACTGGGTTGCTTTTGATGTAAGTGTGGTCTTGCGGCGGCAGGCAAGCGGCGACGTTGCCAGTATCGGCGGTTACGGATGATACTGCGATCCGTTCGCCGCGCGCGTGCGCTTCCACCTGCTTCAGATAGAGAACGGTCGATAAGGGGTGACATCCCATCCGGATCAGTGAACCGCCGCCGGTCATCGACCACCGCGCGGCATGAGCGGCGTGCGAGCCGCTGTGACTCTCCTCGGCTTTCATGAACAGGAGCTTGTCCTTCGTGCTATTGATTATTTCGACCGTTTTCGTCACCGCCGGCGCGTATATCCAATCTTCGGCATACATGAAAAGCCGGCCGCTGGATTCGACAGCGCCACAAGTCTTTTCCATTTCTTCCAGGACGCGTTCGTACATGAGCGACTTCGGCACGTTTCTGCCGATCGGCGTTTTGTCGCCAGGGCGACCGAAATAACCGGCGAACGGTTTTTCGCAAATGACGTGTTTTCCGGCGCGGACGGCATCGACGATCATGGAAGCATGCAATGCAGGCGGCGTGCAGATGTCGATCACTTCAATGTCCGCGTCGTCGAGCAGATTTCGAAAATCGCGGTAGGTCTTGCGAATCTTGTGCTTCTTGGCGAACTCAAGAACGTGGTCGCCGCGCGCAGTAACAGCCATCACTTCGGCCTCGATTCCGTAAACCCGCTTATAGGCATACATATGCAATTCAGCGACAAACCCGCATCCGACAAGACCGATCGTTACTTTTGCCATGAGCGACGCTCCCTCGCTGTGAAGGTCATCATAACGAGCGCGCGCCTAGGCGAAAGCGTGCTTCTCAATATGTCGGTAACTGTGTAGCTTGTGGCCCTTTGAGCGCGCGAGGCAAAAGTATGAAAGCGAGCCGCCGTGATTTTCTGCATCTCACAGCGGCTGCCGCAGCGCTTGCCACGGGCTCACGGATCACTTGGGCGCAAGCCTATCCGACACGGCCGGCGCGCATTGTAGCCGGCTTTCCGCCGGGCGGCATAACCGACACCTATGCGCGCCTGGTCGCCCAATGGTTGTCGGAGCATCTCGGCCAGCAATTCTTCGTCGAGAACCGGCCGGGCGCTGGCGGTACGCTCGCAGCGGAAACGGTCGCGAAGTCGACGCCGGATGGATACACACTGCTGCTCACTACTTCAGCCGATGCGTGGAATGCGACGCTTTACAGCAATCTCAATTTCAACGCTCTCCGCGATTTCACGCCTGTGGCGACAATCTCGCGCGGCCCTGGCGTGCTGGTGGTTAACCCGTTGCTCGCAGTAAAATCGGTTCCTGAACTGATCGGTTACGCCAAGAGCAATCCGGGCAAGGTCACGGTGGCTTCGGCCGGAATCGGCAGCGCGCCTCACATGTATTGGGAATTATTCAGAAGCGTGACTGGCGTCGATATGGTCCATGTGCCTTATCGCGGCGGCGGGCCCGCCGTCACTGATCTGCTCGGCGGCCAGGTTCTGGTGTATTTCGGCACGTTCGCGTCGACGATTGAAAATGTCAGGGTGGGCAAGCTGCGAGCCCTGGCCGTAACCTCGCCAGCGCGCGCTACGGTACTGCCCGACGTTCCGGCAATGGCGGAGTTCTTACCAGAATACGAGGCGAGCATCTATGTCGGCATTGCCGCGCCGCGCGACACACCGGTCGAGATCGTCGAAAAGCTCAACAAGACGATCAATCTTGCCTTCACAGACAAAAAGATAACTCAACGGATCGCTGAGCTCGGGGACGCGCCACTGTCGCTCTCAACCTCTGACTTTGCCAAGCTCGTCGTTGCGGAAACCGAAAAATGGCGCAAGGTGATCGCTGCCGCCAACGTCAGGGCGGAGTGATCATGCAGAACCTTGTCAACCGTCGCTGGCTGCTCGCACGCTATCCTGTAGGTATCCCCGTCCCCGAGGATTGGGTGATGGATCAGCAGTCGGTGGCGGATCCCGGACTCGGTCAGATCCTGGTCAAAGCAAAGTGGCTTTCGGTCGATCCTTACATGCGCGGTCGTATGAGTCCGGCGAGCAATTACACCAAGGGCGTTGGCCTCGGCGAGGTGATGCATGGCGGCGGCGTCGGCGAAGTCGTGGCTTCCAATCATCCGGCTTGGAAAATTGGCGATATCGCCGAATCGATGAGCATGGGTTGGCAGGAATGGTCGGTCTTAAGCCCTGACGTCGTCGGTCCGGCAGGCGTCAATAAAATCGACGCAAAACTCGCGCCGATTGAAAGCTCCCTGTCGTGGCTGGGCATGCCGGGCATGACGGCTTACTTCGGCTTGCTCGAGGTCGGTCGGCCGCGGCCCGGCGATACGGTCGTCGTGTCCGCAGCATCGGGAGCGGTCGGGCAACTCGTCGGCCAAATCGCCAAGTTGGCCGGATGCCGGGCCGTGGCGATTGCTGGCGATGACAGTAAACTAAAATGGTGTCGTGAAATCGGGTTTGATGCGGGCGTCAACTATCACAAGGCCGCCGATCTTACCGCTGCCGTAAGGGAAGTCTGTCCCACGGGCGTCGACGTTTTCTTCGATAACACTGCCGGCCCGATTCATGACGCGGTGATGAGAAATCTGGGCATCGGTGCGCGTGTGGTGATTTGCGGTCGCATCGCTCTGGCCGGCCAATTCGGCAAGCCCGACATTGGCGAACGTTTCATGGGCCATTTGATCGTAAGCCGTGCCAGCATCCACGGGTTTTTAGTTTTCGACTGGTGGCATCGGCGAGACGAAGCTTTGCGGCGCCTCGCCGCCTGGCGGCGCGAAGGAAAGATTCAATTCAAGGAGGACGTACTCGAAGGCATTGAGCGTATGCCCGAAGCGTTTCTGCGGCTGCTGCAGGGCAAAAACTTTGGCAAGCAGATCGTGAAAATCAGTTGATGAAACGAACTATGGTTTTGCATCAACTACTTTGGATTAGACTACGCGATAACCGCCGTCCGCCATGATAATGGAGCCGGTGACAAAGCCGGATAAATCAGAGGCCAAAAAGACCGCCGGTCCGACGATGTCCTCGGGCTTGCCCGCTCGACCGAGCGGCGTGTGCTCGACAAAAATCCGCACGAGATCGGGGTTTGTGGCACGCACCTTTTCATTGAGCGGCGTCTCGATGAAGCCAGGCCCGATCGCGTTGATCCGTACGCCGTCTTTGCCGAGCTCCGCCGCAAGCGCACGTGTGAATCCGAGCACCCCATGCTTCGAGGTGGTGTAAGCGGGCGAATTCGGCGTTCGCACATGCATAAACGACTGGATCGAACCGATGTTAATGATCCGGCCCTTGGTGGCGCGGAGCTGCGCCAAAAAAGCGTGTGTCACATTGAACACGCCGTTTAGGTTGGTCGCCAGGATGTTTTCCCAATCCGTGATCACCGCTTCCGGTTCTGCGGTGAAGGCATTGCGGCGGTTGATCCCAGCATTGTTGACGAGAATGGAAATCTGACCGATTTTCAGCTCGATCTGCGCGGCAACGTCACGACAACGATCCCGCTCTCTGACGTCGAGCGTGAAACTATGCGCTTTACCGCCGGAGCGACTGATCGTCTTGGCCGTCTCGGCCGCTGAATCGCCGTCGATATCAAGAGCGACAACCTGTGCTCCCTGCTTCGCATAGCCCAACGCGATAGCGCGGCCAATTCCTGAGCCGCTTCCGGTGACCACGGCGAGGTGTCCGTCGAGCAATCCGGTCATGGCGCAGTCCTCCCCTAAGTCATCGAATTAGTCGAGCACACCTCATCGCGGCAATTATCTAAGCGCGTTTGAATGCCGGCATCACATCCTTGGCGAACCAGCGGAGCTGCTCCTTAAATTCCGCCGGCGACAACCCTTCGGCCCAATGGATCATGAAGCTGTCAAGGCCGGGATATTTCGCCTCGACCGACTTGATCCCGTCGATCACTTCGGCTGGCGGTCCGCAAAACCACGCCTTCTGCGCAACTCCATCCCGCAGTGAAGGCGTGCGGGCGGGTGCGCCGGGCGAACCCCAAGTGCGCCCCTGCTCGTCGGCATAGCGCACAAAGCCGAATGGCGCGAACCATTTGAATCGTTCGTCATGCGCGGGTTCGAGCCGCCGTATCGCCTCTTCGCGGCTGTCGGCCAGATAGATGCCAGCACCCCAGATCATGTCCTCGCCGAGTTGCTTATTTTGGCCGCGCTTTTTGCAGGCTGCATGGTAAGCGCGGACAACATCATCCAAGATTTTTTCGCCGTTAAGCGTGACCATGGCTTTGAGACCGTATTGCGCCATGAGCTCAATGGTCTTGCCGCTCGCGATCGGCATCCAAATCTCGACCGGTAGATGCTTTGGCCGCGGTACCATCGTAATATCCTTGAGTTGGTAGCCTCGATAATCGACCGGCGGCGGACACTCGTAGTACTTGCCCTTGAAATGGAATGACTGTTCGTTGAAGCACGCGAGCAGCAGCCGAAGTTGTTCTTCGAACAGCTCACGATTTTTCTCCGCATCGAGCAGCGGCGCGTCGAAGGTCTCGACCTCGCGCGTGTGATAGCCGCGGCCGACGCCCATGATGATACGGCCGTCGGTGACAACGTCGGCCATCGCATAGTCTTCCGCCAGCCGGATCGGATGCCACATCGGCAGGACGTTAAAAGCACAACCGAATTTCAGGCGCTTGGTCTGAGTAGAAAGCCAGAGACCGAGCTGAATGAGGTTGGGAAAGACTTCGTAGCCCTCACGCTGAAAATGGTGCTCGGCGGTCCACAGCACATCGAAACCGAGTTCGTCCATCAGCCGCGCAACATCGCGGGCGGTAAAAAACGCCTCGCGCAGGCGTTCGTCGGAGTACCGCCGCTCATTCGCCGGGGTGCCATTCAAACCGATATTTTCAAGTTCGATTTGGCCAACGTATAAAACGTGGAATTTTCGAATCATGCGGGTCCCCGGCGCGGCGCGACCGAAGTGGGAGGTCGACGCTTCGATCTTGGGCAGCTCACTTTGCCGACAGTCTCTCTTGGCTGCCCGTGTGAGACAAGGGTTGGCACGTCGAAATGTAAGGCGAGCGCGACAGTGATAAAAAGCAGCTTAGTTCTGCCCGAGCGCGCTGTCGATTATTCGGCGGCAAGCGAGCAGTTCGTCGAGAGCAACTTCCAGCTCGCGCCGATTTTTCGTGCTGACGAGCCGCGCCGCTTCTCCTGCGGCCTGATCTACCTTGTCCGTCTGGGCGTCGTCGTCGCGCTCAGAAAACGAAAACAAGCTCGGCTCGGGGCGATCATCTCCCGACCCCGGTACGGCATCTTCCGCGTCCTCTTCAAGCAGCGGCGGTGCGGGTTCGGCGCCGGCGCGCCAGACATTCTGCACGAAGGCGGCACCCTGCTCTCGTAAAATGCGCTGAACGCCGCGAATGGTGTAACCCTCGCCGTAAAGCAGATGGCGGATGCCGCGCAGCAGATCGACATCATCGGGCCGATAATAACGGCGACCGCCGCCACGCTTCATCGGCCGTATTTGCGAGAAACGGCTTTCCCAAAAACGCAGCACGTGCTGCGGCACGTCGATTTCATCGGCAACTTCGCTGATAGTGCGGAACGCATCCGGCGCTTTTTCGACAATCGCCATCGTCGCGCTCACTGCGCCTCCGCGCCAGTCGTTTCAGAATTAATGCGCTGTTTGAGGATAGCCGACGGCTTGAACACCATGACGCGGCGCGGCGAAATAGGAACTTCCTTGCCAGTTTTGGGATTGCGTCCGATGCGCTGGCCTTTTTTGCGCACAACAAATGAGCCGAATGAGGACAGCTTCACGGTTTCGCCGCGTTCCAGACAATCGGTGATTTCTTTGAGCACCAGTTCGACAAGTGTTGCAGATTCGGTGCGTGACAGTCCAACTTTCTGATAGACCGCCTCACACAAATCGGCACGTGTGACTGTCTTTCCCGCCATCGCCAGCCCCGAGCACCGTGGATCGAGCAATTGCCCGATCAGCATATCGTGCTGAATTATCAACGATATTAGCTTGTCGGGGCACGGTCAACGGGGCTTTGGTGCAGTTCTTTTAGGCGTCCGTACCCTAGCGCCATACCGGCAGGAGCTACCAGCGCACCAGTGCGGCACCCCAGGTGAAGCCGCCGCCCATCGCTTCGAACAACAACAGATCGCCCCGCTTGATGCGTCGGTCGGCAACTGCGTCAGCGAGTGCAAGCGGGATCGACGCCGCTGAAGTGTTGCCGTGGCGATCGACCGTGGTGACGATCTTTCCTGGCGCGATGCCGAGCTTGTGCGCAGAACCGTCGATGATTCGCTTGTTCGCCTGATGCGGAATGAACCAATCTACGTCTGCGGCGGTGTAACCGGTGGTCTTGAACGCGTCCTCCACCACATCGGTGATCATCGCTATGGCGTGGCGAAACACCTCGCGGCCCTCCATACGCAGATGTCCTACAGTGCCGGTCGCCGATGGGCCGCCGTCCACATAGAGTTTCGATTTATAGCGGCCGTCCGAGCGCAGCCGGACCGTGAGTACCCCTCGATCCTCAGGTGTTCCTGGCTGTTGCTGTGCGTCGAGCACCACAGCGCCGGCGCCGTCGCCGAAAAGCACGCAAGTGCTGCGGTCGGTCCAGTCGAGAATTCGCGAAAAAGTCTCCGCGCCGATCACCAAGGCCCGCGAGAAGCCACCGGATTTAAGAAGCGAGTCTGCCGTCGCCAGGCCGTAAACAAAGCCCGAACACACCGCCTGCAAGTCAAACGCGGCGCCGTGGGTAATGCCGAGCCCCGCCTGAACCGAAACGGCGCTTGCGGGAAAGGTGTTATCGGGCGTCGATGTCGCGAGCACGATCAAATCGATCGATTGGGCGTCGACATGCGCGTGTGTCAATGCCGCTTGCGCAGCACGTATCGCCATGTGGGATGTATGCTCGCCCGGCGCCGCGATCCGGCGCTCGTGGATTCCGGTGCGCTGGACGATCCAATCATCCGAGGTATCGACTTTACGGGCGAGATCCTCGTTCGTGAGGATGTGATTGGGTAAATAGCTCCCGCAGCCGAGCATTACCGAGCGAGACACAGTCACGAAGCCGCTCCACCAGCAATTTGGCCGATAGCGTGAGGCTTGGTGTGGTGACTGAGCGCAACGCGTATTTTCGCCAAAAGCTCGTCGCGGACGACGCCATAGCCAAGCTCGATCGCTGCGGCGAAGCCTTCGGCGTCAGTGCCCCCGTGGCTTTTGATGACGATGCCGTTGAGGCCCAAAAAAACCCCGCCGTTGGCGCGGCGCGGATCCATGCGCTGGCGCAATTGCGCAAAGGCCGATCGCACGAACAAATAACCGATGCGCGCGCTAAGCGAGCGGCTCATCGCGCCCTTCAGATATTCTCCGATCTGCCGGGCAGTGCCCTCGGCCGTTTTCAAGGCGATATTGCCGGCAAACCCTTCCGTCACAACCACATCGACCTTGCCGCGCCCGATATCGTCGCCCTCGACGAAGCCCTGGTATTCGAGCTCCGCGAAGTTCTCGTCACGCAGGATGCGGCCTGCTTCGCGCACTTGTTCCAAGCCTTTCGCCTCCTCCACCCCGATATTCAGGAGCCCGACCGTGGGCCGCGACAAGCCGAACAGGATTCGCGCGGTGGCGGCGCCCATCAGCGCTAAGTCGACCAGATGATTCGCATCCGCGCCGATCGATGCTCCAACATCGAGCACAATCGACTCGCCTCGCAGAGTGGGCCATAGCACCGCTATCGCCGGCCGCTCGATACCCGGCAGAGTCTTGAGATCGAATTTGGACATTGCCATCAGCGCGCCGGTATTGCCGGCGGAGACAACCATATCGGCATCGCCTTTTTTCACCGCATCGATGGCAAGCCACATCGACGATTTCCAGCGCCCGTAACGCAAAGCCTGGCTCGGCTTGTCTTCCATTCGAACGGCGACGTCGGTGTGAACGAGCCGCGAGCGCGATTTGAGTCCCACCCTGGTGTCAAGCAGCGGCCCGATGAGCGAGGAGTTACCGAAGAACAGGAATTCACTATCCGGGTAGCGTGACAATGCAAGGTCAGCTCCGGCAACGACCACGGCGGGGCCGTGATCTCCTCCCATCGCATCCAGCGCAATACGGATTTTGTCTGCCATTAAAGGACCGTGCGGTCACGCTTGGGCCGGTGCCGAAACTCGCAAGTGGTCGTGACCCCCATTCATGCGAATTTTGGACTCAAAGTGACAGCCGGAAATCCATGATTTTGAAGTGATCTTTGCCCTCTGACGTTCACAGCTCTCGCGCCGGCGGCGCGGCGTCCGCGAATGTCCACCACGGCCTCGATGGCCTGATTGGAAAGCGCCCGGCCGGGAGAATAGCGGTTCGACCGCTGGACACAACACCCGTTGAGAACGAGCCTTCAGTGGACCTCCTGACGCTTTGCCAAGCGGCCAAGCGCCGCGAAAGGGCCTTGATCGGGGTTGACGTCCCGTGGCGTCTCGAACACTGCCCCGGGTTTGCGCGGATAAGGATCGAGTCCCAGAATAAGGAATTCTATCGCGAGCGCGCCCAAATCAACACCGCCTCCGATAAGCGGTTCGGGATTGTTCCACTTCACGCCATGGCGCTGGCCTTCGGGATGGGCGGCGGTTTTAGGAACGAGCTCCGGCGGAGCGAATATGAGATCGATTGATTCTTCAACCTCGTTCGCCAGCGATTCGAGCGTGACCACGCAAATCTGGCCAGCGGTCGCCGAAATCGATCCGGTAACATGCAGTCCGCCGGAGCCACGCCGCGTGACATCGAAACTGGCTTCGAACCGCGGCAGATCGCGTAGTCCCACAACTTTGGCCACTGCAGCCCGGAGCGGCGCATCGGCGATAAGATCGAAATGCTGACCGCTTTCGGCGACCTCCTCTACGGTGACGGGAACCCGCCAGGGCGCGGCAAAATCCCGCGATTTTGGCTCAGGCATGACAACGGCCTCCGGTTTGGGAAAGGCAACGGCCCCGCGCAATAACGCGCTTCGGTCGTGGACCTCAAACTCGCGCAACAGGACGCGCGCATAGCGCGCCAGTCGGCGCGGTCCGTCGCCATTCACCTCGTTAAGGATATTGCGTGCCAGGGCCTTCTCAAGCGCCCGCCCGTCAGGCGAACGGAGCGCGGCGAGATAGGCTGCCTGCCTTCCGTAAAACGCCTCGCCGAAATGCCGCATCCGTTTTGGAACAGCGAGGTCACCGACGCCCATTTCACGCAAATTGGCGTCAAGATCCCGGCAGAACAGGTCGAACAACTTCTGCCCGATGCCGCGCGCGGAAGCCGCCTCACAATCCAAGCGCGCCAGCAGCAGCACGAGATGGAGAACAATCAGGTCGAAACGTCCTTGCACCGTGTCGGGCACGCCGTAGCTAGTGTAAAATGCCAAAGAGCGAGCCTGCGCCACGATCGCGCCATAGAGGTCGCGGATGGTGCGGTCATCGGGGTTTGGGTGAAAACGCTTGAGGATCATAGGCTTGCCGAGCATCGTTGCGGCCGATTTGAGCGTCGCCGAACGTCGGTAGTTTGCTAAGCTTGCGCTTTGGGGTTACGGCACGCGCGAGCCGGACGCAAGTTTTGGGACATGGAGTTGGGGTCGGATGCGGGGCAGTC
>WNGJ01006282.1_pt1 | contig 12554 bp, 9 predicted proteins | sample 5400611 | NCBI WGS metagenome assembly WNGJ01 (sample SAMN13153375, study PRJNA577476) | soil metagenome | isolation source: 40 cm soil or saprolite under Garry oak tree replicate 1 | place: USA:California | collected 2016-06-15
TCTTCCTGACAGGTTAGGAGCAGTAGGAACGTATGGGAAAGAATACTCCTTTGATTATCCTGCCTCTTCCCCGATCGCACGCTTTATTATGATCTCCCCGGACCTTACCTTTACTAATGGCGGAGCATATAGCTACGCTGCTGGAACAGCGCACTACAACTGGGTGGCAAATACGATTGATAGTGCACGCGCCGCAGGCATCAAGTGGGTGATTGTCGGCATGCATAAAATCTGTATTAGCATGGGTATCATGCCGTGTGAAATAGGAAATGATCTCTTTAACCTACTGGTCAGTAAAAAAGTTGATCTTATCTTGCAAGCACATGACCATGATTACCAGCGAAGTAAACAACTCGCTTTAAATGGCACAACGTGTACTGCTATTCAAGCAGAAACATACAATAGCAATTGTGTCATTAATGATGGTTCAACAGGAAGTTACACCCAAGGTTTGGGACCCGTAGTTGATATTGTAGGCACTATTGGAGAAGGACTCCATACTATTAGCACCTCCGATGGAGATACCGGCTACTTTGCTAAGTGGATGGGTAACAACATTAACCCAACCAATGGGCTGACTAAGTTTACCGTATCTTCCGATCAACTGACTGTTTTTGCGAATTTTACGGGGTCCACTGTTCCTAATAATTTTACTGATTCTTTTACCATTTCTAGTCCGACGGTCACGCCCACGCCCACGCCCACACCGCCAACTGGGGGTATTTCGCTGCGAGCAGCAGCCATAGGTAATAATGGCCCAGGAGATTCAGTACTCACCATCGGGCTACCGGCAGGAACAACGAGTGGTGATGTGATGGTGGCCCATGTGATTGTTCACCCAGCCGGCAATACGATCACTGCTCCGGCAGGGTGGACTCTCGTACTGCGGCAAGACAGTCCTTCAGTTATCTCGACCGCCAGTTATGTGAAAGTCGCGGGCTCATCAGAGCCAGCAAGCTATACGTGGCGTTTCGGGACAGTCGGTCAGGCCTCGGGCGGGATTGCCAGCTACATTGGGGTGAATACCACCACGCCGGTGGATGCCAGTCATGCCCAATACAACGCATCAACCAGTAATGTGGATAATTCGGGGCTGACCACCACGACGGCCAATGATATGTTAGTCTACGCGGTTGGCATCACTGTCCAAACGACCGTCAATGTCCCATCAGGGTTTACCGAAGTGTGGCGCACCGGCAGTAGAACGTCGACCACCTCCGAGATGTCGCAGGAGCTCTTCTCCTCGGTGGGGGCGACCGGCACGATTCATGGCACACATAATGGCGGAGCCAATTCCAATATCACCTTGCTGATTGCGCTCAAACCCGCGGGGGGAACCACGCCAACGCCCACGCCCACGCCCACACCGCCACCAGGGAGTATTTCGCTGCGCACAGTGGCCACAGGCAACAATGGCGCAGGCGGGTCAACACTCACCATCGGGCTACCGGCCGGAACAACAAATGGTGATGTGATGGTCGCCCATGTGATTGTTCGCACGGCTGGCAATACGATTACTCCGCCAGCAGGGTGGACTCTCGTGCTGCGGCAAGATAGCGGTTCATCGATCTCGACTGCTAGTTATGTGAAGGTGGCAGGTTTATCGGAGCCGACCAGCTATACCTGGAACTTCGGGACAGCAGGTGAGGCCTCAGGCGGCATCGCTAGCTACATCGGGGTGAACACCACCACGCCGGTGGACGCCAGTCATGCCCAATACAACGCATCAACTAGTAATGTGGATAATTCGGGGCTGACCACCACGACGGCCAATGATATGTTAGTCTACGCGGTTGGCATCACGGTGGCCACGACCGTCAATGTCCCAGCAGGCTTCACTCAAGAGTGGAGCACCACCAGCAATTCGTCGACCACCTCCGAGATGTCGCAGGAGCTCTTCTCCTCGGTGGGGCCGACCGGCACGATTCATGGCACGCATAATGGCGGAGCCAATTCCAATATCACCTTGCTGATTGCGCTCAAACCCGCGTGATTACTCTCGAACCTGGAGGGGTAGCTGCCAACGTCAACGCCTATCACAAACGGTAGCTTATTAAAAAATATAAGCTAGTGCTACGTTCCTTAATATGGTAAGATAAGAGCCGGTCTTATGGAGCCAGTTCGTGCTCCTCTCCTCTTGTTTTATGCCCATCGCGTTTAACGAATATAGCACTAGAAAGGAAACCATCGTACTCAAACAGAAAGGAGCCTTTCTTATGGCTCATCAACATGCATTTTCACAGGTCCTGAGCTCCCCTGGCCTGCTGCTTGGTGAGCATAGCATGTCTCGCCGCACCGTTTTACGGAAGCTAGCAGGACTCGCTCTCGCAGGAGGGAGTATCACATCGTTCGTCACTTCGTGTGGCTCTCCTGCCAACACTTCCCCCACATTCCATAGCGACACCATACGCTCATCCCAGACTCCCACTTCTTCCCCCCTCGGAACGGCTCTCTATACTTATCGCGGCCATTCTGCTAGTGTCAACGGGGTGGCATGGTCACCCCATGGCAAGCGCATTGCCTCGGGGAGCTGGGATAAGACGGTGCAGGTGTGGGATGCCGCCAATGGCGGGCGTGTCTTCACCTATCGTGGGCATGTTGATCGTGTCAATGCGGTGGCGTGGTCACCCGATGGCATGCGCATCGCCTCAGGGAGTGCCGATAAGATGGTGCAGGTGTGGGATGCCGCCAATGGCGGGCATGTCTATATCTATCGCGGGCACGCTGACCATGTAGTTACGGTAGCGTGGTCACCCGATGGCATGCGCATCGCCTCGGGAAGCAATGATGGCACGGCTCAGGTGTGGGATGCCGCCAATGGGGGGAATGTCTTCACCTATCGCGGGCATGTTGGTCGGGTCAATGCGGTGGCGTGGTCACCCGATGGCATGCGCATCGCCTCAGCGAGTCAAGATTTTACCGTGCAAGTATGGGATGCCGCCAATGGGGGGAATGTCTTCACCTATCGCGGGCACGCTGACCATGTGAATGCAGTAGCGTGGTCACCCGATGGCAAGCGTATCGCCTCGGGGAGTGATGATCGTACGGTGCAGGTATGGGATGCCGCCAATGGGGGGAATGTCTTCACCTATCGCGGGCATACTGATGCTGTGCTGGCGGTGGCGTGGTCACCCGATGGCAAGCGTATCGTTTCTGGAGGCGGGAATGTCGATAATGGAGCAGGCGATACAACCGTGCAGGTATGGGATGCCGCCAATGGAGGACATGCCTCTATCTATCGCGGGCATTCCAAGCCCGTGTGGACGGTGGCATGGTCACCGGATGGCACCCGCATCGCCTCGGGGAGCGCGGATAAGACAGTGCAAGTGTGGCTAGCGCGGTGATGGTGAACGGTAGGCACCTACAACTTGCATCCCGCGAAAGGCGATAGAGTGATGAGAACGGTCTCGAGAAGAGGTCGTTGGTCTCTCTCGCTGCTGCTCGTATTCACACTGCTATCTATATGTTCCCCTCTGAGAGTTCGTGCCGATGGTGGAGCACCCAACCTGGCCTATGTCTCAGGGTCATCGTCTGGCGTAAATGTAATTGACGTGCTACAGGGAAAGGTAACAAAGATAATCTCCGTAGCGGGTATGGACGCATTGACAATCTTGGATGGCCTGACAGAACAGCAAGTTGGCAAAATTCCTCTACCAAGTGGCCCCCAGTATCTCTCTATTCCACCTGGAGTGGCAGTCTACGTTACAACACGGCAAAGAACATGCTCATCGTCCAAACCTTCTTTCCACTCCCAACCTTCGTTCTACCCTATACACCCCCACAAGTTTATGGTATACCATTCTTATGGTATTGTTATCTCTGTACCAACCCCTTAAGTACTAGCCTAAGGACAAGTATTTCTTTCAGTCGCTTCTCGGAGCGCGTCCACTTCAAGCGTCAGCGTGCTTGCCCAACACAGATACAGAAAAGGAGTATGCCATGCCAGCTAAACCCACTACCGAGCAACTACGAGAAATGGCGAAAACTTACTACATGCATCTCAGTGATGCAGACCTCGAGTCATTTGTTGGCCTGATGGGCGCTGCCTTAGAGTCATATCGCCGCATCGACCAGCTTACCGAACCAGCACTGCCAGTCCGCTATCCACGAACTGGCGGCTATCGCCCCGGCGCAGAGGAAAACCCACTGAACGCCTGGTATCAAAAGTGCTCCATCAAAGGTGCCCCAGGTGGTATCCTGGCCGGGAAGCGTATCGCAATCAAGGACAATGTATGCGTCGCTGGTGTGCCCATGATGAATGGCTCATCTGTGCTGGAGGGATATGTACCGGAGTTTGACGCTACCATCGTGACCCGCATCCTGGATGCTGGCGGCGAAATTATTGGGAAGACGGTGTGTGAGCATCTTTGCTTCTCCGGTGGTAGTCATACGTCCGATACAGGGCCGGTGCTCAATCCACACGACCATACTCGCTCAGCAGGTGGCTCATCTAGCGGCAGCGCAGCGCTGGTCGTGGCTGGTGAATGCGATATGGCTATCGGCGGCGACCAGGGTGGTTCGATTCGTATACCAGGTGCCTGGTGTGGAGCTTATGGCCTTAAACCAACTTACGGCCTCGTCCCATATACAGGTGTATTCCCCATCGAACTCACACTTGACCATACTGGCCCGATTGCTGCTACTACTTATGACGTTGCCCTCCTCCTCGAAGCGATTGCCGGTGAAGACGGCTTTGATCCCCGTCAGAAAGACGTCAAGGTTGAGACATATACTCGCGCACTTTCTAACGATGTGGAGGGGTTACGCATTGGAATTTTGACTGAGGGATTTGGATGGCCTGGCCTCTCTGAACAAGATGTGGATGAACTGGTCGAAGCATCGGCGCGGCGGTTCTCTCAATTGGGTGCACAGGTCAGTACCATCTCTATTCCATTGCATCGTGATGGCATCCATATCTGGAATGGCATTGCGATAGAAGGGGCGACAATGTTGATGGTCCGTGGCAATAGTATGGGCACCAACTGGAAAGGGCATTACAGCACCTCGCTCCTTGACGCCTATGCACGAGGACGAATTACGCGGGCCGACGATCTTTCTGATACGGTCAAACTGGTTGTACTGCTGGGCCAATACATGCAGGATAGCTATCACGGACGTTACTATGCCAAGGCGCAAAACCTGGCCCGTACTCTCACGAAAGCTTACGATGATGCGCTGCAATCCGTCGACCTGCTGGTTATGCCCACGCTGCCCCTGAAAGCCACCAGGATTCCGCCTGCTGACGCCCCGCGAGAAGAGAACGTTGCCAGGGCTTTGGAAATGATCCCGAACACCTGTCCATTTGACGTAACGGGACATCCAGCAATGACAATTCCCTGCGGACTTTCGAATGGCTTACCAGTCGGCATGATGGTGGTGGGCAGGAAATGGGATGACGCTACCGTACTGCGAGCTGCGTATGCCTTTGAGCAGATCAGCGGCTACAAGGTGCAACCTCAAGGAGCATCAGCTACCGTTCGTCAATAGTAGTGCGTTCTTAAACATATCAACTTGCGTAGGGACATTTGCGTCGCGGGACTTTGTTCCCTCAATCATTTTTCAGGAGGTATTTCAATGAGACAAGACGTAACCTTTGTTAGTGAGGGCCTAAAGTGTGCTGGTTGGCTCTATCTCCCCGATGGCCTGCGAAGCGGTGAGAAGCGACCCACTATCGTCATGGCCCACGGCTTTAGCGCCGTTAAAGAGATGTATCTCGATTCCTTTGCTGAAGTATTTGTGGCTGCAGGCTTTGTGACCCTGGTCTTTGATTACCGCTACCAGGGTGCTTCTGAAGGAGAGCCTCGGGATCGGATTATTCCCTCCGAACAGCATGAGGACTACCGCAACGCCATCACCTGGGTCTCTCTCCGTCCAGAGGTAGATGCCTCACGCATTGGTGTATGGGGATCCTCCTATAGCGGATCACATGTACTGCATCTTGCTGCCTTTGATAAACGTATTAAAACGGCGGTAGTGCAGGTACCGCTGGTCAACGGTATACAGAACGCCCAACGCCTCTTACGCGCGGATGTGCTAGCCCAGTTCATTGAGGTCCTCGCTGAGGATCGTAAACAGCGCTACATCCAGGGAAGTGGTGGCTCTGTCCCAGTTGTAGCTCCAGAGGGACAACCCAGCGCACTGCCGACCCCCGATTCGTATGAGTGGTTCACCACGACAGGCGAGACCATGGCACCCAACTGGCGCAACCAGGTCTCCCTGGAATCTATGGAGAAGTTTCTGGAGTACAATCCGGCCGCCAACATCCACCTGATTTCTCCCACGCCCTTGCTGATGGTGGTCGCCAGTCACGATACCTTAACGCCAACCGATCTCGCTGTGGCGGCTTACGAACGTGCTCGGGAGCCAAAGTCGCTGGTGTTCGTGAAAGGGCCACACTTCGGCGCTTACACAGAGCCTGGCTTCTCGCAGTCTGCTTCTCCTGCTGCTGAGTGGTTCAAGCGGCACCTGATGTAAAGCGAAGAAACAGGTGACCTTACCATGTTCTACAATGTAATATAAATATTTCCATTGGCACCCCATGTATTCACCGAATTCAGGAGGCAAACCTATGCCCAGAATAATCGACCTTTCTCAAGAAGTCTATCAGGGAATGCAAGTCTATCCAGGGCACCTTAAAACAGTGATTTGGGAACACCACACGCACGAGGAGACTGCCAAGAACTTTGAAGGAGGCTTCTCCTATCAATCACGCGGTCTTCTAATGAGCGATCATGGCCCAACACACGTAGATGCCCTCAGCCACCTCGATCCCCGTCCCGAAGCGCCGACCATTGACAAGATGCCTCTTGACCTCTTTTATGGTGATGCTACCTGCATTGATGTCTCTCATGCCGAGCCTCGCACCTATATCAGTGCCACCGATCTGAACAATATTGTCGCCAGAACAAGCCTCGATGTGCGCAAAGGTGACATCCTCCTTTTCTACACCGGCACATTCAATCGGCTTCACGGCACGAAGGAGTATGTCAGCCAGTATCCTGGCCTGGATGAAACAGGAAGTATATGGCTGGTTGAGAAAGGGATCAAGATATTCGGTGTAGACTCTCCCAGCCCAGATAATCCTGCCAGCCGTACCTATCCCTGTCATATGATGTGTCACCAGTACGGCATTACGCACTACGAGAACCTGGCGAACCTCGATCAGGTAGTCGGCAAGCGTTTCACCTTTATTGGGTTTCCGCTACGCATCCGCAATGGCACAGGATCGCCGGTACGGGCTGTTGCTTTATTGTTGGAGTGAGCATGCGGTTGGTTTCAAGGATGGAGAGGCAAGAAAGAGTTTGTCAAATTTTTTGGGAGAAAGACTGGTTGCAGAGTATAAGCTGAGCAGTATAAATTGTCTCTAGGGGAGAACCATGAGTCTACTTACTCATCCTTGAAGTTCTAAATCACCAAATTCAGGACAGACTCAATTTTTGGGTGGCATTACATAGCCTCCGCGTCCCCTTTTTTTCATTGTGCGGAACAGATGGAGTTATTGAGGCAACTTTCTGCGCATCAAATCCCAATTTACTCAAGATTTACAATTGTGTCGCCACGCTTCTCATACGTTGATACCAATAGAGAATTTAATTATCCAGGATGAGATTTGACAGCTTTGAATGGAAGAGGATAACACCCATGAGTCAGCAAGACGGGATACAGGCAATTTCAATGCGGCGCAGGAACCCTCAGACAAGTAAACACAACGCCACACAAGCAATCGTTCAGCAACGTCCCGCGAATGACGATAAAGAGGCGTGGAAAGCACACTGGAAGGCGCAAGGACAGCCCTGGCGTACTGAACCAGAGATTGACATAGAGCGACAGAAATATCTCACTGAGCGGCGTACCATCACGCCGAATTTAGAACAGGGTATTTACCCTTTCAAAGGCATCAAGCCCAGCCGTGCTGATGTAGAATGACTGCTGGCAACACATGAAAATGGGCGTGGGCCGATAGATTGGAGCGATGAAGAACAACGAGAGCGCGAGGGATTAGATTTGCGAGGGGCTGATTTGCATCATGAAGATTTGCGAGGTCTTCCTCTCATACGTTTGCGTGGGGGTCTCACATTTACAGAGTGGTACTTTGGAACCGAACAGGAACGATCTGATGCAGCAGCACAGATGGAAAAAGCGAACTTCACTGGCGCACAACTAGATGGAGCGATATTTGGAGGAGCACAATTACAAGGAACAGACTTCCATGATGCACAATTACAGGGAGGAGACCTCACTGGGGCACAATTACGAGGTGCCAATTTTACTTCTGCACATTTATGGAGGGCCATGTTGAGTATGGCACATCTTGAGGGAGCCATATTTGGCGGAACAAAGCTTCAAGAAGCCAATCTCAAATTCGCCAAACTAAATGAAGCTAGTTTTATCGGAGCAGATTTAACGAGGGCCGATGTCAGCGAAGCGCAACTAGAGAAGGCTAATCTCAACAGTGCTAATCTAGAGGGAACCTACTTCAACAGGTCACATTTGGAAAAGATAGACCTCCGTAACGCGCTGCTAAAGGAAACACATCTTAATCAAGCGATACTTGGCGATAAACAAGGTATTGGCCCTCGTTTCGCGGATGCACAGTTGGATAGTATTAACCTATCGGTTATTGACTGGTCACAAGTGAGGATGCTCGATGATGAGTTTGAGGTACGGCAAAAGACGAAAAATGGAAATATAAGTAGAGGAACACCTTGGGGTAAAACAATACCATTGGAAGAACACCAAGCAGCAGTACGAGCAAACCGGCAACTTGCGGTGGCCTTACAGAATCAAGGAATGAACGAGGATGCAACTCGCTTTACTTATCGCGCCCAGTTAATGCAGCGAATTGTCTTTCGACGCCAAAGAAAATTGGGGCAATATATTTTCTCACACATACTCAGTTTATTATCAGGCTATGGCTATAGGTGGCGGAATGCTTTTCTTTCGTATCTATTTGTGATTGGTGTATTCGCTGCAATCTATTATCACCTTGGCCCACATCTCGCATGGTATGAGGCAATAGTTGTTAGTATGACGGCGTTTCATGGGCGAGGATTTTTCCCCAATCAATTTAATCCAGGCGATCCGCAGGCACTGGCAGCCGCCATTGAAGCCTTTGTAGGGCTACTTATCGAAGTCACTTTTATCGCAACATTAACACAGCGCCTCTTTGGGAAGTAGCAAACGCCGCCTTTTGTCTATTATCTCGACCTGATTTTTAGGGAGTCCAGAACGTACACAACGTATCCTTCCATGTGCTTTTCGATACGTCGTTGACTAATTATCTCGATTGCCAATCAGAGAGTAGCAGAGGTTCACACCCAACCTGTATTCTCTATAGGCTTTTTTCTTGTCTATTGGGACGACCAGCAGGAATGAGGCCGTTTTTGTGAAGCCTCAAAGCTGGCGAAATTACTCTAGGATGTGAGGGGGGAGTTATTGAACCTGTTAGCCTCAACTATACGACGGAAAGAAATGTGTCGAGTCTCGTAAAGTCGTACCCGTCTGTTTTTGGCAAAGTCTCACAAAGTCGTGCCGTATGGTTTGTCAGATAATTTGGGTCTGACACAATTTAGGTGAAGGATGAGTTTGTTTTGAGAGAAAGCATTTTCTCTGTGAGCACAAACAGGATCGTTTCTGAGCCAACGCCCATTGAGCATGCAAGGGGATGGAGTGGCTAGTGAACCTCCGCTTCACTTTCACGCATCCATGGCGTATAGGTTAGACCGACCAAAATGCCTTCAGGGCTCAGGAGACGGGTAACCGTTTGACCCCATGGCTCTTTCCTTGCTGCTAGCAAGAGCGTGTAGCCTTTTGCTTGCAGCTCTTCAGAGGCCTGGGCAACATCTTCTACATCAAATTCGAGCCAGGAGGCGGGAGTTGGCAGATCAGTTGGCCATTCGTTCACGCCAAAACACGACTGAGCTGCTTGTGAAAGCGGCCACAGGGCAAAATGCTTGACCCCCTGGAGATCTTCCGTGTGGAAGTACCCGTCAGCTTCTTCTTGGAAAGAAAGGCCCAGGCTCTCTCTATAGAAAGCTGCGCTTTCCTTCGTATCAATGGTGATTGGGCCGTAACCGGCACCAAATACGACTTTCATGCCTTTATCATAGCAGAAACAAAAACGGCTTGCCAGAAGGGATTGCATGGAAAGGGTTCTCTCTTCGGTCTAACAAGCAAACTTCACCGAAAATGCCCCAGAGCCGTTTTATAGGACGGACAACATCTGTGGACATTTTACCAGCAAAAGAGGTGAAAGCAGCACATATCGGAAGGTGAGAGGATCTTTCACCTTCTTTATCGTCACGCTGAATGCGCTCTGCAAGCGGCATTAGCTCTTAGCGTATGTTTAGCCCCAAATAATATAGTGACCCCTTAACGAACGCAGCACTAATAGGCCTATTTGGGTTCTGTATCAGAGGTCAATCTATCAATCACGCAACCATGCCGTTTCTAGCATCATAGATATGCACTACATGGGTAACGGTGTTGTATTCGGCGTGCAGGCCGTTGGATAGATACTGGAACTGGATCGGCGTGCCCTGCCAGTCCACGGTCGAGAACTCAAGCGTGGTGGCAAAGCAGGCGCTGATTTTGCCTGTCAGGAAAGTGGCTTTGACTGCCTGTGCTATCCCCGTGTTAGACGGGGCATGTACGGGTGATTGTGCCCACACATCATCGAATTGCTTGTTCATTGCTCCCACTCCTTTGAATGCTGCTACTGCTGGTTTTGGGTTGCCTGCAATGTCATAGATACCGTACTTCCCTGCCCCACCATCCTGGATCGAGAACCAGTAGACCATGTTCGGTGACCCTAGTAAGCGGTAAGCCGTGGTCAGATTGGCTGCTTGCTGTGCATAGGTCACCGTATCAGTAGACCAGCCGATTTCCGTCACCATCCTTGGCAGGCCACGCTGATCAACAGCATTGGCATAGGCGAGTACCTGGTTGGCATTGGATATGTAAAGGTGTATGCCAACCACATCGAAGGGGCGTTCCGAGCCGAGGAGGCTCCACACCTCGTTCATGTAGGTGGCGCTGTAGATGTTGGTGGCACTGATGTCATTGACGAACAGGCCACCAGAGACCAGGGTGATGCCCGCGGGGGTGACTGCATGGACGTTGCGCAGGAGGGCCACGAAGTTGGACGGGTAGATGAAGGACCCCCCCTGACCCGGCGCGATGGTCCAGGCATCAGGCTCATTCCAGATCTCCCAGGTCTCAATGCGTCCTGCGAAGTGTTTCATCAACAGGGAGGCCGCCTGCGCGAAGCCCCGCAGGTAGGGGTTGTCTCCGCTCCCTGCATGGTTGGCGGTCCAATCTGCCTGGTGTCCCTGCCATGCCTCGTTGGAGAGTAGGCCAAGCACGCGCATCCCTCGATCAAGCGTAGTGTTGATAATGAGGTCGTACTGGTCCAGTGCAGTCGTGCCATCAGCGCCAAGCGTGGTCCAATCAGCATAGTACGTACCTAGCCGGAAGTTGATGCGCGTATCCGTTGCCTCTGCACTGCGCATGAGGTCAAACTGTCCCCGGTTGACATTCCCATAGTTACCAAGGGGCATACCGCCCTGTATCCCTGCCATTAGTTATCCTCCGACTCTCTCTGGTGCTGCGCGGGCCTTTCAGGGTCTTCCTCCTGAACTGAGTCAGGTAGGTGCAGACGTCTGATGCCTCGTTGGAGGTCGAGTGCAACGGTTTGCCTGGTGATATCCAACCTCAACTGCTCTGCCGTTGCCTCAGCCAATGCCATCCTCAATGCCTTGAGTATGTGCTGATACCAACTTGCGTTCTAAGAGACGCTTCTAAAATGGGGAAAGTAGGTCATCGAACGGAGGCGTTCAGGATCGGCTTCTAACTGATTGAGTCCGTCACATACTTTGTCAATCACCTCATCGAGAGAGGCAAGAGCGAGATTCGCCAGGTGTTTTTCGCGCACTTCTTCCCACACATGTTCCACCGGATTGAGCTCGGGACTGTAGGCAGGCTGAGCAATCAGTCGCATATTTGCTGGAATCTTGAGATCCTTTGACTGATGCCATCCAGCTTGATCGACTTGCATCACCACAAAGTACTTTGCAAACGTGGTGGACACGTGCTCCAGAAACAGACTCATCATCTCTGTGTCGGCAGAGGGCAGAATGAGCGAGGTCATTTTGCCTTCCGCTGGCGCTACCGCCACATAGGCGTGAGTGTATTCGCGCACGAGTTGCTGTGGCGCTTGAGGCCGCACTCCAGGCGGTGCCCAGGCGTGTCTCGGGACACTCATGCGACCGAAGCGGCCCTCATCTTCGGCCATCTTTAGCACTGGTCTTCGGTCGTCAGGATCGCGTGTGGCCAGTGCTGCTTGAACCGCCTGCGCAAAGGTTTTTTAAAAGCGGCTTGCTCTTCTGGATTGGCTTTGGGATGACGCGGACGCGGCACGAGCTTGCGCCAGCCGTGCCGATCAAGCAGACGATAGATGCTCGTGATATGCACCTCCTGCTTGATCTCAGCTTCAAAGGCTCGCTGCATTTCCTCCGCTGTGGCAATTTCTCCGTGTGCGGCTCGCGCGAAAAAGG
>WNGJ01020111.1_pt1 | contig 12553 bp, 14 predicted proteins | sample 5400611 | NCBI WGS metagenome assembly WNGJ01 (sample SAMN13153375, study PRJNA577476) | soil metagenome | isolation source: 40 cm soil or saprolite under Garry oak tree replicate 1 | place: USA:California | collected 2016-06-15
AAACCCCAGAAAGTAAAGAAGTGAGCTATTCCAGGGATAGGATCGCGTAGCACGCCACTTTGTCCAAGGACAACCTGGAAAAACTGGCCTATGCGATCCTCGATGTGGTCAGTACGATCTTCGGGTCGTGCTTTTGCCAGTAATGTAATCAGTTCGCCTGCGCGTACGCCAAAAAGTGTGATTCCTGTAATAGCAATTAGCAGAAAGAGTACAACTCCAAACCAATTTCCAGTTGGTGAAGGTAGAGCCATAGTGTGTACCTCCGATTCCCAATTACCATTGTTCAAGGACAAGTTCAGAAATCCAGGTAAAGTGATGATCACGTGCTGCAAGTGTAAGGCCATACTGTATTGCTGTTGCAGCGATCCAAAGGTCGTTGTCAGGTAGCATAAGTCCTGATAATCGTTGCCCATGTTTGAGGTGTCCATAGATTCTGGCAGTTGCGCTATCAGCGTTCAGGACAGTAACTGATTGTGCCAGCTTATCTACCTTTGAAAGACTTTTCTTAACATGGATAGAATGTTCTGCTCCATAATAGAGTTCGCCAAGTGCTACTGTAGATATGTAGAGCGCTGTTGCCTCAGCCAAATGCTGTTGAGTAGCTTTATCCTGTTTTAATGAGAGAACCAGCACGCTCGAGTCGAGCAAATAGCTAGTACTCATCTGGCTCAATCCTCTCGCAATCCTCTAGAGCACGTTCCATAGCATCAACATCCTCTGAGGGTAGTTTGAAGCGCAAAAGAATGGGACCAGGTGTACCTGGTGGAAGTGGTGTCTTAGGCAAAGATACTAGATCTCTGTTTGTTCTTGCAAGCCCTTTGGCAAACTTTAACACTTGCCGTTGTAGGTCGGGTGAGAGTCGCTCAACTAGGGAGCGAATCTCTTCTGGCATGGTCGCCATTCTCTTCTCCTGAAACATTTGAATATCCACACACCTAATTATAACACCCGCTCCTTGTACAAACTCAAGGTCTATTGTGCTTTTCGCTTCTTCACTTCTTCCGTAAGCTGCGGAAGAATGTTCAGTGTATCACCAACAACGCCGAAATCAGCAACCGATAAGATAGGTGCATGTTCGTCTTTGTTGATGGCTACAATATACTTGGAGCCTTTCATGCCCGCAAGGTGCTGGATAGCGCCACTTATACCACAAGCGATATACAGGGTTGGTTTGACGGCCTTACCTGTCTGTCCAATCTGATAGCTATATGGCAGCCAACCGGCATCAACAATAGCGCGAGTCGCGCCAGCTGCACCACCTAAAGCAGTCGCGAGATCCTCGACCAGGTGGAAATTCTCGGCTTTACCCAGGCCGCGACCACCACTAACGATAACTGTCGCGTCCTCCAGAGATGGCCCTTCACTTTGCACCTCGACACGCTCAAGTATCTTGATTTTCTGTGACTCGGCGTTGAGCGAGGGACTGAGGGTCTCAATCTCAGCAGTTTTGCCCTCATGGTGTTCTAACCCAAAAGCCTTGGGTCGTGTCAGCACAATGCCTGTGCCTTGCTTCGGAAATGTCGCAGTGACAACATTCTCACCTCCCCAGGGTACTGTTACCTGGAGCGTGTCTCCATCGAATTGGAGATCAGTAGCATCGGTGATCAAACCCAGGTTATGACGCGCATTCAACCGTGCAGCGATGTCGCGCAGATCATAAGTTGTAGCGAGCATTAAGAGCGTGGGTTGATGCTGTTTCAACAGGTCACTAATGATGTCTACAGCAGGCAGAGTCAAATATGCATCGTAGACAGCATCGGCATGGACGTAGACTTTCGATGCGCCATACTCACCAAGTGTGGAGGCGGCCTCAGAAGCATTTGAACCAAGGACAATAGCTTCGGCACGACCCAATTGAGCAGCTTTTCCCAGCACCTCTAGAGATGAGCGAGCAGGCTGACCGTTTTCTAATTCAACCAGCACCCAAATAGCATTAGACATACTTTCTATTATCCTCCTGAGTAATTCTGTGATACTTTTGTGAAAAAAGGGAATTTATGTGGGGACACCCCACGCCCTGGCAAAGGACTCCGTCCTCTGCACTCCTGTTTTACTCAAGTATTCTACCGCTTCATTTAAAGTAACTGGTAACGCTGCAAAAAGTCAGCGATAGCCTGGGCTGAGTTGCCCTCATCCTTTATAACCTGTCCTGCAGCGCGTGCCTCAGCCATGCCAATAGACATTACGCGTTCGCGCGCTCCTGCTTCACCAACCTGTGAGGCTTCGATGCCAAGATCGGCCAGGTTAAGCTGGATAAATGGTTTCTTTTTAGCGCCCATGATGCCCCTCATAGTAGGATAGATTGCTTCAAATGAACCACTGGCGATAGTGACAATCGCAGGCAAAGGACACTCGACTGTCTGATAGCCTGTGGTTGTTACACGTTTGATAACAGCCTTCTGGCCTTCTATGGTAATTTCACGCGCAAAGGTCAGTTGAGGGAGACCAAGAAACTCCGCAACACCGCCGGGGACCATACCGGTATAGCCATCGGTACTCTCGGTAGAGCAGAACACGAGGTCAATTTCTTCCTTTTTAAGGACGGCAGCTAGTACTCGTGCTGTACTGAGAGCATCGGAGCCTACGAGCGCGGGGTCGGTCACAAGGATTGCGCGATCTGCTCCCATTGCTAGAGCGCGGCGCATGGCTTCCTGGGCGCTTGCCGGTCCCATAGAGACAACGGTCACTTCGCTATCACCTATGACATCGCGAATTTTGATTGCGGCTGAGATAGTGCTTTCGTCGCCTGGGTCGAGGACAAGTGAGACACCGCTGCGCACGAGCCGCTTCGTGTTAGGGTCGAGCTTACTAACAACGGTGTTTGGGTCAGGGATCTGCTTGATACAGACGTACATCTTCATTGTGTTATTGCCTCATCTAAAATATATGCAGAAGGTAGGGTGTTCAAGTTGCACATTACGGGTACCTTGAATCACATAGTCCAATCGGCTATCCTATTGTACCTGTCAGGAAAAGGGAGTGTCAACGTTGATGGCTAACGCAAGCGGGATGCCACGCTTCAACTGTTTTATACGTGTATAATATGTAAGAATATAGTGTGTGAGGCAAAGTATTAGTGATCGGAAAGGTCTGTAAAAGAGAAAATGAAAACACGATATTTCGGTAACACCGATATGCATATAACTCCTATTGGATTCGGAAGTTGGGCAGTTGGCGGTGGTGGATATCAATTCGGCTGGGGGCCTCAGGACGATGAGCAGTCAATTGCAGCCATTCATCATGCGCTTGATCTTGGTATCAACTGGATAGATACTGCTGCCGTCTATGGCCTGGGCCACGCCGAAGAGATTGTTGCCCGTGCGCTTAAAGGTCGATCAGAGCGTCCCTATATCTTCACGAAGTGTGGACGAGTATGGAATGATCGTGGCGAGATTACCGGCAGTTTGAAAGCTCAATCAATCCGTCGTGAATGCGAGAACAGCCTGCGACGACTCCACACGGATGTAATTGACTTGTACCAGATTCACTGGCCTGATCCTGACTCTGAAATTGAAGAGGGATGGGCAACGATAGCTGAATTGAAGAAAGAAGGCAAGTTGCGCTCTATTGGCGTATCCAACTTTAATGTCAGTCACATGCGTCGCGCGATGAAGATCGCTCCTATCAGTTCCCTGCAGCCACCGTTCTCGCTGATCAAACGGGATATTGAAAACGATATTCTACCTTTCTGCCAGGAGCACAATATAGGGGTAATCGTTTACTCGCCAATGGCCTCCGGGCTCTTAACGGGATCAATGACTCGTAAGCGCGTAGCCAATTTGCCCGATGATGATTGGCGAAAGCGCGATCCCGAATTCCAGGAACCACGCTTATCACGCAACCTGGAACTTGTTGAAAAATTGAATGAGATCGCGTTTATGCATAACGTCACTCCTGGCGTAGTCGCTATAGCTTGGGCATTGCAGCATCCAGGGGTAACTGGAGCAATCGTCGGCTCGCGTCGGCCTGAACAGGTTGACGGGGTCATAGCCGCCGCTGAGTTTCGCCTGACAGTTTCGGAGTCTGCAGAGATCGAGGAGTTACTTTAAGAACCCTCCTGACCCGAAGTGGAGTTGAGAAAAGTCAACTACGTTGTCTTCTTACCAGGATAGATGTAATTACAGCCACAATCCCGGCGATAATCAGCGGCAGCCCGATCTGAGAACTTTGTGTAGCTGTCCAAAGAACGATACCGCCAATTTCGAGGATCAGCCCGCCAATAAATAACAAGATAATAGCCAGCGGGGAACGTTCGAACGTCGTGCGAATTTCCTGTTTTCCAAAAGAAGGAGTCGTCTCATTGATGTGGCTTGTTTCTTCATGTTCAAGTGTTGGTTGTACATTCGGAGCATAACGTTCCATAGCTGAGCGCAATGCATCGTAGAGGCTCTCGATCTTCTGACGAGGGGCGCGGATGTAGACTTTACGTTGACCTTCACTAACGAGCAATTCTCGAAATAGCGGCTCAAATGTCTTCTGGCGAAAAGTGACAGCCTTGATCGCGGTGAGTGCAAGCGCGTCAAGGAAGAGTCGTTCGCGAGGGAAGGTCACATAAACATAACCGAAAAGACGCTGATTTGTCAGCACTACGTCACAGGGCATGCTGCGTTGTTCCCCTCCGCTATCCCAAATGGCAGGAACAGTAAAAAGCGGTTCTTCATCAGGTAATAAATGGTTGCGCAGACCTTTGAGTCGCTTAAGAAGCTTGTCTGCTGTTGCGTTTTTTGGCTGCATATTCTGGTCTCCCGATAAGTCTGATTGGGATTATAACACAGAGTATGCGACTTACTGAAGCAAGACAGCTCTTTTTTTTGTTCTGCTTGTTACTCTGTACGAAGACTCCTACAATGAAGAGTGGAAAAAGTAACTCGACTCATGAATAATAAGGGATATAGCTATGCCGGATCTACTAGCTGCGCGAGCACAGATGGGTACTTCACTGGCTTTCCATATCATTTTTTCGGCTCTTGGTGTCGGATTACCACTGCTTCTTTGTATAGCTGAAGGATTTGCTCTTTTTCGTAAAGATAAAACCTGGATGATGCTGGCTCGTCGCTGGACGAGGGCAGCTGCCATCCTTTTTGCAATAGGGGCTGTTTCCGGTACCATCCTTTCGTTTGAACTCGGCTTGCTCTGGCCAACATACATTAAATTTGCTGGTGCAGTTGTTGGATTACCATTTGCACTGGAGGGTTTTGCTTTCTTCTTAGAGGCGATTTTTCTTGGACTTTACCTGTATGGCTGGGATCGTCTCTCCCCACGCGCGCACTGGCTTTGCTCTTTCCCGATCTGGATTAGCGGCCTGGCCTCAGCGTGGTTCATCGTCAGCGCAAACTCCTGGATGAATACTCCGGCAGGCTTTGTGATCAAGAATGGCAAGGTCGTTGATATCAATCCTATCCAGGCTATGCTGAATCCCAGCACCCCGTATGAAACAATTCATATGATACTGGCTTGCTATGTTGCAACGGGTTTCGGAGTTGCGGCTGTTTATGCTGTGGGTATGCTGCGAGGCAAGCGCGATGATTACCATCGCAAAGGCTTACTGTTGGCTATGGCAATGGGTGTAATCGCTATCCCACTTCAGATCGTCAGCGGTGATGCGAATGCGCGTTTTCTTGTGGATGCTCAACCCGCGAAATTAGCTGCTATAGAGGGTGTTTTTAAGACACAGCAAGGCGCTCCGCTGGAGATTGGTGGTCTCGCTGATCCCACTACCGGAAAGGTCATTTATGCTCTGGAAATTCCTCATGGGTTAAGTATCCTGGCTACGTTTGATCCCAACTCAACCATTAAGGGACTTGATGCCTATGCTCCTGCTGATCGGCCCAATCCGCTCCCTGTCCATACTTCATTCGATGGTATGGTCGCCAGTGGATTCTTCGCATTATTCGTCGCGCTGTTGTTCTGGTTCTTGTACTTTCTAAAGAAACGTACAGTTCCTACCAATCGTGTCATGCTCTGGGGAATAGTACTGTCCGGGCCCTTGTCGTTCCTGGCGATAGAGCTTGGTTGGATGGTAACCGAGTTTGGACGGCAACCATGGGTCATTTATGGCTACTTGCGCACAAAAGATGCTGTGACGACAGCGCCATGGCTCAATATCAGCTTTCTCGTCTTCACCTTGATTTATGTGTTGTTAGCGGTAGCTCTCATTCGCTTGCTGCTGGGTGTTGCTCGTTCGCCACTACCCAAGGTAGAAATGCCTGGAAATAGGCAACAGCAGGGAAGGGCTGGTGTGTAATGTTAGTTGCGTTGATTGCCCTGACTGTCCTGTGGTTGGGACTTATCGCTTATGCAGTGCTGGGTGGTGCCGACTTTGGAGCAGGGATCTGGAACCTGTTCGCAATTGGCCCGCAGGCCAGCCGCCAGGTCCAACTGATAAATAAGGCTTTGGGACCTGTGTGGGAGGCCAATCATGTCTGGCTGATCTTTTTGATTGTTGGACTGTTTAGCGTGTTTCCCTCTGCATTTGCTATCCTCTCAGTTGCTTTGTTTCTGCCGCTAACGATTGCGCTCATTGGTATTGTGCTACGTGGCTCAGCTTTTATCTTTCGCACGTACGCGATTGATACAGAGGGTCTCACTACCAGGTGGTGGAGTCGTGTCTTTAGTACAACCAGCCTGGCTACACCTTTTTTCCTGGGTGCTTCTGCTGCAGCCGTGGCGAGTGGGCGAATCGAGGCACCAAATGGAAATGTTCAGGCCGACCTGGGTTCAACGTGGACGACTCCCTTTGCCTTGACGATTGGCGCAATGGCTTTATCGCTTTGCGCTACACTTGCGGCTGTCTATCTGACAGTGGAAGCACGAAATAACCATGATGAATCACTTGCAGAAACATATCGTTTACGAGCCATGATTGCAGGCGCTGTAACAGCAGTGCTTGGTGCGCTTGGCCTTCTGCTTTCGCCATCGGAGGCTCCAATTCTCTGGCAAGGCTTGTTGACGCGCGCAATTCCAGTGGTAATAGCCACGATGTTGATTGGTCTTGCAACTGCCGTCGCGTTGTTTTTCCGCAGGTATAGCCTGGCGCGAATCCTTATCATCCTGGAAACAGCCTTTTTGCTTGGTTCATGGGGACTTTCACAATATCCTTTTATCATCCCGCCCAATGTGACTATCGACAATGCTGCGAACGATCCCAATGTGATTGTAATCTTGCTGATCGCTATTGGTATTGGAATGAGAACGTATAGATGTTCTTTATAGAAGGCTTTGTATATGACACAGCATGAAGATGTCAGTAACACTATTGAGGAGCAAGGTGAATCTCTTCCCAGACATATAGGCACGAGCAAAAAAGTCACCGATCACCTGGCGAATCAACGCACCTTTCTTGCCTGGATACGCACTGGTTTAGCAACTATCACTTTTGGATTCGTCGTAGAACGCTTTGGATTGCTCCTGCGTGAATTGGGTATTAAGATTGGTTTGACCGAGGTTCTCCCTATCCACTACTCTTCGTTTTTTGGCGTCTCTCTTACGATTCTCGCCTGCCGCATTTTCGATCATTTTAACGATTTTGGCTGCCCTTATCGGCGCTTTGCTTGCTCTTTACCTGTTTCTCACGGGTTAAGGCGATTTAAATGGAAATCATAACCTCTTCGCTACTTTATCAAGGATAAATAGCTCACCTCTTCCATAGCTTGTGACCTCTTCAGCAGAAAAGATTTTACCACCCACCAACTGGAATGCGGCTATCCGCAAGGCTACAGGTGGATTGGTGGCCAACAGTATATTCTCAATAGTGCCCAGGGAATTGCCGCTTTCGCTCAAGACTCTGTAGGAAAGCAAAGTGTTGCCCTGAGGTAGGTCTGTTAAATCGCCACCATTGCTCTCGTCAATCAACATCTCTTCGCTTGCGACGGTGACTGCATTTTGTGCAATCGTGCTAATAGCGCTTGCTGCAAGCGCCTTGAAGCCGGATAAGCCGCTCTTGACACGCAATGCGTAGATCGCATTCGAGCCAGCTTGATAATAGAAGTCGTCCACTGTGCCTACACTTCGCCCCTCGGAGGGGATGGTGACCGGAAGACTGCGTAGATCAAACCAATTTCGAACGGTATTATAGCTATCCAACGCTCCTGCTCCTTTATTATGATTGGAATGTAAATTTAGCTGACAAGAGCTATCTTGTGCGAGCCAGCGATTGCTTTGGCGGGATATGGATTGGACGGCCCTCCGCCGTCAACATTGCCTCGCGCAGGCCCTCGCTGAGCGTTGGGTGTGGGTGAATGGTCTCGATGATCTCATCAGCGGTGAGTTCGCCGCGCATGGCTACCGAGTATTCACTGATCAGGTTTGTAGCGTCTGGCCCGATAATGTGCGCGCCAAGAATTTCGTCATACTTGCCCAAAATGACCTTGGTGAAGCCTTCAGTTTCACCGATTGCAACAGCTTTGCCGATAGCAGTCCAGGGGAAGCGCTCAACTCGAGCTTCAGGATATTTTTCTTTAGCTTCTGCCTCGGTCAAACCGATAAATGCAACTTCGGGGAAAGTATAGATGGGGTTTGGCACCACATTGTAATCCATATTGGTTTCATGTCTCATAGCATTATCGGCCGCGACTTCGCCTTCCATTGAAGCGACGTGGGCCAGCCCTGCTCCATGCACGAGGTCGCCGATAGCATAGATGCCGGGCAGGTTCGTCTCCATTTTTTCATTGACACGAATACGTCCCCGATCGTTGTCCAGTCCCTGTTCCATCAGATGCTCCAGACCACTGGTATTGGCTTTCCGGCTGACGGCTATCAGTACATATTCGCCGGTGAAGCTTTGCTCGCCCTTCTCCGTACTGGCGATTACTTTTTTCAAGTTTCCCTCATCAGCGATGGATTCAACCTTTGCACCGGTTGCAATCTCGATGCCACGTTTGCTGAGTATACGTACGAGCAAGCGGCGTACTTCATCATCGACAGGGGCCAGGATGTTGGGCAACATTTCAACAATGATAACCTTTGAACCAAGGGCATTGAACATGCAGGCCAGTTCGACGCCGATCACACCTCCGCCAACGCAAATGATACTTTCGGGAGTTTTGGGTAAGTTCCAGCACGTGTCGCTATTCATTACATTGTTTCCGTCAATGCCTGGAAAGGGTGGGATGAGCGGAACAGAGCCTGTGGCGAGGATAATCTTATCGGCGCTGAATTGCTCCTGTGATCCATCGTTCTTTGCCACAATTATGTTACGCGAGGCGTCGACTGTGCCCAATCCGTCATAGACATCGACATGATTTCCTTTCATCAACGTGCCAACGCCGTTTGTCATGCGCTTGACGACCTTGTCTTTGTAAACCACAGCCTTGAGCATATCAAAGGTAGGTGGTTGGGGTAAATGGATGCCCATATCCTCAAAAGATTCTATATTGTGCAGAACCTCGGCAATATGCAACATCGCTTTGGAGGGAATGCAGCCAACATTGAGACAGGTGCCGCCAAGATACAGCTTCTCAACGATTGCGACTTTTGCGCCAAGTTGTGAGGCACGGATGGCGGCTACATAGCCACCAGGTCCCGAGCCTATCACTGCTACGTCATAATGTGTTCTTGCCATGATGATTATTCTCCCGAAATTTGATAATAGACCTTCAAAGCTGCTCGTTCACGCATCAGCATCACACCTTCGGAAAATCGTGTCAATGGTAATCGGTGACTGATCAGACCATCGACGCGTACTTTTCTACTGTTAAGCAGATCGAGAGCGATGCGCAGTTCTTCTGGTGATGAAGAATAGGTGCTTATGATACTCAGTTCTTGCTGGTAGATCATCTCCAGGTTAATTGGAACCATTCCTGTATGCGCAGCAAATATATTGATCGTACCACCTTTGCGCACACCTGCCAGCGCTTGCATAAAAGGACGTATACCTGGGGCTGTGATAATGACGACATCAGCGCCACGTCCTCCGGTATATGGGTTAAGTGCCTGGCGTAGGCCCTGCTCTTCGGTCAGTGCCAGGAATACAGTATCTGCGCCAAGATTCTGCGCGAGTTGCAGGCGTTCTGGTAACAAGTCTACACCATAGACGCGAACCTTGCCAATATCGCCTGCTCCTATGGCCTTTACAGCCTGGATCATGAGCAAACCCACTGAACCTAGCCCCATAACTACAACGCTATCTCCGGTCTGTAAGGGTGTGCGTTTCACTGCTCGGACGCAACAGGCAAGTGGTTCAACAAACGAGCCTGTTTCCGCATCGAGCGATTCTGGGAGATGTATTGTTGTTTGTCGCACATGCTGTGCGGGAACGCGAATATATTCTGCGAAGCCGCAGGGGTCGATATTCGAAGCCTTAAATTCTGCGCACATCGAGTAGTTTTGATGCTTGCAGTAATGGCATTCGTCGCAAGGAACGTGGTGAGCGACGATTACACGTTGTCCAACCTCAAAATTGGAAGCAGCTTTCCCGCGTTCAACAATCGTTCCGGTTAGCTCATGTCCCAGCACGACAGGCGGTGGGGCCTGTTGCACTATTTTGATAATGTCAGATCCGCATAGCCCGCAGCCATGCACCCGTAGCAACAATTCGGTGTCCGAAATTGATGGAATTGATCTGTTTTCTATGCGAATGTCATCAAAAGAATGGTAAATAACTGCCTTCAAGGTACGTTCTTGTTAGCCTCTTCGCAAGTTGTTTTTCTTGCTGTCAGTATAGCATGTATCTCCATTGCTATTTCGCCAATTGCAATTCGAAGCCGATGCCGTCCTGCAATACCTCACCTTTCGCAAACCGGCTCTGGGACACCATGGCATCGATGGCTTCCCTGGTGTAGGCGTTCTTCAATAACATATTACGGAATGTCCACTTAGTCAGCTTCGCGTTCAATGCCGACATATGCATGCCAGCTACCTCGACGTCGATGTCCGCGAGCGACGCGTCCTTGCGCAAGTCGATGATCGATGCCTGACCGCCGGCCATGAGCACGCGGTGGATCTCATTGAGGGCGCCCACCGGGTCCGAAAAATTCTTGAACGCTGCACGACACACTACGAAATCGAACGACTCGTCGGGGAAAGGCATGTGCGCTGCGTCACCATGCCGAAAGTCGACGCTGACACCCGTTTTGCGTGCGTTCTCGGCAGCGATGCGAACAAAGGAACGGCTGATGTCGAGGCCTGTGACTCTGTAATCGCCCATCTTGGCGATTTCTATCGCCAGGTATCCGGGACCGGGGGCCACTTCGAGCACTCGCGCTCCTGGCTTGAGGCGGTCAGCCAGGGAGCTTGCTAATTTCCGGGTTCCACGCACGTCGTTCGCCGTGTTCCTGGCGTACCATGTGGCAATGATGCCCTCCATCGGTAACCCCTTATAGGGTTTGTGTGTTACTGCCATTGTCGGCTCCTTTCTTTCTTGCTGCTATTCGGAACTATGGTTACTAAAGTTCACCCACTCGGCAATGCCTTCCAGTGTACCCGACCTGATCGCTTCGGCAAATTGGCGCGTCCAGGTGAGCTCCGCCTCACGCATCGCCAGCAAGTACTCGCCCTCGATCAAATTCAGGCGCTGCACCCCGCGCTGCGCTGCGAGCTGCAGGAGGGAGTGCCCCTGGGAGATCTCCATCTCCAGGTGGTTGCACCGCTGTGCGAGGAGCGCGGCGGCATCCTCGGGCGGCAGCACTGGGATGAGCGAGAGCCCTGCCTCGAACCACGTGTATTCTTTGACCGGCGTGCTGATGAGCTCGTTCAACCAGTCGATGAGTTCCATGCGGCCGGCGTCAGTCAGGCGGTAAACGGTGCGCTCGGGACGCCGGCCCGCGCGCTCGGTCTCCTGCGCGACGATGAGCCCGTGATGCTGCAGTGCCTCGACAACTGTATAAAGCGCGCCGTAGTTGAGCTTGATGCTCTGGTCCTTGCCCCGCGCGCGCATCGTGGTCGCCATCTCATAAGGGTGCATCGGGTGCTCCGCGAGACACGCCAGCACCACCAGCGCGAGTGGATTGTTCACTTTACGCTTCGTTATCGTTCATCCCTCCGTGCTACTATTCAACGCAGTATTACTTGGACGTGATTATCTATTTCAGATTATCCTGCTACAAGTATATAGATCGGGATATTGGTTGTCAAGTGCTGGCTTTACGAATTTCGTATGTTGGAGCATATGAACCGAATTCCTGGATGCCTCATATTACCCTTGTCGAACACTATATTCAGGCTGAGAGCCTGAAGCAGATCATGGCTCGACTCTCCACAAGGGTATCTCAGTATAACCAATTAAGACTAATTCAGAAGGTATGAGATATGAAAGTGTAACGTCAGACGTATATATAAGTAGAGAGCTTCTTCAAGATAGGAGCACTCTACTAATCGATCTGACTGACAATAATAATAACCAGGAAACATCCTGCATAACGTTTACCAGGAGGGTGCTCGATGTATAGGTGGAAGTGAGTTGGACTCTACACGATATTATTATTATGAATGAATGGAACTATGAGGAGAAATTTTTATGGCAACAACCGGAGAATTGCGGGCAATCATCGAAGAACTGCAACTGGTTGAGATCGGCGAGGCTGCTAGTTATCTGGGGGAGGAAATTATAGTGGAAGAG
>WNGJ01008286.1_pt1 | contig 12551 bp, 12 predicted proteins | sample 5400611 | NCBI WGS metagenome assembly WNGJ01 (sample SAMN13153375, study PRJNA577476) | soil metagenome | isolation source: 40 cm soil or saprolite under Garry oak tree replicate 1 | place: USA:California | collected 2016-06-15
GACGCTGCGCTTGTTCCTCGAGGGAAGGAGCCACGCGTACTCGATCTCGCTCCGGGGAATGCCGGGCAGGTCCTGGAGCTTGCGGTACGTGTCGCCGCCCTCGGGCGCCTCGATCTTGATGACGTCGGCGCCGAAATCGGACATGACGGTGGCCGCCGCGGGCCCCGCCAGCCAGGTGCCGACGTCGAGGACCTTGAGGCCGCCGAGGACGGACACGGTCAGCGCGCGTCGCGCGCGCTCGGCGCCAGGGCTGCGCGCACGCGAGGCAGCACCTCGCGCGCCACCCGCGCCGTGTAGCCACGCTCGGGATCCTGCGGCACCGGCGGGTCGGGGATGGGGTGCAGCACCACGTAGTCGAACTCCACCTGCGCGTCGCGGAGCACGTGCACGAGCTGATCCGCCACCTCGATCGGCCCGCCGCGCAGGCTGAAGGCGTCGGCGGCGCTCGTCGGCAAGAAATCGACCGCGCGGCCGCTCGCCTCGAGGTCGGGGGCGTGATGGAAATCCGGCCACACCTTGTGCTGGCGCTTCAAGGCCTCGGGGTCGGGCCCGGACCACGTGAGCCCGGGCGGGTCGAAGAGCCGGGGCGAGTACTCGTAATAGCCGGCGGCCAGGGACTTGGCCATGGTCATGGCGCGGCTCGGCTCATCGACGAGCACGGTGTGAAAGATGGCGGCCAGCCCCACGGTGGCGGGATCGCGACCGGCTTCCGCCGCGCCCGCCCGGATGGCCTCGACAGCCGTACGGATGTTCGCCGGATGGGTCCCCACACGGATGAACACGCCGTCGGCCACGCGCCCCGCCATGCGCAGGGTGCGCGGGCCGCCCGCGGCGATCCAGATGGGCACGGGCCGGTGATGCGGGAGCCGCGCGGGCCGCGCGGCGCCGACCTCGACCGACTCGCCGTCCAGCAACGCGCGCATCAGACGCGTGCTCTCCTCGAGGTCCTTGACGCGGGCGGGCTTGAGCCCGGCCAGCCTCACCGCGGTGTCGCCCACCCCCCAGCCGAGGAGGACACGGCCGGGCGCCAGCTCGTCGATGGTGGCGATCGAGGACGCGGTCACCGAGGGATGCCGGTTCACGGGATTGGCGAGGAGCGGACCGAGCATGATCGTCGTCGTGGCGCGGGCCGCGGCGGCGAGGAGCACGTACGTGTCCCGGCGCCGGAGCTGCGAGTCGGGCTGAAACGCCGCGTCCCACCCGAGCATCTCCGCGCGCCGGACATCGGCGGCCAGCGTGTCGACGGAGCGGGAGTCGAAGCGGTTCAGCCCGAAGCGGGGAGCCTTCATGCCTGGCTCTCCCGCGCGGGCCCGACCAGAGTCGCGCCGCCATCCACGACCAGGGTCTGGCCCGTGATGTAGCCCGCGTAGTCGGAGAGGAGAAAGCGCACGGCGTGGCCGATGTTCCAGCCCGTCCCCTCGATCCCCAGCACGGAGGCGCGGCGGCGCTGGTCGCGGGCGGCCGGGCTCATGCCCCGCTCGTAGACCATGGGGGTGTAGACCGGTCCCGGCGCCACGCAGTTGACGCGGATACCGTCCTTGCCGTGATCGACGGCCATGGCGCGGGTGAGGGCGATCACCGCGCCCTTGGACACCGTGTAGACCGTCAGCCCCCGCGGCCGCAGCGCGGAGATCGACGACACGTTGACGATGGCGCCGCCGCCGCCGCGGATCATGGCGGGGATGGCGTGCTTGGCGGCCATGAACATGGTCTCGACGTTGACCTGCATGACGCGACGCCAGTTCTCCTGGGTCTCGTCCGTGCGCGCCGCTCCCGCACCCGTCACGATGGCGACTTTCCCGCTCAGTCCCCAGTCATCCGGCACATCGAAGCTCGAGGCCATGGGCTCCCTCGCGATTTCCAATCAGTTCGGGCTGTCGGTTCGAATCAGTTCGAGTAGGGCTTGGGACGCGGACCGTCCGCCTCTCAGGCGGGCCAGACGGAGGCGTCAGTCGGCATGGTGTGGCGTAGTGTAATCGAAGTCCGTCCGCTGGTGGACGGCGGCCGCACGGCTCGCGACTGCTTCCCCGCGCTCATCCGGGAATGGCCGTGACCCGCGACCAGCGACCGACGGGCAGCACGATGACGGCGATGCCGAGCAGCACCAGCGCCATCCCGCCCAGGCGCAGGGGGCCGAAGCGCTCGCCGAAGATCAGCGAAGAGGAATACGAGGCGACGAAGGGCGCGAGGAGGGCGAACGGCGTCACCGTCGCCGCGGGGTAGCGGCGCAGCAGCATGCCCCAGAGGGCATAGGCGAAGACCGTGGCCACGACACCGAGGTAGAGGACGGCGGCGATCCCGAGCCACGAGGCGGAGGCGAGCGCGCGGGCGAGGTCCGTGGGACCGTCGAGCGCCATGGACAGGGCCAGGGAGGGAAGCGGGGGCACGAGACTGAGCCACACCATGAGGTTCAGCATCTCCACGGGAGGCAGCCGCTTCACGAGCACGTTGCCGATGCCCCAGCTGATGGCGGAGACCGCGGTCAGGCCGAGGCCGAGGGCGGTGAGATCGCCGCCCACCGTCGCCGCGATGAGGGCGAGCCCCGCGAATGCCGTGGCCGTCCCCGCAAGCTGCCTTCGCGTCGGCCGCTCACGCAGGACCAGCGCGGCGAAGAGGATGGTGAACAAGCCCTGCGTCTGGACGACGATCGAGGCCAGTCCCGGCGGCATGCCGTAGGCGATGCCGAAGAACTGGAAGAGGAATTGCCCCGCGAAGAGGGTGAGGCCGATCGCTCCGAGGAGCGGCCAGGAGACGACAGGGCGCGCGAGGAACAGGGCAGGCAGCGAGGCGATGACGAATCGAAGAGTGGCCAGCTCGGGCGGCGAGAAGGACGCGAGCCCGATCTTGGTCGCGATGAAGGCCACGCCCCAGATCACGACGACGAGAAGGGTGAGGCAGACGTCGATGGGCGTCATGCTCGAGGGCGCCCGGGCGGTCGGACTACTTCCGGTGGGTGCTCGAGAAGGCCGCGGCCACACCGAGCCCGATGTACATGCTCCCGGAGACCCAGCGCTCGCTCCGCACGAACTGGGGATTCCCGCGCAGCCAGTGCGCGGCCGTCCCCGCCCCCACCGCGTAGAGGCCGTCCGTGATCACGCCCAGCCCGACGAAGAGCAGACCGAGGCCCAGGACCTGGGCGCCGACGTCGCCACGCGCCGTCATGACGAACTGAGGCAGGAAGGCGAGGAAGAACAGGGCCGTCTTCGGATTGAGCACGTTGACGACGACGCCGTCCAGAAAGGCGCGGTGCAGGTGACGGCGCTCGGGTCGCCGGGACATGACGCTCGTCGTCCGGTCGAGCAGACGACGCACGCCGAGAAAGACGAGATAGGCCGCCCCGAGATACTTGACCACGCTGAAGGCCATCGCGGAGGCGGCGAGCAGGGCGGAGAGTCCCGCCGCCGCCGCGGCCACGTGCACGAGGGTGCCCGCGTGGACACCGAGCATGGACACGAGCCCGGCCCGGCGGCCCTGGTCGATGCTCCGGGCCACGATGTAGAGCACGGCGGGGCCGGGCGTGATCAGCAGCACGAGCGCGGCGGCGACGAAGAGGCCGAGGCTGGCAAGGTCGGGCAGCGCGATCAAGAGACTCTCTCCGAAGCGGCCGAGCCCTACGGGCTCTTGAGTCGCATGTCCTCGTAGGACGGGAACGAGTACATGGGCATGAGGTTGATGGTGTGGTCGGCCACTCGCGGCCCCACTCCGATGAGCCCGCGCAGGTCCATGATCGGCGCGAACATCGCGCGGTCGATGGTCAGCTGCTGGATGCGATGGAGGATCGCCTCGCGCTTGGCGGGGTCCCGCTCTCGCGCCTGCTGCTGGAACATCTCGTCGATGTCCGGATAGCCGCCGTAGGCGTAGCCGCCCTTGGAGTACATGAAGGACTCCACCCGGGTGGCCGCGTTGCCCGAGTTGCCCACGGCGACCAGGAAGAGCCCGCGCAGCTTCTTCTCCTGCCAGGCGGCATAGAAGGCGGCACGCTCCATCGGCCGCATCCGCATCCGGATCCCCACCGCGTTCAGGCCGTTGAGGGCGGCCTCGCCCACCGTGGAGAAGCCGGGGATGGGGACGAACTCTCCGGCGTCGAAGCCTCTGGGATAGCCGGCCTCGGCGAGGAGCTGCTTGGCCTTCTGCGGGTCGTAGGGCAGCGGCGGAACCTGGAGGGCGAAGTCCATCACCCGCGGGACGATGACGCCCGCGGGCGGACAGTAGCCGAGACAGGCGGCCTCGCTGATCGTCTTGCGATCGAGCGCGTAGTTCACGGCCAGGCGCAGGCGCCGGTCGTGCCACGGCGACTTGGGGTCCCACTGATCGGCGAACTCGATCCAGAAAATGGACGCGTGCCGCGTGGCCACCAGCGTGAAGCGCGGATCCCGGGTCACCGTCTGCGCTTCCGGACCGTCCAGGAAGAGCGCGAGATCGGTGTCCCCGCTCCTCAGCATGGCGAGACGGGTGGTGCCGTCGGGCACGCTCTTCAAGGTCAGGCGCTTGATGTACGGCGCGTGCCGCCAGTATCCCGGAAAAGCTTCCAGGACCACGTCGACCCCCGGCCGCTGGCTCACGAACTGATATGGCCCCGCGCCGACCGGCCGCTGCTTGAATCCGTCGACCCCGACCTGCTCGAAGTATTTCCGGGGCAAGACGAGCCCGGCGCCCGTGGCCGTGGTGCCGTAGAAGGTCATGAAATCGGGCCAGGCCTCTTTCAGGTGAAAGCGCACCGTCAACGGATCCACGATCTCGACCTGACGCACGCGGGCGCGGAGCTCGCTCGCCCCCGCCCCCTGGTAGCGCTCGAAGCTGAACTTGACGTCGTCGGTGGTGAGGGGATCGCCGTTGTGGAACTTCAGCCCGCGGCGAAGCTTGAACTCGTACACGAGCCCGTCGCGGCTCTCCGTCCACGACTCGGCGAGGCTCGCCCCCATCTTCTGCCCGGGCAGCGGGCGGACGAGCGCGTCGTGCACCGCGTAGAGGACGCCGAACGGAGTGATCTGGGGCGGGGCCGTGGACGGATCGAACCAGCTCGGGGCGAGGGTCACGTGGAAGGAGACCGTGACCTCGCCCGCCGGCGTCTGGGCGCCGGCTCCCTGCCCCGTCCCGAGGAAGAGCACGCCCGCGAGGGAGCCGAAGATCAGGCTCGGCGTCTTGGCCCACATCGCTCGCACCATCGCCGCAGCGACCATGGCGCCGATCCTGCCAGAGCGACCGCGGTAGGTCAAACCTGAGGCGACGTGACTCTCGCTCCGCGCGCGTCGAGCGCTAACGCCCCTGGAACTTGGGCGGGCGCTTGTCCTTGAAGGCCTGGACGCCTTCCTTGTGATCGGCGGTCTGACGCACCAGCCCCATGTGGGAGGAGACGAGGTCGAGGTGGGTGCGCAGATCGAGCCGCATGGACTGGTAGACGAGTCGCTTGATCATCCTGATGGGGATCTGCGGCCCGTCGGCGATCTGATGGGCGAGCGCGTACGTCTCCTCGGCGAGCTTGTCCGCGGGCACCACGCGGTTGACGATGCCGAGCTCGAGGGCCTTGGGCGCCTCGATGAAGTCCGCCGTCCACAGGAGCTCGAGGGCCTTGGCAGTGCCTGTGAGCCGGGGGAGGAAATAGGTATCGCCGTCGCCGGGCACGAGCCCCACTCGCACGTAGCCCGTGGAGAAGCGCGCGCTGTCGGCGGCGATGCGGAGATCGCACATCACCGACATGCCCATGCCCGCCCCCACCGCCACCCCGTTGATCATGGCGATGACAGGCTTGTCCATCTGCTCCAGGGTCTTGGGCACGCGGTGGATGCCTTCCCAGAGCTGGTTCTTGTTGTCCAGCGCCGTGGGATCGCCCTGGCCCATGCGGCCGACGTCGCCGCCCGCGCAGAAGGCCTTGCCCGCGCCGGTGACGATCACCACGTTCACGTCGGGATCGCGCTGGGCCTCCCCGAGGGCCCAGACCCAGCGGTCCAGCATCGGCCCCGTGAAGGCATTCATCTTGTCCGGCCGGTTCAGCGTGAGCGTGGCGACCTTGTCCTTGATCTCGTAGAGCAGCTCGTCGGTGTCCGGTGCCATGTCTCTCCTCAGGGGGCGACGGTGGTCGCGGCAAATTTGCGGTTGCGATGTTCGCCCGAGGTGACGGGCGGGTGCTTGGCGGGATTCCCGGGACCCTGGCAGCTCGGGAGGCACTCGATCAGCGCATCGTAGTTGGGCTGGTGGAAGAAGGCGAGCGAGAGTCGCCCCGTGCCGAGCGTCGCGTCGCGCGGCGGATTCACCACCCGGTGCAGCGTGGAGATCCACCGGTCGTTGGTCCAGTGCATCATGAGATCGCCGATGTTCACGACGAAGGCGTCGGAAACCGCGCCAACGTCCAGCCACCGTCCCTGGCGCGTCCTGACCTGGAGCCCGCCCGGGGCGTCCTCGATCTTGAGGATGGTCATGGTGCCGTAGTCGGTGTGCTCACCCGCCCGGAGCTGGCCCGGGAGCGGGGCATCGCGCTGATCGGGATAGTGAATGGCCCGGACGCGGCTCGCGTGCTTGTCGATCTTGTCCGCAAAGAAATCCTCGGGCACGTCGAGGGCGACCGCGAACACGCGCATGAGGTCGGCGGCCAGGCGCTCCATCTGGCGGTAGTACGCGCGCCAGATCCGCGGCAGCTCGGCCGGACGCTCGGGCCAGACGTTCGGGACGAAATGCGGCGCGCCCTCGCGCCCGCGGAAATAGGGCGTGTCCGGCACGTCTATGGGCCCCTCGTAGAGCCCCTCCTTGACGTCGGCGGGCGCGGCCTTGCCCAGCCCGTAGGACAGCGCCTCCTCGCCCAGCGCCCCGTAGCCGCGGCTCCTGTCCTCGCCCCGCGCCCTCATCTTCTCCGGAAGCGGCAGCTCGAAGAAGCGCCTGGAGACGTCGTACATGTCGGCCACGAGATCCGCCGGGACACCGTGGCCGCGCACGATGAGAAAGCCCAGCTCCTCGCAGGCGCGATTGACCTCGGCCGCGACCCGGCGCCTCTCTTCGGGCGCCCCCGCGAGAAAGGGCGCGACGTCGATGACGGGAACTTCGTGGAGCGTCATCAGTCCTTGGGAAGGCCGAGGACGCGCTCGCCCAGAATGTTGCGCAGGATCTCCGAGGTGCCGGCGCGGATCCCGCTGCCGCGGGCAAGGAGCGTGTAGAACTCCCACTGCCCGTGGTCGGGCGCAAGCGGGCTCGGCTCGGCGATCTGCGAGTACGGGCCGAGCATCTCGCTCGCCACGTCGGCCAGTTCCTGGTCGACCTGGCTCCAGAAGAGCTTGGAGGTCGAGCCCTCGGGCCCCGGGTGGCCACCCTGGAGGATCCTGGTCAGGCTCCGATAGCCGTTGAGCTGGAGGCACCGCTCGGCGACCTGCAGCCCCGCGATCTTCTGGCGCAGCACGGGATCCTTGGAGGCGGGCCGGCCCTGCTTCATCGTGCGCTTGGACAGCGCGACGAGCCGCTCGAGGGCGGTGCGCAGGCTGATGTGGCGGATCATGGTCAGGACGTCGCGCTCGTGGGCCAGGGTCGTGATCGCCACCCCCCAGCCCTCGTTGACCTTACCCACCACGTTGGCGGCGGGCACGCGGACGTTCTCGAGGAAGACCTCGTTGAACTCGGCCTCGCCCGTGATCTGGCGGAGGGGCCGGATGGTGATGCCCGGGGTCTTCATGTCCACGAGGATGAAGGTGATGCCCTTGTGCTTGGCGGCGTTCGGATCCGTCCGAACCAGGAAGAAGCCCCAGTCGGCCACGTGCGCCATGCTCGTCCACACCTTCTGACCGTTGAGCACGTACGCATCGCCGTCGAGGACGGCGCGCGTCTGGAGATTGGCGAGGTCGCTGCCCGCGTTGGGCTCCGAGAAGCCCTGGCACCAGAGCTCGTCGGCGTTCAGGATCTTGCCGAGGTGCCGGGCCTGCTGCGCCGGCGTGCCGTGGCTCATCAAGGTGGGGCCGAGCATGGAGATGCCGCCGCGATTCACGGGCTGGGGCGCCTCCGCGCGGGACATCTCTTCGTAGAGGATGATCTGCTCCATGATCGAGGTGCCGCGCCCGCCGTACTCCGCCGGCCAGTCGATGCCGACGTAGCCTGCCTTGTGGAGGACACGCTGCCATTCGCGCAGCCGGTCGACCTCCCCGCGGTCGGCCCGCGACGCGGCGAAGGCGCGGCCCTTGAGGTCGGCGGGGACGTTCTCGGCGAGCCAGGCGCGGGCCTCCGCGCGAAAGCGCTGCTGCTCGGGGGTGAAGTCGAAGTCCATGGCGGTCTCCCGGCGAGCCGGCGTCTAGATGACACCCGAATCAGGCTTGGCAGTGACGCCGTTGATCTTCCACTGGCCGTTCTGCAAGACCAGCTCGTAGAGCGCCTCGATGCTCCTGCCGTTCGATCCGCGGATCTTGAGCGTCAGGTACACGAGCCCGTTCGGGGCCAGAACGGCGCCCACGATGGAGGCCGAGGCGGAGCGGGCGATCTCGGGATATCCGCCCTTGACCATGAGCTCGAAGGTCTCGCGGTCGAATTGCTCCCTGATCTCCGCGGAGGCGAACGTGTAGGCGGCGTCGAAGTCGCCTCGGCGGAACGCCTCCAGCTGCTTGATCGGCGGCTCCATGGCTTCCTTGGGCGCGGGCTTGACCTGCTGCGCGAGCGCGGGAGCGGCGAGCACGAGCAACGCGAGGAGAATGGAGGCGCCGAAGGCTTTCAATGCATCACCGAGCCGCCGTCGACGTTCAGCGCCTGGCCCGTGATGTTGCGCGCTTCGTCGGAGGCGAGGAAGGTCGCGGCCCAGCCGATGTCCTCCGGTGTCTGCTCGCGCTTGAGCGGGATGATGTCGGCGATGCGCTTGTCGAAGACCTGGCGGGCGGTCATGCCCTTGAAGACGGGATTGGTGTCGGCCAGGTACTGGGCCAGGTTCTCCCAGAAGGCCGTCCACAGCACCCCCGGGCATATGGCGTTGACGGTGATGCCGTGTACCGCCAGCTCCTTGGCGAGCACCCGCGTGAAGGTGATCACCCCGCCCTTGGCCACGGAGTACGGCGGCATGGTCGGGGCGGCCAGCGGCCCGGCGATCGACGCGATGTTGATGATGCGCCCCGCCTTCCGCTCGATGAAGTAGGGGGCGATCTCCTTGCACGTCAAGAAGACGGATTTGAGATTGACCGCGTAGGTCTTGTCCCAGTCCTCTTCCGTGTTGTTGGTGAACGGCATGCCGGGAGACGACGCCATGCCGGCGTTGTTCACGAGGATGTCGATCCGGCCCAGCTCCTTCTTGACGCCGTCGAGCGAGGCCTTGACGTCGGCGGCCCTGGTCACGTCGCAGCGCATGGCCACCGCTTTCCGCCCCAGCTTCTCGACCTCCTTGACCACGGCGTGCGCGTTGCCGTCCTGGATGTCGGGGATGGCGATGTCGGCGCCTTCCCTGGCCATGCAGAGAGCGATCCCACGACCAATGCCGGCGCCCCCGCCCGTCACCACCGCCACCTTGCCCTGAAGCCTCATCGCGTCGTCTCTCTCTCCTCTATCCCTCTCCCCTGAGGGGAGAGGGCAGGGTGAGGGGTGAAGCTCATGAACCTGATAGCGCTCCAGCATCGAGCGATCTACCTCGAGGCCGCACCCCGGCCGCCGAGGGACCTCGATGATATCACCGGCTCGCTTGAGGGGTCAGGCCGCCTGTGCGGCGAGACTGGGCGGTCAGATGCCGGCGGCCCGCCCGAGCAGGCCTCCCGCCTCGCGGAGTCGCCGTCGCGCTTGCGCCGCGCTCACGTTCCGCCGCGCCATCACGATGGCGACCTTGGCGCGGCCCGCTGCTTCGCCGAGAAGGCTCGCCGCTCGCGCCGGGCCAACGCTGCCGAGGTCGCTCACGAGACGGATGGCCCGGGCCAGGAGCTTCGCCGAACGCGGCTGCAGATCCACCATGCGATTGCCGTGGACCTTGCCGAGCCGCGCGAAGGCGGCGGTGGTCAGCGTATTGAGGGTCAGCTTGGTCGCGGTCCCCGCCTTGAGACGGGTCGAGCCCGCGAGGACCTCGGGTCCGACGCGGAGCGGGATGACGATGCGGGCGGCGCTCCGCGCGACGCTGGGATTGCACGTGACCAGCACGGTGAGCGCGCCGCGCCTCCTGGCCTCGGCGAGGCCGGCGCGCACGAAGGGCGTGACGCCGCTGGCCGCGATGCCGACCACGGCGTCCCGGGCCCGCGCGCGGGCTCGCACGGCACGCGCGCCGGCGCCCGCGTCGTCCTCGGCCCCCTCCACCGATCTGAAGACAGCCCGCCGGCCTCCCGCCATCACCGCCTGGACCTGGGAGGGACGTGTATTAAAGGTAGGGGGGCACTCCGCGGCTTCGAGCACGCCGAGACGGCCGCTCGTGCCCGCCCCCAGGAAGATGAGTCGGCCGCCGGCCCGGAGCCGCTCGGTTATCTCCGTGACGGCCTTGCCGATGGCCGGCGCCGCGCGACCGACCGCGCGCACCGCATCTTGGTCCACGCGGTTCATCAGCCGGGCGATGGCGGTGACACTCAGCCTGTCGAGCCGCGCGCTCCGGGGATTGCTGCGCTCCGTGGGCAGGCTGCCGTAGCGAATCCTCGCCATGGTCTCGAACCCTACCCTACTATAGGGGCGATGACCGCCGTCCTCTCGGGTCTGGACGTCCTGCTCGGGCGCCTCCGGACCCTTCTCGGCGGGCAATCAGTGGGTCTGCTCTGCCATCCCGCCTCCGTCACCGCCGATCTGACCCCCGCCGCCGAGGCATTGATGCGCGTCAAGGACGTGAACCTCCGGCGCCTCTTCGCTCCCGAGCACGGCATCACGGGGGCCGCGCAGGACCTGGTGCTCGTCGGCCACGAGAAGGATCCGCTGACGGGCCTGCCCGTCATGAGCCTCTACGGCCGGCGGCTCGATCCCGATCCCCGCGTCCTCGAGGGACTCGACGCGCTCATCGTGGATCTCCAGGACGTGGGCGCGCGCTACTACACCTACAACTGGACCATGGCCCTCGCCATGAAGGCCGCCGCTCGCGCGAATCTTCCCGTCATCGTGCTGGATCGACCGAATCCGCTCGGCGGGGAGCGACTCGAAGGCAACTGGCCCGAGGCGGGCTGGAGCTCCTTCGTCGGGCTCTACCCTCTCCCCATCCGTCACGGCATGACCATGGGCGAGCTGGCCGGATATCTGAACGACAGACACGAGCTCGGCTGCGATCTCACCGTCGTGCCCATGCTCGGCTGGAGGCGGGGCATGGCGTGGGAGGACACGGGGCTTCCCTGGGTGGCCCCTTCCCCGAACATGCCGACGCCGGACACCGCGCGCGTCTATCCCGGCGGCTGCCTCGTCGAGGGCACCAATCTCTCGGAGGGACGAGGCACCACGCGCCCCTTCGAGTGGATCGGCGCGCCGTACCTGGATGGGCCACGGCTCGCGCGGGCGCTCGAGCGTCGCGGGCTCCCCGGCGTGCGCTTCCGCCCCGTGGGATTCGAGCCGGCCTTCCACAAATGGAAATCACAGCGCTGCGGAGGTGTCCAGATCCACGTCACCGATGCCGCGCGCTTCAAGCCCTTCGCGGCCTATCTCGCCCTCATCGCCGAGGCGCGCCGGCAGGCGCCGCGCCATTTTCGCTGGCGCAGGCCGCCGTATGAGTTCGAGCGCGTTCGCCTTCCCATGGACCTGCTCTGCGGCGGCCCCGGGATACGTCGCGCCATCGAGCGCGGCGTGTCTCTCGCGCGCCTCGAGACGTCCTGGCGCCCGGATCTCGCGCGGTTCGCCCGCGCGCGCCGGCCCTACCTGCTCTACTCATGACCCTCGAGGCGCTGGTGGGACGGCGGCTCGTGTTCGGCCTGCCCGGGCCTGACCTGACGGACGAGGACGTCCGTCTCTTCCGGCAGACTCAGGCGGGCGGGCTCATTCTCTATCGCCGGAACTTCGAGACGCCGGAGCGCCTCGCGCGTCTCGTCGACGGCCTCGAGGCCGCACTGGGGCGACGGCTCCTCGTGGCCACGGATCACGAGGGTGGGCGCATCATCATGCTCGGCCGCGGCGTGACCATCTTTCCCGACGGCCTCGCCGCGGGGACGGCGGGAGAGCCGACCTACGCCCATCGCCAGGGCCTCTTCGAGGGGCGCGAGCTGCGTCGCCTCGGCGTGGATCTCAACTTCGCTCCGGTGCTCGACGTGCTCACGGAGCGCTACAGCCCGAATATCGGCATCCGCTCCTACGGCAAGGATCCCGAGCTGGTCTCGCGCCTGGGCGCCGCGCGGATCCAGGGGATGCAGGCGGCGGGGATCTCGGCCTGCGCCAAGCACTTCCCCGGCAAGGGCCATGCGCCTGTCGACGCGCATCTGGGCTTACCCGTGATCGACTCGGACTGGAGCGAGATGCACGCGATGCATCTGCCTCCCTTCCTCGCCGCCATGGAAGCCGGGGTCGACGCGATCATGACCTCGCATCCGCTCTATCCCCGCCTCGATCCTGCTCCGCGCATGCCGGCGACCTTCTCCCGGCTCATCGTCGAGGAATATCTGCGCGGTGAGATCGGCTACCGGGGGGTCATCGTGTCGGACGACCTCGAGATGGGCGCCATCGGC
>WNGJ01010924.1_pt1 | contig 12551 bp, 10 predicted proteins | sample 5400611 | NCBI WGS metagenome assembly WNGJ01 (sample SAMN13153375, study PRJNA577476) | soil metagenome | isolation source: 40 cm soil or saprolite under Garry oak tree replicate 1 | place: USA:California | collected 2016-06-15
CCGTTACAAAGTTGCCAGGAAACGCGTCTCGAAATTCACGAAACGCACAAAGAGCAATTTGACCCGGCACCAATCCACGTCGCCAACGCCGCTGGCGCGGCTATCTTCGATCAGGCGGCGTGAAAGGAGAAGGCGCAAATCGAAAGGAAAGAGCAATGTTAACGTTTGAACAGCCCCTCCTGCTGTTGCTCTTAGTGCCCGTTGGCATCCTGGTATACCTTGCCTGGCGCAATATGTCCCTGCCGTTTCCCAGGGGTCAGCGCTGGCTCATCCTCGGTTGTCGCCTGGCCCTATTTTCACTGATCATCTGCGCCCTGGCCGGCGCTGCATGGTCACAACCGGTATCACATCAGTCCGTCGTCTTTGTGGGAGATATCTCCGCCAGCACAGGCACACAAAGGGCATTTATCGAACAGTGGATTAATGCCGCGCTGAAACACAAGGGTCCCGACGACCAGGTCGGCATCGTCGCGGTGGGGCGCAACGCCCTGGTTGAACAGTCCGTCAAGACGCAAATCGACTTCACCCAGTTTCAGTCCACCCCTGATACCAATTATACCGATCTGGCCGCTGGCCTACGACTGGCAGCAGCCATCCTACCAACCGATAGCCTGCGGCGTATCGTGCTCTTGAGTGATGGTCAACAGAACCTGGGGGACGCACTACAGGAAGCGCAACTGCTGCAACAAGAGGGCATTCGTCTGGATATCGTTCCCCTGCCCACATCCAAAAGTGCAGAGGCCCGCATTGATGGACTTCAGGCACCCACGGAACTGCATACTAACGAGCGCTTCTTGTTACACACACAGCTATTCAGCACAGTAGCCCAGGCGGCAACCCTGCGCCTCTACCTCGATCAAACGCTTTTACTCCAGCTGTCAACGCATCTCGTTGCCGGTCAACAAGAGATGAGCTTTGGCTTGTCAGCTCCGCCTCCAGGTTTTCACACCTATCGCCTTACTCTCGAGGCGACACAAGATACTATTCTCGCCAACAATGAAGCCGCCGCATTCGTTAATGTCCAGGGACCTCCCCATGTCCTGGTCATTGAAGGGCAAGTAGGTGAAGGGCAGAACATAGTCGCTGCCCTGCGGGCAACAGGAATAAACGTTACCGTCGGCACAGCTAACGGTATACCAACAACTCTTGATGGCCTGGCAGGCTACAGTGGAGTCGTGCTGGCAGATGTACCGGCGGTATTATTAGGTACCGCCCGTATGCAGATACTACAAGCATACGTGCGTGATCTTGGTCGAGGCCTGGTGGTCAGTGGTGGAGAGAACAGTTATGGCGTGGGAGGATACGCTAATACTCCCCTGGAACAAACGCTGCCTGTTTCCATGGACATACCGCAGCATAAGGAGACGCCAAGTATTGCGGTCGTGCTCATTGTCGAGAGCCTGGAAACTAATGCCGCAATAGATATTTCCAAAGAAGCTGCCAAGGGCGTGATTGGTCTGTTAACACCCAACGACCAGGTCGGCGTTTCTGGCGGATGTGGGACACTGGTAACTCCTATGCAGCATGTCACCAATCGTGCAGCAATTGACCACATCATTGATACGATGGCTCCATGCGATCCTGGCAGCTACTTGCCTGACCTTGCTAATGCTGAATCAGTCTTATTAAAGACAGATGCAAAAATAAAACATGTGATCCTGCTAGGTGACGGTGATACCTATGAAGACTATCAAACAACGGCACAATTACTCAAAATGGCAAATGAGCATATCACTGTATCAACGGTTGCTACCAACGCCGAGGACTACCAGCAACTAGGCTTGATGCAAGAGATTGCAACCCTGGGCAAAGGACGCTTCTACCGGGCCGACAACCCCTCGGTCATTCCACAAATCCTGCTCAAAGAGACCCAACAAGCGACTCGACGGGCCATCATCAATGAGCCGTTTGTGCCCGCAGTCGTGGGCAGCCACCCTATCTTGACAGGCCTCGGCGCATTACCCCAGCTAACAGGCTACGTGGCAACCACTCCCAAACCAACTGGCCAGATGGTGCTCATCAGTCATAAAGATGACCCGGTGCTCGCGGTCTGGCAATATGGCCTTGGACATGTCGCCGCCTGGACAAGCGATGCACTTGGCCTCTGGACGGCCAACTGGCTGCAGTGGAAAGATGCGGCCCGCTGGTGGGCTAATCTCGTCACCTGGACATTGCCCGCGCCCGATAGTTCGCTCAACGTCAATGCCACGGTCACCGGGGGAAGCGGACACTTAACGGTAGACCTGCCCCCTGGTACAACTGTGGGACCAGCGAGCCAGCAGCAAGTTCAGGTAAAGATCATCGCACCAGATCTCTCGCAGGAAACGGTGACATTGCAACCCACCGCGCCCCAACGTTGGGAAGGGAACTTCCCAACGTTACAGGTTGGAGCGTACATTCTGCAAGTATCCTGGCAAGGAGTCTCCGGTCGCTTAGGCACTACCTCAGGCCTGGTCGTGCCTTACTCACCCGAATTTCAGACTACGGGCATAGATATGCGTTTTCTCACCCTGCTGGCTCATGCTGGAGGAGGAGCATTGCTGGGCCCGGGCGAGACTGCGGCAGCATTTGCCTCGAACTTAGCACCTGTCTCGGCGGCCATTCCCATCACGTTCTGGTTGCTCACCCTGGCAGCACTTTTGTTGCCCATTGATATAGCAGCACGTCGCCTCGCCAGCCTGGAGTTCCTGATCATCGGCTGCAAGTGGTTAGTTGCCCACTTGCAGCAGCGTATTCCTCAACTTGCAACGCAAAGCGCACCCATCCAGGACAGTGTTGTCAGTTCAACGGCATTGGGCAGTTTACGCGCAAAACGTGAAGAGCGGCGCAGCCGCGCCATTAGCGTTAAGCCACGGGTGTCTAGGAGCGCGGAGCCAAAAGCACCACCGGCTGCCAACCAGGAGCAATCTCCAACCACGGCACCAAAAACAGAAGTGCAAGCGTCCGACGTTCCGGTTGCCAGCAAGCTGTTAGAGGCGAAACGCAAGCGGGAGAGGACCAGATCAGGAAACAAAGAAATGTAGTGGTGTGTGAGAGCCTCCCAGGCTCTCCTGCCTGAGGTGTTCCCTGGTTAGACAAGCAAGCTCTCAAGTGCCTGCCGGGCATCTGTATGACCATTAAGTGCCTGGGCGAGTGCAGCCCGTAAGGCTGCTGCAAGCACTATCCCCAGCCGATCAGCGACAACCATGTCATTTTTCGCGGCTAACTCGCCCAACAAAGCAGCGATAGCATCATCGCTGCCACGCGGGTCAGGCTCCGTTAATAACTTACCGGCCTGGATACGTAATATGCCATCATAGGCAGCCAGCAGTGCTGCCTTGAGAGCTCGTCCTGGGGCAACACTCTCTGCCACCGCCTCCATACGGTCCAACACGCGCCGCGTCATATCGTCGCGTAACACTCCATAAAATGCCTTCTTCGACTGGAAATGATGGTAGAGCGAACCTGTGGTCACACCCGCTTCAGCAGCTACGCTGTCAACATCTACCTCCTCATAACGGGTCTGACTAAATTGTCGCAGCCCTGCTGCTATCAGCCTGGCCTTCGATGAACCAGGTATCGGTATATCATCACGCATAGAAAACCTGTACCAAAACTTCTTGACAAGTGCAACATAACCATGTTATGCTAAGCATAACGAAGTTACGGCACGTTTGTCAATACACAAGAAAACCCTGTAAGGAGTACGATCCATGGATGGAAAGTGGAACACTGGGGCGAGAATGACGCGCTAGGTACAATGCAGCAGCTTGGTCTTGTCCCCTCACCAGCGTAGGCCTGATAAGCATTGATAGACTAGCCGTTAGCAAACTGAAAGATGCACGTGGCAGGAGAACTTGCCACGTGCATCTTTCAGTTTGCCGACGGTTAATGCACCACCAACATACTCCGGCTCCTATGAAACGTAGAGACGCGCTCATACGTGACTTAGGCAGAGAAGGAGGTTGGTTACATTGAAGACTAAAACGCAAATCTCTAATGATGTAAATGAGGCAAAATACAAGACAAGAAATGCGGCCACTAGCCGTGCAATGGCATTACTTGCCCGCCTTGGCTACGCGATTAAAGGAGTGGTCTACCTCGTCATCGGATTTTTAGCTGTGCAACTGGCAGCTGGTGTTGGTGGTAAGACGACCGACCAGAGGGGAGCCATCCAGACTATCAGTGCATTACCCTTTGGAAGATTTCTGCTTATTGTAGTGACTATTGGGCTTGTTGGCTTTGCGCTGTGGTGCTTTATCCAGGCATTGTTTGACACAGAAGGCAAGGGCAGAAAGGCAAAAGGTATCATTGCCCGTATTGGCTACGCCGGTGTCGGTGTCGCTTACGCACTCCTGGCCATTGGAACATTTCAAGTTGTCATGGGCTCGGGCAGCGCCGGAAAAAGCTCGACGACCACGACCCAGGACTCGACTGCGACCCTCTTGAAAGAACCCTTTGGAGTTGCATTAGTGGTGCTCGTGGCCATCGTTGTCCTGGCTAGCGCCTGCTACCTGTACTACAAGGCTTACTCAGCTGATTTTAAATCGCGGCTCAATCTCGCAAGGCTGAGCGCACAGATGAAAAAGTCGGTCATCTTCCTCGGCAGGTTTGGCTATGGAGCGCTTGGTGTTGTCTTCACCATCATCGCTATCTTCCTCATCGTGGCCGCTTTCCAGCACAATCCTGGCAAAGCTGTAGGATTAGATGGTGCCTTAATGGAACTTACTCGTCAGCCCTTTGGTCAACTGCTGCTGGGTATCGTCGCGCTTGGGCTCATTGCTTACGGCATCTACTCATTCGTTGAAGCAGCCTACCGCCGCATTGGACGGTAATAACCGTTGAGAAACCTTGATTTTTCTGAGCTATAGGCGTCAGTGAAGGGACTCGAACCCTTGACCTCATGCTCCGGAGGCACGCGCTCTATCCACTGAGCTACACTGACTCACCCATAGTATAACACAAAAGTCAAAGGCCAGGACAGGACTCCAATCACAGGCGCTGACTTAAGGCGAGGACAAGCCATGTGCGATGGTGGACTGGGCGATGGCTTGTCCTCGCCCAGCTTCGTGGGCCGATTCATCGCCTTCTCATTTCTTTGTCAACAAAAAGAATAGAAGGCACGCAGCATCGTTTATTCAGCTGACTCTGGCAGCTCATCTATCCCTGGTAAGTCTCCCTCGTATTGCACCTCGAACAGCCTGGCGAAGTCTTCGGGAAGTTGAGCACGAACGTCTTCTATCTCGCCCATTGTAACCGCCTCACTGAGGAGCGCAACCACTACCCTGGCATGAAAGGTAGATTCTGTAAGATCCACTCCCTCTCGCTGGCTCACACGCCAGAAGAATTCGTCCAATGAAAATTTTTCCCGGATACCGGTATAGGCCTGCTCGAGATATTGGGCTATCTCCGGCGGAAGTTGTGCAGCAAGGTCTTTTGCCTCGCCGCCTGCTAAACGTTCACCAAGAGTTTCCATGGTAGCACGCGTAGCACGTTCAGCCTCTTCGCGTGAAGCGAGATCGGCACGCCGCTGGACCTGGCTAATAAACTCGTCGTACTTCATTCAATTTGTCCTCCTTACTACGTTTGTTGTCTTTCACACCATGTATCACGCTGATAACAAATCAAAAGTTTCCGTCTTATTCCTGAAATAACCCAATTGCACTATTTTATTGACAATGTTCACCCTATCCTGCTATTCTTGTATATATGAGAAAATGTCGGAGGGACCCGGGCCATGGCATCAACACCACCACCTGATACGACCAATCCGCACTATTACCATTCCATAACGCAACAGCAGACAATGCCAATTCCAGTGGCGCCTGACCCACTCATTCCCCCTATTGACGCGTCAAGTCCTTCGATGGTATCTACTTCCAAACGGACCCTCAAACGTATTCTCCCCATCGTCATAGCCCTGGCTCTCGTCATTGTCATATACTTCGTCTGGACCCCTCCTGCACCTGCGCCCCCTTCGACGGGTTCCAGTGTTACACAACAAAACTTTGGTAATGGCTCTACATCGACGACTAAATCCTCGACCGGCAGCGGGGACATCCAGGTCTATGTCGTTGGAGCAGTGAAGCACCCCGGCGTATATCCTCTCCCACCAGGGGCACGGGTCTACGAATTGTTACAGGCGGCAGGTGGGCCACTGCCCAGGGCTAACCTGGTGGCCTTGAACCTGGCAGCAACGTTGACTGATGGCCAGGAAGTATATGTGACTCTCATTGGCGAAATACCGCCAACTTACATGGGCGGCGTGCCAGGGCCGCCGGGCAGCAATACAACTGCTAGTCCTACAGCGGGCCAACTCGTCAATATCAACACGGCAAGTGTTGATGAGATGCGGCAAAGTTTGCACATCAGCGCCACAACAGCACAAAATATCGTGAACTATCGCTTACAACATGGCCCTTATACATCCGTAGATCAATTACTACAGGCAGTGAGTAGGTCGATCTACGACAAAATAAAGGGGCAGGTAACAGTTTGATGACACTCTCGACAAACGCGCTGGCGATCATTGACGTGGTAATCTGGGTTCTCTGTATCCTTATCGGCATAGGTATCGGTTCGTTTGTATGTGGATTGCTGGGCAGGCTTCTTGGATGGATGATCTCCAATTCACTGGACGAAAACATTATCAGAGGCGGGCAGGTGGGACGCCAGGTAGGTAGAACTATCGGACTGGTCTTGGGTATTGGCCTTGGCATCTCTGGAGCACTACAGGCTACCGCCTTTATTGCCCACATGCTGGCCCACTAAGCGGGCTTTGCCGCCAGTAGCGGCAAAGCCCAATACATTTCAAAGAAGAGACCATCTGGCTTTGTCATCCCTTCGCTTCGCTCTAGGGCAAGCTCTGAGCGGAGCGAAGGATCTCTGTCCGGCGAGAGATCCTTCGCTGCGCTCAGGATGACAATTCTGAATCGGCTTCGCTTGGCTCGCAAAACGTCTTATTCTCGTGGAATTGCGCCATGAATTTCATCGTTCAGGGTGCTCCGCCAGGAGCATGGGCTATTTGAAATGTATTGGCGGCAAAGCCCACACCCATCACCTAAACTCTTGCGAACTGCCGCAGGCAGTGAGGAATCAAGAAGAGAAGCGACCTGAAGATTTATTTGTAGTATATGAAAAGTAATAGTCGTATGATGCAGAATAAGCTCACAGAGCTGCGAGGCCTGGCGCTGGTAGTAGTGATAGGAGCATGGCTGGTCGGCATCCTGCTCGAAGCATGGATTCACCTACCCGCATTTGCTCTGGTTGCAGGAGCCTGTGCAGCACTACTATGGCTTATTCCCTTGTGGCGCGACGGCCATGCACGCCTGATCATGTTTATTATCCTGTGGCTGCTGCTTGGTGCCTGGCGCTATGCTATTGCCTCGCCCAACGGCGACCCCCACGCCATCTCTGCCTTCATTGGACCTGGCAAAGTGGAGGTGCTAGGCACGGTGGCCGACGAACCAAAACTGGCAGGGAAAATCAGTCTCCTGCTTATCACCGCCAGCAGTGTCAGTAAGGATGGGGGAAGCACCTGGCAAGATGCACATGGGCAACTGCAAGTACAGGAATTGGGTGGAGAAATCGAGAATCCCTATGGGCCCAATTATGGCGACAATGTTGAGCTACAAGGGAAGCTTCAGGCTCCGACATCATATAGTTCCCCTGACATTTTTGCCAGCATGGCTTTTCCACGCGTCAGTGTTAACAGTACCGGTGGCAATCCCATCATCGCCTCCCTCTATCATCTCCGCGCTACCCTGGCAACCCTCATCTCACAATTGCTCCCCCAGCCGGAGGCGGCCCTCTTAATAGCCATCTTGCTCAGCCTGCGCACACCTGCACTTAAACCGCTCATCCCGTTCTTCAACGAGACAGGTACCGCACACCTGATCGCCCCATCCGGTTTCAAAGTTACTATCCTGGCCGGACTGGTTTTCGCCAGTACTCGATGGCTATACGAAAAATCTGGCACTCAGAAGATACGTATGTTACCTGCACAAAAACGCGGAAACTGGCGGCGCTGGTTAGCAACGGCAGTGGTGATATCCAGTATCGCGGCTTATACCCTGCTCAATGGAGCAGGACCGGCGGCGTTACGCGCCGGAATAATGGGCATATTACTGGTGCTGACCCCACGCCTGGGGCGAATCTACAATATTTACACAGCCATGGCTTTGGCCGCACTCCTTATGAGCCTCTTCGATCCTTTCGTCCTGTGGGATCCCGGTTTTCAACTCTCTTTCCTCGGTACATTGGGTATTGTACAGCTTACACCCCCCTTTCAACGCTTGCTGCATCCTATTGCACGCCTACCCCTGGGTCATTTCATTATAGAAATAAATGCAGTGACTTTGGCGGCCCAAATAGCTACTCTCCCTATCTTTGCGCTCAACTTCAACGAGATCTCTTTCATTGCGCCCATCGTTAATATCCTGACGGTTCCCCTACTGGGGACAGTGATCTTCATAGGCATCCTCATGTGTGTTGCGGGCATGCTTTTTGCACCCCTCGGTATACTCTGTGGCTGGGTCGCCTGGCCGGTTCTTTGGTATATCGACCACATCGTCACATGGTGCGCAGAAATCCCCTATGCTTATATACAAGTAAGCAGCCTGAATAGCGGCCTGGCCTGGTGTTACTATGCCCTTCTCTCGCTTCAAAGTAGTGTCGTCCTCTATAAGTGGCCCGGCAAGGCGCAAGTGCACCAGGTTCCACCGCTGTTCTCACGGCGTACATGGCGCATCTTGCAGTTATGTGCAGCTCTGCTCGTTATTCTTGCGACCGGCGCAACGGTGCTAGCGGCCCAACCCGGTGGACGGTTGACGATTACCTTTTTGAATGTTAGCCCTGCCAACCAACCGCCACAAGGTGAAGCTATCCTGATTTCTACGCCTGACGGAAAAACAGCACTCATTGATGGTGGGCTGGATGCAACATCACTGGGCCAGGAGCTAGACAGCCGCTTACCTCCCTGGCAGCGCTCGCTCGATTTTGTCATATTGACTTCGCCAAAATCAGATCACCTGAACGGTTTGCAGGACGTTGTCAGCCGCTACCAGGTCGGTGAGGTGTTGGACGCAGGGATGCTTCATCCCAGTACAGGCTATGCTCTGTGGAGGCGCGCTATTTCTGAGCGCAACCTGCATTATGTACAAGTGCGACAGGGAGCAATGCTTGCTCTAGATACACAAGTCACGTTACAGGTGTTTTGGCCTCCCTCACCTCTACACAAGGGAAGCAGCGAGGAACTTGATAATGGACTGATTGTGCGTCTTAGCACACCTGGCTTAACCATGCTCCTGTTAGGCGCCACGGCTTTGAGCAAACATGCCCTGGTCGGTCTGCTCGCGGATGTCAATGCCGGTAACCTGAAAGCGGATATCGTACAGGTTGTGGCTGAAGTTGGCAAAGCCTTTCCCACCCAACTGAGCACGATCTTACAGGTGGCAAAACCCTCGTTGGTTGTAATAACACCTGCAGCGCTAAGCGCAAAGCAACGCAAGGCCAACACAACATCTGTTATTACTTCTTTACCACAACTATTTCCAGGAGCACAAACCGTACAAACGGCCCAGTTAGGGAGCGTAAAGATTTACACCAGTAACCAGGGATGGGTGATGAACGTATAAAGGATAAGCATTGCAGCCTCTATCTTTCCAGTGCTGTGCAGGTTAATTCTACAGATAGAGGGTTCTAAAGAGAGAGAAAGAAGTGAGTATGCTGATCCTCACGATCCCCAACCTATGTCGACTTACGATCAAGGCTATACTCCACGGCAAAGCTTCACAGCACCGCCGCCTGGCTATAGGCCGGCACAACAGATCCCTGGGCCGTATAATCCTCCCCCTGCATACCAACCTGGCCCTGTTAACGTCACCATCGTCAACAATTTTGCCTCGTCCTCCAATAAGAACGGTAGCGCGCTGCTAGTTGAGATCTTCCTTTCTCTCATTGGTATCTACGGCGTCGGCTGGCGCATGGCGGGGAAAAAAACCGTGGGTACTGTACTACTTTTCGCCAGTATCGTCTACTGGGTTCTCGCTCTAAGTTTTATTATCTTAACCTGGGGCTTTGGTATTTTGTGTCTTGGCCCGCTGTCTATCATCTTGATTATTGTCAACGCCATCCTGCTCAATAACACCTTGAAGCGGCAGGTGACCTGGTTTAGCACGGTTCAAGCACAGCAAACGCAGAGGCCACCAGGACGCATGCGTCCGCAATAAGAGAGCCTGTTACTTGGAGAAGGCTAGCCGGCGATATTTCTCTCGTGACTCTAACCAGGCCTCCTCCGAGAGGCCTAGCTTCTCGCGCACGGCCTCGGGTGCCACTCCTGCTTTGAGTTGTCGTACCGCAAAAGTATCGCGCAGTAATTGCAGGGTGACACGCTTCTTAATGCCGGCAGCTTTTACAGATCTTCCCAGGATATAGTTCAGGTTGCGATCAGTACAAACGAAAAGTTCATTTGTCGGATGATATTTGGCCTGATATTCCTTGAGGATAGTAGTAAATTCGGCGGGAAGTGCAAGACGGCGCTCGCGGTGTTGTTTGCCGGTTGAAGCGGCAAAATGAACGGTAATCGAGGGAGCCGCCGGATCAGAGAGGTCGATGTGATGCAACTTCAATCCCATTACCTCTTCTTTCTTCAAACCGGCATGGAGCACAAGATAGACGAGGCAGTGGCAGCGAGGGTCTTCAGCAGCGGCCTCCAGCAAACGTTGTACCTCATCCTCAAACAGTAACTCCGGTAGAGGGGGTAAGGGACGTTCTAAAGCCAGGCTTGCGGAAGGATCTTCGCGAATGACGTTTTCATGAGCCAGCCAGGAAAAGAAATTTTTGAGGAAGGTGACACGGCGTGCCATCGTTTTGGGTGCAGGTACCTGTCCCTTCGTGCCGAATTTCAGCTTCATAAGCCAGTCGGTAAGCTGCTCTTTCGTAATACGCCCAACAGGAGTATCTTGACCAACAAATTGACTAAACATCTTGAGGTCTGAGAGGAAACAGGTCACGGTATAATTGGATTTACCCCGCAGCATCAACTCTTGTTGATAGGGAATAGCACATGCAGCCAGGCTGGATTGATCAGTAAGCGGATTTGTGCGCACTAAAGGAGGGAATGGCTTCTCTAAGGGATCAGGTGGCTCAGCAATGACCGTCGGTGCATCCGAAAAGAGGTTACTTTGCACGACTGTGCTATCATCAGTCACAAGGGCACTCCCCGGGGGTTGGTTTTTACGCTCAGTGTCCTTCTGCATCACTTACGTTTAATCCTCCTTTTAGCAAGGCATCCGTGAGGGATACCCCTACAATGCTGTTTCGTTTTTCATTATAGCAGAAAATAGCAACTTTGTTCAAATTTAGGAGCTTGTTACATTCAATGATATGATCCGTCCTAAAGTGTGAGAACTAGTTCCAAGGAATGCTGCCAAATACCGACAAATATGAACATTCGTTCTATACTAGCACAATGAAGTTGAGTTAGTATGCGAAGCAGCAGGCCATAAGCTGCCCGACGGCATTACAGTGGTGGCAGACAGGATTGATCAAAGGGTACCAAGCCCCGACCGGAACCATGGCGGCCCAAACGAAAAACCGCCCGGATTGTCCAGGAATTGCAAGCGGATGGAGACGAGTGATGAACGAAGGATCATCTCTGCTCAGTCAGACACAACTCAAGGAACGGGGCTGGACCCCTGCCCTGATGAAGAAGTTTCTCGGCCCACCAGCTGCCACCAAACCCAATCCTCATTACCAATCGGCCGCCCTGATGCGGCTCTATACGGCTTCCCGCGTGGAGGTGGCTGAGAGATCAGAGGATTGGAAGCAGGCGAAAGCACGTGCCGCCCAGCGTTCCGAGGTGGACAAAGTGGTGGCGCTACGGCAAGCTGCCGCATCGGTCAAAGAGGTCGAGCGGCTTCCGATCACGGTGAATTATATCCGTCACCACCTGACAGAGGATGAGACGCATCTTGAGGAAGGTGCGGGCGGAGTCGGTGTGAGTGAGGCCGCGCTGACGATGCGCCGTCGGATCTACGACGAAATAGCGGCACAAGATCCCGACTATGCCGAGGAATGCCAGCGACAGATGGATGCTCGTTACAGGGGAGTATCCTGATGCACCTGGTGGAGCAGCATGTTATCAAGCGTGCCGACCCGCGCTATGCCAAGATCGATGAGGCCGCCTTGGCCTCAAAAAATCTCTGGAATGCGGCCAACTACCTCGTGCGCCAGTCCTTCATCTTTGAGGGGAAGTATCTGGATAACACCGCTGTCTTCCACCAGATCAAATCCCACGAAGCCTATCAGGCCCTTCCTGGCAAAGTCAGCAATCAAGTACTCATCCAACTGCATAAAGCCTGGGTTTCCTTCTTTGAGGCGATGGAGGAATGGCACGAGCACCCGGAGCAGTTCACCGGTCGTCCCAAGCTTCCCGGATACAAGCACAAGACCGCCGGACGCAACCTGCTCGTCTATGAGTTGGGAGCGATCTGGAAGCGGGATCTGGATCGGGGACTAATTGCGGTGAGTGGCCTGGGGGTGCTGGTCCAGACAGCCCAGAGCAGAGAAAC
>WNGJ01007267.1_pt1 | contig 12549 bp, 13 predicted proteins | sample 5400611 | NCBI WGS metagenome assembly WNGJ01 (sample SAMN13153375, study PRJNA577476) | soil metagenome | isolation source: 40 cm soil or saprolite under Garry oak tree replicate 1 | place: USA:California | collected 2016-06-15
GCTGCTAGCTCTTCGGCGCCCCGCAACCGCATCACCGTTCTGTCTCTTCCTAACGCCCGCATGACCGCAAACAAACTCGGCGCCACACCTTGCCCCGTAAGCGCAACGCGGGCGCCGTTGATGAGAGCACCCGCTTTCAGTCGCTTTTCGGCGGCGAAATCGCGCAAGACTCTCTCTGCCCCCTGCTCACTGAACTCTTCCAAACCGGCATAGCGATGCCCAAGTTCGACCAGCAACCGCCTGACGCTTTCGTCTTTGAGAAATTTCTCGACCGCTGCCGGATCGGGGTCGAACTCATCGCTGAAGAACGCTCTGAACGAACCGGCGAAGTCCCTCAAGCTCCGTGCGCGCGGCTTGAGCAGCTCGATCGTGGAAAGCAGCCAATCGCGGTCGTGTTCTATACACGGTCCGGCTTTTTTCCATTCCTCTTCAATCAGCGGCAGCAGGCGCTCGGCGGGATAGGCGCGAATGTATTCCGCGTTGAACCAATCCAGCTTGGCGCGATCGAAAACTGCGTTCGAGCGCGAGATTCCCTCAAAGCCGAAAAGCCGGATCAGTTCCGAGTCACCGAGCACTTCCGGCGTGCCTTCCGGCGGAGTCCAGCCAAGCAGCGCCAGGAAATTTCGAAACGCCTCCGGAACCATGCCCTCTCCCCGATATGCCGTTACACTCGTTGCGCCGTGGCGCTTGCTCAACCGCGTCTTGTCCGGACCGAGTATCAGCGGCACGTGCGCGAACACAGGCAATGACACGCCCAGCGCCTGATACAACAAAACCTGCTTCGGAGTGTTTGAAATGTGGTCCGCGCCGCGAATGATGTGAGTAATTCGCAAATCGATATCGTCGGCAACAACGCTCAGATGATACGTAGGCCCGCCATCAGAACGCAGCAGCACGAAGTCTTCGAGTTCCCTCCCTTCTTCCGCAGCCTTGGCGCGCCGCTTCTCTAATTCCTCTTTGCTGCAGAAACAGTAATACGCCGCTCCAGACTCAATCAGTTTGGCGGCAGCCGCACGGTACAGGTCCATTCTCTGAGTCTGGTAATAGGGACCTTCGTCCCAATGGATTCCCAGCCACTTCAGGCCTGCCAGAATGCCTTCCACCATTTCAGAAGTGGAACGCTCCAAGTCGGTGTCTTCGATCCGCAAAACCAAAGTCCCTTGAAAATGACGGGCAAAAAGCCAATTGAATAGAGCAGTGCGCGCTCCGCCGACATGCAAATAGCCGGTGGGTGAAGGAGCAAATCGGACCCGGGGGCCGCAGGCGGCATCCAGGGTTGGGGTAATCGGGGAAGGCATTCCGTTGGTAACCAAGCTGGATGTTACGGCCCGTCCAAAGTCGCGGTCAAGCCACACAAAAGATTAGGGTAGGAGCAACAAAAGACACCAGTCCCCGCCACTAAAACTGTTGTTTTGCGAAGAAACGTATGCAACGATAAGGATGGCGTTTCCCCACGCACAGACTGACGGAGCGGTATTCGTGTCGGTCAACTCATGAATAGTATCTTAGTCAGCACATTGGTTCTTCCAGGAGTGGTCGCATTCCTGCTGTTCCTGGTATTTACCTATCTGCACGAGCAGAGCCGCCAACCGTATTTCCGCGCGTGGCAGCTTGCATGGGCTGCCTACACCTTGCACTTCCTGCTGGATGCCTGGTCGACCCTGCGGGAAAGCAACGCTCTTCTGACATTCCTGGCGTCACTGCTGCTGGTTGGCATGGCGTTATGCATTCTGGTCTCAACTCGCCTGACTCGCCGCCTTACCAGCTCCGAACGAAAAAACGCTCTGCGTCCGCGCGGATATGAAATCGCGGTCGCAGCTGCCGCAGTAGCGCTGGCGTTCTGGAATGCTTGGCAGCCTTCGCTGCAATGGTCTTTCTGGCCGGGTGGAGTCACCCTCGACAAGTTTCAAATCGGCGTTGCCGCCATCCTCTGCTACAGCTCATTTGATTTCTATGTGACCTCTCGCCGCAAGGCTTCCCTGGCGTTTTGGGTGCTCTCATTTTCTTTGGCGTTCTGGGCTGTGCTGATGTTATTCGGTCAGTTCAAAGCGCCGGTCCTGCAGATCTTCCGTGGCGACCTTCTAGGTCCAGTTCCCCAGATGCTGCTCGGCATCTCGATGGTGATGGTGTTTTTCGAGAACGAGCGCAACGCTGTACAGGAGAATGCGCTGGCGTTCTCGACCCTGGGCGTCGATCCCATGCGTTTGCTCGCCGCCACCGACCTGGTCCCCAGCATGCAAAATATTCTGGACCGGCTCGTCGCCCCGCTACCGACCAGTCGCGCCGCAATCTGCATTTCAGAGCGCTGGCGCGCGGTATTGCCGTCGGTGCAACTCGGATTTTCGCCCGAGTTTGTTGCGACCCTCGACTCGAGCGGCGCCGGAGAGTACGTCTGCGAACTGGCCTACCGACGCGGTGGCTTTGTAACTTTCCGTAACCTGCGGGAGATGTCGGAACCACTCCCAGCGTTTCCAGGTGGGCGCTTCGAGCAGTTTCGAGAGGCGCTGAGCGCGCAAAACATTCACAATGTCACCGCAGTCAGCCTGCAAACTCGCGAGCACAATTTCGGAGTAATACTTTTTCCTCACGCCGAGCGCAGACTCTTTGGCGATTCCAATTTGCGACTGTTGATCGGCCTCGCGCTGCAGATCGGCCTCACGCTGGAAAACTACGTCGTCATGCACGACGCCCAGCGCCGCACCAAGGAATACCAGCTTCTCACCCAAATTGGGCAAGCCATCAGCTCCCGCCTGAATCAAGACGAGGTCTTGCGTACCGTTCAAAAAGAACTCGGTCAAATTTTCGATACCTCGAATTTTTACGTCGCGTTCCAAGAGAGTGATTCCATCATTTTTGAGCTGGAAGTTGAAGGCGGAGAAGTGCTGCCCAAAAGGCAACGTAAGCTTAACAATGGCCTAACGGAATACATTCTTCGTACCGGCCAGTCGCTGCTCATCCGCTCAGATCTCGATCGCGCCCGTGAGCGCCTCGGCGTCACGCTTGTTCCTCCTGAGCCTGCCAAGTCGTTTTGCGGAGCGCCGATCCTCGTAAACGGCAAAGCTACTGGGGTCATGGCGGCGATGAGCACCGCTCGCGAATATGTGTTCGAGCAACGTGATCTCGAAGTGCTGAAGACCGCCGCCGGACAGGTGTCCGTGGCTATTGAGAATGCCCGGCTTTTCTCCGAAGAACAACGGCGGGCGCGCCAATTCGCTTTTCTGAACAGCGTCTCAAAAACCGCAATATCCAGCGAAGACGCCGAGCAAATGCTCGCCGAGATCGTTTCCAACATTCAGAAGAATTTCCGATTTGACCATATCGGAATCGGAATCCTGGACTACGCGACAAAGGAGATCGAGATTAGGGCCGAGGCCGGTTCGACCGCGCAGGAAAAGGGTAAAAAACTTCCGATCGGCGCCGGAATCTTGGGCCGGGTTGCGCGCACCGGCGAAACCGTCATCATGAACGCCGGCGAAAGCGGACAATTGCAAGGCTTACTGCCGAGTTCGCGAACTGTCCTCTGCATCCCGATCACATATGGTGACACTCTTCTTGGTGTGCTCAACGTTGAGAGTGAGGAAGAACAGGCGATTTCCTCGGAAGACGTTCTGGTCATGAACACACTGGCTGACCTGCTCGCCACCGCGCTACACAATTCATTCGTATTCCAAAAGCTGCAGCAGCAGTCGATCACCGACGGCCTTACAGGAATCAAGACGCGCCGCTTCTTCTGGGAAGCTCTCTCTTCTGAGTGGAAACGTGCATCGCGCTCCGGACGTCCGTTCTCCGTCGTACTCGTTGACCTCGATAAATTCAAAGAGGTGAACGACACCTTCGGGCACCTGGAAGGTGACTTGGTCCTCGCCCGCGTGGGACGCCTTCTTGAGCAAAAATGCCGTCAATCGAACGTAGTCGCGAGATACGGCGGCGACGAATTCATCATCCTGATGCCGGAAACCGGCGTAGAACAGGCCCAGATTCTCGCCGAACGTCTGCGGTTGTGGCTCGCCACTGATCCAATGTTGAGCGAACACAAGATTACCGGCAGCTTTGGTGTCGCCAGCTTCCCCGTGCACGGCTTCTCGGCGGAAAGCATCATCCGGGTTGCCGATACGGGCATGTACATTTCCAAAAAAGCCGGAGGAGATCGCGTCTCCACATCCGAAGACCTCACGCAGGAAGAAGGCGGTGCACTGCAGCGCCAGCTCGTTTCCGGCTACATTGAGGGCTTCCTCCAGCGTGAGCGCACCGGCCCTGAGCACATGGAGGAGTTGGTCGCGACCCTGCACAAATTATCCGCGGACAGCCGCGAGCAGGGCGCTCCCCTCTTAAAGGAATCCATTGAAGCCCTCGCCCGCGCGGCAGAGTCTCGCGAGACCCACGCATCCGGGCATGGCGAAGCTGTGGCGCAGTATTCTGAAATGATCGGGCGCGCGCTCGGTCTTGGCCCCGACGAAGTTCGAGAATTAGGTTTTGCCGGGCGGATCCATGATGTTGGAAAGATTTTTGTCCCCGAGCGAATTCTCAACAAGCGCGGTTCTCTGACCGAAGAAGAATTCGAACTCCTCAAAGTGCACCCGCAGTTGGGAGGTGAAATTCTGAGCACTCTTCCAAACGGGGAGCGCATTAAAAAAGCCGTCGAATGCCACCACGAATGTTCTGATGGCAGTGGCTATCCCTCAGGTCTGCGAGGAGACGAGGTCCCCCTATGGGCAAGGATCATCACGGTGGCCGATGCCTATGTGAACCTCACCAGCGATCGCTCCTTGGCTGCCGGCAAGACCAGCGAACAGGCCATCACCCAGTTGGAAAAATCCAGCGGGATTAAGTACGACGGAATGCTGGTACGCATTCTCGCCCGCGAACTCAAATCGGAGCGCAGTCTGCCATTGGGCAGTTGAAGCGACCACCCGGTCCGCAAATCAGCCCCCTTAACTTGCCAAATCAGAACGCAACCCAGAAACTATCCTCTTATGCCTGTGCCCCTGTCCTTGGAAGGAAAAGTCGCGCTAATCACTGGCGGGTCGCGCGGGATTGGTGCTGCGACAGTCCGCATCTTTGTCAGAGCTGGCGCTCGGGTCGTTTTCAATTATCAGAAAGCCAAGCCAGAAGCGGACAAACTAGTCTGCGAATGCGGTGAGGAGAACTGCGCGGCAATCGCCTGCAACTTAGCAGGAACCGATACCGCGCGTGATCTGGTCAAGGCTGCCACCCAGCGATTCGGATGGCTCGACATTCTAGTGGCAAACCACGGCGTGTGGCCGCCAGAAGATGTTCCAATTGAGAGCATGACCGATGAACAATGGCGCAAGACTGTATCCATCAACTTAGACTCGGTCTTCGCGCTAGTGAAGCATTCGGTTGCCGAGATGAAAAAGACCGCCAGCGCCGAATCTCCCAGCCACATCGTGCTCATCAGCTCGACTGCCGGACAACGCGGAGAAGCATTTCACTGCGACTACGCCGCGACTAAGGGCGCTCTCATCAGTATGGTGAAAGGTCTATCGACCGAACTCGCGCCGCAGCACATCAACGTGAACTGCGTTGCGCCTGGATGGGTCGACACCGACATGTCCAAGCCGGCTCTCCAAGATCTCAAGACCGCCGAAGAAATCCTTAACAAAATACCTCTCGGCCGCGTTGGTACACCGGAGGAACTTGCCGGCCCCATCTTGTTTCTTTGCACCCCGCTGGCTGGCTTTATCACTGGCGAAGTCTTCAACGTAAACGGCGGCGCGGTGTTAGCAGGATGAATTAACGTTCGGGCAGCTAATACTGCTGCTCGAAGCGTCAAAGTATAAAGAATGAAGCATGTCCTAATCATCGTTGTCCTCGCGCTAGCGACTTTCGTGTGCGCTCAAGAAGCTCAATCTCCGTCCGAAAGTGCTCCTTCTCAGCCCATTCCCACCGATCCCGAGAACACAAAGAAAGCCCGCGCCGTATTGGACCAAGCCATCGACGCATTGGGCGGCCAAGCTTATTTAAACGTCCAGGACGTCAAGCAGGAGGGTCGCAGCTACGGCTTTCACCGAGGCGAAACCAAGGGGCCCGGGGTTACGTTTACAAGGGTTCGTAAGCTCTGGGACAAGGACCGGGTTGACTACACAGTCTCCCACGAGATCGATTATCCCTTTATTTACATTGATATCCCCGTAGGCTCGTCGAAGACGCACGTCAGCCTGATCTACAACGGCGACAAAGGCTACGAGGTCACGAACAAAGGTGTCCGCGACATGAACGACAAGGACGAACTTGGGGCCTATCTGCGCCGCCGCCACTTTTCGCTCGATGCCGTCCTGCGGCAATGGCTGAACCAACCGGGCGTAGCGCTGTTTTACGAGGGACAAACGGTCGCAGCCCAAAAGCCCGTCGATCAAGTCACGGTTATGAACGCAAAGAACGAGGCCGTGACCCTCTACTTGGACTCCAACACCCACTTGCCGGTGAAGAAGAGCTTTACCTGGCGCGATCCCGTCGACAAGCAGCGGAACGTAGAAGAAGAAGTTTTCGACAACTACCGCCTCATACAGAACGTAATGACCGCCTTCGACGACACCCGCTTCTTCAACGGAGAAATGTCAGCCCAGGCCTTTCTTACCAAGGCCAGCTACAACCAGGGTGTTCCTGACACCCAGTTCAGTCCCCGCGACGTAGCCAATACATCAAAGAAGCGTTAAAGTTCTTGTCCCACTAGTACATCGCACTGTCAGCCCGACACTTCTCGTAAATAATTGTAAACAAGATCATTGCATGGTTTAACGTATGCCAGTCCAGCCACATGGTGTGGCTAATTTGCCACATGCGGATTTCCGTTCCAACTCGTAACCTAGAAGCGGGAACGAGTTCTGATTCAGGAACAAACAATCCGCTCCGTGGTTGAATGTGAGGGCATCGGCCTGCACTCCGGCGCGCCCGTCAAACTCCGCATCCTTCCCGCTCCCGCGAACAGTGGCATCATTTTCCGCCGCGTGGATCTCGATGGTTTTGAAGTCGAGGCAGTCAGCCGAAACGTCGCCCGCGTCAGCTACGCCACCAGCTTGATGAAAAAAGGCGTTCTGATCTCTACCACCGAGCACCTGCTTTCCGCGCTCGTCGGCATGAGAATCGACAACGCGATCATCGAGTTGGACAATCTGGAGCTGCCCATCCTCGACGGCAGTGCCCGGCCCATCGTAGATTTGATCGGCCGCGCCGGAGTACGAAAGCAAAGGCGCCCACGCACTTACATCCGAATCCTCCGCGCCCTCGAAGTCCGCGAAGGAAATAAATTCATCGCCGTCTACCCGGCCGATAATTACTCCGTCTCCTACACGATCAACTTTCCGCATCCGCTCATTGGCCGCGAATCTTTCACCCTCGAGCTTTCGAACGGCCAATACGTCTCAAACATCGCTCCCGCCCGCACTTTCGGTTTCCTGCACGAGGCCGAGGCCATGCGCCAGCAAGGCCTGATTCGTGGCGCCTCTAGCGACAATGCCTTGGTCCTCACCCGCCACGACCTGGTGAACCCGCCGCTGCGCTTTACGGACGAGTTCGTCCGCCACAAAATTCTCGACCTGATCGGCGACCTCGCCCTGATTGGCCGCCAGATCCTGGGCAAAGTGGTCGCCGACCGAGCCGGCCACGCCATGCACACAGCTCTGGTATCGCGCCTGCTTCGCGACCACACTTTGTGGGAAGAGACAACTCTTTCGGACGACCTTGCAGAAGACTATTTCCACCCAGAAGCTTCAGCGGAACAAACCCTCTAGCAGCGGTGGAAGTGTCGGTCGGGCATTCCTGCCCGACGCCTTTGAGGTTGAACGCGCGGTTCAGACCCTGTTACGAGACTCGCGCCAATCCCGAGCCGTGGCACAAAACGTTCATTAGCCGCGGAGCGGCGGCATTCATTAGCCCAGCGCGTTAGCGCTGGGACAGCAAAAGTGGACAGGTACGAGTCCGCTTCAGCGGACGGTACCAGTTTCGTAAACAGACTCTTCAGCGCCTCGTAACTCGTTTGAATGGATGCGGGCTTCAGCCCCAGAGCAGAAATTCCTTTGCGGGGAGAGACCTCACGCAGCACGCTAGTCTCTAATCCGCCGCTTGCGGACTGAACTCGCCCACTTCCGCGCTGACCTTCTCTTCAAGCAGCCTGTTGATCTCCGCGCGGGTATAGGCCGCCAGATCTCGCGCATAAGACTTCACCGACTCCTGCCGCTCGCGCGACAGCAGAGCCACTCGCGCCGCAAGCAGCGGAGCATCCTCCTCGATCATCCGCAAGAGCCTTTGCGCACGGTCGATTCTCAATTCAATGGGCAGCATAGCTGGTCTATCCACATAGCATCCCGCACCCGGCCACGTCCCAGCTAGTCTTAACCTGGGTTCCCGGGCAACGAATCCTGCGTGAAGATTCCTGCCCGGAACCAGATTGTGTTCTGGAAACATCCAAAAGAAAACCGCAGACTTGGAACCAGCATGCACAAGATCGTCTATCTGTCTCTAGGTTCAAACGTGGCCGACCGCGAGGCCAGCCTCCGCGCCGCCATTGCAAGTTTGTCGGACTTTGGCAAGGTGGTCGCAGTATCTTCGTTTTACGAAACGGAGCCCGTCGAATTGACCGCCCAACCCTGGTTCATGAACTGCGCGGTGAAATTCAACACGGAGAAAATGCCTCGCCAGTTGATGTCATGCATTCTGAACCTGGAGCAAAGCATGGGACGCCAGCGCAAGCAGCAAAAGGGCCCCAGGACCATCGACATCGATATCCTGCTGTTCGGCACCTCGATCATCGAACTCCCCTCGTTGACCGTCCCCCACCCCAAACTGCACGTGCGCCGCTTCGTCCTCGAACCCCTAGCCGAAATCGCCGCCGACGCCCGCCATCCCATCTTCAAACGCACCATGCGCGAACTCCGCGATGCCCTACCCCCCGGCCAAACCGTCCGCAAACTACCTCTCCACTAGGAATTCACCCCAGCCGTCTGGGTCGGATACTCCTATCCGACATCTTTGACTTGAAATGTGCGCGGACCTGCGCTGAGCGGAGCCGAATGGGCCCCGCCGCAGCACTTAGCATTTAGCACTTGGCTCTGAACCCAGCGTTCTGCAAGGACGATTAAGGACCGGTGCCGGGGTTGGCCTTCGTGCTGGTGGTGGGCGACGTCGCCTACCAGCGCTTGTGCCATAAGAAACAGCACACCGGCACGGCGAAAGTGATGGTGGCGCGCAAACTGACGGTGCGGCTGGGATGCTGAAAACCCGGCAGCCGTACGTGCCGGCTCGTGTGCAGAGCAGCCCGAGTCATTTCGTGAGCGCCGCTGCAGGCAGCTCGAACGTTTTGAATGAGCGCTTTGCCTCCCGGCGTGGTGCGAGAGTTCGAACCACGACTCATGGTCGTCGCCCGCGGACCGATCGCATAGATGCGTGATGGAGCTCAGCTCCATCGACAGATTCAGATCGAGCCCGAGACTTAGTCAGCATGAGCGGTCTGAACTTTTCCACGAGAGCGAAATGGCGATTCTTTAAACCTGAAGCGCACACACCCTCATGTCCCTTAACAATGCGGTCGTTGTTATTGACGGGACGACATTAGTTAGGGGAGGCTCTTGCTCGGCGCCTACTTTGCGGGCTCAGGCATTTGTGGCGTGCCGGACTTGACCAAATCGGTCTTGATTTCGAATTTTTGTTTGGGGGCTAAGTCGACTTCGGTGCTGAAGGTCTGGTATTCGGGCAGGCTGATGGTAATTTTGCGATGGCCGGGGGCGACGATCAGGCTCTTGGCAATGCCGCCGAACTCGGAGGCGTGGCCAACGTAGAGTCCATCGAGAAACACGGCAGCGCGGTCGGGATTCACCGAGATTTTTATTTCCGCGGTCACTGCCGGCATTACGAAGCGAGTGTCCTTGACCATCTTCACGTTCACGAGTTGCTTTTCTCCGGGATGCAGCACTACGTTTTGCGTGAAGTCCACGTAGCCGTTCTGGCGGACTGCGATTTTGTGCTCGCCGGGGAGCAAAAGAATTTTCTTTGATCCCTTGAGCTCTTCCAGGTAGCCGAGATACTGGCCGTCGATCCAAACCCCGGAGGTCTTTTCGACTTTGGTAGCGCCTTCCAACTGGAGCTCGCCGAGGACGTCGTTGCCCGCGTAGGAAGCTTCGATAAAAAGCGACAGGCCGGCAAGAATCAGAGCGCAGTTTCTGTTTCGAATTCGCATGTTCTTGGTGCATCACAGTGTATTCCAGACGTGGGGAAGTTTCCTGCTTACCTTTTAGGGGCGATAGGGCTCACTCGGAGTTGGGCTGGCACTTGGGAGATCAGTATGGCGATTCGGCTGCTGGCCGCAATTGCGTAACCGCAGGCAGATTACATTACCTGGTTACGCGGCTCATGGATAATTCGAAAACGGTGATTGCAGTTGGCCGAATTGCGGGAGACGAGTGCCAGGAACGCAGACAACGAACCCAACCGGCAAAATCGAACTCCTGGGTGTCTTGCCCTTCCACAAAGCGCCTGCTCCGAATAAAGCAAACGCCAACAAGATCCCTGCTATGACCAGCAAAATATTGATCAGTGTGTCGCGTTTCATCGTCCGCTCCTTGAAATGCGGGAAACCTGGTCGGGCTGTTGCGCTGCTCGCAAACCTGGCTTTTGTCGCAATCGGCGAAGGGCAACTCTTTCTCAGTTGCCCTTTGCCAGCGCTTGCGATTGTCCTCGGCTGCGAACGGTCCTATGGCTTAATGAGGTGGAATACGGTGATCCCCCCTGCGGGGACTGTGAAGTTTCCAACGAGCGTGGAATCGTCCGCCTCGTCGAATGTGCCTTCGTCGGCTTCAAAGGGACAGGTCATGGTCATCAACTGACCGGGCCTGGGATCTCCGTGAATTGGATTGAGGGTCACGAGGATATTCATCACTCCGCCTTGTACGCCAGGATTTGGACCGCCTTGCGGAGTGAATCCTACGAAGAAGGTTGCGGTCCAGGTGCCACGTTCGGTCACCTTTCCCCCAGCCTCTGCGATGAAGTATGTTCCGCCGCCGGTGACGGCGCCGGTGACGTCATTGAATAGGCCAGAGCCGCTGGTACGGATACTTTGGCCGGTGTTGGGATCCACAGCGGTGGTGGGATTGTTAATGGCGAATCCCCATTGCGAGGCCTGTGCGGCCGCAGGCAAGAGCAACGCCCCAAGAATCAACGCGACCAGTTTCATTCCCTTGTTCATCGTTTTTCTCCTTTTTTCATTTCTTATGAGCCAGCGATTGCATTCATTTCTTCTGCTTGTTGCTGTCGAACTCGAACTTCAATACCGGCCGGCCGCTGGGCACCACAGCCGGCACCAGCGAGCGCAGATTGTTGGGGAGCGCACGAGGATCGAGCAGTCCGTCGCGCAGAAAGAGAATCAGGTCGTTAAATTCCCGCGCAGAAAGCTGGGCGTCGGTTTTCAGCCGAGGATCCAAACGGTCGAGTACCGGCTGCATCGGCCCCAGCGGTCCGGCAAGGTCGGAATCGAGATGCTGCTGTTTGGGCGAATAGGTCTTTGCGCCTGCCGTCGGATTCAGGTGGTAACGCAGAGCATCTTCGAGGCGCGTGAATGCGCCGTTGTGGAAGAAGGCCTGCTGCACTGCCAGATTGCGCAGCGGGGAGGTACGGAACTTGTAGCGGTCGGCCGGATCGCTGGTGATTTCCTCCAGGCCAAAGTCCTCGTTGGCATCGAGGCCATCGAAGTTATTGTTCGTGACCTGGGGCGCGATTTGCGGGGCCGGCGACATGATCATGAAAGTCACTGAACATTTCGTTCGAGTGACCTGCGGTCTCATGGCAGGCGGCACAGCCCGCCTTTCCAAAGAACAACAGAGCGCCGCGCTTCTGCGGATCGGTCATGGCATTGGAATTCCCGCGGGCGAAGCGGTCGAGCGGGGCGTCAGCAAAAATCAGGCTGAACTCGAATTCGGCGATCGCTTTGCCGAACATGTCGAAAGTTATTGGCGCGCCTGCGCTGACCTCAGGAAAAACTTTGCCGAACAGCAGCCGGTAGGCAGGAGTGCCGTTGAGGCGGCGTAAGACCTCGGCGCGAATGGCGTAGTTGTCTCCGGGGAAGTTGAAGCCCGCGACTTCGGTGCGCTCAGTGGGCGGTATGAAAGCTTGAGCCACGAGCAGGTGCGGTTCATAGGAGAGTGTCAGGCCTTCGGGCAGAGGGAATCGGAAACCCGCGGCGTTGTTGAAAGGATCATCCGCCAGGGAAGCGAACCGAGAATTCCACATCAGGTTGGGAAAGAATGCGGTGTTGGCCGCCATCGGCGTGCGCCGCATATTGCGAGGGCCTTTACGATCCGGACCAACAATTCCGTTGTTCTCTATCCCGATGGCGATGGATTGGGTGTCGCCGAAGCCATTGGTGGGCGAGTGGCAACCGGCGCAGGTGTTGTCATTATTCAGGCCGGTGATTGTGTCGAACCAGAGGAGGCGGCCCAGATTGGCGAGATCAAGGTTCAGGTCGCGGCCGATCCGCCGACGCAGCGAAGATTGCACCCTGCCGGTGAAATGTTTTTGCTGCAGCACGGCGATGAGTTGTGC
>WNGJ01011019.1_pt1 | contig 12547 bp, 14 predicted proteins | sample 5400611 | NCBI WGS metagenome assembly WNGJ01 (sample SAMN13153375, study PRJNA577476) | soil metagenome | isolation source: 40 cm soil or saprolite under Garry oak tree replicate 1 | place: USA:California | collected 2016-06-15
CAGTACTCGTCCACGTCTTCCAGCATCATGTCGATCCAGCCGAGCTTGGGCGGCAGCGTGCCGAGGCCCGGTGTCAAGAGCACGTCGTAGCCCGCGTGGAAAGCCGCCATCTGCCGGCCGAGGCGGTGCATCGTCTGCGTCGCGCGCACGTAGTCGGCGGACGTGATCTTCTCGCTCCACTGTGCCGTGCCCCACGTGACGTTCTCGACCTCGCCCTTGCGCGCCGTGCGCCCCGCCGTCGGATGGGTCCCGAGGTTCACCATCGTGTTGACGGCGGCCAGCGTGAGGAAGGTCGGCACCACGTCCGCGCGGTCGATCTCAGGATCGGCTTCCACGACCTCGTGGCCGAGGTCCTTGCAGAAGACGACCGTCTCGGCAAGGGCCTTCAGATACTCCGTATCGACGGGCGCACCGTTGGGCGCCACGGTCGTGTAGGCGATGCGCAGCTGCTTGCGCTCGGCCTGGGCCTCGGTGAGGAAGGGCCGCGGCGGAGGCGGCGCGGTATATGGATCGCCGGGGCCCGCGCCGGCCGTCGCATCGAGGAGCGCCGCGGTGTCGCGCACGCTGAGCGTTACCGCGTGCTCGGTCGAGCAGCCGCCCAGCCCTTCGCCCGTCGCGGGAGCGAAGGTGTTACGGCCGCGCGTGGGCTTGAGCCCGACGACACCGCAGCAAGCCGCGGGGGCCCGGATGGACCCGAAGCCGTCGGACGCGTGCGCCATGGGCAGCATGCGGGCGCCTACCGACGCGGCCGCGCCGCCTGATGATCCGCCGGAGATGCGCGTGACGTCCCACGGGCTCTTGGTCGCACCGTGGAGCTGGGGCTCGCAAGTCAGCGAGAGGCCAAGCTCGCAGGTGTTGGTGCGGCCGAAGATGACGAGGCCCGCCTTCTTCAGCCGCTTCACGTGCTCGGTGTCGAACGTGGCCGGAGGAGTGTCAGCGAAGAACTTCGAGCCGCGCGTCATCTTGACGCCCGCCAGGTAAGCGCCCAGGTCCTTGAGAAGATACGGCACGCCCGTGAAGGGCCCCGCGGGCAGGCCGTCGGCGATGGCCTTGCGCCCGTAGTCGTAGAGCTTCATGGTGACGGCGTTGACGGCGCCGTTGCGCGCTTCGACGCGCTCGATGGCGGCCTCGAGAAGCTCAGCGGGCGAGACCTTGCCTTGCTTGACCAGGTCGGCCAGGCCGAGGGCGTCGTACTGCTCGAAGTCGGAGAAGCCTTTCAACGTCTTCCCCCTCACCCTGCCCTCTCCCCCGAGGCGGGAGCGAGGGTAATAACTACGTATGGAGAGAGTTGCTAGCGGAGCGCGGGGGCGACCTTCTCTATGAAGGCGTCGAGCGGCTTGAGCTGGTCCTTGCCGAGGAACATGGTCGGGATGAAGAGGAGGCCGACGCCCGCCGCGCTCAGCTTGCCGAGCTTGTCCTGCATCTGCGCGGCGCTGCCCACGAGCATCGTGTCCTTGGCGGAGGCCTCGTCGCGGCCCATGCGCTTCATGAAGATCTGCTGCATCTTGTCGATCTCGGCGCGGTCCTCGGAGAGGAGCGGCACCATGACGGCCGAGCGCAGGATGGTCTTGGCATCGCGCCCGATCTCCGCGCAGTAGCCGTCCAGGATCTTGCCCTTCTTCGCCAGCGTCTCCGGGCCGCCCCAGACGTTCCAGTGGTCGGCCCAGCGCGCGACGATCTTGAGCGTGACCTTTTCGCCGCCGCCGCCGATCATCAGCTCGGGGCGCGGCTTCTGCACCGGCTTGGGCATGAGCGGCGCGTCGTCGAGCTGGTAGTACTTGCCCTTGAAGGTCGAGCGATCCTGGGTCCAGAGCATGTTCAGCACCTGGCAGGCCTCGTCGAGGCGCTTGAGCCGCTCGCCCATCGTGTAGAACGGGATGCCGTAGGCCGCGTGCTCGTTTTCCTGCCAGCCGGCGCCGATGCCGCAGATGAGCCGGCCGCCCGAGATGATGTCGATGTTGGCGGCCATCTTGGCGAGCACCGCGGGATGTCGGTACGTATTCCCCGAGACGATCGTCCCGACGCGCATCCGCTTGGTGAGCGCGGCCAGCGCGGTGAGCGTCGTCCACGCCTCGAGCATGTCGCCCACGCGGTCGGGCGTGTTCGGCATGAAGTGGTCGGTGACGCACGCGGCGTCCCAGCCCGTTTCCTCAGAATGGCGCCAGAGCGTGGCGACGTCGTTCCACGTGGTATTGCCCATGCTAGAGAAAATAGCGAAGCGCATGCTGTCTCCTTACGGAAGGGTTTCCTGCTTGATCTTCCGCGCCTGCTCCGCGCGGAAGGCGTGGAGCTTCTTTTTCAGGTCGGGGCGTGTATTGGCCAGGATGGCGACGGCGAGGAGCGCGGCATTGATCGCGCCCGGCTTGCCGATGGCGAGCGTGCCCACGGGAATCCCCGCAGGCATCTGCACCGTGGACAGGAGCGAGTCCATGCCCTTGAGCGCCTGGCTCTCCATGGGCACGCCCAGCACGGGCAGGATAGTGTGGGCCGCCACGACGCCGGCCAGGTGCGCGGCGTCGCCGGCCGCCGCGATGATGACCTCGATCCCGCGCGCCTCGGCTTCGGCCGTGTACTCGGTAGTCAACGCGGGGGTGCGGTGGGCGGACATGACCTTGGACTCGTGCGGGATGCCGAACTGGGTCAGCGTCTCGTCGGCGTGGCGCATGGTCTCCCAGTCGGATTTGCTGCCCATGATGACGGCGACGAGAGGCGCGCTGGCGTCAGGCATACGTTGGAGACCGAACGATGCCGCACGCTATGCGGTTAGTCAAGCGGTTTCGGGGATAATAGAGCGCCATGGCCAGCGAGCCCATCGACACCCTCGTGATTCACCCGGGCGCGCTCGGCGACGTTCTCCAGGCCGTGCCCGCGCTCGCGTCACTCGGGCAACTCGGCCACCGGATCACCTTCGCCGGCCAGCCGAGGCTGGGCGAGCTGCTCGTGGGCTCGGGCCTCGTGCTTGCTTCGACGTCGTTCGACACCTTCGGGATCGAAGCGCTCTTCTCCGACGCGCCCGTGCCGGATCGCCTCGCGTCGCGGCTGGGGCGCTTCCGGCGCGTCATCTCCTGGTTCGGCGTCCGCGAGCCCGACTACGGAAGCCGCCTCCGCACGCACGACGCTCATGTCGCTCGGCGTGGACGAAAGCCGCCCGCTCCTCATCGCGCATCCGGGCGCCGGGGCGCGCTGGAAAGAAGCGCCGGCCACGCGCTTCGCCCAGGCGCTCGAGCGCATGGCGGCAGACGGCGGCTTTGAAGTCCTGATCCACCAGGGTCCGGCCGACGGTAACGCGGTGAACGCTCTCCTCCACGGGCTCACCATCCCGACGCAGCTCCTCCTCGAGCCCTCGCTGACGGAGCTGGCGGGTGCGCTGGCGCTGGCGCAGGCCTATCTCGGCAGCGACTCGGGCGTGAGTCACCTGGCCGCCTCCGTGGGCACGCCGAGCGTCATCCTCTATCCGCCCGAGACGATCAGGCAGTGGGCCCCGTGGGCGCCCTCCGCCGTGGCGCTGGGCGTTGGATCCGAAGGAGACCTCTCATGACGGATGACGTGGAACTCCACGCTCCGAGACGGCCCCGGCGCTGGGGCAAGGTCTCCTCCGATCCCGACGACCGGCGCTTCCTCGCGGGCCCTCGGCCGCGGCTCCAAGAACTCTGGTGGGCCGTCCGGATCTTGTGCGAGTTCATCCGCGGCTTCCGCGCGCTCCACTTCGTCGGCCCCTGCGTCACCGTCTTCGGCTCGGCGCGCTTTCGGGAGGAGCACAGGTTCTACGACATGGCGCGGCGACTGGGCGCACTGCTCGCGCGCGACGGCTTCACGGTGATGACGGGTGGAGGCCCCGGAGTCATGGAGGCCGCCAATCGCGGCGCCAGGGAAGCGGGCGGCCGGTCGATCGGCTGCAACATCGAGCTGCCCCATGAGCAGACGCCCAATGCCTACCTCGACCGATGGGTGACGTTTCGCCACTTCTTCGTGCGCAAGGTCATGCTCGTCAAGTACTCCTACGCGTACATCGCGATGCCCGGCGGCTTCGGGACGCTGGACGAAATGACCGAGGCGGCGACGCTCATCCAGACGGGAAAGATCAGCCACTTTCCCCTCGTGCTCATGGGCGTGGAGTTCTGGAAGCCGCTGCTGGAGTTCATGCGCGGCACGCTCGTCAAGGAAGGCACCATCGGCCCCGACGACGTGGATTTCCTCGTGACCGACTCGCCCGAAGAGGCGGCGGCTCACGTCCGCCGCGTCGGCATGGAGCGCTTCGGGCTCAGCTACGGGCCGAAGATCAAGCCGCGCTGGTACCTCGGCGAGTAATGTCCATGGCGAGTCTGCTAGACTCCGTCCGCATGGAACGAAGAGCATTCATCGTCGCGATGACTGGCGGCCTTCTCACCGTGCCGCTGGCGGCCGAGGCGCAGCCGGCGTGCAAGGTGTACCGGATCGGTCTGCTCGACTACAGCGTGCCCGATTCCCCTCCGCGAGTATGCGGTGGCCGGAGGCTTGGTCAGTTATGGCGCTGACAACACCGAGATGTTCCGCCGTGCCGCCGTCTACGTCGACAAGATCCTCAAGGGCGCCAAGCCCGCGACCTCCCCGTCGAGATGCCCACGAAGTTGGAGCTGGTCATCAACCTCAAGACCGCCAAGGCGCTCGGCCTGACGATCCCGCAGTCGCTGCTGGTGCGGGCCGACGAGGTGATCCAATAGTGCGGTAGACTCAGGGGACGGGAGGATCCGGGCCATGGCACACGCGACAGTCAACGATTTGCGCGGCCGCGCGAACAAAGCCTGGGCGCAGCTGAGGGCGCAGCTCCAGGGCATGGAGCCGTACCTCGACAAGAGCGACGCCCCGGGACAGTGGACGACCCGTGAGGTCCTCTCCCACCTGCTCTTCGAGCCTGGCTGGAAGCCCGTCGCGCTGCTCAAGACCTTCGCCCATCAGGACCTGCCCGTGATCGAGATCAACCCGGGCCTGCTCGACATGACGGGCGAGCGCAAAACCATGACGCTCAAGCAGTTCGCCGACGCGCTCGACACCCAGCGGCGCGACGTCCTGAACTACCTCGACGGGCTCGGAGCCGCCGACCTCAGCCGCAAGTCGCGCATCCCGTTGTTCAAGGAGATCAAGGGCAGCGACGAGGTGGACATCCCGACCTTCGTCGGCGCGCTCTTCGAGTACCACTGGGTCGACCACGCGAGCCAGCTGGCGAAGATCCGCAAGGCCGTCGGCCTGCCCGACGCGAAGTAGCGCGCTCCTAGGCTTCGAGAAATGCGCGCAGCATCCAGGCCATCTTCTCGTGCTTCTCCATGAGACCGGTCAGGAAGTCGCACTCACGCGAGCACGGCGAGACACGGCTGTTCCCTCCCGCTTGACCAGACGAAGGGCCCGTCTGGTTTGTTTAGGGCTCACGCCGGTAGTACCAGCGATGGAGCCGGTTCGGCGGGACGCCGACCATATAGAGGAAGCGAAGGGCCCACATGAGCAAGATAGTCCTGACGGCGCCGTCCCGCTCCCACTTCCGGGCCGAGGTCGTGACGGCCAGCCGCAGGGGCGCCAGTTGCCCCCGGGGCTTGAGACGCCGGCAGAGCTCCACGTCCTCCATCAGCGGTATCTCCGGGTAGCCACCCATGGCCTCGAAGATCTCGCGGCAGACGAAGATGGCCTGGTCTCCGGTCGAGATGCCGCTCCAGCGCGAGCGCTGGTTCATGAACCAGGCGATCATTCTGAACATGGGCCGCGAGTTGTCGAACCGGATGTCGAAGCGGCCCGCGACGACCCCCGGGTCGCTGACCGCCGCTTCCACGGCGGCAAGCGCTCCATCGGGCAACCGCGTGTCGGCGTGCAGGAAGAGCAGGACGTCGCCGCGCGCCGCATGCGCGCCCGCGTTCATCTGGCGCGCGCGCCCGCGGGGGCTCGCGAGCATGCGCACGCGCGGGAAGCGCACCGCGGTGGCGGCCGTCGCGTCCGTGCTGCCGCCGTCCACCAGGATGACCTCGGCGGCGGGAAAGCGCTTCTCGAGATCGGGCAGCAGCCGCGCGAGATTGGTCGCTTCGTCGAGGGCGGGGATAACGACGCTGATCAGAAGGCGCCCCGGCGACGGAGCCTCACGAGCTCCGCGCAGTGTCGTTGAGGCTCCAGTCGTAGTCGAGGTAGGAGAGGCCCGCTTCGGTGAGCGCGCCCAGCTTTCCGGACAGCTCGGGGCCGGCCTTGGCGCGGAGGAAGGCCGCCACGCCACCCGAGGCCGAGAAGTCGCCGGCGAACCACTTGAAAATCGACGACACGCGGGCCGTCTTGCCGTCGCCGCCGGGCCTCACACCCTTAGTCGCGTTCGAGAGGAACGCGACTGTCTGCTCGTCGAGCTGGGCGTCGAGCCGCGCCGGATCGTACGGGTCGGCGCGGAGATCGGGGCACGACAGCGATGCGCACACGATGGCGAAGTGCACGCGTGGCTCCTTGAATATCTTCCGCAGGATGCCGTGCTCGATTTCATCAAGGGAGTGAGACGTGCCGCCGACCGTCGCGACCTTCTTCTTCCAGATCGGCGATAGCAGGGTGCCGCCGTTCCTTATGCTCGCGGTCGGATACTGGTCGAGCACCGCCTTGATGGCGGCGAGGTTGTAGGCGTTGATCCAAAACGCGAGGCGCTCGGCATCGGTCGTAAGCGATCCGGGCCTCGCTTCGGCGAGCTCGCCCAGCGCTCTCGTGTAGTCGACATCGGCCTTGACGGCCGTGTAGTCCACGAGGCTCAGCGCAATGCCGTTGACGGCGCCCGGCCGCACGTGCGCCTTGAGCAGCCTCGCGTACGCCTCCCCGTCGGCCGCGTGGGCGGGCAGCGCGGCGCCCAGAAACGCGCAGATTGCGACGGCCTTGAGGAGATCGCCAGCCAGCGAGCTCTTGCGCTGGAGCCAGCGCGGGATCAGGGAGATCAGCACGAGCAGGACTCCCGCGAGCGCGAGGTAGCCGAGCGTTCGCTTGACGTCGCCGCGTCCGTCGCTGAGCGCGCCGCCCGCGAAGGTAAAGGCCGCGGTGCCCGGCAGGATGCAGACGGACGAAGTGATGAGGTAGGGCCAGAAGCCGATGCGCGTGATGCCGTAGGCGTAGTTTTGCAGGTTGAACGGGAAGATGGGGACGAGCCTCGTCAGCATCACGATGCGCCAGCCGTTCTCGGCCACCAGTCCGTCTATCCTGGCGAGGCGCGGGCTCGCCTGGACCCAGCGCTCCACCGTGCTGCGGACGGCATAGCGCGCAACGAGGAAGGCCAGCCCCAGGCCGATCGTGGCGCCGATCCAGACGTAGAGCGTGCCCCACACCGGCCCGAAGGCGACGCCGCCCAGCACCGTGATGGGTAGGCCCGGAACGAAGAACACCGTCCCGAGGACGTATCCGGCGATGAAGATGACGGGCGCAAGCGCGCCGTAGCCCTCGATCCACTGCTTGAGCCGGGCGACGTTCTCGAGCCGGATCAGGTTGTCTAGTCCGAGCGCGCGGGCAGCGATGATGCCGGCCGCGATCACGAGCAGGATGATAACGGGGCGGATCCAGCCGCGCTTCATCGCGTCCACCTGAGCCACGTCGCGAAGAGCTTCTTGACCGTGGGCGTGAGTCGCGTGCGGTTGAACATGTCGCCGATCTGGCGGATGCCTTCGGCCTGCGTCGGGTACGGGTGGATGACGTAGGCGAGCCGCCCGAGTCCGACGCCGGCCGTCATGGCAAGCGTCACCTCACTGATCATGTCGCCGGCGTGCCGGGCCACGATGGTGGCGCCCACGATCTTGTCGCTGCCCTTGCGCACGTGTACCTTCACGAAGCCGTCCTCCTCGCGGTCGGTGACGGCTCGGTCCACCTCGGCGAGCGGCCGGACGTAGGTATCGATCGCGATGCCGCGCTTCTGCGCGTCCTGCTCGTAGAGGCCGACGTGGGCGACCTCCGGGTCCGTGTAGGTGCACCACGGAATGGTCAGCGACGACAGCGTCTTGCGCCCCATGAAAAGCGCGTTCTGGATCACGACCCGCGCCGTGGAGTCGGCGACGTGGGTAAACTTCTCGCTCAGGCAGATGTCGCCGGCGGCATAGATGCGCGGATTCGTCGTCTGCAGCCTGTCGTTGACCTTGACGCCGTCGACCTGGTCATAGGCCACGCCCACCGTCTCGAGGCCGAGGCCGTCCACATTGGGCACGCGGCCCGCGCCCACCAGAATCTCGTCCACCACGACCCGCATCGGTCCGCGCGGCGTCTCGCAGTGAAGGACCTTGCCTTCCGCGGCGCGTTCGACGCGGGTGAGCTTCGCGTGCAGGACAAGCTGGATGCCCTCGTCCACGAAGGCGCGCTGGACGATCTCGGCCGCATCCTCATCCTCGCGGTTCAGGATGTGGCCGCCCGTGTGAAAGAGGGTCACCTCCGAGCCCAGGCGCTTGAAGGCCTGCGCCAGCTCGCAGCCGATGGGCCCGGCACCGATGACGGCCAGGCGTCGCGGCCGCTCGGTCAACTCGAACACGTTCTCGTTGGTGCGAAAGCCCGCCTCGCGGAGGCCCGGCACGTCCGGGTGATAGGCGCGGGCGCCCGTGGCAATGACGGCCTTCTTGAATCGAAGGCGCGTGCCGTTGACCTCGACCGTGTCGGGACCGGTGAAGCGCCCGTCGCCCAGAAAGACGTCGACGCCCAAGCCCTTGAAGCGCTCGGCGGAGTCATGGTGGCTGAGCCGCGTGCGGACACCGCGCACGCGCTCCATGACCGCGCCGAAGTCGACTTGCACGTTTCCGGTCACGCTGACGCCGACCGAGGCGGCGGCGCGGATCTCGCCCACCGCTCTCGCTGACCGGATCACGGCCTTCGAGGGCACGCAGCCGACGTTGAGGCAGTCGCCGCCCAGGAGGTAGCGCTCTACGAGCGCCACGCGCGCGCCAAGACCGGCGGCGCCCGCCGCCGTCACGAGGCCGGCGGTGCCGGCGCCGATGACGACGAGGTTGTATCGCGGGGCCGGAGGGGGCGGCTGCCAGTCGGGCGGGTGGACGTTCGCGATAGCTCCGCGTTGTGCGCGTCTTTCGGCAGGATTTCGACTTTCATGTGCTCGGCCTCCATCCTTCTTCCCGGCCAGGCCCTGCCTCAGAACTTGCCGCGGGAGCGCTCCTTGGAGGGCAGGTTCTCGAGGCAGGTCGTCCACCAACCCGTGCGCACGGTCTCGGCGAATTCCGGCGGCAGGCCTTCCTGCTCCATCTGGCGCGCCAGCGTCTCGAAATCGTAGTGCACCGGGACGAACTCGACCGAGAGATCGGGCCCCGCGGTCAGCACCGTGTACCAGACATTGCTCGACCCGTCGTTCTCGGGACGGCCGATCACTCCAACGTTGACCGCGTGCTTGCCTTCGGGCAGCTCGCGGTGCCACTTGATACCGGTGTGGGTGCAGAGGAGCAGGTCGGCCCCGGCCTTCCTGAGTAAATTCTTCAGCAGGCCGCTCGGTGTCGCCGACTCCCAGAGGAATTCGTTGATGACCCTCGGAGAGCCGTGGCACATGAGCACGCGGTGCTCGCCCAGGCGTATGCGCCGGTGACCCGGAAGGGCGCCGAGCCACCGCTTGTTCGCGTCCGAGGTGTTGGCGAACGTGTACTCGTAGCTGATGCGCGCGAAGTGGTTGTCGCGCGGATCGGTGTAGCCGCAGCCGCAGTCGGTCTTGCCCTGCGCGAGCGACTCGTCGTAGTTGCCCTGGATGGCGAGGACGCCGTGATCCTTCAGCAGGGGGAACACCCGGTCCGGGTGCGGGCCGAAGCCGCCCATGTCACCGAGGCAGAACACCGCCTCGACGCCGCGATGGCGGGCGTCCTCGAGCGTCGCGTGGAGCGCGAGCGCGTTGTTGTAGACGCCGCCGAAGACCGCGATGCGCCGGTACTCGGCTATCCGTTCTTGCATGTCATTCCCGTTTCATGGCAGGTGACGCACGAGGGATGGTAGAGCGGGGCGTCGCGGAACGAGGCTTCGAGACCGCCGTCGGAAAGCAGGGCTCCGGGCAGGCCAGCCAGGATGGGGCAGGCGTAGACGCCTCCGTCCGCGACCACGCGGGACTCCGAGCACTGGAGCGTTCCGCGGTCGAAACCCTCCAGATCCTCCTCGGTCAGCCGGCGCCCGCCGTCACGGCGAGAGCGTCCCAGCGCGAAGACCGGCATGATCTTCACGCGCGGCTTCTCGATGCCCAGGTCCGCGAGGAAGGCGCGGAAGCGGTCGTACATCCCCCGCCCGTCCGCGTGCTCGTGGCTCGTGATCTCCGTCGCGGTCACGATGGGCAGGAGCCCGCGCTCGTGCAGCAGCTGTATCGCGTGGACGGCCTTGTCGAAGGCGCCGACGCCGCGGATCCTGTCATTTTTCTCTGGATCGGTGTCGTCGAGGCTCACGCGTACTTCGAGCGAGTAGGCGGCGCCTCGGGCCAGTGCCGCGAGACGATCGGCCATGACGGGATCGATGAGCGTGCCGTTGGTGAGCACCGTCGTGGGGGCCACCACCAGCGCGTCGGCCAAAAGCGCCAGGATCTTGCCGTGGAGGAATGGCTCGCCGCCCGTGAAATAGATCTCCTTGACGCCGAGCTCGTCGGCCTCCCGTATGGCGTTGCGCGCGATCTCGGGCGCAATGGGCTTGAGCCAGGGATCCGAGGGGCCGGAGGCGTTGATGCAGTGCGTGCACTCGAGGTTGCACCATGTGCCCGTGATCTGGATCCAGAGCGCCGAGAGACGGAGGAAGGGTGCGACCGGCGCGTGCCCAGCGCCGGGTTCGGTGTTCAGCAGGGGCAGGCTCATTCGGCTCGACATAGACCCCTTAGTATATGGACACGCCCAAGTGGATTGTCACGGCCCCGTAAAATGCGTGCCCAAGCTCAGACGAAGATGCTGTCCGGCATGAAGGCGGAGACGATCCAGTTGGGGGCGTCCACGATCTCGCTGATCTTGAGATCAGCCGCCACGCTGCACACGATATAGGCCTCTTCCCTGGAGAAGCCGCGCTCCCTGACGAGGTGATCGATCATGTGGCGAACGGCACGCTGGGAGGCCTCGAAGAGGTCGGGCCCGTGGGCCGTGGTTGCGTACCAGGGCGCGGTGTTGGTCCCCGGGGCGAGCGGGCGAGTCGTGCGGAACTGGGGCTCCGGCAGGTGGCGGCCCTTCTGGAGGCCGATGCGGAGCGTCACCTTCGCGCGCATCTCGACCGCGGTGACGCACACCTCGCCGTCGCCCTGCGCGCCATGACCGTCGCCCACGCTCAGGAGCGCGCCCGGCACCCACACGGGGAGGTAGAGCGTCGTGCCGCGCGTGAGCTGCTTGATGTCCATGTTGCCGCCGTTCTTCCTGGGCGGCATGGTGCTGTGCCCGCCGGGCTCGTCGAGCGCCGTGCCCACGACGCCGGGGAATGGCTCGATGGGCACCGCGACGCGGCGGTCCATGCGCGCATGCGTGCCGTCGGAGAGATCCCAGATCTGGAGAAACGGCTTCGAAAAATCCGACTCGGGCAGGAGCCCGCGCCCCGGCCTGATCGAGGTCCAGCCGAAGTCGGCGTCGGGCTTCATGTCGAGGATCTCGATCGCGAGCACGTCACCGGGCTCGGCGCCGCGCACGCGCACCGGGCCCGTCAGCGGATGGCCGCGAAAGGGCCCGCGGTTGAGCACGTCGGCGTGGGTGGACGCGCGCGAGTAGTAGAGGTCGGCGGCGTCCCGCGTCTGGAAGACCACCGTGTCGCCGGGCTCGATCTCGAGCCGAGGGGCGATGGCGTTGTTCCACTCGTGGTGCACCTGGGAAGCGTCCAGCTCGTGCATACTGGCGGCTGATGGCATGGGTCTGCTACCTCCTCGAATGCGCCGACGGCACGCTGTATACCGGCATCTCGAATGACCTCTCCCGCCGGCTCGGCCAGCACGCCCGCGGGGTCGCGTCGAAGTATACACGCACGCGGCTGCCCGTCAGGCTGCGCTACTCGGAGAAGCATCCGACCCGCTCGTCAGCCCTGACGCGCGAGGCCGCGATCAAGCGCCTGCCGCGCGCCCGCAAGCTCCGCCTCTGCCGGCCGCGGCGGCGTGCTGCCGCCCCTTGACGGCGACCGGGGCGCGGGAGCAGGATCACCCGCATGAAAACGCTCATCGAAGACGGCTGGGTGGTCGCGTACAACGGCACCGGTCACGAGGTCCACGAGCGCGGCAGCGTGGTCTTCGAGGACGACCGCATCGTCCACGCCGGCGGACCGTACACGGGCCCGGTCGACGCCCGCCTCTCCGCCCGCGGGAAGCTCGTCTCGCCGGGGTTCATCAATACCCACGTGCACACGGCCGGGAACGGCGGGGACTACCTGCTGCTCGACATGGCCAAGAACGATTACCGCACCTCCAACTACATGAGCTTCGCCGCGCCCCTCAAGGGCAAGATGTCGCCCCCGCCGCCCGAGGCCGTGGCGGCGCTGCGCACATTCGTGTTCCTCCACGCGCTCAAGCAGGGTACTACCACCACCATCGACGTGGGTGGGCTCCGCGGCGACTGGGAGGGCTACGCCCGCCTCGTGGCCGACCTGGGAGTGCGCGTCTACGCGA
>WNGJ01016380.1_pt1 | contig 12543 bp, 11 predicted proteins | sample 5400611 | NCBI WGS metagenome assembly WNGJ01 (sample SAMN13153375, study PRJNA577476) | soil metagenome | isolation source: 40 cm soil or saprolite under Garry oak tree replicate 1 | place: USA:California | collected 2016-06-15
GCAGTATTTCGCGCTGCAATTCGAGAATGTGATCAGCAACAATTTGCCGTCGCGTTGCAAGGTATTTTCCACTCTCCCTGCAATTACGACTCCGCTGACAAATTCAATTTTCGCCTTCCTGCCCTCGACGATTCCGAGCGCGTGCAACTGATCGTTCGTGAGCAACTCGGGGGATGCTGACGTTTGCTTCCATTTCCCAATGGGCGAACCGAAACCTTCCTTGTGATAATCGATGCCGTGGCTTTCGAGTTCCTTGTCGCGAAACGCCAGTGCCGTCTTGCCCGATGTGCGCAGGTAAATCGGCGAATTGTTTTCGTCGGTGATGACTTCGGTGAAAACGCCGCTGACTTGCAAGCCGGACGAATACTCACAGGTGGCGGCGTTCTGGCATTCGATTGCCTTGTTGATTCCTTCGAGTCCACCAACCTGGTAGGCCATCTTGCTAGCAAATTCTTCGAGTACGTCCTTTAAGTGCTCGAAATCGCGGCAGACGAAAAGCTGTGGCTGGCGAGTTGTGATGTCGAACGCCGTATTCATCGCGTCGATGGAATAGGAAATCTTCTTCACCTCCGGCTCGAGACATGAAACCGATTCGCCAATCGATGAAAGCAAACCCGCGCCGTAAATCTTTGGAACCTCCAGAGTCCCAATCAATCCGTATTCGACTGTCCACCAATGCAAGCGCGAGAGGAGTGCCATCTCCGATTTGCCGGTGTTCCACAAGCTTGGTTGCTTCCTCCACTTCTTTCGAGTCAGCATTTGGGCGCTCCTTCAAAATCGACAAGTGGCGGATCGCTTGATACAGCTCAAAATCTTTTTTCGACGACATCGCTTTTGCGCCTACTTCACCAAAACGCTGTAAATATTTCGAGTATTCGCGATCGACGATAATCGGCGCATGACCCGCGGCTTCATGAACAATGTCGGGCGCGGGCGTGTATTCGATGTGATGGATCTGGCGCATGTCGCACGCGATTACCAGCACTTTGTAAGCCTGAAATTCCATGAACGCCGCCGGTGGAATGAACCCGTCCACGGCCACTGCGCCCCACTCAATTTTTGAAAGAATATCGTTCATCTCCTGGATACGCGGGATTCGGTCGAACGAGATGCCAGTGTTAAGTAAACCCTGGAAATAAACTTTGTGCGCGTACTCGCGCAGGAAAAAAATGTTCTGGCGCATGATGAACCGCCAGACCGCGTGATCCACGGGCGTGTAATCGTCGTAACGCTGATCGACTGCGAATTGGAGCAAATGTTTGGGACAAGCCGCGACCGCGGCATTGTCATAGCTGATTCCGCCTTGAGATTTCATTCGAGAGTCTCTTCGTTGGACGACTATACGTTATGACTCGTTGGCCGCGTGGGCAAGAATCATTGCGCTCGACTGTACGCGCGGGTGGATCGGCGAAGACGATGCTGGAGCCGGCGCGCCCTCGCGCCGCCGACCAACGGCCCGAGGGCGGGCCGTCTCCATTGTCAACACGTTGAGGACAACGCGTTTCACCTATCGTCGCGCCCGTATCACGCGCTTCGCGATCCAGACGATCACGATGATCGCGATGACCCAGGGAGCAAGAAACGCGATCGCCACGCCGATCATCCGCAAACTCCACATGATGGCCCCGGCGCTTTGCGTCAGCGTGCGTCGCAGGGTGGGGAACAAACCAGTCTTGTACGAAATGATGTTGCCCTGGCTGTAAACCTGGATCGAGACGTCAGCTGGCGCGTTGGCTTCATCAATCTGGGCATCCGTGCGGTTCTGGCGTTGCACACTCACGTTTTCAACTTTGCCCAGCGAGTTGAGCGATTGTATGAGTGAAAAGTAATTCTTCATCGGCACGCGCAGCCAAACTTTTGCCAGTTCACGTCCGTCTGGATCGCGATTGAAGGTCGAACTACGAACGCGTCCGCCTTGCTTCTCAGCCAAGGTGCGAAGCTCCTTTGCCTTCTCGTCCACTGACGACGTGCGAATGCGAAGACTGGTTTGTTGCAAAGCTTGCTCTTGTTCGTCCCGCGAGATGGTGATGTTGAGTTCCACCTTGTCGCGTTTGGTCTTGGCATTTTCAGAAATGCCGCTCCCGCCTTGTGCAATGCGCTGCGTTTGCATTTGAAAATTCTCTACGCGCCCGAAACCTTTTACGCGCCCGATCACAGCATCGCTTTCTTCCGGCGCGATCAACATGCTGATTGTCGCGGAGACGCGTCCTGAATAGTCGCGGTTCAGTTGCGCGTTCGTGATCCGCACCTTTGGCGACGCGAGCGCTTTAATGTCGTTGTAGATCTTCTCTACATCCGGCGCGTAAAGCGAGAGTTGAGCGCGTTCCTTGAGCAGGAAGGCCGCAGGTTCTTCCATGTCTTTCTCGGCGAGGGAAATGGTCACGGTGGCGAACTGCACCTGTGAATCCCAATACTTCAAGTCGCCTTGCATCTTCTCGATCTCTTCGCGGACGCGACCGAGTTCCTTCTCTACCTGAAGCAAATCGGCAACTTTGCCGGTCTTAACGTTTAGCATGTCGATCAGGCGTTGCTCCATCACATGAGCGTTCTTCAGCCGCGCGTCGGTATCGAAATACGCTTTTGTCACGTCCTCGGTGCCGAGCGTCTGGTTCTTTAATTCGCCAAGGCCGCGAAGCTTTTGCAGAAGACGATCCAGATTTTCAGGCAAAACCTTCACCACGACTTCGCCGCGCAACTTTCCATTGGCCTGCTTCTCGGAATTCGTTGTCGCGACGTAACCGTGTTCTTCGTTCGCAAACGCCGTGATCTTCTGGACTGCATCATCAAAGCTGACAATCTCAAGCTGGACCGTCGCGTTGCGAATCAGTTTGCGATTGGCCGACGCTGGAGCGGGCGCTTCCGCGGGTTTTTGCTCAGCTACTTCCGCCCGGGCAAAATTCTCCGGACTTGCAGAGCGTCGTAGGACCTCAGTGGCCTCCGGTTGTGCCATCTTGGCCGGCGCGACCGTCGTAGACAGTGTCTTGGCGTCTTCGTGAAAGTCCGGTCGACTTGCGGGTAACGACGATGGCGTTGCCTTGAGGGCCAAGTCTTGCGATCGCCCTGCGGCGAGTTCGTCTGATTTATCTAAACCACCGGCTCGACCGACTCCTGACGCCACCTGGGATCGCTGTTGTCGGAAAACTTCCTCGTTCGCGTAACCCTCACGACCGCGCAGCATAGTTGCACGTTCGCCAGTGATCATGCGGCCGACTTGAATTAGTGCCAAAAGGATGGCGGCGACGGCAGTAATCTGCACAGGGCGCAAACGCATCAGATCGACAAGCGACTTTACGAGTCCGCTTCGTTGCGGAATGCGACTGCGAAAACGGGACAGCATTCGGTGTTCAAAACGCAGATCGGGTTTTTCCTGAGCGAGAGTTTCTTCAAGAATCTTGTTCATGGTTTTGGTTTCCTGATGAGTTTTCCGACAGGTGGCGCAATCGACCAGGTGCGTGTGAAGCACGCTTCTTTCGTTCTCGGAAAGCTCGCCGTGCAGATCGGCGGCGAGCCAGTTGTCGATTTCGTCGTGAATCGTTGTCATTCGTCTAATCCAGTGAGGCGAGAGCGGGACGAAGCTGTTTGCGCAACGAAGCGAGAGCGCGGCCAAGAATTCCGCGCAGCGCGCCATTCGTCAGGCCGAGTGCATTTTCGATGCTGCGATAATCTTGTTCTTCGAAGTACCGCAGGGTAAGCGCGGCGCGATGCAGCTCCGGCAATGCGGCCAGCGCTGAGTGTAATTGTTGATCGATCGCGGTCGTATGGGCCGTTTTTGTTTCGCTTGTTTCGAGTGTTTCGTGAGGAAACGGAACGGGTCGCCGTTTTCGAGCCATGTCGTGCGCGCGATGACGCGCGATCGTGCAAAGCCAGGCGGGAAATTTTTCCGGATCGCGCACGCGCCAGCGCGTTTTCCAGGCTTTAACCAGCGAGTCTTGCACAACGTCTTCGGCTTCCTCGCGGTTTTGCAGAATGCCGTAAGCGATTGCAAAAAGCGTCCTGCTATGTGTGCGAATAATCATTTCAAAAGCCTCTCGATCGCCGTGAATGGCCGCCCGGTATTGTTCGCGTTCACTGGCATCCATGCTGTTGCGATCTAAAGCCTAGACGCTTGAGGATGCGATTCCGCGCGAAATTTTTTCTGTAGCGGCGGTCTGTGACCGCCGAAACAAGGAGGGGGCGGTTTCCAATCCACCCTTAGAGACGGCGGACTAGAGACCGCCGTTCCTTGCAGCATAGGTGCTCAAAGAGCGCCGCTACTTCAGAAAATAATTACCGTATTGCCGACGCTGACGAGGTCTTTCACCCGCGCGGCATCCCAGTTTGCAAGGCGAATGCAACCGTGACTTGCCGCGCGGCCAATTGTCTCAGGATTATTCGTGCCGTGAATGCCAATGCCAGGTTTGTTTAAGCCCATCCAGAGAATGCCGACGAGGTTGTTCGGGCCCGGCGGAAGATTGTAATAATTTTCCGTGCGCACGCCGTAGTTGAGCATGCCTTCGTCATAGCGGAACCACGGCCAAATGGTTGCGCCTAGAATTTTCCATGTGCCGACCGGCGCTGGAAGCGTTTTCGATCCCGGCGTGATCGGAAAAACGCAGACCAACTGGTCGTGGTCGAAGACCTCGAGCAAATGCTCGTAGGTATCCACGAAAACTTTCCGAGAGGCCAACGCCGGATTTTCAGGAACTTTTCCTTCTGTGAACTTTTCTACTTCAAAGGGCAAGACATTCGGCACTTTGAGAGTCTCGCCGGGCTGCAAATGTTCCCAGTTTTTGCCGGGATTAAGTTTCTGAATGTAAGACTCAGCGGAATGATAGCGCTCAGCGACGAATTCCAGCAGCGCGAGATAAGAGCCTTGCGAAAAAATTCGCCCATTCTGCCGTCGATCTTCCCCGGCCCGAAATCGCAGTTGTCCAAAAAAATCTGCAGCCGCGTGGCGGTTTCCTCGTCGTAATTTGGCAGCGCGACAGGATAAACCCTGGGTGGCGGAGTAGATGTCTCCTGGCCGAGCGCGGAAATCGATAGCATGCTAAGCAGCAGAATTGAAAAGCCGAATCTCATCGGCGGAAGTTATGCGCTGTGAATCCAACCGGCGCAAACGCGTTGCGGAAGGAATGTTCTCAAGGAACGACAGCTTCCAAGCCGTCGAGGAAGAATTTGACGGCTGGGAAGCCGTCATGCCTTGCGTTCCAGCCGCAACGCGAAAGCAGATTCGGCTGGTAGAATCCATCGGTCCTGAGTGGCGCCTACAATAGAACCCGCGCCGCCGTAGCGTGGCGAGTCGCTTGTCCAGAGTGTTTTCCACTTGCAACCAATAGGCGGCGCGAGCAGAGGTTCTGAAGCAGGGTGCAGGGAGTGGCTCTCTCCAAAGTTCACGAGCAAAAGCCGATCGTCGTTTGCCTCCGCGAAATATCTGAAAACGAAGCTCGCCCGCCCTAGCACTGCACCGTCAATTCCTCCCGAACTCTGCTGGCGAAAACGCGAATCTTCGCGCCGCAATTTCAGAAGATCGATGTGCAGATCGTAAAGTTCGCGATTTCTTTCGCGCTCAGAAAAATCCAATTTGCACCTGGCAAACACGTCCGGATCATCCGGAGCGGGCAAAGTTTGCCACGCTTGTTGTTCCGTAAGCGATAAGAATGACGCCAGCCATTTAGCGCGACCTTTCCGAATCGCATCGCGCACGGAAGCATCCCCTATGTCCGCGAAAAAAATGAAAGGGCTTGACGCGCCGAACTCTTGTCCCTGAAACAGCAGGGGCGTCCAGGGCCCGAGCAGGAGAACTGCTGCCATGGCGCGGTAACGGCCGGGTGACGTTTGAAACCGCAACCGCTCGCCATGCCCGGTGTTCGCGATTTGATCGTGATTTTCACTAAAACAAACGAAAACCTCTGGAGCAATGCCGACGGTCGATGTTCCACGCAACGCTTTGCGCCATGAGAGCGCCTGGCCCTGATAAAGAAAACCGTGTTTCGCTGCAGAAATAAATTCCTGCGGCGTGCCAGAGTAATCATTGAAATAGGCTTCGTTGCGACCGGTCAACGCCACCACGGCGCTATGATGAAAATCGTCGTTCCACATCCCATCCAAATCATCGCCGCCTTCGCTGCGCGGCCGCGCCATCTTCGCTTCCTGCAGATCGTTCTCGGCGACGAGCATGATCGAGCGCGAGCCGGCCGCTTCCCGCGCTGCGCGCCCAACAGCGCCGATGATATATTCACTGGATCGATCGCGGATGGCGTGTGTCGCGTCGAAGCGGAACCCATCGAAATGAAATTCTTCAATCCAGTAACGCCCATTCGTGATGAAAAACTTGCGAACCGGCCCTGAATTCGGACCGTCGAAATTGATGGCATTGCCCCATTCGTTTTCTTTCTCACGAATAAGATAATCGTCAGAAAAAATTCCCAGATAATTCCCGTCGGGCCCAAAATGGTTATAAACGACATCGAGAATTACGGCCACGCCTAACGAGTGGGCACGGTCGATGAATGAACGCAAATCGTCCGGGATTCCGTACAAATGCGAGGGTGCAAAAAGATTCACTCCGTCGTAACCCCATCCGAATTTTCCGGGAAAATCCGCGATCGGCATCATCTCGACCACCGTGATTCCAATCCGCGCTAGCTCCGCCAACTGCTCTGTGGCAGCGCGCCACGTGCCGTCCTTCGTAAATGTGCCGATGTGCATTTCGTAAATGATTTGGCCTTTCAGCCCAGCGGCTGCAGGGCCCGGCCACTGCGAATCGGTCCAGTGGAACTGTCTTGGATCAACAATGCACGAAGACCCGTGTGGGCCTTCTGGTTGAAAGCGCGATGCGGGATCGGGATAAAATCTTTCTCCGTTGTTTACTCGAAACCAGTACCGAGTCCCGACCCCGACATCGAGAGCACCGGAAAAATATCCACCTTGTTCCGGGCTGAGTGAGTGAAACGTTCGCTGTGAGTTCGGTCCGTGCTCGGCAACGACATCAAGTTCGCGCGCCTTCGGTGCCCAAACGCGAAAATGGGTTTGGTTTTCGCCGACCAATTCTGCGCCAATGGGGTAGCGACGCTTTGCAGTAGACATCGGGAAGAACATGGCGCTCCTGGCTCACTAAACAACCGCGCGGCGCGGACTGTAGAGTGCGCTGTCCTCAGCGCATCCGCCACCGTGCGCCTATTATCCGCTGAGGACAGCGGACGCTACAGCGTCAAATGTTTGAAACGCGGCCCGGCGTACTTCTTCCACACGCAGGGAACGCGAATGACCATCGCGGGCTTGATTACATTTGCGAAATCCGTTCAGAATGCCGCGCATGAATGGAAGCGAGCCGAGAATCGAAATTTTTAAGCCCTTTGGTGAAGCGTTCGAGTTGATGAATAAGATCCTGTTTCAGCCGTTCGATTTGAAAAAATGGCTCGTCGTTGGTTTCGCGGCATGGCTCGCGAATCTGGGTGGTGGTGGCGGTGGTTTCAATTACCGCTATAATCGCCGCGAAGAGATGCAGAAGGTGAATGAGGCGCTCAGCCAAATTCCGCATTCGCTTCTCGTCACAGGCATTTGCGTTCTGATTTGCTTCGTCGTCGTTCTCATCGTGGTGTTTGCCTGGCTGCGAGCGCGAGGTTGCTTCATGTTTATCGACTGCATCGCGAAGAACCGTGGCGCAATTGCAGAACCTTGGCGTAACTTCCGAAACGAGGGGAACAGCTATTTCCTTTTCTCACTGCTGGTCGGCTTTGCCTTTCTGATCTTCGTCGCCCTGCTCTCGTTCCCGTTCATGCTTCCCATTATCAGAGGCGTTACCTTTCTGCACATACACGATGTCTATTTGATATCCACGATCGTCGCGTGGGTATTCGTAGTAATCCTTCTTGTTCTGGCGTGGTCATTGATCGCGAATTTCATGGTGCCCGTCATGTATCGGCAGCGATGCCGCGCGTCCAAAGCCTTTGGTATCGTTGTTAGATTAATTGCAGCGTATCCCGGTGAAATCCTTTTGTATTGCTTGTTTTTGATTGTTCTGGCGTTGGCCACGGCGATCGTGGCATGCGTCGCGACTTGCGCAACTTGCTGCATCGCTGCAATTCCTTATATCGGCACCGTGATTTTGCTGCCGGTCTTTGTCTTGCTCCGTTCGTTTTCGCTTTTGTTCCTGCGGCAATTCGGCCCGGATTACGATATATGGGCGACCTTCGTGCCACCGGAATTTTTGCCCGTCTTGTCGTCGGAGACGCCCATGCCGCCACCGCCGACATCGTCATTAAATCCGCCGCCTGAACCGCCTTCGTCTCCGGTCGCGTGAAAGCCGGAAGTCAAAGCGCTCGACGAATCTTTTACGATCAAGTTAGAATCACCTGTGTGAAATTGGCTGTCGGTATGAAGACGAAAATTTGTTTCGGGATCGTGGGGATGGCACTTGCGTTCGCATTGATCGGGCGGGCGGACAATCCTCGCGCAGATGCGAGTTCAAATGGTCCAGAGGTCAAGAATCTGTCGGAAGCTAAATGGGACAAAATTTTGCCGGATCTGGGCGAAAATTCTCCTGAGATTTGTATTCTGCGTATTGATCCAAAGACGCACGCGACCAGTTTGCTTATACGCACGCCAAAAGCGATTCATGTGCGCAAGCACTGGCACACCGCTAATGAAACACACACAATTATCAAAGGCACGGCTACGTTCGCGTGCGACGGCAAGAAGTTCGAGCTAGGCGAGGGTGGTTTCAATTTCATGCCTGCGAAGATGGTTCACGAGGCCTGGTTACCCGAAAATTCGCTGACGTTCATCACTGTCGATGGCGCTTGGGACGTCAATTGGGTAGAAGGACAACCGACTGCGGCAGATCTCATCAAGTGATCGCGCCGCTAAACCCGCGTCACAGCGGAGCTTGGCGATTGCCAAATTGCACATCAGCGATGCGAAAAATCTCGACGACTGTCCAGCGATCAAATAAAGAAACAGTCATGAGAAAGCAATCCGTTCTCTGTTGTATTGCCTTCGTTGCGATAGCTCCCTTTTGCTTCGGCCAGGCCAACCCGGCGAAATCGGGCAAATCTGCTGCAAATGACGCGACAATTACTAATTTGGAAAAATCCGCGTGGGAGGCGTTCAAGAACAAACAGAGTGACGCGTTCAAAGCGCTTCTCTCTAAGGACTTCTATGGCGTTTATGCCGATGGAATTAAGAACCTGGATGCCGAGGTTGCTGAAATGGCGAAGACCGATTTGAGCGACTACTCATTCGCCGACGTGAAGGTGGTGTTCCCACATCCGAAGGTCGCTGTCATCACATATAAAGCGACGCAACACGCGACTTCCGGCGGTCAGGACATGTCTGGTACGTTCAATTGCGGAAGCGTCTGGGTTCAACAGGGTGGGAAATGGCTCGGCGCCTTGCATAGTGAAAGTAAAGTTCAGTAGAATCGATCGCTCCCGGCAGTTAGCAGATCCGGTTTGGTGTGGTGTGGGCAACGTCATCTTATTCTCAATCTAGGATGCGAACCTTAACGTTGCTTCCCCGATATGTTTTCGTAACTGCGTTCGCAATCACGCCGGTTGCCCTAAGCGCCGAGTCGACAATGAAAGCCGTTGTCATTCACGAATATGGTGGCCCAGAGGTTTTAAAGTATGAGGATGTGCCACGACCCGAACCGAAGGAAGATCAGATACTCGTTCGCGTGATCGCGGCTGGCGTGAACCCTGTCGATGGGTTGATCCGATCGGGAATGTTTGCCAAATATGAAAAAGCTGTATTCCCGATGATTCTGGGCGCCGACATTGCCGGGGTCGTCGAGAAGGCTGGAAGCGAGGTCACGAAGTTTAAAGCAGGTGATCCCGTGTTCGCGTACGCCAGTTTGAAAAGTGGCGGCGGCTACGCCGAATACGCGCTCACGACGGAACGTGAGGCAGCGCCGAAACCGAAGGTCCTCACGTACGTCGAGGCTGCGGCGGTGCCGGTTGTCGCTTTGACTGCGTGGCAGGCGTTAATTGGTACCGCGAAGATAAGCGCTGGCCAGACTGTGCTTATCCACGGTGGGTCGGGCGGGGTCGGAACTTTTGCGATCCAAATCGCCAAAGCGCGCGGCGCAAGGGTGATCGCCACGGCATCGACCGCGAATCAGGATCTCCTTAAACAACTCGGTGCCGACATGACGATTGATTACACGAAGCAAAAGTTCGAGGACATGGCGAAAGATGTCGATGTGGTGCTCGATTCGGTTGGTAAGGATACTTTGGCGCGTTCGTACGGAGTGGTAAAGAAAGGCGGATTCATTGTGTCGCTGGTCGCACGCCCGGACCGGAATGAACTCAACAAACGTGGTATTGGGGGCGCAGCGCTAAATGTAGAGGCAAATTCGGATGAGCTGGCCGAGATTGGCAAATTGATCGACGAGGGTAAAATCAAGGTAATCGTTTCTCAAACGTTCCCGCTTTCCGAAGCAGTGAAAGCGCAGGAGCAGGTCGCGACGGGTCACACGCGGGGTAAGATCGTACTCAAAATCGCTGACGAACCGAAGTAAAGCCGATCCGATAAATGGCGCTGTCATGTTGAGCGAAGCGAAACATCTCTGATCATTTCCGCTGGCACATCGCTCGAAAAAGATCAGAGATTCTTCTCCCGCGACTGCGGGATCAGAATGACAATTAAAACACCGCCTGTAGCATAAAGAGCGATGAATTGGGACGCGATTAGCGCCATCTCACAATTGATCGGCTCAGTAGCTGTCGTTTTGTCGGTGCTATACCTCGCGCTGCAAGTGCACCGGAGCACGCGCGTGGCCAAGCTGGCCACCCAAGACGCGGCTGCCACGGCTTTGCGTGAAGTAACCAAACCTTTCATGGAGAATGCGGACCTGGAACGCATCTGGCGGGTAGGCTTGGAAGATCTCAACGCACTTTCCCCCGAAGAGCGGGCGCGCTTTTTTCACGCTGCCTACCAGTGGTTGAAAGCGTTCGAGACAATTCATTTCCATTATGTTTATGGATTAATGGACAAGCAGTTGTGGGAAGGATGGCACGGACTCCTCCGGCATTACGTCGCCGCGCCCGGCATTGCGCATTACTGGAAACTTCGTCCGGAGGTTTTCTCCGAGCGTTTTCGCAATTTTGTTAACTCGCTCGAGCCTCCAGCGGATCAGCGCACGGTAGGAACTCTTTTTGGTGAGCAACGAAATTTATAGTGCAACCCGCTCGCATCGCGTGGAACGCAACGGCGGTGAAGTCCAGGGCTGCATGAAATTTGCGTGACATTAAACACGGCGTTTCAGCAGACTCACCCAGTAGATCTTTCGACCGTTGCGAACATTGCTACCGCACTGACGGTCCTGAGCGCGGTGATTTTTGGCTGATTGAAATGCGCCACGCGCGCAAGGAGCGAGAAGAACGTGCAGCCTTCGTAGCCATGCAGGCGATTCTGACACCGGCGTGGATGAGATCAATGGTCTTGGTGCAATCAATCCCTGAGGGTGCAACTGCCGAAAAACCGACGATCTCAGGATCGGCGCCCTGCGTATAGAGGAATGATTCAAGCGTCGCCGTATCCTTCCCTTTGAATGCTTTTTGGTATTTGTCGGTAAACGCCTTCTCTTGTTCGGGCGTGCCGGCTGCAATTGGCAGGGCGATTGTGCCCAACAGCGCGCAAACCAAAGCGGGAATTTCATGGATTTTCTCACGCCTGCCACCGTAGTTGGAGCGTTCTCAAAGTGGCAAGCCAATTCGCAGAAGAAAAATCTTTGCTGATCTGCATTCTGCAGGCTATTCCACTTTCTCTGAAATCGATAGCGGCGGAGTTGGGGAACGCCGCTCCTTGAATGAACATTCACGAATATCAAGCCAAGGAGTTGTTGCAGAAGTTCGATGTCGCAACGACGCCGGGTAAAGTCGCGTCGACCCTCGATGAAGCGGAACAAATCGCGCGCGAGCTCGGCGATGTCGAAATTGTCGTCAAAGCGCAGATCCATGCCGGCGGCCGAGGCAAAGGACTATTCAAGAACGGGTTCAAAGGCGGAGTGCATGTTCGCAAAACGCCTGAAGAGGTACGTGAAGTTGCCGCGAAAATGCTGAGGCAAATCCTGGTGACACATCAGACTGGCCCGGCTGGTCGCGTAGTAAACAAGGTGTTGGTAGCGCAATCCGCCGAGATTGCGCGCGAAATTTATTTTGCGATTCTGCTCGATCGAGAAACTGCCGCGCCTTTGATTGTGGCCAGTCCGGAGGGTGGCGTAGAAATCGAAACGGTCGCAGCGAAATCGCCTGAAAAGATCATGCGTGAGGCGATTGATCCATTAGCTGGTTTGCAGCCGTTCCAAACACGCAAGCTGGCGAAACAGCTCGGTTTTGATTCGTCGCAGTTAAAAAGCGCCTCAAAATTGTTTGAAGGACTCTATCGCACATTTCTCGCGTTCGATTGCTCGATGATCGAGGTCAATCCACTCGTCGTCACGACCAAGGGCGACGTGCTCGCGCTCGATGCCAAGTTCAACTTTGACGACAACGCACTCTATCGCCATCCCGACATCGCGGCGCTGCGCGATGTCGCGGAAGAGGACCCGCGCGAAGTCGAAGC
>WNGJ01010514.1_pt1 | contig 12542 bp, 10 predicted proteins | sample 5400611 | NCBI WGS metagenome assembly WNGJ01 (sample SAMN13153375, study PRJNA577476) | soil metagenome | isolation source: 40 cm soil or saprolite under Garry oak tree replicate 1 | place: USA:California | collected 2016-06-15
TCGTTGTCTTGCCCGCGTCGATATGCGCCATGATCCCGATGTTTCGGACCTTGTCGATGGCGACGGGACGTTCCTGCATTTTCAGTGCCACGTTCATCTCTTAGTACCGGAAGTGCGAGAAAGCTTTGTTGCTTTCGGCCATCCGGTGGGTCTCCTCTTTGCGCTTTACCGCGCCGCCGGTGTTCTGCGCAGCATCAAGAAGCTCGAAGGCGAGCTTCTCGGACATACTCTTCCCGCCGCGCTGCCTTGCGAAACGAACGAGCCAGCGCCGGGCGAGCGCAAGCCGGCGCTCCGGACGGATCTCGACCGGGACCTGGTAGGTCGCGCCGCCGACGCGCCGAGGCTTGACCTCGAGCAGCGGCGTCGCGTTGCGCAGGGCCGAGTCGAAAACCTCCAGCGGCTCCTTCTTCGCCTGCTTGGAGGCGCGGGCCAGCGCGTCGTAGACGACCTTTTCGGCCGTGGAGCGCTTGCCGCGGCTCATGACCACGTTCACGAACTTGGCGATCGCTTCCGACTGGTAAACGGGGTCGGGCGCGACGACACGCTTGACGGGACGGTTACGGCGAGGCATCAGGCAGCCGCCTTGCCCTTTTCCCGCTTCGCGCCGTACTTAGACCGGGCCTTCTTGCGGTTCTTGGTGCCGGCTGTGTCGAGGGTGCCGCGGATGATGTGGTAGCGGACACCCGGCAGGTCCTTGACACGGCCTCCCCGGATGAGCACGACGGAGTGCTCCTGGAGGTTGTGACCGATGCCGGGGATGTAGGCCGTGACCTCGATCCCGGTCGTCAGCCGGACGCGCGCGACCTTCCGGAGGGCTGAGTTCGGCTTCTTGGGGGTCTGGGTATAGACGCGCACGCAGACTCCCCGCCTCTGCGGTGAGCCCTTGAGGGCGGGCGCCTTAGACTTCGCTCTGGCCGCCCTGCGCCCAAGGCGGACCAACTGCTGGATGGTTGGCAAACGTTTCTCCGTATGGTGGTTTGATTCCCATGCGGCAATAGCCGATTGGGCGACAAGCGATGAGTATACCCAAATCCCACTACTTCGAAGCTCGGCCGGCTGTCCCGTCGCGCCCGCGGACGGTGCGCCTCAGACTGGGCGAGCTCGATCTCGAGCTGCAGGCTGATCGAGGCGTCTTCGGGTCGAAGGCGATCGATCTCGGCACCATGGTCCTGCTTCGTGAGGCGCCGCCTCCTCCCCCGCGAGGAGATGTGCTGGATCTCGGCTCCGGATACGGCCCGATCGCCATCTTCCTGGCCCGGCGCGCGCCGGAGGCCCGGGTTTGGGCCGTCGACGTCAACGAGCGGGCGGTGGAGCTGACGCGGGCGAACGCCGCGGCGGCCGGCGCCCCAAACGTCTCGGTGGCCAAGCCGGACGAGGTGCCGGCCGAGGTCCGATTCGACGCGATTTACTCGAACCCGCCGGTGAGGGTCGGCAAGCGCCCGCTTCATGAACTCCTGCTGCGGTGGCTGCCGCGCCTCAGGCCGGGGGGTGCGGCATACCTGGTGGTGCAGCGAAACCTGGGCTCGGACTCCCTGGCCAGCTGGCTCAGCGAGCAAGGCTTCGCGGTCGAGCGCATGAAGTCGAAGAAGGGCTATCGAATCCTTGAGGTCAGGCCGAGCTAGTCGCTCAGAACTGCCCCGCGAAGTGGCAGGCGGCGACCTGGTCCCGAGCCCCATGGGGTTCCAGCGCCGGCTCCTGCTCCGAGCAAACGCCCGGCGCCCGGGCGATCGGGCACCTCGGGTGGAAGCGGCACCCCGTGGGCGGGTTGACCGGTGACGGGATCTCTCCCTTCAGCGCGATCGGTGCTCGCTCCCGCTCGACGGCAGGATCCGGGACCGGGATCGACGACAGGAGCGCCTTTGTGTAGGGATGCTGCGGTCGCTCGTAGATGTCGTTGCGGCCCGCAGTCTCGACCACCTTGCCGAGATACATGACCGCGATCCGGTCCGACAGGTGCCGCACGACCGCCAGGTCATGGGCGATGAAGAGATACGTGAGCTGAAACTCCATCTGCAGGTCCTGCAGCAGGTTGATGATCTGGGCCTGGATCGAAACGTCCAGGGCGGACACCGCCTCGTCGCAAACGATGAATGACGGGTTCACGGCCAGCGCCCGCGCGATGCCGATGCGCTGGCGCTGCCCACCCGAGAACTCGTGCGGGTAGCGGTTGGTGAAATTGGGGTTCAACCCGACCAGCCGGAGCAATTCCTGCACCCGGCGCCTGCGGTCCCGGACGGATCCGATCGAGAAGTTGTCGAGGGGCTCCTGGAGGATGTCGCCGACGGTCATTCGGGGGTCGAGCGACGCGAAGGGGTCCTGGAAGATCATCTGCATCTTCCGGCGGACGCGTCGCAGGCGCCAGCCCTTCAGCGTCGTGATGTCCTGGCCGTCGAAGACGACCTTGCCCGCCGTGACCGGCAGCAAGGCCGTGATGAGTCGCGCGAGCGTCGACTTGCCGCAGCCGGACTCGCCGACCAGGCCCAGCGTCTCGCCGCGCCGGATCTCGAGGTCGACTCCATCCACCGCCCTCACCGCGAGGCCGCCGAATCCGGAGATCGGAAAGTGCTTGTACGCGTTCTGGACCCGCAGCAAGACCGGATCGGCCTTGACCGCGGTCGCCGGCGCCTTTTCAGCCGCCTGCAACGGTGCCAACCTCGGGCGGGGCCTCGGCCTTGAGCTTCTTCGCCGCGTCGAGCGAGAGCGCGCTGGCCTTGGCCGCCGCGACGTCCTCGTCCTTGACGTTGCGCATCAGCACCCAGCAGCGAGCGACCTGGTTGGCCGCAACCTCGCTCAGCCCTGGCTCATCGATCTTGCAGCGGTCGATCACGAATGGACACCGCGGGTGGAACTTGCAGCCGGGCGGCGGGTTGGTCAGGTCAGGCGGCAGGCCGTGAATCGATACCAAGCGGTCCTTACGGGCCTCGTCGACGCGCGGCACGGATCGCAGCAGGGACCAGGTGTAGGGGTGCTGCGGGCTCTTGAAGATCTGCTCGACGGGACCTTCCTCGACGATCCGGCCCGCGTACATCACGACCACGCGCTGGCACAGGCTCGCGACGAGCGCCATGTTGTGCGTGATGAGCATCATGGCGGTGCCGAGCTCGCGGTTCAGCTGCTTCATCAGCTGGATGATCTGCGCCTGCACCGTCACGTCGAGGGCCGTGGTCGGCTCGTCCGCGATGAGCAGCGAAGGTTCGTTGGCCAGGCCCATGGCGATCATCGCCCTCTGCCGCATGCCCCCTGAGAACTGGTGGGGATAATCCTTCACGCGAGACTCGGCGGCCGGCACACGCACCCGCTTCAGCAGCTCGACCACTCGGGTCTTGGCCAGGCTGGCCGAAAAGCGGTTGTGGGCGGTCATCGCTTCCTCGATCTGAAAGCCGACCTTCGTGACGGGGTTCAGCGAGGTCATCGGGTCCTGGAAGATCATCGCGACGTCGTTGCCCCGGAAGTCGCGGATCTCGTCATCGTCGAACTTCGTGACGTCGCGCCCACGGAACATGATCTTGCCCGCGGTGATCCGTCCCGGGTCAGGCACCAGCCTCAGGATCGAGAGCGCCGTGATCGTCTTGCCGCAACCCGACTCGCCGACGATGCCCAGCGTCTCCCCCGCATCGATGTGCAGCGAGACGCCGTCCACTGCGCGCACGACCCCGCGTGAGGTGAAGAACTGCGTGTGCAGGTCGTCCACCTGCAGCAGGATCTGGCCCAATTTGGCTCCAGAGCTCCTTTGGCTAGCGCTTCATACGCGGGTCGAGCGCGTCGCGCAGCCCGTCGCCCACAAACGTGAACGAGAGCATGGTGAGCGCCACCGCGATGCCGGGGAAGATCACCTGGCGCGGGTCAGCGAAGATTCCACCGTATCCGTCCTCGATCATCACCCCCCAGCTCGGCTCCGGCGGCCGGATGCCGATGCCCAGGAAGCTCAGCGCCGCCTCGGTGAAGATCGCTGCGGGGATGCCGAACGTCAGCGTCACGATCACAGGACCGAGCGAGTTGGGCACCAGGTGCTTGACGATGAGCTTGAGCGGCGCCGTCCCGGTCATGATCGCCGCTTCTACGTACTCCTTCTCCTTGATCGACAGGACCTGGCCGCGGACAAGGCGCGCCAGACCGACCCAATACACAAGGCCCAGCGCGATGAAGATGCTCCAGAAGCTCGGCCCGAAAGCGGCCACGAAAACCAGCACCAGGAGCAGATCGGGGAAGGCGTACATGATGTCGGTGAACCGCATCAGCAGGTTGTCGACCCACCCCCGAAGTAGCCGGCGGCCATGCCGATTCCGCCGCCGATGAACAGGATCAAGATCTGAACGACGATCCCGATCGTCAGCGAGATCGAAGCTCCGTAGAGAATCCGCGACAGCTGATCGCGACCGAGGATGTCGGTACCCAGGGGATGTTGGAGCGACGGGAGGGCGTACGAGTTGACCACGTCTTGCGAGACCGGGTCTCCAGTGATGTGGAGGATGTGCCACAGGCCGCCAGGGGTGGCAGGAAGTCTTGCCCCGATCGCCAGCACGATCATGACGATGATGACCGCAAGTCCCCCGACCGCCAGACGGTTGCGCCGGAAGCGGACCCATGCGTCGCTCCAGAGGCCGGTCTGCTCGGGGACATCCCAATCGACCTGCTGCGCGATGCCGATCGCACTCGCCATCAGTCAGTCAGCCTGACGCGCGGATCAATAAACACATAGAGGACGTCGACGACGAGGTTGACCAGAGCGATCAAAACCGCGAAGAGGATCGTGGTGCCCAGGATCATCGTGTAGTCACGGCCGGCGATCGACGTCACGAAGGCGCGCCCGATGCCCGGGATCGAGAACAGCGTCTCGGTGATGAACGAGCCTGTGATCAAAAAGGCGAACGTCGGGCCGAGGGCCGTGACGACGGGGATCAGCGAGTTCTTGAGCACATGCCTCATGACAACAAGTCGGGATTTGAGACCCTTGGCCCAGGCCGTGCGGACGAAGTCTTGGCGGAGCGTATCGAGCGTGCTCGACCGGGTCAGGCGAGCGATGTAAGCGGTAGGCAGGGCGGCGAGCGTGATCACCGGCATGATCAGCTCCACCTGAAACGGGTTGAACGGCTGCGGCATGCCACCTGTTGGAAAGTAGAAGTTTCCGTCGGTCAGCTTGTTCATGCCTAGCGCAAAGACGATGATCAAGAAGATGCCGACGACGAAGTTCGGCGTCGAGGCCGCAGCCGTGGCGAGCCCGAGCGCGGCGTAGTCGATCAGCGAATTCTGGCGCAGGGCTGCGATCACCCCGAGGCCGATTCCGATCGGTACGAGCAGGATGAATGCGACCGCCCCCAGCGTGAACGTGTAGGGCCAGCTCTGCAGGATCCGGTCCGAGACGTGCTGCCCCGGCGACTTGAGAGAGTCCCCGAAGTCAAAGTGGACGACGCCCCATATGTAGGTCAAGAACTGCTGGGGGAGCGGCTTGTCCAGACCGTACTTGACGTTCAGATTGTTCACGACCTGGGGCGAGAGCTGCCTCCCTTCGCGGTCCCATGGACCGCCGGGGGCCAGATGCATCAGGCCAAATGTGATGACGATGACGAAGAAGAGAACCGGGATCATCCAGAGCAGGCGCCTGATGATGTAAATCGCGAGGTTGGTCATGCGCCCCCGCGGAATCCAAGCCAAGAAGGGGAGGGCGCCCCTCCGAAAAGGGGCGCCCGCGGTTACTGACAAACTGTTTCCTTACGCGGCAATGTACATCGAAGTCGCGGTCGCTACATCTCCGATCCAGTCGTCGTCGAGGGCGCTTCTTTGCCAGCCCTTGACCTTGGAGGAGACGAGAAGGAACTTCTCGTCCTGGTACAGGAACATCACGGGAGCATCCTGCTCCAGGATCTTCTGCGCCTGGCTGTACGCGGCGTCGCGGTCAGCCTGCTTCGGGGCGTTGTCGCCCTTGTTGACGAGGTCGTCGTACTGCTTGTTGGACCAGACGGGGAAGTTGTTTCCGCCGCCCGTCGTGAAGATGTCCATCCAGTCCTGGCCGTCCGGGTAGTCGGCCTGCCAGCCCGAAACCCCGGAAATCCAGTAGTTGTGGACCGAGGTTTTCAGGTTTCTGGAGTGGGTCTGGCTCTCCGCCGCGTCCACGATGACGTTGATGCCCAGGCACTGCTGCCACTGCTGCTGGAAGAACTCGGCGGTGGGCTTGCGGGCCGAGCTCGCGCCATATTCGTAGTGAAGGCCGGCCAGTTGGGCATCTGTGACGCCCGCAGCCTTGGCCTTGGCGAGCAGCGCTTTGGCCGCGGTGCAGTCGAACTTCTGCGTGTCCGACGGCTCGTAACCCCGCTCCCCGTTGGGGATGAAGTAGGTAGACGGAGTGCCGATGCCGTGTCGGATGTTCTTGATGTAGGAGTCGCGGTCGATCGACTTCGCGAGCGCGAGCCGCAGATCCGCGTTGTTCAGGGGCGGCCTGGTGGTGTTGAAGTCGAGCCACCAGTTGAGGAGTGTCGGACCGCGCAGCACCTGCTTGCTCAGCTTCGGATCACCGAGCACCGTGGGCACGTCCGGGTTGGGCACGCCTCGGGTGATGTCCAGCTCGCCGTTCTGGAACTTGGCGAACTCGACGTTTCCGTCCGGGATGTAGAGCAGGATCACCTTCTGCAGTTTTGGCTGCGTCCGGAACTTGGGGTTGGGGACCAGCGTGATGTGGTCTTTCGGGACCACCTCGCCGAGCATGAAGGGTCCGTTTCCGTGAAGCTTGCCCACCGCGTCGGCCGTGACCGCGCCAAAGGTCGCGCCCCCGGCGTCGACGTCTGCCTGCTTGATCGGAGCGGCCAGCCAGAGGCTGGTGACCCACTTGAACCAAGGAGCGGCGTTGGCGAGCGTGATGACAAAGGTTTGTGCGTCTGGCGCCGCAACGCCGAGGCTGTCAAGAAATGTCTTGACCGCGGTCGGGTTCTTCGCATCGACGCTGGAATACGCGCTGGCGCCCTTGATCGCTTCAAAGTACGACTCGTAAGGCGCTGCGACCGTCGGGTCGAGGATGCGCTTGTAGGAGCGCACAAAGTCGCTCGCGGTGACGGCCGTGCCGTCGCTGTAGACCTCGCCGCTGCGGATCTTGAACGTCCACATCAAGCCGTCTGAGGAGACGCTCCAGCTCGATGCGGCGCCGGGCTGGACGTCCGAGAGGTCGGCCTTCGGAGTGACCAGAGCCTCGAACATGTTCCGTCCCACGTTGGCTTCGTAAACCCACTGCTGCTGAGTGGGGTCGAGCGTCCCCGGCTCGGTGTCTACGTTCACCCGGAGGATTTGCTTGTCAGGCGATGCCGGATTCACCCCCGTCGAGCTCGTACCACCGCCGCAGGCCACGGCGGCAAAGACACCTGCAGTCGCGAGCGCTGCCGCTCGGATGCTTACACCTAGATGCATACGCGTCTTACCTCTCAGACATGTCCTGCAGCCTTCTTCCCGGGCACGGGGCGAGAGTGCGCCGGCTGCAGGTCTTACTCACAGCCACTTGGCCAGATCGAATTCTGTTGTGGTTGACTCACAATAGTCAAGTTCCTAAGCGAGCGTTCTGAGGCAAACGGCCGTTTGGCCGCCCGAGCCTAGTGGGGAGCGATCGAGAGTTGGGCAGGGGCCAGCGCCCCCGGCCATTCGTCCACGGGCGAGGTGGTCACGCCCCGAACGAAGGGCTGCACCAGATACCAGCTCGCGGTCTGGGCAAGGAAGGCCACCGGCGCCTCGCCGACCAGCATCGCTTGCGCCTGCAGGTACTCCTGGTCGCGCCTGGCGGGCTGGGTGTCCGTGCGCGCGACGCGGACGAAGTTGTCGTACTCCTCCTTCTGCCAGAACGCGAAGTTGTATGAGCTGGTGGTGAGAAACACGTCGTACCAGTCGGCCTGGTCCGGGTAGTCGGCGCTCCAACCGTCCGGTCCGGCGATCTGAAACTCGCCGCTCTCTTTGTGCGAGCTGAGGGTGTTCGGGTCCAGTGCCTGGAGCACAACGTTGATGCCGAGGTTGTTGACGAGCTGGTCGTGAACGAACTTGGCGGTCTTGGTCCGGAAGTCTGAGGACTGGTCGTAGCTGAAGGTCACCGAGACCTGTTTGGCGGAGAGTCCCGAGGCTGCCAGCGATGCGCGCGCCTGGGCGATGTCGAACTTCTGCGCCGTGAGGCTCGGGCTGTAACCGTGCATGCCTTTGGGAATGAAGGTCGTCGCGGGGAGACCCTGGCCCGCCAGGACTTGCGACACGAATGCATTGCGGTCGATCGCCTGCGCCATCGCCAGGCGCAGCTTCAGGTTGTCGAGTGGGGGCGAGTTGACGCGGAACACAAGCCAGAAGACGGTCAAGTTCGGCGTTTTGACCAGCTGACGACTCAACTTCGAGTCGGTGGCGACTGACCCCGCCTGCTGCGACTGCACTGTGATCTCGTCGAGCTGGCCATTCTTGTACCTCGTCAGCGCCAGCGCACCATCCCTCACGATCACAAAGTCGATTCGGGTCAACGTCGGTTTGCTTCCCCAGTAGTTGGCGTTGCGCTCCACGCGGATGTGATCGTTCTTCGCCATCTCGGTGACTTTGAACGGACCGTTGGTGACGAGAGTCACCGGGGCCGCCGACCACTTGTCCCCACTTGTGGCCACGATGTCCTTCTTGATGGGGGCGCTGGCGGGCATGGCGGCGAGCCACGGGAATGCGGGATCTGGATGCGCCAGCTGGACCTGGAAGGTCAAGTCGTCGACCGCTTTGAGACCGAGCGTCGCGAGAGCGGCGTCGATGGAAGCCGCGTCGCGCTGCGGGTCCATCAACGACACCCGCTGGCCGTTGAGGACAGCGTCCGCGAACAGCGACTCGTTGTAGGCGGCCAGCCGCGGATCGATCAGCCGCTGCCACGCGAAAACGAAGTCCTGGGCCCTGACCGGCGTGCCGTCCCAGTACTTCGCGGTGCTCCGCAGGTGGAACACGTACGCGGTGCCGGCGTCGTTGGCCTCGTACGCCTGCGCCGCCGCCGGGACCACGCCGGTCAGTTCGGCGTTTGGCTTCAGGAGTGGCTCCGAGATCGCGCGCAGGACGGCTGTCTCGTATGGGAACTGGGTTTGGCCCGGGTCCAGCGTCGCGGGCTGGTCTTCCAGCATCAACCGCAGCACCTGGTCCTTGGCCAGCCTGGGTCCGACGGTGATCCCAGAGTCACACCCGGCGACGAGGACCAGCAAAACCGTGAAGGCACCAACCAGCCTTCGGCCTAGAGTCACGACCTCATCTTATACAGCGCTCTCTGCAGGCCAGATTTACTCCGGCCGTCCCCAGACACTGCCCCCGGCTCCCCCGCCTTCATCGCGACTGGCACAGCCGATCGCCAGGAGGGAGAGTCAGGAGAGGGAACCTCGGTTCCCTCTCCTAAGCAAAAGGGGCAACCCTGGCGGGCGCCCCCTTGTGCACGTAACCGTGACTTTAGCCCAAATCGGGCTCAGTTTCTAGACTGACAGCGTCTCCAGGTCAATTGGCTCCTCCTCGAGGATCCGGGCCGCCTGCTCCCGCTGCTTCTTGTAGTAGTCGAGCCCGGTCCCGGCCGGGATCAGCTTGCCGATGATCACGTTCTCCTTCAGGCCCCGGAGCCGGTCCACCTTGCCGGAGATCGCGGCCTCGGTGAGGACCCGGGTCGTCTCCTGGAAGGACGCCGCCGACAACCACGATGTGGTGTTCAGCGCCGCCTTGATCAGGCCGAGCAGCACGGTCTGCGCGGTGGCGGGCTCGCCGCCCTCCGCGAGCGCCCGGGCGTTGGACTCCTCGTACTCCCACTGCGAGACGATCTCGCCCGGTAGGAGGCCCGTGTCGCCGGCCGAGTCGATGCGGACCTTCCGCATCATCTGCCGGACGATCACCTCGATGTGCTTGTCGTTGATGTCGACACCCTGATGTCTGCACCGCCTCTTTGCCGAGGATGTGGAGCAGCTCCTGCGGTGAGATCGAGCCCTCGGTGATCTGCTGGCCCGCCTTGATCACGACCTTCTGGCCGTCGCGACGATCGAGCTCCGGCCGGATGCGGACCTGATGCGGGATTGGGTACTCGCGAATCTCTTCGTCCACGGTGCGGACGGTCATCTCTTTGGGAGAGACGGTGACCTTGCCCGCGTGGCGCGTTCGAACGCCGCTGCCCTTGGAGTCTCGGGCCAGCTCCTGCCCTTCCATGACGTCGTCGCCGGACTTGACCAGCGCCTCCATCTTGGCCTGGACCGGGTAGGAAACCTCGAACTCCTCCTTGGAGATCACGCGCACCTTGCGCGCGCCCTCCTGGCGGATTATCTCGAGCTCCCCGTCGATCTCGGAGATGATGGCCTTGCCCTTGGGGATGCGAGCCTCGAACAGCTCCTCCACGCGGGGTAGGCCCTGGGTGATGTCAACGCCGGCGACACCACCGGTGTGGAAGGTACGCATCGTCAGCTGTGTGCCCGGCTCGCCGATCGACTGGGCGGCGATGACGCCGACCGCCTCGCCGATCTCGACCAGCTTGCCTGTGGCCAGGTTGCGGCCGTAGCACGTGCGGCAGACGCCCTCGCGCGCTTCGCACACGAGAACAGACCGCATCTTGACGGGGGCGCTCGCGGCGATGATCTGCCGCGCCGCATCGTCACTGATCGACTGCCCGCCGGCCACCAACACCTTGCCGTTGACCGAGACGTCCTCGGCAGCGACACGGCCCGCGATCTTCTCGAAGATCGGGTCGTTCTTGGCGCGCTCCGGCGTGATGTCGCGAATCCAGATTCCGTTGGTGGTGCCGCAGTCTTCCTCCCGCACGATCACGTCCTGCGCCACGTCGACGAGACGTCGCGTCAGGTATCCGGAGTCGGCGGTGCGGAGCGCGGTGTCGGCCAGTCCCTTGCGGGTGCCGTGGGTCGAGATGAAGTACTCGAGCACCGTCAGGCCTTCGGTGAAGTTGGCCTGGATCGGCAGGTCGATGATCCGCCCCGTCGGGTCGGCCATCAGCCCACGCATACCCGCGAGCTGGCGGATCTGCTGGATGTTGCCGCGGGCGCCTGAGCCCATCATCATCCAGATCGGGCTGAACCTGTCGAAAGCCTGCTCGGTCGCGTTGCCCACCTCTTCGTAGGCGCGCTGCCAGAGCTCGATCACCTTGCGGTAGCGCTCGTCCTCGGTCATCACGCCGCGGCGGTACATCCGCTCGACGTCCGCGACCTCCTTCTCGGTCGCGCGAATGACCTGCCACTTGGAGTCCGGGTGCGGAATGTCCATCGCGGAGACGGTGATTCCCGCCTGGGTCGCGTACCCGAAACCAAGACGCTTGATGTCGTTGACCACGCTGGCCGTGATATCGCTGCCGTACAGCCGGTACAGCTCGGCGACCAGGACGCGGAGCAGCTTGCGGTCGTAGTGGGCGTTCTGGAACGGCAGAGGTTCCATGTTCGCGACGTCGTCGGCGGAAACCCCGCCTGCCCCCTGCGGCGTCTTGCCGACGGGCAGCGACTGGTTGAAGACCACCCGACCAGGCGTGGTGACGATGAGAGCGTCGCCGATCTTTACGCGGACCCACTCCTGGAGCTTCACGACCTTGGCCTCCAGGGCCAGCACCACTTCGTTCTGCGAGCTGAACGCCCGAAGCTTGGAGGTGTCGGACGGCTGGTCGCCGCGCGTCGCGGTGAGCCAGTAGCAGCCGAGCACCACGTCCTGGGTCGGCGCGACCACCGGGTGCCCATCCGCCGCCGACAGGATGTTCTGCGACGACATCATCAGGTTCTTCGCTTCGGCGATCGCGCCGCTGAACAGCGGCACGTGCACCGCCATCTGGTCGCCGTCGAAGTCGGCGTTGAAGGCGGCGCAGACCAGCGGGTGGATCTGGATGGCCGATCCTTCGACCAGCACCGGCATGAAAGCCTGGATGCCCAGGCGGTGCAGGGTTGGAGCGCGGTTGAGCAGCACCGGGTGTTCGTGGATGACCTCGTCGAGGACGTCCCAGACCTCCGGACGACTGCGCTCGACCATGCGCTTGGCCGACTTGATGTTTGTGGTGTAGCCCTTGTTCACGAGCTCGCGCATCACGAACGGCTTGAAGAGCTCGAGCGCCATCTTCTTGGGCAAGCCGCACTCGTGGAGCTTCAGCTCGGGACCGACCACGATCACGGAACGACCCGAGTAGTCAACGCGCTTGCCGAGCAGGTTCTGGCGGAAACGGCCCTGCTTGCCCTTGAGCATGTCGGATAGCGACTTCAGCTTGCGGTTGCCGGTGCCGGTGATGGCCCGGCCGCGGCGGCCGTTGTCGATCAGCGCGTCGACAGCCTCCTGGAGCATCCGCTTCTCGTTGCGCACGATGATCTCGGGCGCGCCGAGCTCGAGCAGCCTCTTGAGGCGATTGTTGCGGTTGATCACGCGGCGATAGAGGTCGTTCAGGTCGGACGTGGCAAACCGACCGCCGTCAAGCTGGACCATCGGGCGCAGCTCGGGCGGAATCACCGGCAGAACCTCGAGCACCATCCACGTCGGGCTGGCGTTCGACTTGCGGAAGTCCTCGACGACCTTCAGGCGCTTGATCGCCTTCTGCTTGCGCTGTCCGCTCGACGACT
>WNGJ01011349.1_pt1 | contig 12541 bp, 9 predicted proteins | sample 5400611 | NCBI WGS metagenome assembly WNGJ01 (sample SAMN13153375, study PRJNA577476) | soil metagenome | isolation source: 40 cm soil or saprolite under Garry oak tree replicate 1 | place: USA:California | collected 2016-06-15
ATCTGCTGGCCTCGGTCGCTTTGACGTTGCCGCTGCCACAGGAATTTTTCCTCTTCTGCCGGTTTCCGTGGGATGCTCGAAGAAAAGGCCGATTTTTGGGCCTTTGCGGGCCCTTGTGCCCTTGCGCGTGGCTTGTTGACTCGGGCTTCAGCCTGAATACCACAGAGGTCTCTGTACCAGTGTCCCCTTGTGAGAAAACGGGTGGGGTCGATAATTGGAAAGGAATTGGAATACGGAACAATGAGTACTATTATAAAATCCGAAGTACTGATTGTTCCAGAAAGGATATATGGCAGCCCACAAGTACAGCAGTCGGATCGGCTGGAGGAGCAGCCTCGTGCTGCTGGAGGTAAGCGAGGCTTTGGCGGAAAGACAGTTGGCGCGACAACTGGACAAAGCGCAGCAGATCGGCGCCCTGGCCGCAACCGTGGCAGTAGAAGAGATTTTTGCGGGTGTTGACATAGAACGAAGGGCGGGTTTCCGGGTGCAGGGGACAGAGTCCGACGAACTCGGGGCCGTGGCCAGCACGCCGGGCAACCCAGTTCTGCTGTCGCAAATAATCGAGCAGCGCAGACGCTGTTTGAGTTTTTGGACGTCCTCGCCCATGGCACTGTTGCCTCTGGATGCGAACGTAGGCGAAGGTAGCCAGCATTCCCAGGCAAGGATGGTGGGTGGAAGAAATTTTCTCAGCAACGCAGGGGCCAGAGAACCTGCACAACCCGCGTCAGCCAAGCCAAAGGCCCAGCTTGCTGATCGACCGAATCACCAGGTGCCAACCAGTGAGTGATGCAGGTGAGCGTTTGGCGGAGAAAGGAAAGGGCCGGTTGGGAGCAGTCCAGTCCGTGGGCCCAGCGGCGGAGCGTGGAGGAATCGGGCACGCGGTTCGGGTCTTTGAGCGTAGGCATCGCCTGCTCCCAGGAACAATGCTCCACAGAGCGCCGCCGCAAAGCCTGACAGCGCGTCAGCAAACTGTAATGGGTGTAAGGGAGAGAAAGCAGCAGGAGGAAGGTGAAGGTCTTCCCGCAACCGGGGCAGCGACCCCGCCGGATCCCGATCCAGTCGTGGTGTTCATCGTGGGCCTGCTTGCAGCGGCGTCCATGGCCGATGATGGAATCGCGTTCACAAGCGGGGCATCGCCGCAAGAGGACTTCAGCGCAACTCGCGGCCCACTCCGTTTCGAGCTTGTGCGCCGGGACGGAAAGTGGGATAAACAGAATCGTAGTTCATTGGAGCTCTGCCCCCGGTATTGACCTGCCAAGATCTGAGCCGGAAGCGGAGCTCCTTCCTCCTGATGAAAAATCCAACTGGAAGAGAATACAGCTTCCTCTACGGGCTTTTTTAGGGGTGTGATTCATAGGATTGGCCGGTAATAATCGACGATTCGCCCCGAATTGCCGAGTGCGGCCACTTCTGTGTGTGCCGTCCTAATCAGTACCTAAGCGACTCTCAAACAGCCTGATTTGCTGAATGCTCGCTGTGCGTTACGCTGGTTGACTGGTGAAGAGAGGCTCGCCAGTTGCTTTGGCGCTCAGTGGAAAGAACGGGCGAGATTCTGCATCCACGTGGCGAAACTTTGCCAGGGGACGGTTCGCCCGATTGGAATTCGCACCTGCTGCAGCACGATCAGGAACACGCTGGCCCAGAGCGTGGTGCCATGAACCTTTCTCGTGGACCACAAGTCGTAGCCGACCAGCAACAGCAGCAAAGGGTAACAGCACATCTGCGCCACGCGGAGATCCCACCAAGCCGCATGAATGGGCCAGCGGACAAAGGCCGCATCCAGAAGCGCAATCGTGGCGATCAGGATGAGTCGCTTGTGCGCGGCAGGATTAAAGCGGTTGCGGAAGGCGAAATAAATCAGCGTGGAGAAGACTAGCATGTCAGCGACGGGGATCGCGTAAAACGCTCTGGCTTCCACTCCCGGTTTGCCAGCGGCAAAGTGCCTAGCCATTGAATCGGTGCCCGCCAGCAGGCCGAGGAGGACCACCAGACACGCCAAAGCGAAGCCCAGCAGACCCAGGCGGCGATGCAGATCAATGCGGCCGGCGGCGACCAGCGAGGTCTGCGCGATCAGCAAAAGGATCCAGGAGGAAAACAGCGCGCCGTGGATGTGAACGATTAGATTGGGCAGCGGAGCTTTGAACACCCCTGCTAGATAATAGCTGCGCGCGAACCCCAGAAAGACCGTGGCGAGAATCAGCACAGCCATGCCTGAAAAAAAGAGATTTTCGAAGCGATGATTGCTTTGGCGGATTACGCTGGTTGCCATGGTCCACCTGCTAAAGTTCTCATCGGGTTGGTGTGCTGTCACGCCTAAGGCCACAGCCCAGGCCATGACAAGCTATTGCTCGCAGCCCTGCGCCACGGGGGCTCACACACCTTCAACGAAACGAGACTGACGCGAGCCGTGCGGCGCGAACGGCCGGGATCGTCGACGCGGCGATCGACACTCCAGCCAGTAGCGCAGCGACCGTTAGAAGCGTCACCGGATCGAAGGGACCCACGCCGAACAGAAAGCCGCTCGTTAACCGCAGCGCGATTGGCGCAAGGACGATACCGATCGCCACGCCAGCCGCCGTCAGCGCCATCGCGTGGCCGACGATGAGCGATACGATGTCAACGCGCGTGGCGCCGAGCGCGATGCGAATGCCGATCTCGCGCGTCCGTGCGGTTGTCAGGTACGCCATCACACCATACACCCCGACGGCCGAAAGGACGAGTGCGAGCACGGCGAAGACGCCGACGAGCCACGCTAGTTCGCGTGGACGCGCGAAGGTCTCCTGGATTACGTCGTCGAAGGTTTTCTCGTAGCTCACCGCTGACTCCGGATCGGCGGCGTGCACAGCGTCCCGAATCGCCCGCGTAGCTGTCTCGGCGGAACGGCCGCTCACGCGCGCCATGAGTGTCAAGGTGCTCGTCGGGTTCTGCGCGTATGGAAGATAGAGCTGGGGCAGGCCGGCAGCGTCAGGCAATCCATCCTCACACACGTCGCCGCCGACCCCGACGATCGTGAGCATCTCGCCATTGGCGCGTGGAATCCAGAACGCGTGGCTCTTGGGGAATACCGGCCGCAGACGCTTCCCGACAACGTCGGTGGTGTTCCAGAAGCGCCGCGCGAAGGTCTCGCTGACAATAGCGACCCCGCCCCGCGTCCGGTCGTCGGTCGAAGTGAAATCACGACCGACGAACAGCGGAATCCCGGCTGTGCGAAAATAACCCGGCGCAATAACCCAGTACCGCGCGATCCACAGTTGGCCTGGCGGTGGGGCCTGTCCCTCGATGGTGATTGGTACGCCCACCCGAATCACCGAGAGAGGTGGATAGTTGACGAGTGCCGCTGCGTCGATGCCCGGCGATGTGCTGAGCCGTTCGAGCATGGAGGCGGCGACGCGGACCAGTCGTTCAGTGTCGGCGTACCGCGGATCGTTCAATGCCACCTGCGCGGTCATCACGCCGTCAACTGTCACGCCTCGCGCGAGGCCGTGAAGGCCCAGAGCGCTTCGCGTGAGCGCCAGCGCCGATGCCGTGAGCACGATCGACAGCGCCACCTCTCCGACAATGAGCGCGTGACGCAGTCCGCGGTTCGGCATGCCGACCGTTACGCCGTGGGTCGAATCTTTCAGATCGTCGACGACATTGCCGTCGGCCGCAACGTGAGCAGGCAACACGCCGAAGACCATCGTGACGGCGAGCGTCAGCCCGCCCGTGAACGCTAGCACCCAGGCGTCGACACGAAACGGCTGGAGGCGATTGATGTCCTGAAAGCTTACGGCGGTGTTCAATGCTGCGACGATCCACGTTGCGAGCAGGATCGCGAGCGCGCCGCCCGCAACCGTCAGGATCAGCGTCTCGCCCGCCAAGTCCCGCGCGATCTGCCAGCGGTTTGCTCCGAGGGCCTGGCAGATGGCAAGCTCCTTCCGTCGTCCGGCGGAGACGGCCAGGAGCAAATTGGCGATGTTGGCGCAGGCGATTAGCAGTACGAACGCGGCTGCCCATTCGAGCACCACCAGAATCGGCCGTGAGTTGGCTGCGAAGCTCGTCGACAACAGCCCCACGTCGGCCGTCCACACGTGATCGGAAATCGGCAGCGACGAATACGCCGTCGTTATCTGCGCACGCGCGGTGTTCAGCGACACACCCGGCTTCAGTTTGGCGTAAACATTTATCGACTGTTCGCGGTCGGTTGCGTCGAGAACGAACGGCCGGAAAAGATCGACTTCACGATTGAGGACGCGGAAGATTTTGAAGCTCGATGGCAGGACGCCGACCACCGTACACGGTGTTCCATCAACGTCGATCGACTTGCCGACGATGGCCGAATCGGCCGCGAATTGACGACGCCAGAAGCCGTTGCTTAGCAGAACGACGGCGTCGCGACCCGGCTGGGCGTCTTCGTTGGCGAACCCGCGGCCGAGGGCCGGTTCGATGCCGAGCATTGGCAAGAATGCGGGTGCGACCTGGAATCCCTCCACCTGCACCGCGCTCGTTCTCAGCGACACGTTGAAGGCGACGCGGCGGAAAACCGCGGTCTGCTCGAACGCATCCACGAGGTCGCGCCACGCGATGTAGTTGACCGGCGCGATCGGCGCGGACGCCACCCCCAGCGCCCGGCTGACCTCGAACACCCGCACGAGCCGATCGGCATCGCGGTACGGAAGCGGCCGGAGCAGGACTTCGCGTGTCAGGCTGAAGATCGCGGCGTTGACCCCGAGGCCCAGGGCCAGCGTCGCGACGGCCACAACCGGGAAAACGGGACGCGAAGCAAGCGATCGCAGCGATCTCCGGATGTTCAGCATCACTTGGCCTCACGCCAACGCCTCGCAGTGCGGAAAGTCCGCGCCACGACACAGCAACCCTGCTGTACTTTTCTCCTGATTCTATACCGCGTTTCTGCATATTTCCGAGTGGGCGACAAAAGGTCCGGAATCTTCCTTCTGCACCTGGAGGTATTGGTCCGGTCACGCGAGCTTTAGAGGACTTGTGTTGAAAGGGTTCCAGCCCTCGGGAATAATCATAGCCACGTCAACCTGCGGAGGGATATCACGCCTATGCCGAGCCAAAGAAGAACAGTGAGTCTCTACCGAATCGCGCAACCTAACGCCCAGAAGCACAATCGGCTTCGAGCTTCGGACGTGGGTTCGACTCCCATCGCCCGCTCCATAAGTCTCAGTGGTTCCATTCCCGTGGTTTCCGTGGTTCCATTGACATATTAACTTCAGAAGAATAGCTTAGCGTGTTCAAAGGAGGCTAGTTGCGCCCGTTGCGAGTATGCACTCACCCAGTTTTGTTCATAGTTCTGGTTCCGCTCACAATTTCCGCCCAACAATTTCGGCAGGGCCCGCCCGATCGGGCCGCTCTCTCCAAGGCAGCTGTGGAAAGGCGCCTATTCTCAAAGCATCCGGTGCCACCAGCAGACTTGAAGAAGGCGGTTCCAGGAAAGTATCTTCTGGACCGAGAAGCGGCACGGGCAAGCCAGTTGCAAGCCCGGATTCGCAGCACCAATGCGCCGCGCCCCCTTGTTTCGGCCACGAGCACTACGATCTTTCCAGGTATCCAATTCCGCCCAACATTGCCGGCCGGTTCAATTTCTAATGCCGTGGCTACCGGTGACTTCAACAACGATGGCCATATGGACTTCGTGGTTGCCAATGGTGGCACCAACGATTTGTGGATCTACCTCGGCAAAGGCGATGGAACCTTCCAACTGCCCCGAATTGTTCCGCTCACGAGGGGCGAGACGCCAATCTACGTTGTAGCTGCGGACTTGCGTGGAAACGGGACCCAGGATTTAATCGTGGCTGAATACGACACATCGACAATCGGCGTGCTGCTAGGCCACGGTGATGGAACGTTTGGCTTCGAACAGATTTACTCATTACCTCAGCCACCGACAGCCGTTGTAGTGGACGATTTTAATCACGATGGAAAGCCGGACATCGCGGCGGTGATGACCATCGTGGGGAGCGGCCCGTCGAGCTACCCGTATGTCGCGACCTTATTCGGTGACGGCACGGGTTCGTTTGCTAGCCCGGTGATTTCGCCGAACGCCAGCTTTTTTTGGAGCACGGCAACCAACATTGCATCGGGCGACGTAAACAATGATGGTCTGCCGGACTTGATCATCTCTGGCCCTCCAGGCGCGGATACGAATGTGCAGAATGCACAGGTGTATCTGAATTCGGGCAACGGTCAGTTCACACCTGGACACATCTTGCTCAGCGATGCGGGCGGCGGTAACTTTATCCAGGACGCCCGACTCGGGGACTTCAACGAGGATGGCTGTTTGGACGCAGCGGTAGCTGATGCCACCAGCTTGGTTTGGGTTGCTCTCGGCGACTGTAAGGGCAACTTCGGTGCGCTGACACCGGTGTTCATGGGCGACAGCAACGCGGCCCTGCGGCTGGTTGACCTTAACGGCGATGGGCACCTCGATCTTGTCACGACGGCAATTCCAGCTCTCAACCCTGCGCTAGGGCACGTCGCCGGCAACACTCTCTCCGTAGCCTTCGGAGATGGCCATGGGAACTTCGCTCCGGCGCGTAATTACGTTGGAACGGGACAGTCCTACTCCCTTGCCATCGCCGATTTCAATAGGGATGGCAAACCCGATGTTGTCAGTGTGAGTCCGGATACGGATACCGCGACGGTTTACCTTAACGATGGGTCCGGTGGGTTCGGCTCTCCGCAGGGTGTATGGATCGGTGTGCCTGGCGAGGGTCTGATCAATGCTCCGATCGCGCCTGCTTCTTTTGCCGACGTGAATGGCGACGGAAAGACGGATATTGTGCTTCTTGACGAAGGCTATTCGGGAGAGTATTTCCTCATTACTCTGTTGAACGACGGCTCGGGAAAATTCGAAGATCCTCGCAGCTCCGATGCCGGGATCACCGTCCCCTTCCAGAGGATGGGTGATTATCGGCTCGCAGACTTCCGACACACCGGGCACCTTGACTTTCTTGCCATCGGACTGAGCCTAGCGTATTCGAGCGGCGCCGAATACATCCTCTTCATGCCCGGCAACGGCGACGGGACATTTGGAAAGCCGGTTTTTGTGGCAACTCCAGGAGCCGATGGGGAGATGGCCATTGGCGATTTCAACCGGGACGGGAATCTCGATTTTGCCGTCGTCTCACCGAATTCCAGCTTAACTGGAAAAGTGGTCACGATGTTTCTTGGAAACGGGGATGGAACGTTTCGCCGGGGCGGAAGCGTTGCCTTTGCAGACACGGCAGGAGACATTGACCGCGTTTATGCCGGGGACTTCAATCGTGACGGCAAGTTGGATATCCTCGTACACACTACCGGCAACGGCTACTGGACGACGAATTCTAGTGTTTGGGAGTTTCTCGGCAACGGGGATGGAAGTCTTCAACCGGGAAAGCAGTTGTTCAGCACTTTTGAGCCGATGGTCCTTGCCGATGTGAATGGTGATTCCTGGCCGGATATCGTTCGCTATGACTTTTTCTGGCCAGACGGAATCACGGAAACTTATGGGCCAGCAAAATTCAGTACCTATCTTGATCAGCCCTCCGGAACGTTCGTTCAAAGCAGTTCGTATGCTGCCTATCAGGGAATACCCACTCAACCCGGACCCTACCTGCAACTTGGCGATCCAACAGCGACCTCTCTGGTTACCGACCTAAACGGGGACGGGAAGGCTGACGAAGTGGCGTTTCAGAGGGTCAGCGCAAGCAATCCAGACGTTTATGCCCAGATTCTAATGGGTAATGGCGATGGAACCTTTTTCCCAACCTACGACGTGTTCGATTTTATCAAGCAGTATTATTTCCCTGAATACTCCCACGATCTCAACGGGGATGGTTTCGCCGACCTGCTGGAAATCGACAGCGCCAGCTCTTCTATGCATGTTTTCAACGGTGGACCAGCCCCGGCTTTGCAGATTGCTCTGGAGAAGACGCGAATTATCGGCAACTCCGGTTGTGGGTGGATTTTCCCGAATGTCCCGAGTCCCGCCGACGTTGGTGTAACTTTGGCGAGCAGCGTCGCCGGCGTGGTTCTTCCTGCTTCGGTGACAATTCCGGCCGGGTCTTTGGGCCAGCAATTCTGTTACACCTTGGATACCAGCTACGACTGGCATCAGGTTTTTGACATTCAAGCAACACTCGGGACCAGCACTGCCATAGCTTACGCCTCGCAGAGTTACGTCATAGGTTTCACCGAGAGTCTATCCCCGGACATCGCCCAGGTCGTCTATGCCGGTCAGAGCGCGGCACCAGTTACCGTGACCCTTACGCCACTGCAAAACTATAGCTCAACGGCCAAGCTGAGTTGCTTGGGTCCGGTTGACCAGGTTCTCGGAGTGCCCATCAGTATAAATTGCGCTTTTGGATCGAGCACTTTGTCTCTTTCGCCATCAACCGCGGCCTCAACCACTGTGACAGTCCAGACGAATGCTGCCAGCAGGTTCAGTGGCCCGGTGACCATCGTAGCCGATGACGGTAATGTTGCTGCGCGAGGGTCCTTCACCCTATCGTACCTACCACTGACCGTGGGCCCGTTTGGCAACAACCCGCAGGCCACATCGCCTGGCATAGGCACTACCGCGATCGCCATTTCTGGTATCCCGCCCTACACACCCAGTTGCTCCGGGTTGCCGGTGGGACTCGCGTGTTCGTTCACGGGAACCCAGAATCCATATCCTAGTACAACGGGTTTGAATCTGACGATAACTGTACCTTCAGGCGTCGCTGTGGGAAATTATCCATTTACAGTATCCGTAGTCAGCGGACCTGCCACCGCTTCCGTTGCCCTCACCCTGGTGGTTGGCGACTTCAGCCTGCTGGCTCCGAGTGCAGCCTCTGACTGGGCGCCTCCGGGAGGTACGGTAAACGCTACCTCGAACGTTCAAGCTGTCGGAAGTTTCACTGGGTCGGTAAGCCTAAGCTGCAGTACGGATTTCGGCGGTAACTGCACAGGAAGTACCATCAATGTATCTTCGGCCGCGCCCACCCCTGGAGGTCTCACGGTCTCCGTACCCTCGACAGTGGCCCTGGGAGCCCACACCCTCACAGTGACAGCAACCTCGGGGTCACTGAGCCACGTTGCGTCGTTCCCCTTCTATGTTGCTGATTACAGTGGCTCTCTGAGTGCATCCACGCTCGCTGTGACTGCCGGTGCCAGTGGGCCGCTGAGTGCCACAGTGAGCGCAACGGCCGGATTTGCGGGAACCGTGTCGTTGAGTTGTGCAGGCACGTCGCAGCTGAGTTGCAGTTTTTCGCCAACGATGCTTCAACCTACGGCCAACAATTCCCAGACGACGAACATAACGGTGACAGCCGCACTTACGGCTTCTACGCATCCTTCTCGTGAAATGAAAGTGCGTTCTCTGGCACTGACGGCCCTGTTCCCTATCTGGGCCGTGTGGGTGTTTGCAGGCGCAAGACGAGAATGGACGCCCCGGACGAGAACCGTACTCATAATTCTCTTTCCCTTTGTCCTGGCCTTGTCTTCCTGCGGGAGTGGTGGCACAAGCGCGGTCCCGCAGGGGGGCTCGACCAGAATTGGGTTCCTCAGCCTCCGACAAGTACTTCATCTTTCGCGTCTTTGTCGAAGGGTGAGGATCAGGGGCGAGTGCGCTCCTGGCTTACTTACCCTTCGACATTCGCCTTCCAGCCACTACGATGTAACTCCCGTATCGTCTGCTTGAAAGGTATCCGCGGATCCAAAACTCCCACCCAGCGGTTACTTGTACGTGTAGTTGTATAATCGTGTCGTTTTTTTTGAAGAAGTGCAGCCCGGTGATGGCTCCCGCTCTCCAATCGCGTTCATGATTCACTGGACAGCTTTCCCAAGCTTCGGACATGGGTTCGATTCCCATCGCCCGCTCCAACTAACTTATTGAATCCACTCCTCTTGAGGTCCCGATTTGGGCGCATTTGGGCGCAATTGAGCGCAACTGGCATCGGCAGTTGGGCGCAACAACGCCGCTACACGTTCCACCGCGTTGCGCCGGTCCTCGCCGATCACGTGCGAATACATCCCGAGCGTGACGCGTGGATCGGCGTGCCGTAACTGCTCCTGCACCACTTTAGGCGTGGCTCCGGTGTGCAAGAGCAAACTCGCGTGCGTGTGCCGGAATGCGTGAAGTCCGCAGCGAGGAATCTTCAGCGCGTCCAGCACGGGCCACAGGCCGTACTGCACGACCTTGTTGGATGACGGAGGCCGGTTGTTCCGCGTGACGAATAAAAAGGCTTGCGGATTTGCTCCCCATCGTTCCCGGTAAGATCGCAGAGTCGCAGCCAAAGATTCCGGCAGATGCACCGGAGCCGTGCTGCTCTTGCTCTTCGTGGTCTGAATCTTTCCGTACCACGCCGAGCGGCGGATGTGGATACAGCCAGCCGCGAAATCGATATCTTCCCACTGCAAGCCCAGCATCTCGCCCGCGCGCATCCCGGTCATGGCAAGAATCGTGAACATCGTCCTGTACGGCTCGGGAGCGGCTTCGATGATCTGCTGCACCTGCTTCGCGGTAAAGAATCGAGGCTCGCGCTTAACTGCATCCTCTGCGAACTCCAAGGCCCTGAAGTCCACGTTTTCGCAAACGTATCCCCACTGCTTCGCTTTGCGCAGAATCGCGGAAAGCGTGTCCATCACATTCCGGGCGGTCTTGCGGGAAACGGTGCGCGAAAGCTGCGTCACAAACACCTGCTGCGCTTCCTTGCCGAGCGCATCAAGCCGCACATTCCCAAACTGCGGCAAGATATGACACCGCAGGTTAGAGAGCGCAGCCTTCTGGCTACTCGGCTTGTGCTGTGAGAGCACCGTTTCCTTCCACCTTTCGGCAAACTCGGCCAAAGTCGTGATGCGGCCTGGCCGATAGTCCGGCGCGTTAACTCTGGCAAGCAGAACTTCCAAGCGCCGGAGCGCGAGCCGCTGCGTGGGAATTTCTGATTTGCTGCCGAGAATTTCGGAACGTTCGATGCGCCGCGTGACTCCATCGGCGCCGATTACGTCCTCTCGCCAGCGTCCCACCCAAACGGGATGCGCTTTACCGCGTAAAACTACTCTTCCTTTCTGGTAACGACGACGGGCCATGCTTTCTCCTTGCCCGTCGAATCGTTGGCCTTCGCCAGCGATGATAGCACCTGCAGTCAAAAGTTGATCGTGTGCCCTACCGGTTCGCTGATCGACTGCAAGATGGAGCGCGCTTCCGTTTGCACTGTTCGAATCATTCGGTTTCTCAAATTCGTTCGACATTCTCCACACTCCAAGGGAAAGGGAATGGAGTGGATAAGGGGAATGGTTCAGGGGAATGGTTCAGGGGAATGGGTGAAGGGAATGGGTTCCGCCCTGTCAACTGCAAGGGCCGCCCGCTGCGGCGGTGCAGCCGCCGCAGCGGGCTTGGTGTGTCCGTGGCCGTTATGGAACAATCGGAATTTCCATTTGTTCCATCTGTTCCATCTGTTCCATTCCAGCCTGCTTCTGGGCCATGGCTGATGGCTTGCGGCGATGCCCCAGGCGGCTTTACACCTTTGCTGAGCTGCGCCGCCGCGCGAGCAGAAACTCAAAAGCTCGATTGAGGTTCTTGATTTTTCTGAGTTTCCTGCCGTGAGCAACTGTCCCCCAGAGCCCCATCCGATGGCGTTGTCCGCTGGTGCCCAAGGCAAAGTCACAAAAGTCACAAGGGTGACAATTTTGCGTTTGCGATTTCTGTTTCTTTTTGGATGGCTGAGGTTTGTGTCGCCGTGCTATGGATACAGTGTTTATCTACCCAGCACAGCCGGGCAGCCGCCCAGGTGTGCATCATTCGCCGATCAGCCGCAAGACGCGCTTATGGCCGCAGTGGCCGTTGCTAAGGTCGTCGGGATCTTCGATGAGATCGGCAGACTCGTCGTAGTTGTCGGCGCTGGGCCAGATTGTCTCGATGATTGTTGGCACCGGCGGTCGCACACAGTAGGGCCTGATTCTCGGAGCTAAGCTGCCCAGCCCGAGCTTATGGATCGCCCGGCTCCGCCGCAAAAGCTTCTCGTACTCGAATTTGCGACGCTGGTCGGGCGTTACGATGAAAAGATCAATCTCCTCCTGCACCGAGCGAAGAACGGGCAGGAACTGCCGAAGAAAAAGCCGCAAGCGGAAGAATGCGGTCGGCACTGGTTGATCGACCGTCGCGATGCCAATGCCCCCTTCGGGAAGCCAGAACACGAAGTGCTCCCGTAGATACGGCTTACCGTCGCGTTGTGGCAAGGTCGCCAGCGGGCAGCCCGCGTCTGTGAAGATCGCGATCTTCTTTTCGTGTTTGAAGAAGAACTCGGTTGGCCACGCGCGGGCTTCAAGATAAAAATGCAAGCCTAACAGACGTGCCTGAACGGTTTCCAGCGTATGCCGCCGACGCGCCGACGCATGCTGGAATCCCGACCGAGCAGCCGAGTCGTTGCCTTTGTGACCTGATACACCACTGGGTATTTGCTTACCCGCCGGAGGAACCCCAGCCGCTCCAACAACCTCAGCCGCCCCCGCACACCCCTATCCCATCCGGCGAGCTGCAAAGACTTGGCCTGCTGAGCCGTGCAATACCCGCCCA
>WNGJ01006297.1_pt1 | contig 12540 bp, 12 predicted proteins | sample 5400611 | NCBI WGS metagenome assembly WNGJ01 (sample SAMN13153375, study PRJNA577476) | soil metagenome | isolation source: 40 cm soil or saprolite under Garry oak tree replicate 1 | place: USA:California | collected 2016-06-15
CGATGCATTCCAGTACATGGTCGACAAGGGGAAGAAGCTCTATGTCAGCGAAGTCGGCGGCTGGTACGATTGCGGCAAGGTCGACACGCTGCTCGAGACCAACCAGCATCTGCTCGAGCATGGCCGAGGTCGGCGTCCCGCCAAGGTGCCCGCGGGGGTGAAGATCAAGGATCCCGTCTATATCGAGGACGGCGTCACACTCAAGGACGCGACCGTCGGCCCCAATGTCTCGATTGAAGCGGGCAGCACGATTGTGGGCAGCACCATTGCCAACAGCATTCTCGGCCGCGGGACCCAGGTAAGGAACGCGACGGTCGAGGGTTCGCTCATTGGGGATCAGCAGACTATCGAGGGGCGCAAAGTGAAAGATTCGGTGATGGATGCGGGGGAGCTCGCGGCGGCTCGGTAACCGCCCTTGACAAGTACGACAGTTCTAGTATAATCGAAGTGTGGACGCGCTACACTTCGCCCCCAAATTCGCCGCCCTCGGTCACGAGGCCCGGCTGAGCATTGTCCGCCTGCTCCTGTCCGCGCATCCTGACGGCATGGTCGTCGGAGAGATCCAGGAAGAGCTCGACATTCCCGCTTCCACACTCTCGCACCACCTCGATGCGTTGCAGCGCGAGGGATTGGTGAGCGTGACGCGCGAAGGGAAATTCTTGCGCTGCCGAGCTGATGCGGCGGGACTTCGTGACCTGCTTGCCTTCTTGTACGCCGAGTGCTGCACGCGCAACCGCCTCGTTCCTATGTCCGCCGTGAAAGGAGCCGCTGTATGAAGGTCCATGTCGCCCTCAACACGCCACGCTTCGAAGAATCCGTTCGCTTCTATCGGACCTTCCTCGGGCTCGAGCCAGTCAAGCTCAAGCCAGGCTACGCGAAGTTCGACGTCGCAGAGCCCGGTCTCAATCTGACGCTGAATGCCTCGCCTGATCGTGGCGTCGGAGCGTTGAATCATCTGGGGATCCAAGTGCATTCGACTGCGGCCGTCAGGGAAGCTGCGGAGCGGCTCAAGGCGGAGGGACTCGCCACGTTCGAAGAGGAGAACACGGACTGCTGCTATGCGTTGCAGGACAAGGTCTGGGTAACGGATCCGAATGGGTACAAATGGGAAGTGTTTGTCGTGAAGGTCGGTGATACGAAGCCGGAAGTGACGGCGACAGTGAGTCCCGCGAGTGAACCATGCTGCGCTGACACCTGTTGTCACGATTGAACGAATTCCTCGAGCTGTTCGATTACAACGCCTGGGCGAACCGCACGATCTTCGACGCGGTGGCCCAGCTTCCCGCTGATCAGTATTTCCGTGATCTGAAGAGCAGCTACGGCGGCATTCACGGCACGCTCGCGCACATCGTGTGGGCCGAGCAGCTGTGGCTGCACCGGTGGTTGGGGCGACCGAACCCGGCGGTGCCGCAGGGCACGGACCTGCGTGCGCTGGCCGAGGTGCGCGCCCGATGGGAGGAAGTCGAGGCAGAGCGGGGGAGATTTGTCGCCGGATTCAGCGAAGCCCGCTTGGACGACACCCGGCTAGTAAAACCTTCCAGCGGTGGGGAATACGTCCACAGCTTCCGGCAGATGTTTCGTCATTTCATCAACCATTCCTCGTATCACCGTGGTCAGATTGTGACCTTCCTGCGACAACTGGGCGCCAAGCCGCCGACTACGGACCTCATCCTTTATTACAGAATGAAACCACCCAGGGTGTGATAACCCCGGGCTGCCAGCCCGGGGCTATCCAACCCTGGACAAGTACCAGTTGACCGGCGGCGGGAACCCAACTTACTTACTGACCGTTCAGTTAGTAACTTTGGAGCCGGACATGCCCAGTACCGTCACACGTAAACGTCGAACTGTACGTCGCTTGCGCCCCCGCCTCCGTCCCCGGTGGCGGCGTCGCAAAGACGCCCGTCCCGAAGAAATCATCGCCGCTGCGCTCGAGGTTTTCGCCGATCGCGGATTTGCCGCGACCAAACTCGAGGACATCGCGCGGCGCGCCGGCGTCACCAAGGGCACGATCTATCTCTACTTCGAGAACAAAGAGGCGCTGTTCAAGGCGCTGATCCGGGAGACAATCGTCCCCGTCATTGCCCAAGGAGAGGTGACCGCGCAGTCATTTACTGGCAGTGCGCGCGATCTGTTCGAACGCCTGGTGCGCGAGTACTGGCGCCTGGTTGGCGAGACATCCATCTCGAGTATTCCGCGGCTCATGATCGCGGAAGCGGGAAACTTTCCCGAGCTCGCCAGATTCTATTACGAGGAAGTAGTCACGCGCGGCCATCGGCTGATGGCCGGCGTGTTGGAGCGGGGCATTAAGGCCGGCGAGTTCCGGCCCGTCAATCTGGCCGTCGCGACGAAGCTCGCGATGTCCCCTCTGATGCACGCCGTCGTGGCGCGCAAGGCGTTCTCCGCCTGCATGCCCGAAGGCTTCGATGTCGCCAGCTATCTCGACACTCACATCGACCTCTATCTACATGGCATTGCGAAACAGTAGTCTCTTGATTGCGCTCACCGTCGTCGCAACCGCGTCACTGAGCGGGCAAACATCTGCGTCTCCTCCGGTCCGCCTGTCATTCGCGGGCGCCGTCCGCGAGGCAACGGGTGCAGCGCCGGATGCGGCGCCCCCCCCGCCCGTCGTCGAGATCGCCGGATTCCGAACGGATGCCGCTAGTGCCCGCGTCCGTCAGGCGCGTGCCGCGTTGCTGCCGAGCCTCTCGCTCGGGGGTTCATGGGTAAATCGCAACTTCAATCCCAAGACCCTCGGGTTCAATCTCCCCGGCTTGCGCCTGCCATCGATGGTGCCTGCGTTCAACGTGTACGACGGTCGCGCGCGGGTCACCCAAACACTGTTTGACTTCTCCGATCTCGGCAGAGTCCATGCTGCCAAGGGTCAGGTGACTGCGGCGAATGCCGACCGCTCGGCGGCGGTGGAGACGAGCGCACAAAACGTGGCGCTCGCCTATGCCCGGGCCGCCCGCGCGCAGGCGGTCGTCATGGCGCGCCAAGCGGATTCAGTGCTGGCCGCGGAGCTCGTCGGTCTCGCCGTCGCGCAGGAGCAGGCGGGCGTGAGCGCGTCGATCGATGTGACTCGCGCGAAGACCCAGCTCGCGGACGCGGCCGGACGGCTGGTGGTCGCCGCGAATCAGCTCGATCGCGCCAAGATCGATCTCGCGCGTGCGTTGGGTCGCGACCCCTCCACGTCAATCGCCTTGACTGACACGCTCAGCGCACAGCTGGGCGCGGCCGACGTGCCGGCGGATCGCAACGCGGCGGTGGCGCAGGCAGTCGCGATTCGGCCCGATCTCGCGGCCGAGCTGGCGCGAGGCTCAGCGGCGCGCACCGCCGCATCGGCGATCTCAGCTGAGCGGCTGCCGCGGCTGGAGGTCGAAGCGGACTACGGGCTGAGCGGCCTGCGCATGCCTGATGCCGTGGGTACGCGGCAGGTCGCCGTGCAGGTCACACTGCCCATTCTGGACGGCTTCCGCCGCGAAGGACGGCTGGCGGAGCAGCAGGCTGTGGCACGCGAGTCGGACGTGCGGGCCCGCGATCTCCGCCAACAGGTCGCCGCGGACGTGGATGGCGCGCTGCTCGATCTCCACTCGGCGGCGGCGCAGCAGATGATTGCCGTCGAACGGCTGCAACTCGCGGCGCAGGAAGTCTCAGAGGCGAGGGCCAGGTTTAAGGCAGGGGTCGCCGGCAATATCGAGGTGATCAACGCGCAATCGTCGCTGCTGAGAGCGCGTGACGCGGACATCGACGCCCGTTTCGCCGCCGTGTCGGCGCGAATCGTGCTGGCCCGCTCCGTCGGAGCGGCCCGGACACTACACTAGCACTCAGAGAGAGCACGAGCCCATGGCAACAACGATGGAACCCAAAACGGAACCGCGGTCGCGGACGGCTGCTTCCGCACCTTCTTCTGAGACCCCCGCCAAAGCCACTCCCAAGCGGTCACGGCGGACGGTGTTCCTGATCATGGGAGTGGTCTTGCTCGGGTTGCTGGTGTTCGGCGCCCGGAAGTGGTGGTTCGGTCGCAATCACGTCTCGACCGACAACGCCCAGGTGGACGGGCATATCGTGCCGATTCTGCCCAAGGTCGGCGGCTATGTCGCCGAAGTGAGGGTGGATGAGAACCACGCGGTGAAGGCCGGCGACACGTTGGTGGTGCTCGACGACCGCGATTTCCGAGCGCGGCTCGCGCAGACTGAAGCCGATCTTGCGGCGTTGCTTGCGACCGTGAGCTCACGCACTCGCGTCGGGCAGGCAGATGCAGCGGTGGCGCAGGCGCAGGCGAACGCCTCGAAGGCGACCGCTGACCTCGCACGGATGGAGCCACTCGCGGCGCAGAACGTCGTCAGCCAGCAGCAGCTCGATGCGGCGCGTGCGGCAGCGGCCGCCGCCCTGGCGCAGCTCGCTTCAGCGCAGGCCGCTCTCGTGGGCGCGGATGCCCGCGTGGCCGCGGCGCGGGCCGCCCGCGACCAGGCGGCGCTGCAGCTCTCGTATACACGCATCACCGCCCCGTCTAACGGAGTGGTTTCGAAGAAGTCGGTCGAGCTCGGACAGCTCGTGCAGGCGGGGCAGCCGCTGATGTCCGTGGTGCCGCTCGATGACATCTGGGTTACGGCCAACCTCAAAGAAACTGAGATTGCCGACGTGACCCCGGGTGACTCCGGTGTGATTACAGTGGATGCCTACAAGGGCCGTGAGTATTCCTGTTACGTGGAGAGTCTCTCTCCGGCCACTGGCGCCAAGTTTTCGCTGCTTCCGCCCGACAACGCGACGGGGAATTTCACGAAGGTCGTCCAGCGGATTCCCGTGAGGATGCGCTGCCCTTCGTCTGCCGATCCCGCGTATCCGTTGCGCCCGGGGATGAGCGTCGTCGCCACGATCACGACACACTAGGCAGCGATGACCGCGGCTTCCATTCCGTTCAGTCCGGCGCTCGCGAACGACCGGTACAAGTACAAGTACCTCATCGCGATCACGGTATCCCTGGCGTCGGTGCTGGAGCTGCTCGACACCAGCATCGTCAACGTCGCCATTCCCCACATGATGGGGAATCTCGGCGCGACGCTCGATCAGATCGCCTGGGTCTCCACGGGCTACATCGTCGCCAACGTGATCGTGCTGCCGATTACCGGATGGCTGTCGGCCTACTTCGGGCGGCGACGGTATTTCGCCGGCTCGATCACTCTCTTCACGTTGGCGTCGTTCATGTGCGGCAACGCGGGCTCGCTCGGCGCGCTCGTCTTCTGGCGGATCGTCCAGGGGTTGGGCGGCGGTGCGCTGCTGTCCACATCGCAGGCGATTCTGTACGAAGAGTTCCCGCGCGAAGAGTACGGGACGGCGATGGCAATCTTCGGCGTTGGCGTCATGGTCGGACCGACGCTCGGCCCGACGGTCGGCGGCTGGATCACGGACACGTACGGCTGGCCGTGGATCTTCTACATCAACATCCCGTTCGGCATGCTGGCGCTGGCGCTCACTCTGTCGTTCATCAACGACTCCCTCCACCAGGAGCGGGCGGAGAGCGTCGACTGGCTCGGCCTGGGGTTACTGGCCATCGGAGTCGGTTCGCTCCAGATCATGCTCGAGCGTGGGGAGCGGCTCGATTGGTGGGCCTCCGGCCAGATACGGCTGCTCGCCGTCGCGAGCGTCGTTTCGCTCGTCTCGTTCATCTGGCACGAGCTGCGAACCGAACATCCGGTGGTGGACCTCCGCATCCTGAAGAGCCGCCAGCTGGCCGTCGGCGTTCTATTTGGACTCGTGCTGGGGGTCTGCCTCTACGCGACGGTGTTTGTGCTGCCGGTGTATCTGCAAAACATTCGGAACTTCACCGCCAATCAAACTGGTCTCGTGATCCTGCCGGGCGCGCTGGCCAGCGCGTTTACAATGGGCTTCATGGGCCGCCTGCAGGGGAAGTTCGACGGTCGTCTGTCCATCGCAGCAGGGATCGGCATCTTTGCGCTCTCGATGTGGAAACATGCGCATTTCACGACCGAGAGCGGATTCCATGATTTCTTCTGGCCGCTGATCTTCCGTGGAGTGGGACTCGGATTGATTTTCGTGCCCCTCACGAATCTCGCTCTGGCCGATCTTCCGATGTCGCGAATTCCGAACGGCACCGGCCTCTTCAATCTGATGCGGCAGCTCGGCGGCAGCGTAGGGATCGCGCTCTCGGCGACGCTGCTGCAACGGTTCACATCGATTCATCGGGCTGACCTCGCGGCCAATGTGACGCAGTACAGCGAGGCCGCGCGCGAGCGGATCGCCGCGATCACGCAAACCTTGATTGGACGGGGGGAGTTGCCGGCCCTGGCGCAGACCAAAGCGATCGGATTTGTAAATGGGATCGTCACCAGGCAGGCGATGATGCTGTCCTTCGAGCAATTGTTCCTGCTCTTTGGGGCCGCGTTTGTGCTGTCGCTCCCGCTGTTGCTGCTGATGCATCGCAGCCGCGGCCCCGCGGCAGCCGGCGCCGGGGGGGCACATTGAGCAAGCTCGACGTCGGCGACGGGGCGCCCGACTTCACGCTCCTCAACCAGCATGGCGTACCGGTGCAGCTGCGACAGCTGCTCGGCACGAAGAACGTCGTCCTGTATTTCTATCCCAAGGACGCGAGCCCGCGGTGCACGACCGAGGCGCGTGCCTTTCGAGACGCTTATAAGAGCTTTGCAGCCGCCGATACGGTCGTGGTGGGGATAAGCTCGGATTCGGTGCGCTCGCATCAACGGTTCGCAATGCAGGAAGCGTTGCCGTTCCTTCTGCTCAGCGATCCCAAGAGTGACGTCCGCGAGCTGTACGGCGTCAGGCGGATGCTCGGGATCGTGCCCGAGCGCGTCACCTATGTGATCGATCGGAATGGTATCGTGCGACATGTGTACGCCGCCCAGCTCGCGGCAGCGCGTCACGTGAGTGAGGCACGCCACGCAGTAGAAGGGCTTACCCCTCCATGACCAGACTACAAGTTGCGGCCCGGCTCGGCATCGTCGGCGGGATCTGGACGTTGCTTCACATCTACGTCGGCGCGCACGTGCTCGGCCCCGCCCCAATCACGGGCTTGCCGCGCGTGCTTGCCTGGGGCGCGGTGGTGCTCGTGGCTTGGCTACCGCTGATTGCGCTCATCACCGCCCGTCGCACGGCAGGGGAACGGGATGGCCGGGGCCGCGGGTTCACGATTCGTGTGCTCGACTGGGTTGCATACACGGCGATGGGGCTGTCGTCGCTGCTGATCGTGTCCTTCTTCGCGACCGATCTACTCCGGCTCCCCGCCACCGCGACGGTGGTTCTGGTGGTTGTCGGAGCGGCGGCGTTCCTCACCCTCGTCGGCATGGTCCTCGCGCGACGGCCTCTCGTCGTTCGCGTGACCGTCCCGATCGCTCATCTTCCCAGCGACCTCGCCGGCTTTCGGATTCTGCAGCTCAGTGACCTGCACATCGGACCCACGATCCGGCGCCCGTTTGTGGACGCGGTCGTCGACAGGGCCAACGCGCTGCGGCCGGATCTCGTCGCCGTGACCGGGGACGTCGCTGACGGCCTGGTTCCCGAGCTGCGCGAGCATGTAGCACCGCTCGGTCGGCTGCGGGCGCCGCATGGGGCGTACTTCGTGACGGGCAACCATGAGTACTACTGGGACGTGCGAGGCTGGACCCGTGAGCTCGAGCGCCTGGGTATCGCGGTGCTCTCGAACGAGCATCGCATCGTAGAAAGGGGAGCAGGCCGCTTGCTGGTCGCTGGCGTCACCGATCTGTCGGCCGCCTCCGATCCCGCGGCTGCCGTGGCCGGCGCCCCGCCGAGCGATGTGCGCGTGCTGTTGGCGCATCAGCCCCGCAGTGCGTTCGCTGCCCAGGCAGCTGGCTACGACCTGCAGCTGTCCGGACACACGCACGGCGGGCAGTACTTCCCATTCAATCTTCTCGTGCGGCTGTTTCAGCCGTTTGTCGCCGGACTGCACCGCCTCGAATCGATGTGGTTGTACGTGAGTCGGGGAACGGGTTACTGGGGGCCGCCGCTGCGGCTCGGCGCACCGGCCGAGATCACGCTGTTGGAGCTCGTCCCAGCCTAACCAGCGTCATTGCGCCACGGCCATCGCCGCGGTCACAAAGAGGGCGCGCACGATTCCCAGCGCGCCCTTGTCGTTTTCGTACCACTCGGTCGGCAGATGCGCATCACCCGCACGACCGCCGGCACCCAGCGCGACCGCGGGGACGCCGAGGGCGATCGGGACGTTGGCGTCGGTGGAGGCGCAGGCGAGCTGATGGTCGTGCCCGACGGCGCGAGTCGCGGCCACTGCCGTCTGCACGAGGGGGTGCGTGCGCGGCGTCAGCCCGGAAGGGCGGTCGCCGACGCGGCGCACGTCGAGCTTCAGCGGCGGCGTGGTGGGCGCGCGGTAGCGATTCTCGTCCTCCAGCGCTTGGTCGAAGCACTCGTGCGCAGTCGCGTCGAGCCGGTGGAGGATACGCGGATCTTCGCTCCGCAAATCCAAATCGAACCAGGCGGTTTGCGGAATCGAGTTCAGGCTCGTGCCGCCACCAAGGCGCACAACCGCGCAGGTACTGCGCGGAGAGTTCTGCGTTGGCAGATCCGCCAACATTGCTGTGGCACGACCGACGGCGTTGGCGGGATTCGCGACGCCGAAGGCCGCCCAGGAATGCCCACCGGGACCGTGGTAAGTCACCCGATAGCGCCGCGCTCCCAGCGCGCGGTGCACGATACGCTCCAGGCCCGCGCCATCCAGCGCGATGAACGCGTGCGGGCGGATCGATTGTCCATCCAGGAGGTGCCGTACGCCGCGGAGATCGCCGGACCCTTCTTCTCCGACTGTCGCCGCGAAGAGGATCGGACGTGCGGTCGTCACGCGTGCGTGTGCCAGCGACTCTCCAACCGCCACGAGCGCTGCCAGGCCGCGCGCATTATCGGAGATTCCAGGTCCCTGTAGGCGAGGGCCGCGTCGCGAGACCGAGACGTCGAGCTCCGGGCCGAAGACGGTGTCGAGGTGCGCGCTCAAGACGACACACCCGTCGCCTTTGGTGCTACCGGCGTCGCCGTACCAACCCCTGACATTGCCAACCGAGTCGATCTTCACGTCCTGCAATCCGACGTCATCGAACAACTGGGCGACGCGCGCTCCACGGGCGGCTTCGGCACCTGTGGGCGCGGGAATCGCGGACAACGTCGCCTGACGGGCGAGCGTCACTTCATCGAAGCGCTCGATGTGGGCGCGCGCGGCGCGCACGCGTTCGTTCGCGAGCAGGGTATCAAGGGCGTCCGGCATCGCCAGCAAAGTAGGCGGCGCGCTTGACCTGGACTAGGGGGGACGCGACACTAAACGCATGGAAGAGCGGCAGCTGATCTACGATTGGAATAGCGAACCGGCCGCCAATGGGCGGGGCGGGGGGGGCTTTGATTGGTCGCGCGTCCGCGTCGATCTCAACGACGAGACGCTGCGCGACGGGCTCCAATCGCCCTCCGTGACCGATCCGTCGCTTGACGTCAAAAAGCGGCTTCTGCACCTCATGGCCGATCTGGGCATCGTCGCGGCCGACATTGGCCTTCCCGGCGCCGGGCCTCGCGTCGTCGACCAGGTACGCGCTTTGGCGACCGAAATCCGCGATCACAAGCTGCCGATCATGCCAAACTGTGCGGCTCGGACTGTGGTCGCCGATGTGGAGCCGATCGTCCGCGTGGTGGACGAGTTGGGAATCAAGATCGAGGCCGCCACGTTTATTGGGTCCTCACCGATCCGCCAGTACGCCGAAGATTGGACCCTCGATCGCATCCTCAAGGCCTCGGAAGAGGCCGTCACGTACGCCGTCTCGCACGGCTTGCCCGTCATGTACGTAACCGAGGATACGACGCGCGCGCGTCCCGAAACACTCAAAGCGTTGTATGGTGCCGCGATTGCGTGCGGCGCCGCGCGGATCTGTCTGGCGGACACGGTCGGTCATGCGACGCCCGATGGTGTAAAAGCTCTCGTCAAGTTTGTGAAAGACGAGATAGTAGGGAGAAGTCCGGTAAAGATCGATTGGCACGGCCATCGCGATCGCGGCATGGGGTTGATCAACTGTCTCGCCGCGATCGAGGCGGGTGTCGATCGTGTACATGCGACCGCGCTGGGTGTCGGTGAGCGGGTCGGCAACGCCGAGATGGACCTGCTCCTCGTGAACCTCAAGCTCCTGGGCGCGCATCACCACGACATCCGCCGGTTGCCCGAGTACTGCCGGCTCGTCGCCGATGCGGTCGGTGTGCCAATTCCGGTGAACTATCCCGTGGTAGGCACCGACGCGTTCCGCACGGGCACGGGGGTGCACGCCGCTGCGATCATCAAGGCCAAGAAAAAGGGCCACAACTGGCTGGCGGACCGCGTGTACAGCTCGGTGCCCGCCGAGGAATTCGGCTTCGAGCAGCGCATCGAGATCTCGCCGGTGTCCGGCCTTTCCAACGTGAAGTATTGGCTGGAGCACCACGGCTACGATCCGGAAGACGCGGCTGCGTGTCAGAAGCTGTTCGAAGCCGCGAAGCGAACCGATCGCGTGCTCTCCGATCAAGAGTGCCATCGGCTGCTAAAGAAATGAGCCTCCGCGATATCGAGCAGTCGTATTTCGACTTGTACTGGCACATGGATCCCGTGTCCGCCACGCAGGCGGGTGTGCCGGGTCACGATGACCGGTATGGGCGTTTCAGTCCCACCGCGCTCGCCCCGCATCTCGCTGCCCTGAAGTCGATAGCGGCTGCGCTCGAGGAAGCGACTGCCGACGACGTCGAGCAGGAGATCGATCGCACCGCGCTGCTGAATGAGATTCGGGTGACCCTGCGCCGCTTCGAGAAGCTCAAGCCGCAGGCCAAGAATCCCGAATTCTGGCTCTCCCACCTGCTCGGCGGCCTGCATCACCTGCTGCTCTCCGCGGATCGCACGCCGGCTGAGAAGGCGGCGGCGGCGATCGGCCGGCTCGAGGACATCCCCGCGTTTCTCGACGATCTGCGCGCCACGCTCGAAGAACCGGTGCGGGTGTTCGTGGAGACTGCGGTGCGCATGACGGAAGGCGGTCGTCTGCTGGTACGCGAGCTCGCGGCGGCACTGGGTGCGCAGGCGCCGATGCATGCCGCGCGGCTCAACACCGCAGCGGAGGAGGCCGGCATCGCGCTCACCAAGTTCGATGCCAACCTGGCCCGCTGGCTCGAGATGGGGACGGAGGAGTACGCCATCGGCGAGGAGGCGTTCAACTTCCTACTCCACTATCAGCATGCCTTGCGGGACACAGCGCCCGAATTGTGGCGCTACGGTCTGCGGCTCAAGGAAGAAGTCGAGACCGATCTCGTGAGGCTCGCGCAGCGCCTCGATGGCGGTGGTCGTCCGTGGCCGGAACTCGTCGACAAGCTGCGGGGCGATCATCCCAATCCCAGCGATCTCGTGAAGGCGTACTCGCAGGAAATGGCGCGCGCCCGCGATTTTGTTGCGGAGCGCAAGCTCGCGCCGATTCCCAAAGCACCACTCGGCGTGATCCCGACGCCCGCGTTCATGCGGCCTGTGATTCCGTACGCCGCCTACGATAGCCCAGGCGCGTACAGCCGCGACCGTACGGGGTGGTTTTACGTGACCGTGCCGGATTCGCGACTGCCCGCCGACCAACAGGAGCGGATTCTGCGCGACCACTGCCGCTACGAGTTGGCAGCCACCGCTCTGCACGAGGGCTACCCCGGGCACCACCTCCAGCTCATCATCGCGAAAGAGCAGCCCTCGCACGTGCGCAAGAATTTGTGGACGCCGCTCACCGTCGAGGGTTGGGCGCTCTACTGCGAAGACATGATGGGCGAGGAAGGCTTTTACGCATCGGACGAGGAGTTGTTCTTTCAACGAGTGCACCTGCTGTGGCGCGCGATGCGCATTCTGCTCGACGTCGGCCTCCACACGCGTGGCATGACCCGCGACCAGGCCGTGAACCAGATGGTGAGCGAGCTGCACGTGGAGCGCGGCAACGCGGAGGCGGAAGTGCGGCGCTACTGCGCGTGGCCGGCGTACCAGCTCTGCTACGCAGTCGGCCGGCGCGAGCTGCTGCGCCTGCGCGATGACTTCAAGAAGGCTCGGGGCTCCAAATTCTCGTTGCGCGCGTTTCACGACGCGGTGCTGCCATACGGCGGACTTCCGGTCACCCTGATTCGCTGGGGACTCGGCCTGGGTGAGTGAGTCGAATGCTGGCGGGGGGGGCCTGCCTCGGCAGGTCAAGCTGTTCGGTGCCGTTTCTCTCCTCAATGACTTCGCGAGCGAAATGGTGTACCCGCTGCTCCCCGCGTTCGTCACCGGTGTGCTGGGTGGGGGCGCGTTGGCGTTGGGCGCGCTCGATGGTGCGGCCGACGCCGCTGCAGCGCTCGTAAAACTGATCGCGGGACGACTCGCGGACCGTCCGGAGCGGCGAGGCCCGCTGATTGTGGGCGGGTATTTTCTGGCGGCGCTCGTGCGGCCCGTCATCGCGATCACCGCGGCCGCGTGGCAGGTCATCGGGTTGCGCGTCGTGGATCGGCTGGGGAAGGGACTACGTACGCCGCCGCGCG
>WNGJ01025419.1_pt1 | contig 12540 bp, 10 predicted proteins | sample 5400611 | NCBI WGS metagenome assembly WNGJ01 (sample SAMN13153375, study PRJNA577476) | soil metagenome | isolation source: 40 cm soil or saprolite under Garry oak tree replicate 1 | place: USA:California | collected 2016-06-15
GTGCGAGTAACACGAGTACTACTGAATTATCGCCGTCTTCGATGGGACGGTCAACGACTAAGATGCGGTAAACGCAACTGCGCGTTGTCAAATTGAAACGCTTGCAGGGTCTTCCAGCATTCGCTGAACGAGCACATGCAGCGGATCTGGCAGAGGCTCACCCTCGCGCTGTGTAACGGACGGCTTTTCCTTGAGCAGGCGCGCAGGAAGCTTGGTCCAAGAAGGTCCTTCCGCCGCAAAAGCGCCGGAAGCCCCGCGAAGCACCAGCGCATCGGCCCGGTCGAGAGCAACGCGTGCCGAATCTTTGAAGTCATCTTTCGCTGGATCGATTACCGAGAAATAGAGGCTGGGCTTCACAAACTGCAGCAAGGAATTACTCTCCAGGATCAGGGGTGGCAGATCGGCTTTGACATCCGCGAGCGTTTCCTTCAATGCAGCCCTCAGGAGTGGCAGCCCCTCCGCGAGATATCCTTGTTTAGTTCTGAGCCAGAACGACCGCCGCGCCCCGGCAGCCAGGAAACGAGCGCTATCCGTTCCTGTGTCCGCACGGACCTCCCAGTTGATCGCGCAGACGTGCTCATCGGGCGCGCAATCGCAATTCTCGCCATTCCGCGCGCAGACCCCGTGGCCATACTGGGTGATCTTTCCCGCGATCCAGTTGGCCTGGGGGAACGCGGAGATCACGTCGCAGACCAGTTGCGTCTTTCCAATGCTGCGCGTGTGCCCGCCAACAACGATCACGCGGCACTGCGGAAGCGAATTCTTGTCATTTCCCGCCAAACTTTTCCTCTATTCCCTTGATGCGCGCGGCGAATTCCGGAAGCCGGCCATACCATGCGAACAGTTCTTTGAATTTTGCCAGCGGACGAGCCGGTGTTCCCCAAACTGTCTCCCCGCTGCGAATGGTTTTTCCTCCGAGCACGCCGCTTTGTCCGCCGATTACCGAGCCGTCCTCCAGTTTGCAGCGTTCGCCAAAGCCTGCCTGGCCGCCCACAACCACGTGCTTTCCAAATACGCACGACCCGGACAATCCTGCCTGTGCCGCAATCACCGTATGCGCCCCGATCTGACAGTTGTGCCCCACGTGCACAAGATTGTCCAGCTTCACACCTTCCGCGATGCGCGTGTCGTCGAGCGACCCGCGATCGATCGTGGCGTTCGCTCCGATTTCCACGTCGTCGGCAATCTCCACAATCCCCGCCTGGGGAAATTTCCAGTACTTTCCTTCCCCGAACGCATAACCGAAACCGTCCGCCCCAATCACTGCTCCGGAATGAACCTCCACGCGGTTCCCCAGCCTCACACCTCCATACAGCGTGACCCGCGGGTGAATCCGGCAATCCTCGCCGATCCAGCAGCCCGCACCGATCACCGAGTGCGCACCAATCTGCGTGCCGACACCGACATGTGAATCCTCACCAATCACGGCATACGGCCCGATAGCTGCTCCTGGCGCGACGCGCGCGAGCGGCGCGACGATCGCCGTCGGATGAATTCCTGAAGCTATCGGGGCTCGCCCGAGAAGCATCTCGGCTGCCCGTGCGAACGCGGCCTTGGGCTGCGTACTGCGCAATACTGTTTTGCCCTGGAGCTCCACTCCCTCAGCCGCAATAACACACATCGCAGCCGAAGCCGCGGCCCGCTGTGCGTGCTTCGCGGACTCCACATAGATCAAATCGCGCGCTCCCGCACGTTCCGGCGCGGCAACTCCGCCAAGTTCGGCTGAGCCATCGCCTTCCAGCCTTGCGCCAATTGCTTCGGCCAATTCCTTAGCAGTTCGTCTCATCATCATCCTCACTGAAAATCGTATAGCGATGGTTCGCCTTTCGGCCTGGTGTTCCACCGCCCATGCACCCAAACCCACTGTTCCGGATACTTCCGGATAATCTCTTCAATCACTTTCGTTAACCTTTGCGTATTCTCCAAAACATCCCGCTCCGTATCGCCCGTTCGAATCAACTCGACCGGCGGCTCGAAACGCAAGCGGTATTTTCGGCTGCGTTCATCCCAAACGGCGTATCCCGGCACGACCGCCGCGCCGGTATGCAATGCGACGCGTGCAATCCCGGTCGTGGTGCTGGCCTTCGTTCCAAAAAAATCCACGAACACCGCTTCTTCCGGCATGGTGTTCTGGTCCGCCAGAATCCCAATTGTGCCGGCCTCTTTCAGAACCTTTAGCATCACACGCGCCGATTCGTTCTTGAAAATCGGCCGATTCCCTGACAAACACCGGTAACCGTTCACGAGCGCATCGATCCTCGGGTTATCGATCCGCCGGGCCATGTAGTGCAGCGGAAATCCGTAGAGCGCATGCGCAAAGGAGGACAACTCCCACGCGCCAATGTGCCCCGTCAGGTAGAGCACGCCTTTCCCACGCCGCTGTCCTTCCAGGAAGTTTTCGTGACCATCCAGCGCCACAATTTGCTGGATATTTTCTTTCGAATATTTTGGAAGCCGGGCAAACTCCGCCGCCATCCAGCCCAGATTCCGCAGCATCCCCCGCACGACTGTCTTACGCTGCGCATCACTCCATTCCGGAAACGCAATGCGCAAATTCACTTCAGCCGTCTTCCTTAATCCAGGCAGCAGCGCATAGAAAATTCGCACCACTCCCGCGGCAAAACTTCTCGCCAGCGGCCGCGGCAAGACACTCAGCCCTTTCAGAATGACGCACACTGCCGCGTATTCGAACCATTCCTTCATCGCCTGCCCAAGTTCGCGCGAGTTCCCCGTCGGGCGACAGTATGCAAGAGGTCCGCCGCTGGAAGATAGTAGTTCGATGTTAGACTCAGCTTTCCGTGACCGAAACAACCGCTCCAGTTGCCGAGAACCCGCGCACCAGCACCGCCGCTCGAATTGGCTGGGCCATTCTCATCGCAGCCACGCTCTACGTCTGCTACTTCAGCCATCTTGGCACCATCGGCTTCGTCGGGCCGGACGAGCCGCGTTACGCCTGGATCGCGCGCGACATGGCCGAGACCGCCGATTGGGTCACCCCGCGCCTCTATGGAAAGCCGTGGTTTGAGAAGCCGCCGCTCTTCTACTGGGGCGCGGCACTTTGCTTCAAGCTCTTCGGCGTGAGCGAAGCCGCCGCGCGGCTGCCGAGCGCGATCTCTGCCCTGCTCGCTACGCTTGTGCTGGCATGGCTTGCATTGCGCCTCTACGGCGCGGAAACCGCTCGCTGGCTGCTGCTTCTGCTTCCGACGACCGTGGGCATGATCGGCTTCTCGCACGCCGCCGCCACCGACATGCCTTTTAGCGCCATGCTCACCATCGCCATGGTCTGCGCCGCCGTTGTCCTGGGCCTCACGCGCAACGAACACACTGCAATTCTCCCTCGAACACCCTGGCTGGCTCTCATTCTCTTCGGTTTCTTCCTCGGCCTCGCCGTCCTCGCCAAAGGCCCCGCGGCCATCATTCTCTCCGGAGGCGGCATCTTTTTCTGGGCGCTCTTCACGAAGCGCTGGCGCGACGCCTTCCGCCTCTTCCATCCCGCCGCTCTTGCGTCTTTCTGCTTCACCGCTCTTCCCTGGTACATTCTTTGTGCACGCCGTAACCCCGATTTCTTCCGCATCTTCATCATCGAGCACAATTTCAAGCGCTTCCTCACCCCCGAATTCCAACACATCCAGCCGTTCTGGTATTATCTGCCCGTTCTACTTGTGGCCTTTCTTCCATGGACTGGGGCAATGGTCTGGACCGCCGTTGTGGGAGGAGTAAGGCTCGCAAAATCCACATGTCTTAGTCCTCATACTAGTTTGTTCCTGTCATGGTCCATGTTCGTCGTACTTTTCTTTACGCTCTCTAAATCGAAGCTACCAGGTTACGTTTTGCCTGCCGTGCCGTCTTTGGCTCTGATGTTAGCTCGCTCCTACGAAAAATTGGCTATCGAACGCAGAAAGTCGTTCGGCTTCAGTCTTGCCGTAGTTGCGATAGTCGGCGTCGTCGTTTCAGGAATTGCTGTGAGCATGTTTTCGTATGCATCTTTGGCATCTCAACAAGTGAAACTTGCTTTCGCTACCCTGCTTGCAGTGATTGCGGTGGCCAACGGTATTCTTGCGTTCGGGTTTTTGTGCTTCAGAAGCCAGTGGAAGCTCAATGTTGTGGCGTCTGCAGCTGTTGTCCCGGTCGTATTTGCGTTGGTAATGGCAAACAAACTCGCAGATGGAATATTGTCGAACTCACCTAAATGCTTGGCTGAACAGCTTCATGCCCAGCATGTGCCTCCCAACCGCACTTTTGTCCACCATGGAGTAGGGCGCACTCTAAGGCTTGGCCTAAACTTTTATATGCAGCAGGAGGTGTCTGACTGGGACCAGAATCCCGATGAGGATGCTTATGTTGTGTCGGGCTCGCTAAACTGTGAGCGCCTGCATAAAGAAGGGTTCGATTGTGTTGACGTACCACTCGGATCTTCTGCTTCAGGGTGGTTTGTTTCCCACGTCACGCCGAGAAATTTATCGTCCAGTCTTCCTCACAGCGGGCAGCCTCACTAGAAAAAACGACACCACGCGGTTTTCATACGTGCGCTTGTCATCGTCTCCCAAGCTCACAAAATTTCCATGCGCGATGATGGCCTGCTCACGCGGCTCCGGCGCTTTCAGAAAGATTTGCCGCGTGGTCTCCGCGAGCTCCGGGTCATCCAGCGCCTCAATAAAAAGCGTCGGGACGCCGGTCAGCGCAATCAAATTCCTTGAGAGCGGCGCGTCGCCGCGGTGCGCGTAGTTCAGGCACTCAAAGCTGAACTCTGCCGCGCGCACCATCAGCGGAAAACCGCCAAGGCCGTTGCGCTCCACGCCCACCTTGACCATTTGTTTCGGCTCGTCGTAGACCGAGTCCAGCACCAGCGCGCGAATCCGCTTGTCGTTTTCCGCTTCGCGCAGCGCCGCGTAAGCGCCGAGGTTATAGCCCCAAAGTCCGAACCGCGTTGGATCCAAATCAGGCCTCGCGGCCAGGAGATCGACCGCCGCGCGCACTTCGTCTGCTTCGCGGTAGCCGAGCGTGCTGATTCCCGCGTTCTCCCCGTGCGCTGCAAGATCAAAAACAAAAACGTTGTACTGGTGATCCTGCAGCGCAGATTCCAGCGTCAGCAGTTCGCCGCGGCTGGACTCGTAACCATGGCACAGAATAATCGTCGGCGCGCCTCGAAATCCGGGAAAAAACCATCCCTCGCGCTTTCCAATTCCCCCGGGCACCACAAACTCAAGCGCCTCCGGCCGCCCGGGAAAACTCGTCACGTTGATTTCGGTGCTGGTGCGCTGCGGTTTCACGATGCGATAGACGAGAAAGCCCGCGATGGCCGTGGTGGCCAGCGCGGCAAAAAAGACCAGCGCCAATAAAGCCATCAGTATCTTGGTAGACCAGCGGGATGGATAGCGGAGCTCGTAAAGGATCTTCATGCGTTGTCTGGGCAATTGGGCTGGCGGCAAACGCCGCGTCTCTCTACCTCACAATACAAATGCGATGCGTGGCATCGTAGCACATCTTTTCCGCGGTTCCTTGAGCCTGCATATCCAATTGTGTCTCCTCCTTTACCTCCTATCCTTCCTCTCCCTCCATTACTTCCTTTATGATGGAATGGTGCGGCAGGGGCCGCGCCGCTATCCCATCATTCATGAACATCGTCGATTTGCGACAGACTACGGTCCGTCAGATTGAGCCGCTTCTCGAAGAAGAAGCGCGGCACTGGCGCGACGAATTGCATTGGGACTACCGCGGCGCCCTGGAGCTTATCAAACGCTTCCTGGACGCGCACGCACTCGCCGGGTGCGTCGCATTCGAAAACGGCATCGCCGCCGGGTATTCGTTTTATGTCCTCGAAGATCAAAAAGGCCTGATCGGCGGCTTGTATGTTTCGTCGAAGTTCCCTCAGGATTCTATCGGCCGGCGGCTCCTCGAGGAGATGCTCTTCTCCATGCGCGCCATCCCGCATCTCGCGCGCATCGAAGCGCAGCTCATGCCCTTTAGCGGACCGGTGGACATGCCCCTGCTCGATCAGGGATTTCAACTCTACACGCGCCAGTTCATGATGCTGGATCTGCAAAGGGTGCACGACACAAAAGCCGGCGCCTCCGCGGGCATGCGCCTCAACCGCTGGAACGACCGTTATTTCGAACCTTGCTCCAAGCTGATCTACCTGGCTTACGCGAATCACGTCGACGGCGAAATCAACGACCAGTACCGCAGCCGCTCCGGCGCGCTGAAATTTCTGAAGAACATCATTTTGCTTCCCGGTTGCGGGCAGTTTGTGCCGGGCGCCTCTTTCGTTCTGCACGAGCCCGGAAGCGATGAACTCGTCGCCGCGGTTCTGACCAGCGAAGTCTCCCCCGGCGTCGGCCACACCACGCAAATCTGCGTCCTGCCGGGCTACCAGGGACACTACGAGAATCTCGGCTTCCACACCATCAAATCCTTCGCCGCCGGCGTCTGGCCGCGTTGATCCTTTATGGTCCGGGTCGAACTGGTTCTGCGCAGTATTCACGCGCCGCCTTCTGCCGTAGAGAATCCCTCATCAAAAATTGAGCTTCAGCGCCAATTGCATGACACGCGCGTCACGCGCACTGAGCACCCGACCATATAACCCAGACGTCCGGGAAGTGCTGACCGTATTGAAGTTCGTGTGATTGAACACATTGATGGCTTCAGCCCGAAATTGCAGCTTCGTGCTCTCGGTTATGCGGATGTTCTTGAAGAGCGAGAGATCCCACCTTTGGTCCCCAGGTCCGCGCACCGCGCCGCGCGGCGCGTTCCCCGGGAGATTGGATCCGGTCGGTACAAGCACAAAGGCCGAGGTGTTGAACCATTGGGCGACAGTATGGGGAGCATTGGCGTTGGGGTTCCCGACCTCATTGGGGCGTCCACCTGCGAAGCTGTTCGGATCGCGCAGACCCAGCCCCGCAGGATCCCTGGAGGCGGTAACCGTCAGAGGCAGGCCGGAGAACGCATACACGATGCCGGAAACCTCCCATCCGCCAAGGAGATGTCCTTCCACCCCCTCCTGCGCCTGAAGCCAGGGCAATTCGTAGATGAAGTTGGCGTTGAAGACGTGCCGCCGGTCAAATCGGTCGGAACCATACTCGGCAGGGATATTATAAGAGTTCTGGGGGGCCGTGAAGTCGGTCTGCGAAGTCGTCAAGCCGTGCGAGTACGTGTAGTTCACTGTAATCTCGGAGTTTCCCCGCAAACGTTTCTGGCCGCTCATCTGAAGCGAATTATAGTTCGACGTAAAGATCGTCTTAAACAGGTTGATCGCGTCAAAGCCTTGGAAAGGCCGGACAAAGTTCAACCGCTGGGTGGGCAAGCCGGCTCCGACCGCTTGTCCCGGGGCAACGATTCCTGCGGCGACCGCGTCGCCAGGGTGGGGCTCGTTGATATCCACGACTCCGATCAAATGGGTTCCCATATTGCCGTAATAGCCGACGTCAAACAGCATTCCGCCCGGCAGTTCCCGCTGGATGTCCAAGCTCCATTGCTGGGTGTACGGTTGGTGCCAGTCCGTGGAAGGCCCCCCAAGGAACTGCGGGAGGAGGTTCAGGTTTGGCGCCACCGCGCCCGGATTGTTCAGAGTCGTGTTCGAGATGTTGACGTTCTGCACGAAAGGGGGGTTGCTGAACTGAAATTGCTCGAGCGAGTTGATAGCCGGCGAATCGTAGAAGATCCCATATCCTGCACGAATCGACGTCTTCCCCGTCTTGAATGGATCCCAGGCAAAACCAACTCGTGGCGCAAACAGTGTGGCGCTCTGATTCGCAACAGCATTTCCAAAGGGCGAGTTCTTGCCCCCGATGATGACCCCGTTGAGAGGATCAAATGTGCCTGCGGCGGAAGTGATCTGTCCATTGGTAAAACTGATCGTGGGCGCCATGGCAGGTTTAAACATGGCCGGGTCGAACGAAGTCGCCTGCCCGTTGGCATCCGTTGGCTGACCGAAAAAAGAATACCGGACACCATACGTCAGGGTTAGGTTCGGCAACACTCGAAAAGCATCTTGGGCAAAGGCCTCGAACTGGTGCTGGCGGACCTCCGCATGGAAATCTACCGACAACTGCGTGAAGCTGGAGACATTACCGAGCAGGAAATTGGCCCACTCCTGACGGAAGAGCGGGGTTCCCGCTGGAGCTGGGCTATCATTAAAGCTGAAACTCCCGTTGTTCCCTCCCCCGTGATTCTCTGTTTTTTGGTAAAGGTTAAGGGTTCCGCCGAACTTCATGGTGTGCCGGCTCAAGATCCACGTCAGTGTATCGAAAAGGTTGTGGTTCCGGTTGAAGTCGCGGTAAGGCCCAAAACCGAAGACCCCGCTGTTATCTGCGAAATTGAGATCGGGAATCCGCACTATGGTGGACTTGAGAGGCAGCGTGACTGCGGCAACCACGTCCGGTGAGTTCGCCGTCGCCCCCAAACCTGTCGGATCACTAACCACTCCACCATAGGAATAGGCATACCCCGGCTCGTTGATCAACCGCGGCGAAAAGGTCATAGTGGCGCGGGCCGTGAAGCTGCGCCCGGGCGAATTCGTCGACGTGGTCGCCACACCAGGCAGCGAATCTCCTGTGAACAGCCCGCCGGGCTCGACCGTCGGGATGGCCTCATTCGTAAATCGGCCGAAAATGCTCAACTTTGAGTTGACGACGTGATCGATTCGGATAGTCTCTTGGCGGTGATTGAAAGTGTTGCCGCCGACGCTGGTCAGCGTGTCATTGACGAGATTCTGCGGCTGGGGCAGCTTGGAGAAAATATCCTTGATATAAGCCGCGGCCGCCGGATTGATGGCCGCGATTTGAGTTGTCTGCGCTGTGCAATTTCCGCTGGAATCCACAGCCGTGCAAACGGGCGTGGGGAACGTTCCAGCTCTCTCCGCCGTCGAAGGAACCGTCGCAACAAACGTCGAAAATGTGCTGATGCGGCGCACCTCTTCCGAGAAAAAGAAGAAGGTTTTCTTCCTGTCCTTGTTGTAATGGCCGGGGATGAACAGGGGCCCGCCAATTGTCCCGCCGAAATCGTTGTAGCGCAGCGCCGGCCGAGCGATCCCAGCGGCATTATTGAAGAAATTGTTGGCATTTAGCACATCGTTGCGGAAAAACTCGTAGAGGCCTCCATGGAAGCTGCTCTCGCCGCTTCGCGTGATCACGCTGATTTGGCCGCTGGAGCTCCGGCCATACTCCGGGTCGTACTGGCCGCGGAGAACTTTGAATTCGGCAATGGAATCCACGCTGGGATTGTTCAGCAGTGTGAGGTTGGCCCCGCGGTCGAAGTTATCGGCGCCGTCAATCGTCCAGTTGTTCTGTGTGGGGCGATTGCCGTTGATGGAGATGTTGACCTGGTTGGAGAGGCCGGTGAAGCTCGTGACACCGATCTCGATCTGGTCGCTCGAAAAGCCTGTGGTGACCCCCGGCATGAGGGCAGCGAGTTGGACATAGTTCCGGTTATTCAGCGCCAGCTCGCGGACCTGCGTGCCGCTGATGAGCCCCGCGGCTGTCGCGGTCTGGAGTTCCACTTGCAACGCATTGGCCTCCACGGCCACAACTTCTTTTACCGAACCCGGCTCCAGCGTGAAATTGACCGTCAAGTGGTCGTCGACGTTGAGCTCGACGCCCAATCGCTCGGCCTTTTTGAAGCCTGCCATCTCGGCGGTAACGGAGTAATGCCCTACAGGTAGAAGCGGGGCCGCGTATAGGCCGTGGTCATCGGTTGTGAGCGTGCGCACCACGATCTGCCGGTCCGTATTGGTTATAGTGACCTTGGCGTTGGGCACGACACCGCCTTTGGAGTCCGTCACCGTGCCCACGATTGAACCCGTGACCTCCTGAGCCCAAGCTGCTCCACACATCCCGGCGCTCAGCCCCGCCACCAACAACAAAACAAATGGCCTTCGCATTACACACCCCCCTTGAACTTAGCTGACGATTTCAAGCTGCCTGGTCAAACGATTTACAACCTTGCAGCGATCCCCCCGATAGGTCGACTTCACAAATTCGACGGGCTCCCCATTGTGAAGGTAAGCCGTGCGCGTGAAACGAAACACGGGCGACTTTCCGCGAACACGCAGCAGCTTTGCTTCCGCTGGCGTCGCGACCGAGGCCTCGGCCACCTCGTCCGCCATGTGCACCTGCAATCCGTATTGCTCCGCCAATGCTCGGTACAACGAACCACTCGGCTCGAAGGTCTCCAGCAAATCCGGGCACAGCCGCGCCGGCAGATGCGTAGCTTCGATGCACAAAGGCGCGGAGTCTGCCATCCGCACGCGGCGCAAGAAAATTACTTCTTCGGACGGATTCAGGTGCAGCGCCTCGACTACGTCGTCTTCAGGATGAATGCGCTCGAACGCCAGGACTTTGGACCGCGGCTGCGACCCGCGATCCTTCATTTCTTCGCTGAACGAAAGCAGCTGGCGAAAATTCTTCTCCAGCTTCATCCGCGAAACAAACGTTCCCTTCCCGCGCTGGCTGAACGCCAGTCCCCGGCTGCACAAGGATTTGAGCGCCTGCCGCGCTGTCATCCGGCTTACCCCAAGCCGCGCCGCTATTTCCTGCTCCGAAGGCATTAACTCGCCCGGCTTCAGCTCGCCCGAACAAATCTGTTCGCTCAGGCGCTGCTGAATCTGGTAGTACAGCGGCACCACGCTTCGCCTGTCCACAATGACTGTAGCCACCCGCACATCCCCCGTACAGTTGTATAGATGACTGGACATATATAACTCGCCATCCCCGCTGTCAAGCAAAGACTCCTCGCTCGTCCTAGGTGCGGCCTGCGGCGGACTACACATCTACGGGTTGTCGAAGCCCCCGCAACTTTTTCTTGACCGGACATAATTGTTTTGGTACCATCTGAATGGGGATATACTGCGTCGATTCCCGATCGCCCGCATCTTTCCAGCAATTTCGATTTACGCTCCGTTATCCGTTCTAGCCTTCATTATGGAACCTGTTAATCTCTTCAGAATCAAGAGCTTACGCACTCTTTGACATGACGACTGCCATCTAACCGTCTCAGAATCAGCAATTTGCGCACACTTTTCATCACAACGGGGGGTAGGGGGTAGGAGCTTCGAAGTCTGCTCACCTATCTCCTTTAGAATAAAAATTTGCACAAGTGTATCAAAACACAGGACTTAAACTCCCTTTAGAATCAACGCTTGATGAAAAACATAGGGGCGGCGAGCGGTCTGCTCCCTCTTCGCACCCAGCCAAAGGTATCTATCCCGAGCGAGAACGGCGTACCGGAACGCAGTTACCGGATACCGGGCCCAGAACGCCGGCTTGCCCCAGCCGAATTTCACAACCGGAGAGATCTCGCGCGTCAGAAGCGTCAGAATCCGTCAATTCCCCAAATCGAAAAACTGCCCCATCTTGCGAAACTTCTCGTACCGCGCATCCAGCAGTTCCAGGATGGGCTGATTCGTCAGCGACACCAGTTGCCGGTCCAGCACTTCATCCAGAAACCGTGCCGCCGCCTCATGGTCGGCATGTGCGCCGCCTTCCGGTTCCGCCACGATTTCGTCCACAATTCCCAACTAGGGCCCCGCCCGAGCCGCCCTCGCCCGTCACCGTGACGATCACCGGCACCGGCAGCCGCGACATCTCTCTAAGATTTCGCGCAATCGCTTCGCCCTGGCCGCGCTCTTCCGCATCGATTCCCGGATACGCCCCGGGCGTGTCAATAAATGTAAAAATCGGCCGCCCAAATTTTGCCGCGAGTTGCATCACGCGTAATGCTTTCCGGTAACCTTCGGGTTTGGGCTGCCCGAAATTCCGAACCAGCCGCTGCTTCGTGTCGCGCCCTTTTTGGTGGCCGACAATGGCTACCGGGCGCCCATGAAATTTTCCCAAGCCCGTGATGATTGCTTTGTCGTCGGCGTAGCCACGGTCGCCGTGCAATTCCATAAAATCTGTAAACAGCAAACCAATAAAATCCAGCGTGTACGGGCGCTGCTGGTGTCGCGCGATCTGCGCGCGCTGCCATGGCCCCAGGTGGGTGTAAAACTCGCGCCGTAGTTCCGCAACCTGCTGGCGGATGCGTTCCACTTCCGCGTCGGCTTCAGTGTTACCAGCGAGGTGCCGTAATTCCTCGACATCTTTTTCCAAACGCTCGATTTCTTTTTGACGCTCGGTCTCTTTCGAACGATCCCGAGGCGGGGCGCCGGCCTTGTTTTTTTCTTTTGCTCTCATTCCGGCACCATTCGAACGGCGGGCTTGCCACAAATCTCGCGGACCGCTTCCACCAATTCCGGCGTGGTTTTCACGCGCTGCTGCGTTTGTAGCATCCCGACAGATCCGTCCGGAGAGCACAGTTCGAACACGACCTGGCACGGACCCGGCGAAGCGGCAAACAAATCTTCCAAACGGTCGAGAGCCTCTTCGTTCAGGGATTGCAATTCGATTCGAACGCGAAGCTCGCCAGATCCGGCGCGCTCCGGCATTTCCTCCAGCCGGCGCGCTTCCTGCAGGGAAAGCCGCGTGCCCGCTTCCTCCACTTGCACTCGAGCTTTCAAGAGAAGCGGATTACCGGGCTTCAAGACCGGTTCGAGGCGCGCAAAGCTCTCCG
>WNGJ01006298.1_pt1 | contig 12539 bp, 10 predicted proteins | sample 5400611 | NCBI WGS metagenome assembly WNGJ01 (sample SAMN13153375, study PRJNA577476) | soil metagenome | isolation source: 40 cm soil or saprolite under Garry oak tree replicate 1 | place: USA:California | collected 2016-06-15
TGCAACTCTATCTCGAGACGATTCTCTATAAAACGCGCGAACACCTGGAGCTGATCAATATCACGCGGGATTTGAACGAGGTCGTGCGCAAGCATGGGTTGAAGGCTGGATTCATCATCGTGCAGTCGCTGCACACGACGACCGCAGTTTTTATCAATGAATTCCAGCAGGCGTTGGTGGACGACATGAAGTCATTTCTCGAAAGGCTGGTCGGGCGTCTGGATTATTGGCGCCACAACGATCCGCGCCTTTCGGAGTGCGACCGCAAGAACGCGGCGTCGCACCTTCGTGCCATGGTTCTGGGCCACACGCTTTCGATCCCCGTGCGCAATGGCGAGTTGATGCTGGGGAATTGGCAGTCCATCATTTTAGCCGAGTTGGATGGCCCGCGCGAACGCTCCGTACATGTGCAGGTCCTGGGCGTTTCCGAGGAGCCCTCCGAAGAAGGCCGCTAGGGCCGTTGTTTTGCAGCGCCGGCGTCTCGGCAGCGGTTTTGTAGGCTTCGAGATGCTGCAACTGAGCCGGCGAGACGGTGGCGCTACGAAGAGCCGCCGCCGCGCAACAGGCTCGCTTCTAAAAATCCTCTTCATCGTCGGACGGTTTCTTCCGCGTAACTTTCAGCGTCAGACGAATGTCTCGCGAGCGCAAGTCTTTCAGGATGGCCTGCCGGTTTTCCAAGGGAATTGCTCCGGGCGGAAAAACCCCGGCGGATTCACGAGGAAAATGCTTGATGAACAGAGCCGCCATTTGCGCGGTGGCATAGGAGACGGGCGACAAGGCCAATCCGCGCTGTCGAATCTGATAGAGCGACGGGAAAAGAGCGTCGCAACGAACCTCGATTTGTTGATCCTTCTTGACGCCGCGTACAACGACGGCTGCCGCGAACCTCGCGTTTTGCAGAACGCCTTTGCGGATCAATCGCGCGACCTGCCTCGGAGACGATGTTTTGGGAAAACGGGAGGCGACTAGCCCGCGGGAACGCGTGAGTTTCCCTTGCCGGTACCAACGCCGCAGGCGGTCGATTTCGTTGCCGCCGATTTTCACATCCATTTCCTTGAGGGGAAGAAAATGGGGCACCGTGCCGACTTCATCTTGGGCCGCCAGCACGACCGTTGCTTCTCCAATGGGCGGGGGAAAGCGAAATTTCTCCGGTTCTCCAAACCGCTTGCCGAAGCGGAATTTACCGCCGCGCACGATGCGTGGGCGCGATACGGCCTCATCGAAGGAGACCTCGGCAGACCACTGCGAAACCGGGTCGTCGCTTTCGGTGCTTTCGTAAAGGCGAATGTAGACTTCTTTCACGGTGTCCATCATTGCGGCGGCCCGGGCCACCAGGAGATTCGTCAGTCCCGGGGCGGCGCCGGCTGTGATTACCGCGGCGCGCTTCTTTTCCTTGAAGCGGCTGTCGAAACGAAGCTGCTCGGCCTTGAATGGATTGCGTGTTAGGTGCGCGCTCAGGTCCAAATAATGTGCGCGAATCCGCAATGCCGCGCGCAGAACGATCTCATTAAAAACAGAAGCCGACGAGTTAACCAACAATTGCGAGCCACGAGCGGCGCTCACAATTCCCCAGAGATTTCGCGCGTTCACCTGAACGACCGGAATTTTGCTCTTCTTGCCGAGGAAATGATGGGCGCGGTCGAGGTCCCGGTCACCACAGGTGACCTGATGCCCCTGGCGGACCAGAAGGTGTGCGAGGTAGGAGCCGGTCGCTCCGGTTCCCAGGACGAAGATGCGCATTGGGGCAAAACTGTATCATATTCGCTCAGGCTGTGGAGCAGGGCGACATGGGAGCCCAAGGGCGCTGTTCCGAAAACGCCATGGTGGAGCGTCTGTGCTGGAAAACGGCGGTGCAATGAACGAGAATAGAACCTGTAGCATTGCCAGGGCATCCGAACGATGAGGGTTCCGGCGAGGGGAATCGACGCTTACTCCCTGAGCCTTTGCAAGCGGGACAATCATGGACCACGAAGAAAACGAACCGAAACTGTTCAGCCTGATGGAGGCGGAGCGGGCGCGCCGCGAACTCGAGCCGGTGCTGATCGAGGCGATGGAAAACCGCCGCAAGCTGGCGGAACTCGATGAGCAACTCAGCGCTGTAGCCAACCGCATCCTGATGATGGGCGGAATCACGATCGATTATGAGAGCGTCGCGCGAGTGCGTTCCGAGCACATTCGCCTGATTTCGCAGGTCAAGGACGCGCTTGACCGCATTCAAGCGACAGGTTGCGTGGTGAAAGACCTCGACGCTGGCCTGCTGGATTTCCCGGCAATCCTCAAGAACGAAGAAGTGTATCTATGCTGGCGGCTGGGAGAGGATCGTATCCGTTTCTACCACCGCCAGGATGAAGGTTTTTCCGGGCGCAAGCCGATCGACCCCGAAGATACCGGCCCCAAACATCCGATTCAATAATAAAACGCCCAGCACTGCGCGGCCGCACATCGAGCGTCCGGGAAGGAATGCCGTGAACGAAAAATCCGAAGGCCGCCTGGCCAATTCCGCGAGCCCCTATCTGCGATCCGCGGTGCACCAGCAGGTGGACTGGTACGAGTGGGGTACGGAAGCTTTTGCGCGCGCCAAGGCCGAGGACAAGCCCATCCTGCTCGACATCGGCGCCGTGTGGTGCCATTGGTGCCATGTGATTGACCGCGAGAGCTACGAAAATCCGCAGCTGGCCGCGATTATCAACCAACTTTTCATTCCGGTGAAGGTAGATCGTGACGAGCGCCCTGACGTGGACGCACGCTATCAAGCCGCCATCAGCGCGATTTCAGGACAGGGTGGCTGGCCTCTCACTGGATTTCTTCTCCCCGACGGCCGTCCGTTTTTCGGCGGAACATATTTCCCGCCGGAGGATGCCATGGGAAGGCCGGGATTCCGTCGCATCCTCGAAGCAGTCGCCGTGGGCTTCCGCGACCGGCGCGCCGAGGTGGAAGAGGCAGCCAATCGCCTTGCCGAAGCCGTGGCGAATGCGGAAACATTCGTGGGCGCGCGGGGAAAGTTCGATTCGAGCGTGGCCGACGATCAGATCGAATCCATTGTGAATATGTTTGACGCGCGCAACGGCGGGTTTGGACGCTCGCCGAAATTCCCGCATCCGGCGGCGCTTGATCTGTTGCTCGAACGGCATCAAGCGGGAGGCGGCGCGCGGCTGCTTGAAGTGGCCGCGACGACGCTGGAGAAAATGGGCTCCGGAGGCGTGTACGACCAGATTGCCGGCGGATTTCACCGGTACTCGGTGGACGAACGCTGGTGCGTGCCGCATTTCGAGAAAATGTCGTACGACAATTCGGAGCTGTTGAAGAATTTTCTGCACGGCTATCAGGTTACCCAGAATCCATTTTTGCGCGAAGTGGCCGAAGGCATCATCGATTGGACCAACGCTGTGCTTTCGGATCAAGTGCGGGGCGGATTTTATGCGAGCCAGGACGCTGATCAGACGCTTGATGATGACGGCGATTATTTCACATGGACGCTTGAGGAAGTCCGTGCGGCGCTAACGCCGGAGGAAGCGCGCGTCATCGAGATCATCTATGACGTCGAGGCGCGCGGCGAGATGCACCACAATCCGGCGAAAAATGTTCTGTGGATCGCGAAGGGACCCGGCGAGGCCGCGGCGGCACTGGGCATGGATGAAACGAGCGTGCGTCTGACTCTTGCGAGAGCGAAAGGCAAGCTTTTGGCAGCGCGCACGGCGCGGCCCACGCCATTCGTGGATACGACGCACTACGTATCTTGGAACGCGATGTTCGTTTCGGCGTATCTCGACGCCGCAGGGGTGTTGGGCGGAGAAAAGGGCGCAGCTTGCCGTGCTTTTGCGCTCAAGACGCTTGACCGGATGCTTGCGGAAGCCTGGAGCGATGCGCGCGGACCTGCCCGTCCGGCAGGCGGGTTTGCGCATCGCATCGGAGGCGCGCGTCTCGATGGATCGCTCGACGACCAGATTTTTGCCGGCCTCGCGTTGCTGGACGCCTATGAAGCGACGCTCGACCGGCGGTACTTTGACGCCGCCAGGCGCGCGGCCGACTTTGCCATCGCCGAATATTTTGACGCTCAAGGCGGAGGATTTTTCGATCGCGCGTCGGGCGCGGCGCCCATGGGAGGGCTCGAAGTTCACCGCAAGCCGCTGCAGGATTCGCCCACGCCGGGCGCGAATTCATCCGCGGCAATTTTGCTCGACCGTTTGTACGGATATACAAACGACTCGCGCTACCGCGAGCACGCCGAAGCTACGCTTGAAGCGTTCGCGGGAATCGCGCCTCAGTTCGGAATTCACGCGGCGAGTTACGGACTCGCCGCGCTGCTGCACTCCCGCCAGGCGTTTGAAGTTGTCATCACGGGGACGAACGGCGACCTGCGGGCTGCCGCCCTGGAGCAGGCCGCAAATTCCGTCTACCGGTTCGCAAAGGCTGTATTGCGAGTTACGCCAGAACGCCTGGCTGCCGGCGACGCCCTCGCGCCGGCGCTTGCCGAAACGCTTCCGCATCTCAACGCGAGCATTGCGCAGGCTTTAGTCTGCACGGGAACGACGTGCCGACCGCCGGTGAGCGGTCCCGCCACGCTCGTGGCGCTTCTGAGGGAGGTTCCGGCCAGCGCTTCCGCGGATTAGCATGAAACTTGAATTCGAGATTGGATGGATGCTGGCAGATGGAGGTATGATGACTCGGACGTGTGCGAGAGCGGCTTTAGCGGTCATTCTTGTCGCTTCATTTTCAATTGCCATTTCACCTGCACGCGGGCAGTCAAAGTCGACCGATGCTGACTCGTCTGCGATCCGTCAAGTCATCGCGGACTTCATCGACGCCTTTAACCGCCACGACGCGCACGCTTGGGCTATGCCCATTGCCGAGGATGGCGACTTCACGAACGTGACCGGACTTTACCTCCACGGCCGGAAGGATTTTGAAGCGCGTTTTACGGAATTGTTCGCCGGCCGTCTAAAGACCGCCCACCGGACAGCCACGGTGAGGCACATACGCTTCATGACTCCGGATGTTGCGGCTGTGGATGCGGATTGGGAATTGGTTGGATCGAAAGCATCCGACGGTTCAGAGAACCCAGTCCGCAGAGGCCTCTTCAATTTTGTCGTGACACGGCAAAATGGCCATTGGATGTTCGCCATTTTCGAAGAGTCCGAATTTGCTACGGCGAGGTAGTAGAACCGGCATCCCCGAGAAGATCCATAGCATAATTTGCGAACTTGATGACAGGCCGCTGCATGGAGTTGATCCAGACCATTCCAGCTGACGTGGCTCGGAAGCTCGGCTACTACGTCTACGTGTACGTGAACCCGCTTGACGGCCAAATTTTCTATGTTGGCAAAGGTAAAGGGCGGCGCGTCCTTAGCCATCTCGAGGATCGCAGCGAAACGCGGAAGCTCGCGGCTATCAAGCAGATTCGCGCCGCAGGAAGACAGCCGCGGCTTGAGATCCTCGCGCACGGCCTCCGGGGCGCCGACACCGCGCTCCAAGTGGAGGCCGCAGTAATTGACGCGCTGGGCCTCCCGTTCCTCACGAACCAGGTGCGCGGCTGGCGCAGCTCTCGCTACGGCCGCACGCCCCTCGGGGAGCTGATCGCACTATATCGTCGACGGCCGGTTCGAATTCAAGAACCCTCGATCCTGATTCGGATAACTGAACTTTACCGACCCCAGATGACCGCTTCCGAGCTCTATGATGCGACGCGAGCGAGTTGGAAGCTAGGACAGAAGCGGCAACTTGCGAGATACGCCTTCGCAGTATTCGAAGGCGTCGTTCGCGAGGTTTACGAAATCACCCAATGGTTTCAGGCTGGCTCGACCTTCAACTCGCGAGACCCTCACGGTGTTCGATCTCCCGACCGCTGGGAGTTCGTCGGCCGCCTGGCGCCAGAGGGTGTGCGGCGACGCTATATCAACCGAGACGTGAGCGGCTATTTCAAACGAGGAAATCAGAACCCAATCTCCTACGTGAAAATTCGGTGATCAAGATCGTGTCGGCCGGTTGAATGATTCCTGGTTTCGGGGGGTGAGTTTGAACCAACACCCGTCGAGTTCTGAGCCCGAAGGATAGCCTTCATCGAGGCGCCGGGGGCACCATATTATTCGCGCCGTAACGCACGACAAACTGGCCGTAATGTTCACCCGTTTCCTCGATGAGGGTCCGCCAGGGCGTGGACGTTCGAGAGATATCCGTAGCAGCACACAATCTTCGATGAAACGGTTGTTCGTTCCCAGCAGCCTTTATAATGGCAACATGCGTATTGTAAGGCCGCCCCTCATCGCGGGCTTTGTGAAATTGGGCGTAATGGCTTTGGCGATCCTCTTGGCTGTTTCGTCTCCGCCAACCGCAGCGGATACCAGCACCGCGCACGTGGTGAAAGGCGATGCGCTCATGGCCAAGAATGATCTTGACGGCGCCATAGGAGAATACCGGCGCGCTCTCCGTATGAATCCGCGCAACGCCCAGGCGCACTACCAGATAGGTTTTGTGCTGAAAACCAAAGGCGATCTGGATGGAGCGATTGCAGAGTACAGGGAAGCAATCCGTCTCGATCCCAAACTCGCGGAAGCGCATGTCAACATAGCTACCGCCCTTCAGGGAAAGGGCAATCTCGACGGCGCCATTGCAGAATACCGGCAAGCGATTCGTTTGAAGCCAGACCTCGCGCTGGCGCATGCCAACCTGGGGTCGGCGCTCCGAGTGAAACATGATCTGGACGGGTCTATCGCTGAATTAAAAGAGGCGTTACGCATCAATCCTGATCTGGCCGAAGCGCATAGGGATCTCGGTTTCGATCTCGGTTTGAAGCGCGACATGGATGGGGCCATTGTTGAATTGCGGGAAGCGGTGCGTCTCAACCCCGATCTCGTCGAGGCGCATTCCGGCCTCGGCGACGCATTGCGATTCAAACATGATTTGGACGGGGCCATGGTCGAATATCGCGAAGCGATCCGCATTAACCCTAAGTACGCCCTTGGTCATTTCAACCTAGCGGGTGTTTTAGAGGAGAAGGGAAAGAGGCAGGAAGCTGCACAGGAATTCGCGGAGGCAGCGCGATTGGATCCCAATCTAAACCTGCGGCGTGCTGGCTCCCGGAATAGACGGCCCCCATTGCCCCCGCATTAACTTTGCCTGCCTAATAGCCAGGTGTGGAATTGAACCGTCAACCTTCGAGTTGTGAACACATCCAAAAATATACGACCCGCTGATTCTCTGGCTCTTCGCGATATCATTCACGGAGGGCGAATGCAAAGAGACTGTTCCCAGAGGTGATGCTTACGTACTGCTTGCCGTCGACCTGATAGGTCATCGGGCCGGCAATGATTTCCCCTCCCAGGTTTTCCTTCCAAAGCAGCGCGCCCGTGCGGGCATCCAGAGACTGGAAATAGCCTTCCCGGCCGCCGACGAAGAGCAAATCAGAGGCGGTGGTCAGAATTCCACTGGTATTGACGTCGTGCATTTCGTATTTCCACGCTGGCTTGCCGGTCTCGGGATTAAGAGCGACGACAGCACCGTGAGCGAGCGCCTCGGTGTAGGTATTGACAGGCCCCTGGCGTTGGCCCGCGGGATTGTCGGCGCCGGGAATGGGGCTGGTGTTGGCGCCGCCGGTGTATCGCTGGCCTTCCTTATAATCGGCGTTCACACCGGAAAAAATCGTAGCGTAATTTTCCCAAGTTGAGAGATAGAAGAGTCCTGTGCGCGGGCTGTAAGACGGCGAATACCAGTTTGTTCCGCCTTGAATGCCCGGGAAAGTCGGGACGCCCGGAGCCTGCGGCGTGATAATTGGCCGGCCGTTAGCGTCGAGACCGCTTGCCCAGTTCACCTTGACAAATGGGCGGCCGGCAAGAAATTTGCCGGTTCCGCGGTCTAACACATAGAAGAATCCATTCCGATTGCCCCAGAGCATCAATTTGCGCGGACTGCCGTTCCAATTCGCATTCGCCAAGACGGGAACTTGCACCGAGTCGTAGTCGTAGGGGTCGCCCGGTGTGAATTGGAAATACCACTTGAGCTTCCCGGTATCCGGGTCGAGAGCGACGGCCGAATCGGAGTACAGGTTATCGCCGGGTCGCTGTTCCGGGTTCCAGTCCGGACCCGGATTTCCGGTACCCCAGTAGGTCAAGTTGAGATCGGGATCGTAGGAACCGGTAACCCAGACGGCAGCGCTGCCATGTTCCCAATCGCCACCTCGCCAACTTTCGTGGCCGGGTTCCCCTGGCTTGGGGATCGTATCAAAGCGCCAGGCTTCTTTTCCGGTGCGAGCTTCGAAGGCCGCGATGAAGCCGCGAACCCCGAACTCACCTCCGGCGACGCCGACGATCACTTTGTCTTTGACCACCAGGGGCGCCATGGTCATGGCGTAGCCAGCGGCAGCCTCGGCCAGCTTCACGTTCCAGAGTGCATGGCCGTTTTTGGCATCGATGGCAACGAGGTGCGCGTCGACGGTGGCCATGAACAGCGAGTCGCCAAGAATAGCGACGCCGCGATTCACAATCCCACAGCACGGCCGGGAGGCAAGGGAAGTCGCGTAGTGGTAGATCCAGAAGGCGCGGCCCGACTTGGCGTCGAGCGCCACAACGTCGTTGGGTGACTGCGTGAGGTACATGATGCCGTCGACGACCAGCGGGGTGGTTTCAAATTTCTGCAGAGATTGCGCCTGGAAGACCCACTTCAGCTCAAGATTCTTAACGTTTGAGGCGCTGATTTGCTGGAGGGCGCTGTAGCGCTGGCTAGCATAACTGCCCGAATAGGTTAACCAGTTCTGTGGCTCGTCGCTAGCGTGCAGCAATCGCTCGTTGGTGACCTGGGCGCAAAGCGACAATGGAATCATTGCAAACAAAAATAGCAGGCAGGACGCGCGTAGCCGGCGATTCATTTCACACCTCTCAAGGAAAGAAGGTAAGACTCCAGGTCAGCCAATTCCTGGGAGCTGAATTTGTCTTTATAGGAAGGCATGGGAGTGGTCTTGAGGACGGTGAATTCGCGCAGGTTGGCTTTCGAGAGGGAGAGCAGGCGCTCTTGCTCGTCGATGAGTTGGACCGTGTAGGTGTCTTCGTTGAGACGACGGCCAGTGATGACCTTCCCGTCAACCGTCACAGCGCGCACCGGACGATTGGCCGGTAGCATCGAGGCGGCTGGATCAAGCAGTGTCCGATGAATCAGTTCGGCTGTGCGAAGAGCACCGATGTCGCCCAGGTCGGGTGCGACACGGGGGCCTTTGCCGTTGACGGCATGGCAGGTCACGCAATCGCCCGCACCCTCGAATAGGGCCCGGCCACGAACCGGGTCGCCGACCATCAGACCCAGGGCGGAGAATCTGTTCATGTTTCGAAGATAAGAGACGAGGCCGGTAAGTTCCGAGGCGCCGAACGTAAAGGGCTGCATGGCAGTGCCAGGGACGCCGTTGGTGATGGTCAGGCGCAGATCATTGTCCGAGAGGACGCGTTTGAATTGGCCGGCGTGAAAATTGACGCCGGGAACCAAGTCGCCGTTCTCGCCGTGGCAGGAGGTACACTGCGAAGCGAAAATCTGTGCGCCGTATTGAATGTCAGATTGGAAATACTGGGGAGCGCGGTCCTGCCCCTGGGCGGATGCGATTGGCCAGCGGACTGTCAGGACGGAGCAAATGACTGCGCACTGCAATACCGAGCGTAGAGTTAACCAGCGAAGCCTCACGGAAAGACCTCCACGTAAGCCTGAGTCCTCAGCTTGCCAGGATCAATTTGAATTCCTAGGCGTGGAATATACACCTGCCAGGTTCTCCTTGGAAAGGCTGCAATTCGACATTCACAGAATTGCGCCTCCGGAAAATCCGAAAGGTCGTCTTCATCGCGACGCCGGGGGAACCATATTGTTCGCGCGGTAATACACGACGAGCTGGCCGTAATGTTCGCCCGTTTCCTCGATTAGGGTCCACCAGAGGGTTGACGTGCGCACTGCGTCCGCGGTGAAGGGGGAAAGAACGGGTTTGTTAAGGCCGGCGTCACCCTGCGCTTTGATCACAGCGGCGCCCGCCGCGACGGCGTCCTTGATGAATTTCACCACGTCAGCTTTTGTTTTATAGTTCGCCCTGGAAGGGCCTTGCAACTCATCGAAGGGCGGGCCGATTTTCGTCCCTTTGATTGCGCTCGCGGCCTGAAACATGCCGCCGGATACGTGCAAGATATTTTCCGCGAATGTCCGCTGGTCCTTTTGCACTTTGAAATCGTATTTGTTCTCGGGGAAATCCTGGGCCATATCGATCAGCTTGCCGCCGACGTCATTCCACGCGCGCAGGATGTCTTCCGAAGGAGAAAGCAGCAGGTTGGGCGAATCCTTGGGTGGCGATTTCTTCTGCGCGAGAAGATTTCCCGCGAATAAAAGTGCGCAACATAAGAAAAAAGCAAACCGGATTTTGTTTCGCAACAAGAAAGCTCCTTGGAACGGCGTCTGGCGCGAAAGACTATCATGGCGGCGGAAACGGCGTCCACACGGCCGCCTCGGCTAGAGTGGCACACTTTGAAACTGCAAGCGCTTTCGAGTTGACGGCGAATCGGCTGGGAATTTTGGCCGATCGGCGCGACATCGAGCTGAGGTTGCGCCGGTATCTTGCCGGCGGTGTTGGAGTTTGTGGAAGGAGCAAAGAGCAAAGAGCCGGCGGGACGCCGGCGCCACTAAAAACCATCGCGCCGAGGAATTGGAGCTTCCGGGAGATTGAGCCACCACCTGCCCGACTGGTTTCTTAAGGCGCATCTTGGCTAGCGGGGGTCGATCGGGGACGAAGGACGACGTAGTGCGCGATGGCGTAGCCAAGAGCCGCGCCTGCGAAAACATCAGAGGAGAAATGAGATTGCAACGAAAGCCGCGAGAATCCAACCATGCTGGCTAGCCCGTAGGCCAGCCAGACGTGCCAGCGAGGATTCGGGTACCGGTTAGCGAAAACCGTAGCAATGGAGAATGCGGCAATCGTGTGGCCGGAAGGGAAGCTGCCTACACCTCCCAAATAGCTCCCGCGCGTTTCCTTGAACCAGCTGTGCGAAAAGTCTCCGTTTGGGGGAACCGAGGCAGGGCGGAATCGGCGATCGATGTCCTTCATCACTGAAGTAAGAATCTCGGAGTCCAGGACCGCCTCTCCCGCCAACAGGACCGTATGCTGCGCGTAAGTGTCCTTACGCGCCAGACCGATGGCGTAAAAAGCGGCCGGAAAAATTTCCATTGCGAGCGAAGTATTGGAGCCGCTAACGACCTTGTTGAATCCACTGAAAGACTGAGTATTCCTGAAATACTTCGCATTGTGTTCGTCGATGGCCACGAATCCGGCCGTGAGGGCGGTTATGGCAAGGAGTGGCTTGAGATGATTCCCGCTGGCCATCGACACAGGAAACAGCCAAATCTGCTTCTGGTCCTGGACCATGTTTGGCACGAGCCGCCACCATGAGATCTGCCTCTCCGGGGACGGTTTGGTGACGGGAGCATACAGCGGTGTCACAGGCGCCGGTAAGGGCAACGCTGTCTCGAGTGCCGGTTCACCTGCGGGGCTTGATATAAGAGCGTCCTGGGCCGCGCATCGCTGCGCCAAAATTAGAGCTGCAATTAAGAAAAAGAGGACAGATGGAAATTTCGTTGGCTTCACCATGCACAAATTTTAACAATCATTTTCCTTTTAGGATTTCGACTTCGCGGTGTGGTACACCAATGTACACGGGGCTTGATCAATGGGTCACACTGGGGGAAAACAATGGTATTTGGTGTAGGAGATCGCGGCGCCGTGCCCTTCCGATTGTGATGCAATGCGTCCTCCGTGGGGAATGCGAAATGAGCTCTTGGGAAAAATGGGTAAACCGCCCTCAGACCCTATGGCTGCGCAGGGCGCTCTTCCAGGTTCACCTGTGGACGGGGATCGGTATCGGCCTCTACGTTCTCATGATGAGCGTATCCGGCAGCGTCCTCGTCTACCGCCGGGAACTCTCCCTGACGTTCTCGCGTGAGCCGCGCATTGCCGCCGGGCCGGGCGCGCGAATGACCGTTGACGAATTGAAGCAGACCGCGAAGCGAGCTTATCCTGAATACGAAGCGACTCGGGTCTACGAACGAAAGAACCCAGATCAGCCCACCGAGATTGTGCTGGAACACGGCGAAAAAAGATTGCAGCGGCTATTTAATCCCTATACTGGCGCCGATCTGGGCGACTCTCTGCAACCCGGATTTCGTTTTATCCTGTGGCTCGCGGACCTTCATGACAACCTCCTGTGGGGGCGAACCGGCCGTCGATTGAATCTTGTCGGCGGGATCCTCGGAACATTGCTCTGTTTGACCGGAGCGATTATTTGGTGGCCCGGACTCAATCATTGGCGCAGCAGCCTGAGCGTTCGCTGGAAAGAGAATCGCAAGGGGTTCAACTGGGCGCTGCACAGCGCCATGGGGTTTTGGTCCATCGCGTTCATCTTCATGTGGGGAATCACCGGGATTTACCTTTCGACTCCGGAATCCTTTAATGCGATCGTCGATTTTTTTGAACCCGCCCATGAGTCGAGCAAGACGCTTCGGTTTGGGGACCAGTTTCTGTACTGGCTTGCTCG
>WNGJ01006301.1_pt1 | contig 12538 bp, 14 predicted proteins | sample 5400611 | NCBI WGS metagenome assembly WNGJ01 (sample SAMN13153375, study PRJNA577476) | soil metagenome | isolation source: 40 cm soil or saprolite under Garry oak tree replicate 1 | place: USA:California | collected 2016-06-15
CCCGCCGCCGGCGGCGCGCGGCGGTATCGTCGAGTGCTCCCCGGGCTCGGCCGGCGGCATGCCCATCACGCCGAGGAACGGCGCGAGCGACCGGGTGAACCCTTCCTCGGTCCGGCCCTGGCCCGCGTCCGGGTCGAGTTCCCACAGCAGCCACGACGGCGGGCCTTCGGCCAGCCCGAGGCGCCGGGTCACCGGCGTGTCACGCGCGCCGGCCACGGTCCAGCCCCAGTCGCCGGGGCGCAGCGACAACAGTCGCAACGCGAGCATGTCGCCCGGCCGGGCACCGCGTACCTCGATCGGGCCGGTCAGGCAGTGGCCGCGGGCCTGGGGGAACATCGCGGGCTGAGCCTCGCCGGGAAAGGTCTGCCGGGCCAGGTATCCGGAGGCGTCCAGCGAGCCGACGGTGACGGTGTCACCCGGGTCCACGGTCAGCACCGGAGCGTGGTCACGGGAGAAGACGTCCCTGGTGGTCTCCGGAGTGGGGTCTAGCCGGTGGCTGGTCATGACGAGAACGAGGGTAGAGGCCCGCGGTCGGCAGGAGCGAAACAATTATCCCGAACGAACCGTCCTTCCTGCTCACCGCAGCGCCCTCCGTATCCTGGTGAGGGTGCTCCCCGTCTATCTCGCCGCGGCGGTCCTGGTTCTCTTCGTGGCGGGCGTGCTGCGCGATTCCCGCAGCTTCAGCAACGCGGTCCTCCTGGGCTCGGGCCTCGCGCTGGGCGCGCTGGGCGCGGCTCACCGGCTGGCGGAAGCCACCGGGCCGGTGGCCCGGCTGCTGGCGCTGGCCCTGGGCCTGCTGGTGGCGTTCGGGCCGGTCCTGGTGGCGAGCTATCTGGTGCTGAATGGCATCACCATGGTGCGCCGGGAGAGCATCCGTCCCGCCAACCTGCTGTCCCTGCTGGCCGGCCTCGGCATCTTCGGGCTCCTCGGCCTGATGATCGCGACGCTCGTGGCCCGGTCCCCGGACCTGACGGTGTCCTTCGTGATTACCGCCCTGCTGTCCGGCTACATCTCGTTTCTGCTGGTGTCGTACGTGATCTACGCGTTCGTCTACAGCCGGATAATGGGGCTGAGGCGCGCCGACTTCGTCGTGGTGCTCGGCGCCGGCCTGCACGATGGCGACCGGGTCCCGCCGCTGCTGGCGAGCAGGCTGGAACGGGCCCGGCGGGTGTACCAGACGCTGGCCGGGCGCCGCAAGACCAGCCCCGTGCTGATCGTCTCGGGCGGCCAGGGCGGTGACGAGCGGATCTCCGAAGCGGAGGCGATGGCCCGCTACCTGATCGAGCGCGGGGTCCCCGAGGACCACGTGGTGCGGGAGGACCAGTCCCGCACCACCAAGGAGAACCTGACGTTCAGCCACGCGATCATGGAGCGGTCCCGGTCCGGCTACCGGTGCATCATCGTGACCAGCAACTACCACGTGTTCCGGGCTGCCATCGTCGCCCGCCGCCTCGGGGTCAACGGCCAGGTTACCGGAGCGCGGACCGCGGGCTACTACTGGCCGAGCGCGATGCTGCGGGAATTCGCCGCCGTGTTCCTCAGCTACAAGGCGGTCAACTTCGGCATCTGCGCGCTGATCGTCGCGCTGCCCCTGGCCTTCTACGTCGTCAGGAGATGAGGCAGCCCGCCAAGCCCCAGAGCACACTCCAGGCTCAGTTCTGCGCGAGGCGGGCGCTGACCCTGGCCAGGACCTCAGGCAGGACGTAGTCCGGGCTGACGTAGAGGGCCCGTTCGGCCTCCTCGGGCGGCTCGAGGAGGGAGGTTTCCAGCCGCATCTTGGCGTCGGGGACACTGGTCCGGGCCCGGGTCCGCGAGTTCGCCGCGCGGCGCTGGCCGATCACCGGCAGCGGGGTGTCCAGGTAGATGAGCACGAAGCCGGCCAGGTGCGCTTCCGCGACGGCGGCGAGCTTCCTGCGGTCGTTGCGCTCGAGCAGCAGGTCGTCGTAGATCAGGGACTCCCCGCCGGCCAGGATCGCGCCTATCTGCCGGCGGGCGATGTCCTGGCCTGCGTCGTCCCCGGCGGCCGCCAGCGAGCCGGCCGGGGCCAGGCGGCTGTGTACCGGGTAGATCTCGGAGTCGTAGGACAGCAGCCTGATGCGCAGTTCCCGGCTCAGCGCCCCGGCCAGGACGGACTTACCCGCGAACGGCAGCCCGCACATCGCGATCAGGACAGGCACGACCGCAGCCTAGACGAGAGCACGCCAGGCTGGCCGCCGATCCCGGCCGCTGTGCGTGCGCTGGCCGGGCAGCGGACGCGGCAGAATCCGCTCCAGGACCCGGCACATGGACCTTGAGCTGCTGTTGCTGCCGGTCAGGTGAAGCCGACGTTGAGGTGGAAGTGTCCGAGCCGCAGGTTCAGGACTCCGCCGCCGGCCCAGTGCACGATGTATGCCAGCAGGATGATGACGAGGATGACGACGACCACCCAGAAGAAGAACACGACGATTCCGGGGATGGCGTACCCAGCTACCGTTCTCGTTCTAGCCACGGCCTGCAGCTACCCGGCTCCACCGGGTTTATCCGCAACGGGCGTTAGCTCCGCGACGGCGTGGCAGGCGGAGATCCCGTCCGTTTATCGTGGTGGATCCGGGCTCTGTGGTCGATCCGGTGCGCAATAGACCCCTCAATCAACCGCGAAGTGGATCAACCACCTAAGTGAGCACGCCAACCCGGCAAAAAGGCAAACTCACCGGGCAGTGGCTGCGGGATTCACTTACTACCTGACCGGCGCTCTAGGAATCTCTCCTCCGTGATTCGGGCTAGCCTTGATTTTCAACGGAGCGGGGCAGGTCCTGGACGCGGGCCAGATGGCGTTCCTGCAGTTCGCGGCAGGCGCGGAAGAAATCGGCGAGCAGTTGCAGTTCGGCGGCGCTGTAGTGGCTGATCATGTCGGCGCCCTCGCGGGCGATCGGACCGTAGAACAGTTCCGCGAACCTGAGGGTGCGGTCGGTTACCTGAACGGTAACCCGGCGCCGATCGGCGGCGTCGGGGACACGGCGCAAGAACCCTTCCCGCTCTAGCCTGACGAGCATCGCGGTCACGCCACCGCTGGTCAGGCCGAGAGCCGGCCCCAGGATGGCCGGCGTGGCGGTCCCATCACGCGCCAGGATTTCCAGGCATCGCAGGTCGGTCCGCGTCACCCGAAGCCACCGCGCCGCCGCCTCGTCGAAGGCGTCGACGCTCGCCTGGTAGGCCTGTATCTGCTCGGTCAGCCCCGCCCGAAGCGTCACATCCGAACCCGCGGCGCTCTGCGACGTCGCCGGCAGCTTCGGCCTTGACATCAAGACCTCTTACTCAGCAAGATAAATTTTCCTTACTCAACAAGATACCTCGGGGAGGACGTCGGGATGGACGTCGGCGACCGCACATCTTACTCACGCTGTGTCAACCGTGCGATCCTGTGGGTCCACCCCATGCTCGCCGGAGTCGGCACGACCAGGGACATGATCTTCACCGAGGATCTCAACACCCGCCTCACCCTGCTCGACGTTCAACGGCTCGACTCTGGTGTCGTCCTCCTGAGCTACCGGCCCAGCTGACGAAAAGAAGGAGAAAGTGTGTCCCGGGCCCCTGTCCAAGCCCCGGATGCGACGCCATGACCCGACCCCCGGCCTCTACCGAGCCGCCGAGTCAGGCGGGGCTTCCGGGGAAGGATGAGCCAGAGTGCGTGCTGCCGGTAGCCGGCCAGGACGGCGGCTTCTGTCGCGGTCACGCCGCAACCTGCCGGACCTCAGCGTCGGCCTTCAGCTTTGTCCGGTCGCGGTCGGCGAGCTTACCCGGCTGATCGCGGCAGGGCATCACTGGCTCCTATCTCGCTCGTCCGCCTTACCCTCCCGAAGACGAATGAACACGTAGGGTATTTATGCAATCCTATTCCGTGAGACCTGACTTTTATCACGATCACGGGTTTCGCGGGCCCCGAACTGTTGACCTGCAGGTTTGTGCTTGTGCGGCGTGAGATTTGCGCACTAGCCGGAGTCGTGGGCCGTAGTGCGGGTAGCCGGTAAGGGCACTGCCGTGCCGAGCCTGGTCCGGCGGAAAGTCAGGTGGCCTCAGCGCACCATCTCGGTAGACTCGGGCGGTGCCCGAGTTGCAGCACTTGCGAGCCGACCATGCCCCGGCGGTGCTGGCCTTCGAGCTGGCGAATCGCGCGTACTTCGCTACCTCGGTCTCCGATCGGGACGATGAGTTCTACGACCAGTTCACCGAGCGGCACAACGCCTTGCTGGCCGAGCAGGAGGCCGGTACCGGCGCCTTCTACGTGCTCGTCGCCGAGGACGGCTCGGTGCTGGGCCGGTTCAACCTGTACCGCCTGCAGGACGGCACCGCCGAACTCGGCTACCGGGTCGCGGAGGGGGTGGCCGGCCGCGGCGTGGCGACCGCGGTCGTGCGGGAGCTGTGTCGGCTGGCGGTGTCGCGGCACGGCCTGCGCGAGCTCAGGGCGGCGACCAGCAACGCGAACGTCGCGTCCCAGAAGGTGCTGACCAAGGCAGGGTTCGTCCCGGCTGGCCCAGCCGACCCGGCCGACCTCGGCGGCAAGGCGGGCACTTGGTATCAGCGCAACCTAGCCCCCGGCTGACCTGATCACGGCGTCGTCCGCAGGCATCTGGTCAATGTCGTCGCCTGCGGTGCCGAACAGCGCGTTCAGCGCGGCGCAGAGCGGGTCGCCGCCGACGGCGCGGAAGGCACCCGAGTGGGTGACAGGTTGGAAGCCGGTCGGCTTCTCGACCGTCCACGTCGACCGTTCATAGCGGTGAATCGCGTACCGGTTGGCGAGGAATTCCCACAGCCGATCGCACATCGCCTCGGCGGTGGCCTGGGGGAGCGCTCCCCCCAGACGGAGCAGCCCGGTTGTACGGAACTCGTCATACTGGTCTGCGGTCAACACGCCGGCGATCCTTTAAAGCAAAGCACCCGGAGCCAGGCCAGCAAGCCCCACTCCGGGTGCTCCCACGCCAAAGCCCACCCGGACGGGTGAAGTTGTCACGGCGAGGCTAGCGTCGCAGACGGCGAGCTCGCCACGGAATTACTGCGGCACGCTACGGCGCGTTCAGGGACACCACACCCCTTTCCGGGGAGCGCCGCCCGCACGCCTGGGAGCTGACCTGGCGTCAGGCCGGGATGGCGCCGAGTTGCTGCATCAGGGCGACGCCGTCGAACTGCGTCCAGATGTCGGTCACGCGACCGTCCTTGAGGCGGTAGAAGTTCATGCCCTCGACCCTGATCATCTGGCCGGAGGAGGGGATCCCCATGAGCTCCTGCTGCTGAGAACCGGTCACGACCCACCGGGTGGCGACGGTGTCGCCGCTGGCGATGATGTCCTGCAGGTCCTCCTTCAGGTCGGGGAAGCTCGCCTTGAAGCTCGCGACCTTCTGCTTGAAGCCGGCCAGCGTCGGCTCATGGTCGGGCGCTGGATTGTGGTCGACCAGGCCCGGGTCGCACAGCTCGTCGATCGTCGCCTGGTCGGCCGCGCGAAACGCGTGCTCGAAGCGCGTGATGATCTCGATGTTGTCGGACAAGGCCGGCCCCTCTCTTTCCGTCGGTATTGGTGTAGCAACTGACCGGTTGCCATAGTATAGCAACCGGTCAGTTGCGTCAAGGACCGTGTTCGCGAGGCTTGCACCGCCTCGCGGACGCACACTACGGTGATGGCGGGCCGTGACTGGCGTTCGGGTGGAGCACCACCGGGGAGCGGCCACTCCGGCCGCGGCCGGGGAGAGCCGTGCACCGCACCGCGCGGCCGAGGAAGCCGCGGTTGGCCCGGGCGATGGCCCTGGCGTTGGGCTCGACCGCGATCATCGCACGGGCGGCGTCCTGGTCGGCGCGGAAGTTATGGTAGGCGTCCTCGGTCTGTCCGGTGGCCAGTCCCTCGGGGTCGGCCCCGCCAGCTACGGGCAGGCCTGCGTCAAGCTCGCGCCCGGCACTATCGTCGCCCTGTACACCGACGGCCTGGTGGAGACCCGCACCCGCCCCTTCGACCAGGGAATCCGCGCACTACGGTCAGCCCTGACCCGCCAGCACCAGCACCTGGACGCCACCTGCGAGCACCTCATCACCTCACTCGCAGAACACCGCGAGGACGACGTCACCATCGTCCTCGCCAGGATCCCTCTCGGTCCCGCCGCGGCGTCCGCGTAGGCCAGCGCCGAGGCCGCTGGCGGGCCGCATCGCCGCTGCTCCGCCCGCCGGTGCTACCTGGACTTTAGCTTCATGGTCATGGCGTGCTCGACCAGCGTCGTCAGCGTGGATTTGGTGGACGGGCGCTCCCGGGCGTCGCACTGGATCACCGGCACGTGCGGGCTGACCGACAGCGCCTCCTGCACATCGGCGATCTCGTACGGGAAGTCGCCGTGGAACCCGTTGACAGCCACGATGAACGGCAGTCCCGCAGACTCGAAATAGTCCACCGCCGCGAACGAGTCGGCCAGCCGACGGGTATCCACCAGCACCACGGCCCCGATCGCCCCGTGGATCAGGTCGTCCCACATGAACCAGAACCGGTGCTGCCCCGGCGTGCCGAACAGGTACAGGATCAGCTCAGCGTCAAGCGTCACCCGGCCGAAGTCCATCGCCACGGTCGTCGTGGTCTTGTCCGGCGTAAGCGACAGGTCGTCGAGACCGTTCGACGCCGAGGTCATCACGGCCTCGGTGGTCAGCGGCGTGATCTCGGACACCGACCCGACGAACGTGGTCTTGCCCGCGCCGAAACCGCCCGCCACCACGATCTTCACGGAGGTCATGGCGGAGTCGGCCATCACAGCCGAGATCGTCTCAGAGCCTGCGAAGTCCACTGAGCACCCTTTCCAGCAGCTCGATGTCCGGGCCGCCCTGAGCGTGATTGAGCTGGTGGATCCGCACGTGGCCTTCCACCGCCATGTCAGCGATCAAGATCCGCGCCACCCCCAGCGGCATCTGCAGCACCGCGGAGACCTCGGCCACCGACCGCCAATCCCGGCAGAACTCCAGAATCGCCTGGCATTCTGGGCTAAGCAGCGACAGATCGCGCGCCCCGTAGTATTCGGCCACGACCATCGCCTCGATCTCCAGCTGATACCGCGGCTCTGTCCGCCCTCCCGTCACCGCATACGGCCGAACCAGAAAATCCTCGTCATCCTCCGGCGGGTCGTCGTCATCCAGTGGCGGATGACGGCCATCGCCAGCGGGCACCCGGTCATCATGGCTCGGGATCGACACAGGCGTCTCCCGTCACAGTCCATCAACCTCCGGGATCACCCGGGTGGCTGAGCGCCGCGCACCTGCGGTGTCAGCGCGCTGCCTACCCGCTCGACCAGCAGCGACATCTCGTACGCCACCAGCCCCATATCACAGTCCGTTGGTGCGAGCACCGCAAGGCTCGAGCCGTCGCTGATCGCCATCACGATCAGCAGCCCTCGCTGCATGTCCACCACCGTCTGGGTGACCGCGCCACCCTCGAATACCCGCGATCCCCCCTGTGTCAGGCTGGTCAGCCCTGACGTCACCGCCGCAAGTTGGTCCACCCGGTCCGGCGGGAACCCATGCGAGTGGGCCATCGGCAGCCCGTCCGACGACACCACGATCGCGTGCGCGACCGACGGCACCCGCTCCACGAAGTTCGTAATCAGCCAGCTCAGATCCTGCGCCGGACGCGCGAGTGAGGTCACCACCGCTCCTTCTGGCTCCGAGTGCGGCCAAGGTAATGAGGCCTCATGAGGTCGTGCCCTCTCCGCTACCGGGGTTCCGGCCGGCTGCCGCGGCCCGGGCCTGCCGGATACCGCGCTGGAAGCTGGCGAAACGATCTCGGGTTTCCTCTGCTGACCTGCCTGACGCGGAACGAGGCGACGTCCCGCTGGTCGCTGAAGCGGCTGCGGTCCCGGGAACGAGGTTTGCCTTCGGCAGCCGCTTCGGCAGCCCGGACGGCGTGGTGCCGTCCGAGGTCGGCGCGTGTACCACCTCAGCAGCGCGCCAGCCGTCGTCCGCCGGCGAAGACCAGCCCCCGCTGCCGTGGTCCATCCTGCCGATGGCCTGCCGTCCGCCGCGGAACCAGTCCGACTCCACCGCATCGAAGATGGGCAGCCGTTGGTGACCTGCGAGGCTGTCCGCGGGAGGCACGACTACTTCGCCTGTGGGCGTGCTTTCCCCCTGGTCGGCTGAGCCAGCGTACGCGCGGAGATGCTGGCCGGTCTCAGCGCCGGAAAGGGCGCTGGCCTTGGCGGCGGAGGGCGCCCCGTGGTGCTGATCGCCACCGGCGTGGCCGGGCTCTGCGTCCCGCGGCCCGGAGCCCGCGCCTAGCTCGGCCGCGCGCAGGCGGTCTCCGATCCTGGGCGCCGGCGCGACGCCGTCCCGCCTGATGCCTTCATCCCGGCCGGCCTCCCGCATCGGCGAGACGTAGCCGTTCTCCTCGATGCCTGCCCTGAGCCTGCCGACGAAGGTGGCGGCAGCCCGGTTCTCCGGAGCTGCCGAGACCGAACGCAGCGGAGCAGGGCTGCTCGTCTCCCGCGTGGTCGCCTCGCCGGGCACCCAGACCTGCGCGATCAGGCCGCCGGACGGAACGGGGCACAGCCGGACGCGGATCCCGTGCCGCGCCGCCAGCCGGGCCACCACGAACAGGCCCATCCTGCGGGAGACCGCCACATCGACCACCGGCGGGTTGGCCAGCCGCCAGTTCGCTTGCGCCATCTCTTCGGCGCCCATGCCCACGCCCCGGTCGGTGATCTCGATCAGCACCCAGCCGTTGTGCTGCGGGCGGCCCGCCAGCGTCACCGGGGTATCGGCGGCCGAGAACGACGTAGCGTTCTCCACTAGCTCCGCAGTCAGGTGCACCACGTCGCTGACCGCTTCCGTGCGGATGGAGATCCCAGGCTGCACGTCCAGCGTGACCCGCTCGTACTGCTCGATCTCCGACGCTGCCGCGCGGAGCACGTCTACCAGGGCCACCGGCCGACTCCACCGCCTGGAGAGCTCATGACCGGCCAGGACCAGGAGGTTCTCGGAGTTGCGGCGCATCCGGGTGGCCAGGTGGTCCATCTGGAACAGGCTCGCCAGGCGCGTGGAGTCCTGCTCGCCCTGCTCCAGGCGGGTGATCACGCGAATCTGCCGTTGCACCAGAGTTTGGCTGCGGCGGGACAGGTTGACGAACATCGCGTTGATGTTGTCGCGTAGCGCCGCCTCGTTGCCCGCCAGCCGTACCGCTTCCTTGTGCACCTGGTCGAAGGCCCGGGCGACCTCGCCGATCTCGTCGGAGGAGTCCACGTCGATGGGCTCGACCACGAGCGGGGCGCTTTCCCCGTTGGTCTCGCTCATCCGGCGGACCACCTCCGGCAGCCGTGTTCCCGCCACCTCGAGTGCCCCGTTTCGCAGCCTGCGCAACGGCCCCACCATGGACCGGCCGATGATGGTGGTCGCGGCCAGCGCGATCCCGAGGAGCAGGGCGACCGCGACGCTGAAGATCACAGCCGAGGTGATCGCGTCGTTGTGCAGCGATCCGCTCCGGGAGATCACCTCGTCCGCGAACTGCTGCTCCACCGACCGCATGCCACTGACCACATACGAGAGCGAGGAGCTAGCGTCGGAGATCGTGGGGTCGGTGGCGATGGGCGACTTGCTCGACGCCAGCGAAATGGCCTGCTGCTCCTGCGCCTGCGCCTGCACGACCTTCGAGCCGGACAGCGCGTTGTTGAACAACTGGCGCTGTTCGGCCGTGGCCGCCGTGTCGAACCCGTTCAGGTCGCCTTGCTGCTGGGCCTGCGCATTGGTAATCGCCGACAGATGGGCTGCCCCGAACTGTCCCAGGCTGACCAAGTCGGACCGGAGGGCCGAGGTGAGAAGCGCCTGCTGCTGTGACGCTTCCTCCTTCATGCTAGTGACCAGGCCGAGCACGCGGACCGAGCCCGCCAGCGTTGAGTCGCTGCTGCCCACCGCGATCTGGCTCTGAACGGCCATGAGCGTATTGATCGCGGTCGCGTACTCTCTGGTCACGATCAGCGCGGGCAGCCGCGTGCCGGTCGCTGCGGCGCGGATGGCGGGCAGGTTGCCGATCGCGGTGACCGCCGCCTGGGTGTCCTGCTGCGCCAGCGCTGAGTAAGAGCCATTGATCCTGTCGGCCAGGGCCTTCACCTGATTTGCCCAGCCGGTGGTTATCGCGTGATCCTGGTTGAGCAGTCCGAGTTCCGGTCCCGGCGGGACCGCCGATGAAGGCGAGGCGCCCCGGCCGCCATTGCTGTTGCCCAGCACGATGTACCGCACCGTGTCCTCGCGCTCGTTCTGCAGCGCCTGCACCAGGCCGGTGATTTTGCCGCTCAGGTTGGCTAGCGTCAGCACGCGCTGGTAGACGAGGGCGCTCTGCACGGACGAGGCGATGAATACTCCGCCAGCCGCGACCGCGGTGACGGTCGGGATGACCACCAGCAGGAACAGCCGCGACCGCACCCGCCAGTTCTTCAGCGCGCGGCGGGAGGCCGGGCGTGGCGTCGGCCCGGCGCCCGGCGGCTGACCACCGCCGGGTGGCGGGGGAACTGCGCTGGGCGCCGACGTGCCCGGTTGCGCTGTGCCGCCTGAGGCGGCGGACGGGTCAGCGTCACCCGACACCCGCCTGATCACGGCGCGGGGGACGCGAGTTTTCCTGGCCTTGGACAGCACAGCGCTGGCACCCCTCACCATGGGACCGGAAGGAGTCCAGCGGCATGCGAATGCCGTAGCGGAACTGACACGGGTTGCTCCTCCCGGCAGGAGATTAGGCGTGCACAGTGTCATGTTTTAGGTCGGTGCGCATACTCTAACGCGTGCCATTCGGCCAATGGAGACGAAATATCACCATTTTTTGGTAGTCGATGCCGGCCAACTCGGCAGCGCCGGGTATCTTCTCGCGCTACGGTTGTGTCCGCGAACGTCCGATTCCGTGCTACTAGAGGGGGCCCTTATGCCGCTGGCCTGGGCCGGTGTCCGCGTCTCGGCCTTGCGCATCGCGCCGGTGGTCCTGGCGGTGGCGGTGGCGGCTTCGGGCTGTCATTTTCTGGGCACGGGCGGGTCGGGTGCCGCGTCCGGCGGCGGGCCGATCACGGTGGCCGTCGTTCCCGGCATCGACACCGCCCCGCTCCGCGTCGCCATCCAGGAGGGGCTGTTCCGGCAGCGCGGCCTGAACGTCACCGTCAAGGACTACCAGTCCCTCGGCGCGGAGTTCAAAGCCCTCACCGGCGGCCAGGCTCAGATTGCGGCCGGTGACTACACGGGCTTCTTCTACCAGCAGGCCACAGGCCGCGCCTCGCTGCGGCTCATCGCCGACGGGTATGACGCAGCCTCGAACTCGGTGGCGATCCTCACCATGCCCAGCTCGGGCATCACCACTCCGCAGCAACTGCAGGGCCAGTCCGGGCTCGTGGCCACGCCGCTCGCCGAGATGATCCCGCCCAGCGCGTCGGTCCCGTACAACGTCCAGACCCTGGCGGCGGAGGCGGTCCTGCAGAGCGACGGCGTGAGCCCCAGCAGCGTGAACTGGACGCAAATGCAGGAGCAGCGCATGATCGGGGCGCTCAGCAGCGGTCAGGTGAAGGCGATCCTGGCCACCGAGCCCTACATCCTGCAGGCAGAGGAACAACTCGGGGCCGTCGAGGTGGTGGACGCGGCCAGCGGCGTGACGTCCGGGCTCCCGATATCGGGCTATTTCAGCCTGGCTTCCTATGCCCACGCGAACCCGTCGGCCGTGCAGGCCTTCCAGGCGGCGCTGGCCCAGGCCCAGTCCGAGTGCGCCCAGCGCGGGCTGGTACAGGCCGTGCTGTCGCATCTCACCGGCATGAGCGCGGGTAACGCGGCGCTGGTCACCCTGGGTACGTACCCGACGTCGTTGAACGTCGGCCAGGTGCAGCGGGTCGCCACGCTGATGTATAACTCCGGGATGATCAGGAACCCGGTCAGCGTGAGCGCCCTGACCTCCGGGTAGCTGACGCCAGGGCGATCCCATCACATCTGCCGGAATACCGCCCATGCGACGCTAGCTCCGGCAAAACACAGCCACGCCGCTTGTGAAATGTAGTTTCATAATACCGGCTCGCCGGGATTCTCTACGCGCATACTGCACCCGAGGCTAGCGAATACCGAAAAGGTATTCCCTCCTGAGCGATGTTGCTGGTTGATCAAGCTACTGCAACAATTATTAACGTTATGCGGAGACAGGGGTGATCTGACTTGGACGGCCAGCTCACGCAGGTTATCGCCAACGGCATGGTGGCGGCCCCGTACGGGACGTTCCGTGCCCATGTGGTCATCGCCGGGGAGCGCATCGCGGCGTTCAGCGATGACGACGGGGTGCTGGCCGGAGCCGACGAGGTCGTCGACGCCAGCGGCCTGGTGGTCCTACCCGGGTCGGTCGATCTGCACGGCCACTTTGAGGACCCGGGGCACACCGAGCGCGAGGACTTCCGCACCGGGACCATGGCGGCGGCGGCCGGGGGCGTGACCGGCGTCTTCGAGCACCCGCTCACCTATCCGCCGACGACAACCGTGGAACTGTACCGCGACAAACGCGAGATGGCGGGCGCCAAGGTGGTCATCGACTTCGGGCTGT
>WNGJ01019401.1_pt1 | contig 12538 bp, 14 predicted proteins | sample 5400611 | NCBI WGS metagenome assembly WNGJ01 (sample SAMN13153375, study PRJNA577476) | soil metagenome | isolation source: 40 cm soil or saprolite under Garry oak tree replicate 1 | place: USA:California | collected 2016-06-15
TTGATCCTCGAGCTGCCGTATGCGCCGCGGCACGAATTCTGTAACGGCCCGGAAACCGAGGCGGATGCGAGTATCTCGCCTTTCGCCGGCTTGCGCGGGCTGATTCAACGCAAGCAGTAATTTTCTAGAGGAGTCGAACCATGGCAGTGCAGCAGAACAAGAAATCGGCGTCGCGGCGCGGCACGCACCGCGCGCACGATCACCTGAGCGGCCCGACGCTCGCGGTCGAGCCGACCACCGGCGAGACGCACCTGCGCCACCACATCAGCCCGACCGGCTTCTACCGCGGCAAGAAAGTCACCAAACCCAAGAGCGAGTAACCCCGCTGATCACCGTAGCCGTCGATTGCATGGGGGGCGATCACGGCCCCCATGTGACGGTGCCGGCCGCGCTCGAGTTCCAGGCACGGCTGCCTGACGTCGACATGGTGCTGGTCGGCCTGCGCGACGCGCTCGAAGCCGAGCTCGCCGCGCACGGCGCGGCCGCAGGCCCGCGGCTGCGCGTGCATCATGCGAGCGAGGTGGTGGCGATGGATGAGCCGCCGATGCAGGCGCTGCGCTACAAGAAGGACTCGTCGATGCGGGTAACCGTCAACCTGGTAAAGAGCGGCGAGGCGCATGCCTGCGTGAGCGCCGGCAACACCGGCGCCCTGATGGCGATCTCCCGCTTTGTGCTGAGGACGCTGGCCGGCATCGACCGGCCGGCGATCGCGAGCGTGCTGCCGAACATGCGCCGCACCAATACGTATGTGCTCGATCTCGGCGCGAACGTTGACTGCACACCCGAGAATCTGCTGCAGTTCGGCATCATGGGCGCGATGCTGGTGTCGGCAGTGGAGCACAAGGAGCGGCCGTCGGTGGGGCTGCTCAACATCGGCGTCGAGGACATCAAGGGAAACGAAACGGTGAAGCGGGCCGCCGACCTGCTGCGCTCGAGCGGCCTCAACTTCGCCGGCAACGTCGAAGGCGACGACATCTACAAGGGCGGCGTCGACGTCGTGGTGTGCGACGGCTTCGTCGGCAACGTGGCGCTCAAAGCCTCGGAAGGCGTGTTGCAGATGATGGCAAGCGCGCTGCGCGAGGAATTCTCCCGCAACCCCTTCACGCGGCTGGCAGCGCTGGTAGCCCTTCCCGTGACCCGCGCTTTCCGCCAGCGCATGGACCATCGCCGCTACAACGGCGCCAGCCTGCTCGGGCTGCGCGGCATCGTGATCAAAAGCCACGGCTCGGCGGACGTGTTCGCCTTCGGCCAGGCGCTGGAGCGGGCGGTGGAAGAGGTGCGCAACAGCGTGCCCCAGAGAATTGCCGCGCGCATGGCGCAATTGCAGGTGCCGGCGGCATGATCTATTCGCGCATCGTGGGCACCGGCAGCTACCTGCCGCCGCGCGTGATGACGAACCTCGAATTTGCCGAGCGCCTGGACACGAGCGACGCGTGGATCCGGGAGCGCACGGGAATCGTTCAACGCCACATCGCCGACCCGTCGCAGGGCTCGAGCGATCTCGCGCTGCAGGCCAGCCGGCGCGCGCTCGACGCCGCCGGCGTCGGCGCCGACAGCATCGATCTCATCGTGCTCGCCACCTCGACGCCCGACTACATCTTTCCCAGCACCGCCTGCCTGCTGCAGGCGAAGCTTGGCGTCAAGGGATGCGCGGCGTTCGACGTCCAGGCGGTCTGCAGCGGTTTCGTGTACGCGCTGGCAACCGCCGACAGCTTCATCCGCTCGGGGCAGTACCAGCGCGCCCTGGTCATCGGCGCCGAAGTGTTCTCCCGCATTCTCGACTGGAATGACCGCGGCACCTGCGTGCTGTTCGGCGACGGCGCCGGCGCCGTGGTCCTTGCCGCAGGCTCGAAGCCGGGCGTCCACGCCAGCGTCCTGCGCGCCGACGGCAGCCAGGTCGACATGCTGTCGGTGCCGGGCAACGTCTGCAACGGCCGCGTCATCGGCTCGCCGTTCGTGCAGATGAACGGTCAAGGCGTGTTCAAGTTTGCGGTCAAGGTGCTGGAGGACTCGGCGCGCGAGACGCTGGCCGCGGCGGACATGACGATCGAGGACGTCGACTGGCTGATCCCCCACCAGGCGAACGTACGCATTCTCGAGGCCACCGCGCGCAAGCTCGGCCTGCCGGCGGAAAAGCTCGTCGTCACCGTCGATCATCACGGCAACACTTCGGCCGCGTCGGTGCCGCTCGCGCTCGACGAGTTCGTGCGCGCCGGGAAGATCAGCGCCGGGCAGCGGGTGCTGCTGCAGGGCGTGGGCGGCGGCTTTACGTGGGGCTCTTCGCTGGTGACGCTGTGAGGCTCGCGATGGTCTTCCCGGGGCAGGGCTCGCAGGCGCTCGGCATGCTGCGCGGCTATGATGGACTGCCTGAAATCGATCGAGTGATCGCCGAAGCGCGCGATGCATTAGGCGGCGAATTCATAAGGCTGATGAATGAAGGCCCGGCCGAAGCGCTGAACCAGACGGTCAACACGCAGCCGGCGATGGTCACGGCGGGATACGCGGCCTACCGCGCGTGGCGGGGGCTCGGCGGCCCGGCACCGCAGCTGGCGGCGGGACACAGCCTCGGCGAGTACACTGCGCTGGTGGCCGCCGGCGCCCTTTCTTTCCGGGACGCCCTGCCGCTGGTGCGCTTCCGCGCCCAGGCGATGCAGGAGGCAGTGCCCGAGGGCAGGGGCGCGATGGCGGCGATTCTGGGCCTGGACGAGGAAGGCGTGCGCCAAGGGTGCGCGGAAGCCCTCGGCGAGGTCCAGGCCGTGAACTTCAACGCGCCCGGACAGGTCGTGATCGCCGGAGAGAAGCACGCGGTCGACAGGGCGATCCTGCTTTGCAAGTCGCGCGGCGCGAAGCGCGCGATGCCGCTGCCGGTGAGCGCGCCTTTTCATTCGGCGCTGATGAGGCCCGCCGGCGAGCGGCTGAAAGACTATCTCGCGCGGGTCGAGGTTGCCGCGCCGCGGCTCGCCGTGATCAACAACGTGGACGTGAAAGTGGAGAGCGACCCGGCTGCCATCAAGGATGCGCTCGTGCGCCAGGCGTCGGCGCCCGTGCGGTGGATGGAGACCATCCAGCGGATGGTGGAGCAGGGCACAACGCACATCGTCGAGTGCGGGCCGGGAAAAGTGCTCGCGGCGCTGACCCGGCGCATTCATCCCGAGGTGCAGTCGTTCTCGCTTGCCGACCGGGCCTCGCTAGAGCAGGCGCTGCAGGCGATGACGGCAGCATGAGCATGCTCGAGGGCAAAGTGGCACTGGTGACCGGCGCCTCGCGCGGCATCGGCCGCGCGATCGCAGCCGAGCTGGCCAGGCAGGGCGCGAAAGTGATCGGCACTGCAACCAGCGAGGCGGGAGCGCAGAAGGTCCCCGCCATCGGCAAGGTGCTGAATGTCAGCGACGCGGCGCAATGCGATGCGCTCGTCGAATCGATCCAGAAGGAATTCGGCGACATCCTGATCCTGGTGAACAACGCCGGCATTACCCGCGACAACCTGGCGCTGCGCATGAAGGACGCCGACTGGGACGAGGTGCTCGACACCAATCTGCGCGCGGTGTTCCGGCTGTCGCGGGCGGTGCTGCGCGGCATGATGAAGGCGCGCTGGGGCAGGATCGTGAACATCACCTCGGTGGTCGGCGAGTCCGGAAATCCAGGGCAGGCGAACTACGCCGCAGCCAAGGCGGGCGTTGCCGGCATGACGAAATCGCTCGCCCGCGAGCTCGGCAGCCGCAACATCACGGTGAACTGCGTTGCGCCGGGCTTCATCGACACCGATATGACGCGCGCGCTTCCCGACGCGCAGAGAAGGGCGCTGCTCGAGCACATTCCGCTCGGGCGGCTCGGCACGCCGGAGGACGTCGCCGCCGCCGTCGCCTATCTCGTTTCGCCCGGCGGCGGCTACGTCACTGGCGCAGTGCTGCACGTCAACGGCGGCATGGTTATGTCGTAAAATACGAGCCCCTCTTGACCCACGCACAGCATCGCCCCTACAGGAAGGAGCCGCGGATGGAAAACGTCGAACAACGCGTCAAGAAGATCATCGCCGAGCAGCTCGGAGTCAACGAGGCCGAGATCAAGAACCAGTCTTCGTTCGTCGATGACCTGGGGGCGGACTCGCTCGACACCGTCGAGCTGGTGATGGCGCTCGAGGAGGAGTTCGAGACCGAGATTCCCGACGAGGAAGCCGAGAAGATCACCACCGTGCAGCAGGCCATCGACTACATCAAGGCGCACGCCAAGTCTTGAGCGGAACCTGAGCGGAACGCGAGTGCAACCTGAGTGACCCGTCGTAGAGTCGTCGTCACCGGGCTCGGCATCGTCTGCCCGATCGGCAACACGGTCCAGCAGGCCTGGGATAGCGCCCTCGCCGGAAAGTCCGGCATCACCCGCATCACGCGCTTCGATGCGTCGCGGCTCTCGAGCCAGATCGCCGGCGAGGTGAAGGAGTTCGACGTGGCGCCGTACTTGTCGTCGAAGGAAGCGCGCCGCATGGATCTGTTCATCCACTACGGCATGGCGGCGGGCCTGCAGGCCTGGCGCGACGCCGGCGTGCAGGTGACGCCGGAGAACGGCGAGCGCGTCGGCGTCAATTTCGGCTCGGGCATCGGCGGGATTCCGCTGATCGAGGCGATGCACGACGAGCTCAAGCAAAACGGACCGCGCCGCATTTCGCCGTTCTTCATCCCCGGCAGCATCATCAACATGATCGCCGGCCTGCTGTCGATCGAGGTCGGCGCCAAGGGCCCGAATCTGGCCATGGTCACCGCATGCACCACCTCGACGCATTGCATCGGCGAGGCGGGGAAATCGATCCGCTACGGCGAGGCCGACGTGATGATCGCCGGCGGCGCCGAAGCCGTGATCACCGAGCTTGCGGTGGGCGGCTTCGCCTCGGCGCGGGCGCTTTCCACGCGCAACGACGACCCGGGCACTGCGAGCCGTCCGTGGGACAAGGAGCGCGACGGCTTCGTGCTGGGCGAGGGCGCCGGCGCCGTGGTGCTCGAGGAGTACGAGCGCGCCAGGGCGCGGGGGGCGCGGATTTACTGCGAGCTGGCCGGCTACGGCGTCTCGGCCGATGCCTTCCACATGACCGCGCCGAGCGAGGACGGCGACGGCGCGTTCCGCTGCATGCGCAATGCCCTGAAGGATGCCAATCTGGAGACTTCCGCTGTCGACTATATCAACGCGCACGGCACCTCCACCCCGCTCGGAGATGTTGCCGAGACGAAAGCCGTGAAGCGGCTCCTCGGCGCGCGCGCGGGGAAGGTCGCCGTGAACTCCACCAAGTCGATGACCGGGCACCTGCTCGGCGCCGGCTTCGGCGGCACGAACGGCACGCTGGTGTTCGCGCGCGCTTGAGCGCCTCGCGAAGCCTGCGCCTGCGGTTGTCTCCGTCTCCGGCTTTCGCCGCCGCGCTGGTGGCGCTGCACGCCTGCGCGGCGCTTTGCATCCTTCTGGTATTGCCGTCCTTTCCGGGCGCCGCGCTGGCAATCTGCCTGATGGCCCTTGGCCTGGCGGCAGCCTGGAGCCGGGCGCTCCTGAGATCGGCGAGCTCGGTTCGCGCCATCGAGATCGAGGCCGGCGGCGCTAGCTTCGAGCTCGCCGGAGGCGAAAGGGTCGCGGCGCAGCTGACGCGGCGGCGCTACGTCAATCGCTTCATGGTGGCCTTGCCGGTCCAGGGCCGGCTGCGGCGAACCGTGCTGGTCACCCTCGACATGCTGGGCGAAGAATCGTTCCGCGTGCTGCGCATCTGGGCGCTATGGGGAAAGCTGCCCCAAGTGGCGCCGCAGCAACTCCCGGGCTGAGTCCCGCCCCTATACAGCGTCGAACTATTTCAAAGTGCGTGTGTCTGTGGCACATAGGCGTTGCAAACGGGGTGGGGAGCCCTCGTGAGCGACCGCGAGATCGACCGGCAACTGGTCGCGCGGGCGCAGCGTGGCGACAAGCGGGCTTTCGAGCTGCTTGTCGAGAAGTACCAGCGCAAGCTGGCACGGCTGCTGTCGCGGTTCATCCGCGATCCGGCCGAGGTCGAGGATGTAACGCAGGAGGCGTTCATCAAGGCCTACCGGGCACTCCCCGCGTTCCGTGGCGACAGCGCGTTTTACACGTGGCTGTACAGGATCGGAATCAACACGGCCAAGAACTACCTCATGGCCATGGGTCGGCGGGCGCCGACCTCGACCGAGGTGGAGGCCGACGAGGCGGAAGGGTTCGAGGAGGGCGAGCAGCTGCGCGACATCAACACGCCCGAAAGCGTGCTGCTGTCGAACGAGATCGCGCAGACCGTGAACTCAACGATCGAGAAGCTGCCAGAGGAGCTGAGGACCGCGATCCAGCTGCGCGAGATCGAAGGCATGAGCTACGAGGAAATCGCGAAAGTCATGGATTGCCCGATCGGCACCGTGCGCTCACGCATCTTCCGCGCGCGCGAGGCCATTGCGGAGCAGCTGCGGCCGTTGCTGGGGACGCGCAAGGACAAAAGATGGTGAGTCTAAAAGGCAGGTGGTAGAGGTATGAACGACAAGATTTCTGCATTGATGGACGGCGAGCTGGACGAGAAATCCGCCGCCGAGCTGATCGACTGGCTGGGCCGCGATGGCGAGGCGCTGCACGCCTGGCGCGCTTATCACCTGATCAGCGACGCGATGCGCGACAGCTGCATGCTGTCGGATGGCTTCGCGGCGCGCGTCGCCGCGCGGCTGAGCGGCGAGCCTGCGCTGCTGGCTCCCGCAAGGCCGCAGGCCGAGCCGCGCAAGTGGCTCGTGCTCTCGGCTGCGGCCAGCGTCGCCGCGGTGTCCCTGGTCGGCTGGCTCGCCTTCGCGCCGCAACGCGACTCCGGGCCGCTGCAGGCGCCGGTGGCGCAGGTCCCGGCGGCGCTCGCTCCGGCGCTGCGCCCGGGCGCCGGCAAAAAACCGCCGGCGATGGTGCCGCTGCCGAGCGGCACCAACGACTATCTCCTCGCGCACCAGGGTTTTTCCCCGCGCGCCTCGCTTCAGGGCATGGCCCCCTACGTACGCACCGTGTCCGACTCGGCGCAGGAGAGCACGAAGTGACGGGTGGCCGGGCGATCGGCGTGTTCATCGCCCTGGCCTCGGGCCTGGCCCAGGCGCAGTCTCCGGAAGCGCTCGGCTGGCTGCGCAAGATCCAGGACGCGACGCAGAAGCTCTCCTACCGCGGCACCTTCGTCTACCAGCACGGCGGGCGCTCCGAGACCTCGCGCATCACGCGCTACATCGACGCCGGCGGCGACATCGACAAGCTCGAGGTGCTGGACGGCGTGCCGCGCGAGATCGTGCGCACGCGCGACAGCATCCGCTGCTACCTGCCGGAGAGCCGGGTGGTCAAGGTCGATCGCCGCACCGCCGAGCGCGATTTCCCTGCGCTGCTGCCCGAGCGCGTGAACGCGCTCGCGCGCCACTATGACATCAGCCTCGGCGAGAACCACCGCATCGCCGGCTTCGACTGCCAGGCGGTGATGCTCGCGCCGAAGGACAATCTGCGCTACGGCTACAAGCTCTACGCCGACGTGCACAGCGGCATGCTGCTGAAGGCCGTCACGCTCGATTCGAGCGGCGACACGGTCGAGCAGTTCATGTTCACGCAACTCGCCATCGGCCCGGTGAGCCGCGACATGGTGAAGCCCAGGCAGGCCGCCCGCGGCTGGCGCATCGAGGACAGCGCTGCCGCGCCTGCGCGCCTCGCCGGCTGGGAGCTCAGCAGCGAGCTGCCCGGCTTTCACAAGGTGAGCGAGCTCAAGCGCCGGCTCGGCGAGTCGCGGCCGGTCGGGCAGCTGGTGTATTCGGACGGCCTCGCGGCGGTGTCGGTGTTCATCGAGCCGCTCGAGGGCCGGCGCGATCCGGTGCGCACCGGGCTCTCGAGCATGGGCGCGATCCACATCTACACGCGCGAAGTCGCGAATCACATGGTGACCGTGGTCGGCGAGGCACCGGCCGTGAGCGTGCAGCGCATCGCCGATTCTGTAGAATTTCGTCGTCCGCACTAAAGAAAGGCAGGAGCAACAATGCGAGTTCTGAGAGGGCTGGTCGCGCTATGGCTGGCCGCAACCTGTATGACCGTCCTGGCGCAGACGCAGGTGCTGCCCGACTTCACGCGCCTGGTCGAAGAGCAGGGCAGCGCCGTCGTCAACATCAGCACCACGCAGGCCGTGCGCCGCACCAGCGCGCTGCCGCAGATCCCCGGGATGGAGGACGACGAGATCCAGGAATTCTTCCGCCGCTTCATTCCGCGCCAGCAGCCCGGGGTGCCCGGCCCGGGGCCAGGGCCGCGCTCCGAGAGCCGCTCGCTCGGCTCCGGATTCATCCTCAGCGCTGACGGCTACATCATGACCAATGCCCACGTCCTCGAGGGCGCCGACGAGATCAACGTGCGCTTCACCGACAAGCGCGAGTTCAAGGCCAAGGTGATCGGCGCCGACAAGCGCACCGACGTCGCGCTCATCAAGATCGAGGCGAGCGGGCTGCCCGCCGTGCGCTTCGGCGACCCGGGCAAGCTGAAGGTCGGCGAATGGGTGGTGGCGATCGGCGCGCCCTTCGGCTTCGAGAACACCGTCACCGCCGGCATCGTCAGCGCCAAGGGCCGCTCGCTGCCGCAGGAGAACTTCGTCCCCTTCATCCAGACCGACGTCGCCATCAACCCCGGCAACTCGGGCGGGCCGCTGTTCAACATGCGCGGCGAGGTGGTCGGCATCAATTCGCAGATCTACAGCCGCACCGGCGGCTTCATGGGCCTGTCGTTCGCGATCCCGATCGACGTGGCGCTCGACATCCAGAAGCAGTTGCGCGACAAGGGCCGCGTCGCGCGCGGCCGCATCGGCGTGGTGATCCAGGAGGTGACGCGCGACCTTGCGACCTCCTTCGGGCTGGAGCGTCCGCGCGGCGCGCTGGTGAACTCCGTCGAGAAGGGCAGCCCGGCCGACAAGGCGGGAATCGAGGCCTCGGACATCATCATCGGCTTCGACGGCAAGCCGGTGGAGAATTCGAGCGACCTGCCGCGCCTGGTCGGCTCGACTCGCCCCGGTTCCCAGGCTGCGGTGGAGGTCTGGCGCAAGGGCGCGGCGCGCAAGCTCTCCATCACCGTCGGCGAGCTGCAGGAAGAGCGCATCGCGGCGCGCGACACGCCGCGCAGCCAGAAGCCGTCGGAGACGCTCGCCAACCGGCTCGGCATCGTCGTCGCTGAACTCTCTGCCGAGAAGAAGAAGGAGATGAGGATCGCGAACGGCCTCGAGGTCACCGATGTGCGGCCCGATGCGCGCGCCGACGTGCGGCGCGGCGACGTGCTGCTGACGCTGGTCCACAAGGGTCAGCATGTCGAGCTGAAGTCGGTCGAGCAGTTCAACAAGCTGCTCGCCGGCCTCGACAAGAGCGCGGTGTTCACCCTCCAGGTGCGACGCGGGGATGCCGTGGCCTTCGTCACGGTCTCCGGGCTGACCGACAAAGGCTAAATCACATAAGATAGCGGGTTGAAGGAGGGTGCGCGGCCGGGCACCCTCTTTCTTTATATGGCGCAGAGCCTGCCTTGATGCCTCAAAGCCGAATTCGCAACTTCTCCATCATCGCGCACATCGACCATGGCAAGTCGACCCTGGCCGATCGCTTCATCCAGATGTGCGGCGGGCTGCCCGAGCGGGAGATGGCCGAGCAGGTGCTAGACACGATGGACCTGGAGCGCGAGCGCGGCATCACCATCAAGGCGCAGACGGCGGCGCTCGAATACCGGGCGCGCGACGGCGAGACTTATCTGCTCAACCTGATCGACACCCCCGGCCACGTCGACTTCTCGTACGAAGTCAGCCGTTCGCTCGCCGCGTGCGAGGGCGCGGTGCTGGTGGTGGACGCTTCGCAGGGCGTCGAGGCGCAGACCGTGGCGAACTGCTACACCGCCATCGAGCAGGGCGTCGAGGTGATCCCGGTGCTCAACAAGATCGACCTGCCCTCGGCCGACCCCGAGAAGGCGATCCAGGAAATCGAGGACGTCATCGGCATCGACGCGCACGACGCCATCCGCGCCAGCGCCAAGACGGGAGAGAAAGTTCCGGACATCCTCGAAGCGGTGATCTCGCAGGTACCGGCGCCGCGCGGCGACCCTTCGGGCCGCCTGAAAGCGCTGATCATCGACTCGTGGTTTGACAACTACGTCGGCGTGGTCATGCTGGTGCGAGTCATGGAAGGCACTGTGCACCCCAAGGACCGCATCCGGCTGATGAGCACGGGCGCGGCCTATATTTGCGATCAGGTAGGGGTCTTCACGCCCAAGGCAAAGCAGAAAGACCGGCTGTCGGCGGGCGAAGTCGGCTACCTGACCGCGGGGATCAAGGAGCTGCGCGCGGCCAAGGTCGGCGACACGCTGACGCACGACGACAAGCCGGCGGCTTCGCCGCTGCCCGGTTTCAAGGAGATCAAGCCGCAGGTGTTCGCCGGCCTCTACCCGGTCGAGGCGAGCGAGTACGAGGCGTTGCGCGACGCCCTCGAGAAGCTGCACCTGAACGACGCGTCCTTCCACTACGAGCCCGAGACCTCGCAGGCCCTCGGCTTCGGCTTCAGGTGCGGCTTTCTCGGCCTGCTGCACATGGACATCGTGCAGGAGCGGCTCGAGCGCGAGTACGGCATGCACCTCATCACGACGGCGCCGTCGGTGGTTTACGAAGTGCTGCTGCGCGACGGCAGCATCGAGCAGGTTTCGAACCCGGCGCGCCTGCCCGACCCCGCGCTGATCGAGGAGATCCGCGAGCCGGTGATCGCCGCCAAGATCTTCGTGCCGCAGGAATACGTCGGGCCGGTCATCACGCTGTGCACGAACAAGCGCGGCATCCAGACCAACATGCACTACTCGGCGCGCCACGTGGTCATCTCCTACGACCTGCCGCTCAACGAGGTGGTGCTCGATTTCTTCGACCGCCTGAAGTCGATGACGCGCGGCTACGGCTCGCTCGACTACGAGTTCAAGCAATACCGCGCGGCCGACATGGTGCGCCTGGACATCCTGGTGAACGGCGAGCGCGTCGATGCGCTCTCCAGCATGGTGCATCGCGAAACCGCGCAGCTGCGCGGCCGCGACCTGGTGAGCCGGTTGCGCGGGCTGATTCCACGGCAGATGTTCGACGTCGCGGTGCAGGCCGCGATCGGCGGCCACATCATCGCGCGCGAGAATGTAAAGGCGCTGCGCAAGAACGTGCTCGCCAAGTGCTACGGCGGCGACGTCACGCGCAAGCGCAAGCTTCTGGAAAAACAAAAGGAAGGGAAGAAGCGCATGAAACAAGTGGGTTCGGTCGAAATTCCCCAGGAGGCATTCCTCGCGGTGCTGCAGCGGAGCGACAGTTGAGCTTCGCGCTGTTTCTGCTGATCCTGCTGGTCGTCACCGGGGTGGTGTGGGCGCTGGAGGCGGCGTGGCTGCGCCGCTCGCGACCGGCGCTCGCCAAGCAGCCGTGGTGGGTCGAGTACTCGGTCAGCTTCTTCCCGGTGATCCTGATCGTGTTCCTGCTGCGCTCGTTCCTGGTCGAGCCGTTCAAGATCCCGTCGAGCTCGATGGTGCCGACGCTGCTGGTCGGCGACTTCATCCTGGTGAACAAGTTCGCTTACGGCATCCGGCTGCCGGTGGCAAACAAGAAAGTGATGGAGGTCGGCAGCCCGCGGCGCGGCGACGTGATGGTGTTTCGCTATCCCGAGGACCCTTCGCTCGACTACATCAAGCGCGTGGTGGGCCTGCCGGGCGACCGCATCGAATACCGCAACAAGCGGCTCACCATCAACGGCACGCAGGTGCCGGTGCGGCAGATCGACGATTACCTGTCCAGGGAGCGGATGCAGTTCTCGCGGCGTTACCTCGAGACGCTCAACGGCGTCGAGCATGAGATCCTGCTCGAGGAGGACGCGCCGGCGTTCATCGCGCCGTCGCGCGCGTTCCCGTATGCCGGGAATTGCAACTACAATATGAGCGGCCTGGCGTGCACGGTTCCGCCGGGCCATTACTTCGCGATGGGCGACAACAGGGACAATTCGAGCGACAGCCGGGTGTGGGGCTTCGTGCCGGACGAGAACATCGTCGGCAAGGCGTTTTTCATCTGGCTCAACCTGAACGAGCTCGGCCGCTTCGGGTCGTTCAGATGAGAAACCGGGAGGCAGCGATCATGGGCCACAGCCACGGTCAACGCGGGGTCACGCTGATGGGGCTGATCATCCTGCTCTTCATCGTGATCTTTGTAGCGATGCTCGGCTTCAAGCTGATCCCGGCCTACATCGACTTCTATACCGCCAAGAAAGCGATCAACGCCGTAGCGCGCCAGGGCAGCAGCGTTGCGGAGATCCGCAGGAGCTTCGATCTGCGCTCCGCGATCGACGACGTCAAAGTCAGGGCCAGCGACCTCGAGATCACCAAGGAGGGCAATGAGATGGTGGTCGGGTTCGCGTACCGCAAGGAAGTGCCGCTGTTCGCCAATGTTGGCGTCTACATCGACTTCGCGGCCAGCTCGAAGGACCAGTAGACCGCCTTGTCCCGGCCCGCGCCTCTCGAAAAGCGGCTTGGCCACCGATTC
>WNGJ01006302.1_pt1 | contig 12537 bp, 9 predicted proteins | sample 5400611 | NCBI WGS metagenome assembly WNGJ01 (sample SAMN13153375, study PRJNA577476) | soil metagenome | isolation source: 40 cm soil or saprolite under Garry oak tree replicate 1 | place: USA:California | collected 2016-06-15
GGCCCGGCCGAGCTGACCCAGATCCTGGTCCGGGCGAGCCCGGGGGTGCCCGACCAGGAGCTCGCGGCCCGGCTGCGGCCGGTGCTGCCGGCCGGCGTGCAGGCCATCACCGGGGCGCAGCTCGCCACCGAGAACCTGGACAACATCAACAGCGGCTTCCTCGGCTTCCTGTCCATCGGGCTGACCGCGTTCGCCGCGGTCGCGCTGCTGGTGGCCGCGTTCAGCATCTACAACACGTTCTCCATCCTGGCCGCCCAGCGCGGCCGCGAGTCCGCGCTGCTGCGCGCGCTGGGCGGCACCCGGCGCCAGCTCGCCGTGGCCGGGCTGACCGAGACGCTGGTCGTCGGCGTGCTGGGTTCGGTGGCCGGATGGGCGGGCGGCATCGGCATCGCCGCGCTGCTCAAGGGGGTCTTCGACGGCTTCGGCTTCGCGCTGCCCGCCGGCGGCCTGGTGCTGCGGGCGTCCAGCTCGGTGCTCGCGGTGGGGGTCGGGGTGGCGGCCACCGTGCTGGCGGGCGTGCTGCCGGTGCTCCGGGGATCCCGGGTGCCGCCGCTGGCCGCCCTGCGTGAGCTCGCCGCCGAACCGGCGCGGATATCCCGTGCCCGTTCGGTACCCGGTTTCCTGCTGATCGCGGGCGGGGTGGGGGCCGTGATCGCCGGCACCGCCGGCGGCGGCCAGGGACCCGCCATCGCGGGGGCGGTAGGGACCCTGGTCGGGTTCGTGGTCCTCGGCCCGGTCGCGGTCCGTCCGGCCGCGGCCGTGCTGGGCGCGCCGATCGCCGCGCTGCGCGGCGTCGGCGGACGGCTGGCCCGGGACAACGCGCTGCGCAACCCGCGGCGGACCGCGGCCACCGCGTCGGCGCTGATGGTCGGGGTGGCCGTGGCCACCCTGTTCACCGTGATCGGAGCGTCGCTGAAGGCGAGCGCCACCCACGGCGTGGAGCGCACGCTAACCGCCGACCTGGTGGTCTACCAGCCCGGGTACGGCGGCAGCGCCGGGCTGGCCGGGTTCAGCCCGCAGCTGGCAGCCGACCTGGGCCGGCTGCCCTCGGTTGGGGTGACGGCCGGGGTGAGCCGGGGCAGCATGCTGCTGGACGGCCAGGCGCAGAGCATCGCCTCGGCCGACCCGGGTCGCATCGGGTCGGTGCTGGACCTCGGGGTCAGCGCGGGCTCGCTCGGCGCGGTCGACGCCGGATCGTTCGCGGTGTCGGCGACGGCGGCGGCGGACCAGCACTGGCGGGTCGGGTCGCGGGTGCCGGTGGTATACCCCGACGGCGCCCGGGGCCAGCTGCGGGTCGCGGCCATCTTCGACCATCCGGACGTCACCGGCGATTACCTGTTCGCCCCGGCCGGCTGGGCACCGCACGCCGGACAGCCGCTCAACTCCATGGTGCTGATCAAGCTGAAGCCCGGCGCCGGGCTCGGCCCGGCGCGCGCCGCGGTCACCGCGGCCACCGCCGCGGCCGGCCAGCCGCGGGTGCAGGACCGGGCCCAGTACCTGGCCAGCGCGGCCAGCGGGGTGAACACCATCCTCGGTCTCGTCTACGTGATGCTGGCGCTGGCCATCCTCATTGCGCTGATGGGCGTGGCCAACACGCTGTCGCTGTCCATCCACGAGCGGACCCGCGAGCTGGGCCTGCTGCGGGCGCTCGGGCAGTCCAGGGCGCAGACCCGCGGCATGATCCGGTGGGAGTCGGTGATCATCGCCGTGTTCGGCACGCTGGGCGGGGTGATCCTCGGCACGTTCCTGGGCTGGGCCGTGGTCCGGTCATCCGGCAGCGCTTCGCTGGCCGTGTTCGCGGCGCCGCCGCTGCAGCTGGTCCTGTTCCTGGTCCTAGGCGCGGTCACCGGCATCCTGGCCGGGATCAGGCCCGCCCGCCGCGCCGCCCGGCTCAACATGATCACCGCGATCGCCGCCGCCTGACCATGATCATGAAGACGCGAGCCGGACGGAGGCGGGCAGGCGGCCGGTGATGGTGGTGCCCTGGCCGGGCTGGGAGCGGACGGCCAGGGTGCCGCCGTGCGCGGCCAGCCGGTCCGACATGCCCTGCAGGCCGGAGCCGTGGCGGGTGGCGGCGGTCGGGAAGCCCGCGCCGTCGTCGCTGACCGAGAACTCCAGGGTGTCGCCGGAACCGGACAGGCGGACCGTCGCGCGCGAGGCCCGGGCGTGCTTGGCCACGTTCTGCAGCGCCTCCAGCGTGCAGAAGTAGACGGTGCTCTCGGCGTCCTGCCGGTACCGGCCGACCTCGTCGGCCTCGAGGACGACCGGTACCGGGCTGCGGGCCGCCTGCGCGCGCAGCGCCATGACCAGGCCCTGTTCGGCCAGCAGCGGCGGGTAGATGCCGCGGGCCAGCGCGCGCAGATCGTCGAGCGCCGCGCTGAGCTGCGCCTTCAGGTCGGGGATGGTCTGCCGGATCAGGTCCGGGTCGTCGGCCGACTCGGCCAGCAGGCCGAGCTGGATGGCCAGCGCGATCAGCTGCTGCTGGGCGCCGTCGTGCAGGTTGCGCTCGATCCGGCGGCGTTCGGCGTCTTGGGCCTCGACCAGCCGGCGCCGGGACGCCAGCAGCTGGTCGATCGTGGCCCGCAGCTCGGCGGTGAGCTGGGCGTTGCGCATCACCAGGCTGGCCTGGGAGGCCAGGTGCCGAAGCAGGCTGTCCTCGGTGCTGGTCAGCGCCTCCTCGCGCGGCTTGCTCAGGCAGATCGCGCCGAGCAGGTCGTCCCCGTGCCGGACCGGCACCACCGCCCGGGCTTCGGGATCGAGGACCGGGAGTTCCCGGGCACCGTTCAGCTGCACCGCGGCGGACGGCGCCGAACCAGCCGGCCAGACCGCGCCGGGCCGCAGCTCGGCGCCGACCCGGATCCACGCCTCGACCCGGCTGGCCCCGGCCGCCCCGCCCAGCAGCGAGACCATCCGGTCCAGCGCGCCGCCCAGGTCGAGCTGGCTGGCCATGTCGGCGGCGAAGTCGGACAGGACCTGATACGGCGTGGCCCGGTGGCCGTAGACCAGGCGGTTGGCCAGCAGGCTGGCCCGCTGGCGCAGCGGCTGGAACACCAGCGCGACCGCGACCGCGGCGGCGATCGTGAGCAGCGGGTTATTCCGGTGGCCGACAAACGTGCCGATGCCGAGCACGATCGCCGCGTACACCGCAGTCACCCCGGCCGACAGCAGAGTGAACAGCAGCGCGCGGCTGATGATGACGTCGATGTCGAACAGCCGGCGCCGCAGGATCGCGATCGCCATAGCCACCGGGATGCCGAGCAGCACGAGGAACGGCACCATGGCGTACGGCACGTTTTGCAGCGGCTTGTTGGCCTGGCCGACCGCGATGGCCAGGCCGCCGACGACCATGGTGACCAGCAACGCGGCGATGGCCAGGAACAGCCACTTCATCTGCTGGCGCAGCCGCTGGTCGCCCCGGCGGTACCGGAGCGCCAGCGAGATCACCGCGCCCCCCAGCAGCAGCGGGAACAGCAAGGCCAGGCCGCTCAGGGTACCGAACCAGGTGACCGGCCGGAGGGACCGGACCGCCAGCGGGTTGGGATAGGTCAGCGAGATACCGCCCGGTGCGGGCAGCGCCACCGTCCGCGTGCTGACCACGAACGAGGCCAGGCTGACCCCGGTCAGCACAACGCCGGTCAGGACGGCCGGGCGCCACCGGGGCGAGGGCAGCCGCCCGGATGGGAAGACCAGGAATATCGCGACCAGGCCGACGGACACGAGCACGAAGACGGCCTCGGCCAGCGTTCCGATCGCGGCCGCCGCCGGGAGCGCTCCCGGGTGCGCCTTCGCACCGAAGATCGCGTAAGCCGAGCCGGTCGTCATGACAGCGTTGGCGGCCCCCTCGACCAGCATGAACCAGCCGACGAGGTTGCCCGCGCGGTGCACGATCAGCGCGCCGAGCGCCGCATAGGCGATCGCCCCGGCCTCGGCGCTGACGTCGCTGGCCTGGTCGGACGTGGCCAGCGAGCCCCACTCCAGCAGGGTCAGCACGAGCCCGGCCAGCGCGACCAGCACAGTCGCGGCCAGCGCGGCGGTGACGGCCCGGCGTCGGCCTGCCGAGCCGTTCACCGGCGGGCCAGCGCGTACTGGATGCCGGCGCTGGCCCCGATCAGCAGGCCGTCCAGGGCGTGCAGCCCGCCGAACACGGCGGTGTTATCGGCCAGCCCGTCCAGCAGGCTCTGCAGCAGGCAGGTCTGCACGACCAGGGCCACGGCCAGCCACAGCGCCAGCCGGCCCGCGCGGGCGGCCAGGGCCAGCACCAGGATGAGGATGGACGCGCCGGCCAGCGCCCAGCCCAGGCCCTGGTGCGCGCTGAAGGCGTGGCTGGCGTCGGCCGCCTCGCCCGTATCGAAGCTGAAGGTGCCCAGGCCGGCCAGGAAGATCTGCGCGGCCACGGCCAGCAGGAAGACCAGCAGCAGCCAGCGGTAGCCGGTCCGCGCGGCCCGGCTACCGCCGGACACGGCGGCCTGATCGCGGTCATGTACGGAGGTGGCCATCTAGCTCACCTGCCGCAGCGCCTGGACGCGGCCGCCGATCTGGCGGAGCGCGCTGAGCAGGTCGGCGGAGCACCAGTGCTCGGCGATCCGGCCGTCGGGCCCGGCCCGGGCGATCTCGAGCACGGCGAACTCGACCGGCTGGCCGGTGCCCTGGTGCGTACCGTAGGCGGTGATCCGCTGGGCCACCTGGTCACCCGCGGCGAACTCGTCTTCCACGATGGCGTGGAAATCTGGAAAGATCCGAAGAGTACGGGACAGCCAGTCCCGCAGGCTCGCGGGGCCGGGCGCGAGCTCGGCGCCGGGTACGTGGTGAACACAGGTGGGGGACATGAGCTCGTTGGCGACCGCGAGATCGCCCTGGTTGAGGACCTCCTCGACCAGGCGGCGCGCACGGATCTTCAGGTTTTCCGGTGACATGCCGCCCAGCCTGCGCCCCGGCCCGGCCGGGCGACAGGACGAGCGCTCCCCGAACACTCCCCGTTTCGCGCGATGACGTCGTTCGGTGAGCTGCTGCGGCAGCGACGGCTGGCCGCGGGTCTGACCCAGGAGGCGCTGGCCGAGCGGGCCGGGATCAGCGCCAAGGCCATCAGCGACCTGGAGCGGGATCCGGACCGCACGCCGCGGCTCGACACGATCGGTTTGCTGGCCGACGCGCTGGGCCTCGGTCCGGGTGAGCGCGCGGGCCTGCTGGCCGCGGCCCGGCCCCAGCCGCCAGATGGGGCCGAACGGGCTATGGCCATCCGCGCTCCCATCCCCCGGCCGCTGACCCCGCTGATCGGCCGGGCCGGGCTCACCGCCACCGTGGTCCGGTTGCTGCAACGCGGCGACACCCAGCTGCTGATCCTCACCGGCCCGGGTGGCGTCGGCAAGACCCGGCTGGCCATCGAGGTGGCCGGGCGGGTGGCGGGCGACTACCCCGACGGGGTCGTGTTCACCGACCTGGCACCGCTGCGCGACCCGGGTCTCGTGCTCGACGCCATGGCCCGGCAGCTGGGCGTGGACGACCGGGATGCGACCCCGCTGGACAGCCGGCTGCGGACCGCGCTGCGCGATCGCCGGATGCTCGTCGTGCTGGACAACTTCGAGCACGTGCTGGCCGCCCGGGACGCCGTGGTCGGGCTGCTGGAAGCCTGCCCCGGCCTGGTCGTGCTGGTCACCAGCCGGACGGCGCTGCGGGTCCGGGCCGGGCGGGAGTACCCGGTCGCCCCGCTGGCGCTGCCGGGTCCCGGTGACGAGGACGGCGGGCCGGCCGTGCAGTTGTTCCTGGACCGGGCCGAGGCGGCCGGCGTGGAGCTCGCGCCGGACCAGGCGACGATCGGGACCGTCGCCGAGATCTGCCGCCGGCTGGACGGGATCCCGCTGGCCATCGAGCTGGCCGCGGCCCAGCTGCCGGTGCTGCCGCCCGGCCACCTGCTGGCCCGGCTGACCCGCCGGCTGCCGGTGCTGGTGGACGGCCCGCACGACCTGCCCGCCCGGCAGAAGACCATGCGCGACGCGATCGCCTGGAGCTACGAGCTGCTGGATGAGCCGGAGCGGATGTTGTTCCGGCGCCTGTGCGTGTTCACCGGCGGCGGCACGCTGGACGCGGTCGAGGCGGTATGCGCGACCGGGGACCTGGACGGGCTGACAGCCCTGGTGGCCAGCAATCTCGTGCGGATGCCGGCCGCCCGGACGGGGTCGAGCGAGCCGCGGGTGAGCATGCTGGAGACGATCCGCGAGTTCGGCGGCGAGCAGCTCGAGGACCGCGGGGAAGCCGGGCCGTCCCGGCAGCGGCACGCCGGGTGGTACCTGGCCCTGGCCGAGGAGGCCGCGCCCGCGCTGGCGGGCCCGGACGCGGCCGCCTGGCTGGCCCGGCTCGACGATGAGCACGACAACCTGCGGTCCGCGCTCGGCTGGGCGCAGCAGCAGGGCGACGGGCCGGTCGCGCTGCGGCTGGCCGGCGCGCTCGGCCGGTTCTGGGTGCAGCGCGGTCACCTGTCCGAGGGCCGCCGGTGGTGCGCCGCGGCGCTCGCGCTCCCGGCGGACGCGAGGGCGGATACCCCGTCCGTTCGGGCTACTTGCCTGGTCGCGGCCGGACGACTGGCGATCGGCCAGGCCGCCTACGGCGAGGCGGAGGCCATGGTCGGCGAAGCGGAAACGCTGGCCCGGGCGCACGGCGACCCGGCCGGGCTGGCCGCGGTACTCAGCACTCGAGGGCTGCTGGCCCGGGCGCAGGACCGGTACGCCGCCTCGGCGGAGGCTTACGCCGAGGCGCTGGCGCTGGCCCGTTCGGCCGGGAACAGCGGCGAGGAGGCGACGGCGCTGCTCGGCCTGGCCTACGCGGCCATGTTCACCGGCGACGCGGCCCGGGCCGGCGCGCTCACCGAGGAGAGCCTGGCCGCGGCCCGGCGGTCGCAGGACCGGCTCATCCTGGCCCAGGCGCTGTTCTTCCTCGGCTGGGGCGCCAGCAACACCGGCGCGTATGAGCGGGCCGGGGCCCTCGGGACCGAGGCGCTGGACCTGTTCGCCGAGCTCGGCGAGGCGGGCGAGCACGCCGAGGCGCTGTTCGTGCTCGGCACCATCGCCATGTTCACCGGCGGCTACCGGCGCGCGGTTAGCCTGTTCGAGCAGAGCCTGGCCGAGCGGCGCGGCCGGGGCGACGAGCACACCGCGGCCCGGCACCTCGGCGGCCTGGGCTCCGCCCTGCTCAACATGGGCGACCGGGCCCGGGCCCGGGCCGTGCTGGAGGAAAGCCTGGTGGTGGCGCGCCGGTTCGACGACCAGTGGAGTTCGGCCATGTCGCTGATGCTGCTCGGCCACCTGCGGCTGGCCGAGGACAACCCGGACCGCGCCCGGGCCGAGCTGATCGAGTCGGCCGCGTTGTTCACCTCGACCGGCAACATGGTCTACCTGCCGTGGTGCCTGGAGGGCCTGGCCGGGGTGGCGGCGGCGGGAGGCAGGTTCGGCCGGGCCGCGGAGATCGCGGGCGCCCGCGATGCGCTGCGCGCCCAGACCGGCGTGCTGCTGCCGCCGGTGTACCCGGCCGGGTACGAGCCGATGCTGGCCGCCGCGCGGGACACCCTGGGCGCGGACGGCTTCACCGCGGCCCACGCCCGGCTGGCGGGCCGGCCGCCACCGGAGCTGATCGCAGAGGTAACGAAAGAGGAGATAGCACATGAGTAGTCAGGTCCGGGAGCTGATGGCCAGCGGCTTCGGCCAGCTGCGGCACGAGCCGACGGCGAAGCGGATCCAGGCCGTGCTGGGCGGTGACACGATCGTCGACAGCACCCGGGCCGTGCTGGTCTGGGAACCGCGGCGGATCGTGCCGTCGTACGCGGTGCCGGCGGAGGACATAGCCGGCGACCTGGTGCCGTCCGGCGCCGGGGTGGACGCGGCCGGGCCCGGCGACGACGTCGGCGTCGCCCTGGCCGACGTGACCACGCTGCGGGTGCTCGACCCGAGGATCCCGTTCACCGTGCACAGCACCCCGGGCGAGCCAGTCGACCTGCGCGCGGCCGGGCAGCACCGGCCCGGCGCCGGTTTCCGGCCGGCCGACCCGGACCTGGCCGGGCTGGTGATCCTCGACTTCGCCGCCTTCGACGCCTGGTACGAAGAGGACGAGCAGAACGTGGCCCACCCGCGCGACCCGTTCCACCGGATCGACGTGCTGCCCAGCTCCCGCCAGGTCCGGCTGGAGCTGGACGGCCAGGTGCTGGCGGTCAGCTCCCGGCCGGTCCTGCTGTTCGAGACCCTGCTGCCGATGCGCTACTACCTGCCGCGGGCCGACGTGACCGCCGAACTGGTGCCCAGCCCCACCAAAACCTGGTGTGCCTACAAGGGCCAGGCGTCGTACTTCTCCGCGTCCGTGGGCGGCCGACTGGTTCCGGACATCGCCTGGACCTACCCGGATCCGCAGCACGACGCGGCCCGGGTCCGCGACCTTATCGCGTTCTTCGACGAGCGGATCGACGTCATCCTGGACGGCGAGCGCCGCGCCCGGCCGGTAACGCCGTGGTCGGATGGCTCTTAGCCGGCGGGCCGCCAGGAGCTGCCCGTTTCCCGTTCGAAGGCCGGACGGTTGGTCGCGGTGTCGTAGAAGATGTGCAGCGCCGTGATCAGGCCATCCTCGTCGAGTTCCAGCATGTCGACGCATTCGAAGTCGGCCGCGGAGCCCGAGGGCAGGGTCCAGTCGAACCGGAACCAGATGCTGACGAGCGGCCCGTCCTGAGCGACGCCCCGCAGGTGGAGTGCTGAGCGTCCGGTGTCGGCGAGCAGCTTCGGGTAGAACTCGGTGGCCGGCAGCGGCCCGTACAGCGGGGAGTGGACGGTCGCGTCCGGGTGAAACAGCGCGAGTATGGCGTCCAGGTCGCCGCGCTCGATGGCGGAGAGATAGTCCGAGGCCAGCGTGCGCCCGGTCACGAGCGTTCCGCGATGAGGACAGCCAGGCCGTCGAGAATACGGTCCAGGCCGAACCTCCTGGCGTTGTCGTCCAGAGCCGGAGCGGGACCGCTCAGCGCCTGGCTGAGCTCGGGGAACAGCTCGGCATGGCGACGGATTCTCTCGGCCAGCTCACTGCCCCCCGACCAGGGCTGGGTTCCGGCGGTGGCCATCGACTGCGTGTTGCGGACGTGCCCGAACAGGAGGAACACGGCGGCCAGCCGCTCGTCGCCGGTCAGCCCGGTACCGGCCAGCGCGGCCACCGCGCTCTCGATCCAGCCGGCCTCGCGCGGGCCCATGACGCGGCTGCCCACGGTGACGGTCGGGATCCAGGGGTGTTGCCGCCAGATGCCGGCGAGCTGCCGGACGAACTCCACCAGCCTGGGCCGCCAGCCACCGGGCACACCACTGAGGTCGGGCGGTTCCCCGACCGCCGTGTCGATCATGATGCTGAGCAATTCGGTCTTGCCCGGGACATGGCGGTACAGCGACATCTTGGTGAAACCCAGATCGCCCGCGACGCGCTGCATCGAGACCGCATCGATGCCGTCGGTATCCGCGACGTGGATGGCCGCCTTGACGATCCCGGGCAGCGTCAGCGCGACACGTGGCTTCTTCTCCTGCTCGTCGCGGAGGTCCCAGAGATTCTTCATGCCTGCCTCTTGTCAACGGGTGTCGATGTGTCTAGCGTACATCATGTGTCCTAGGGACACTAAATCTCCCTAGGACACTCGGACGGAACTGTCAGGAGACTCAGCCACCCGGGGGTTCGACATGAGCACCATGACTACTTCAGCCGGCGTCAGCTCCGTACTAGACGGCCAGCTGCTCCTGCCCGGCGACGCCGGGTACGACGAGGCGCGTACGGTCTGGAACGCGCTGGTGGACCGGCGGCCGGCCATGATCGCCCGCTGTGCCAGCGTCGCGGACGTGGTGACCGCGGTACGCACGGCCCGCGACCTCGACCTGGAGATCGGGATACGCTGCGGCGGCCACAGCGCGCTCGGCTTCGCAGTACCCGACCAGGGGCTGATGATCGACCTCAGCCCGATGGGCGGGGTGCGCGTCGATCCGGCGCGGCAGCGGGCCTGGGTGCAGGGCGGCGCGCTGCTCGGCGCACTAGACACCGCGGCGCAGCGGTACGGCCTGGCCACCACGGCGGGCAACGTCTCGCACACGGGCGTCGGCGGCCTGACACTCGGCGGCGGGATGGGCTGGCTCGCCCGGCAGTACAGGCTGACCTGCGACAACGTCATCTCATTCGAGGTGGTGACGGCCACCGGCGAGGTGGTCAGGGCCAGCCGGTATTCCCATCCCGACCTGTACTGGGGGCTGCGCGGCGGCGGCGGCAACTTCGGCGTGGTCACCGAGTTCGAGTTCCGGCTGCACCCGGTCGGGACCCAGGCGCTGGTGGCCGAGCTCTCGTTCCCGGTGGCCCCGGCCCGGCGGGCGCTGGACGCGCTGCGCGGCTGGCGTGACCTGCTCTGCCTCGCGCCGCGGCAGGCCACCTTCACCGCGTCGATCGGGAGTGACGGCATGGTGGTCGTCGGTTTCGTGTGGGCCGGCGACCCCGCGCAGGGCCGGCGGCTGCTCCCGGCGCTGCGCGCGCTCGGCCGGCCGTCCGCCGAGCGCGTGCTCGAGCTGTCCTACACCGAGCTCCAGCGGATGTCCGATTCCGTGCAGAAGCACGCGCTGCGCCGCTACTCCAAGGGCCACTACCTGCGCGAGCTGCCGGACGGGGCGCTGGAGGCGTTCCTGGGGCGGGGTTTGCCTTCTGGTGATGGCGGCGGGGATTTCCTGCCGAACGCCGGATTCCAGGCCTACGGCGGGGCGATCGCGGACGTGCCCGACCAGGACACTCCGTTCAGCCACCGCGATGCCCTGGTGGAGTACGGCGCCGGGACGAGCTGGAGCGACCCGGCTCAGGACGAGGCGCGGATAGCGGCCGCCCGGCGCTGCGCCGCCGCGCTCGACCCGTACGCCAGCGGAGCCTACGTCAACTTCGTCAACGACGAGGGGGCCGAGGGCGTGCTGCGGGCCTACTCGCCCGAGAAACTCGCCCGGCTGACTGCGATCAAGACCGCCTACGACCCGGACAACGTGTTCCACCTCAACCACAACATCAAGCCCGCGTCGCGCTAGGGACGCGGGGAGCATTCGCATCGCGCTCGCGGCGCGGGGCAGCTACGAAAGGGAGATCACGATGGGAAAGCTGGTCGTCACCGAGTTCATCACGCTGGACGGGATCATCGACGATCCGGGCGGCGTGGAGGGGCACCCGCACGGGGGCTGGAGCATGCGCTTCCCCACCCCGGAGGGGCAGCAGTTCAAGTTCGAGGAGTTGCTCGCCGCCGACGTGCAGCTGCTGGGACGGGTGACCTACGAGGGCTTCGCCGCCGCCTGGCCGGCCATGGAGGAGACCACCGGGGAGTTCGGCAAGCGGATGAACAGCATGCCGAAGGTGGTCGTGTCGACCACGCTCACCGATCCAGCGTGGAAGAACACCACGGTCATCTCCGGTGACGTCCCGGCCGCGGTAGCCAGGCTGAAGGAGCAGTACCAGGGCGACGTGCTGGTCCCGGCCAGCGCCACGCTGGTGGACACGCTCCGCGAGCACGACCTGGTGGACGAGTACCACCTCATGGTCCACCCGATCGTGCTGGGCAGTGGCAAGCGGCTGTTCAAGGAGGGGGCGGCCGGCACCGAGCTCGCCCTCACTGACTGCCGCAAGGTCGGACCCGACGTGCTGCTGCTGATCTACCGGCCGGCAAGCAGGCCGGCTGACGGGGATAGCCCGGCGAGCTAGCCGGCGCCCGGGCGTCAGGCGCCAGCGGCTCATCACGGGTGCCATGAGCCGCTGGCGTCACCCAGCGAGCGGGCACGGGTCGTGGCGGCGGGTGGGAGAGGGCGGGATTAACGGGTTACGCGGATGTCGTACCAGAAGCCGCCGTTGAGGTCGAGGTCGTTGCCGTTGGCCTGGCCGGGAGCGTTGTCGCCGATGTAGGTGTAGAGGGGATGGCCGTCGTAGGTGGCTTGCAGGCCGCCGCCGGGGCGTTTGATCGTGCCGAGCTTGCCGGAGACGCCGGGGCCGGCCGTGGGGCTGCCGGAGACGGGGGGCCAGTAGGCGGCGCACGACCCGAAGCACTTGGAGCTTGTCTTCGTGTCGGGGGCGAACCAGTAGAGGGTGAGGCCGTCGGCGTTGGTCAGGACGTTGACGCCGCCGATCCTGGCGGTCTTCAGGGTCGCGCCGACGTCCGCCGCGGCCACGGGTGACCCGCCTGCGCTGACCACCGCGACGCCGAGCAGGGCCAGGGCGGCCACCGAGACGGCGCTGACCGCAGCGACCACCAGCGACACCGCGCTCTGCGCCCGGGTCCGGGCCCGGGCGCGGCGGCCAGACCCGGCCGACACAGACCAGGCCGACACAGACCAGGCCGACACAGAGCCGGAGGGCGCGCTGCCATGACGCGCGGGACCGGCGGTGACCGCGGCCAGCGCCAGCGTCGCGAAGGCAGCCACCTCGATGAGACCAGCGGCGATCCCCGCCCTCGTTCGGATCTCCTTGAAGCCGAACAGCCCGATCCAGACCGCCAGCAGGTAGGCGCCGAGGGTGGACAGCGCGAGC
>WNGJ01010027.1_pt1 | contig 12532 bp, 10 predicted proteins | sample 5400611 | NCBI WGS metagenome assembly WNGJ01 (sample SAMN13153375, study PRJNA577476) | soil metagenome | isolation source: 40 cm soil or saprolite under Garry oak tree replicate 1 | place: USA:California | collected 2016-06-15
GCCGTGCGGCGCCTGCTGGAACGCGGCGCGGCCGGACGGGAGCGCAGCAACGGGCAGCGGTACGCGCGACTGATCAACGGCGACCGCGGCGGTTACCTCGGATATGCGACGTGGCGCAAGTACCTCGCGCTGGCCCACGGCTACACGGCGGCGCACAAGGACGGCGCAATCACCTACACGGCCCACGAGCTGCGGCACGTCTGCACCTCCCTGCTCATCGCGTCCGGGGCGAGCGACATGCAGGTCGCGAACCAGATGGGCCACAGCAAGATCGAGACGACCAAGAACATCTACGGCACCTGTTCGCCCAGGACCGCGCCTTCATCCTGAAAGCGATCAACCAGGCCGTCAGCCGACTGCACGTCCACGAGGCCACCGACGAGGACGCGGCCTGACTGTCAGTAGCGAGAAAAGACCCCCGGGGATTGGGCCCCCGGGGGTCGCTCATGTACGGCTGGCCCTACAAGCTGTAGGGCCACATGCAGGGCTCTGTCATCCGTGTCACCAGGAATCGAGCCGCTGACCAGCAACAAACCTGGTGGGCGATACTGGTATCGAACCAGTGGCCTCTACCGTGTCAAGGTAGCGCTCTCCCACTGAGCTAATCGCCCTTGCTTACTGCGAGGCGGAGGCGGGAATCGAACCCGCGTACAGGGCTTTGCAGGCCCTTGCCTAAGCCATTCGGCCACTCCGCCGCAGGAGGCCCTTCCGCCCGAAGACCCACCCGTGGAACCGAAGGGCCGCAGGGGCCGTCTGGCATACCTGACGGTGTCGGGCGCCTCCGAGCGGACGACGGGATTCGAACCCGCGACCCTCACCTTGGCAAGGTGATGCTCTACCAGCTGAGCCACGTCCGCGCGACGCCGGCCACTACGGCGTGCGTTCAGAACTGTAGCCGATCCGCGCCCGCGGGCAAACTCGGATCGCCGGCCGCGGTGCCCCGGGCGCGCTCGGTGATCCCCGGCGAGCCGGGCCAGCCCGGCGTCGCACGCCTGGCCGGGTTCGCGCCGTCGCTCATGCTTCGATGCAGGCCCAAATATGTTTGGCCTAGTGTCGCAGTATGTCCGCAGACCCGCAGTACGTGGCCCACGACAGCGACATCGCACCGGTCGCGGCACTGATCGCCGATCCCGCCAGGGCGGCGATCCTGACCGCGCTGCTCGACGGCCGTCCGCTCGCCGCGGGTGAGCTCGCCGGCCTGGCCGGGGTGAGCGCCGCCACGGCGAGCGCGCATCTGGCCAGGCTGCTCGGCGGCGGCATGGTCAGCGTCACCCGGCAGGGCAGGCACCGCTACTACCGGCTGGCCGGCCCGGAAATCGCCGCGGTGATCGAGGCGCTCGCGCACGTGAGCCCGCGCCCACGCCCGCGCGGCCTGCGCCAGTCCCGCCAGGCCGCCGCACTGCAGGACGCCCGCACCTGCTACGACCACCTCGCCGGGCGCGCGGGGGTGGCCCTGCTCGGCGCGCTGCTCGAGAAGAAGATAATCAAACCCATCCTTAACGGCTGCGCGGAGCCGGCGCCCGGGCCGGTGCGCGCTGACGGCGCGGTGGGCACGGCAGCCGGCGCTGACGGCTTGCCCGGTGGCGAGTTCGAGGTGACAAGCGGTGGCGCAGGCACGCTCGCCGCGTTCGGGATCAGTCTCGGGGAGGTGCGCAGGTCCCGCCGCCGCTTCGCGGGCGCCTGCCTGGACTGGACGCAGCGCCGCCCGCACCTGAACGGGGCGCTCGGCGCCGCCATCACCGCCCGGCTGCTCGAACAGGGCTGGTTCGAGCGCGGGCACTCGCGCCGGTCGCTGCGCCTCACCGAGGCGGGCCGCCGCGGGCTGGCGGAGACCTTCGGCTGCGTGATCGGCGGCTGATCCACAAACGTCCGCAACGGCACTTTCACGGTCCCCGCCCGGGGCCTCGCAGCCGGATGCGCGTGCCACCGCGGCCACCGTTAAGGTGCAATCTCGTGAAGGTATGGGTGAACGGTGAGCTCCACGACGCGGGCGACGCGCGGGTTGCGATCTTCGACCATGGCCTGACCGTCGGCGACGGGGTGTTCGAAGCGGTCAAGGTCACCGGCGGTGAGCCGTTCGCGATCACCAGGCACCTGCGGCGGCTGCGCCGCTCCGCCCGGGGGCTCGGGCTCGGCGACCCCCCGCTCGGCGAGATCCGCGCCGGCGTGGCCGAGGTCATCGAGTCCGCCGGGCGTCCCGGCCGGGCGCGGATCCGGATCACCGTTACTGGCGGGCTCTCGCCGCTCGGCTCCGAACGCGGCGCCGGGCCGCTGACCACCGTGGTGGCCCTCGAGGAGGCGCAGCCCGCCGCTGCGGTCGGCGACGTCGTGGTCGTGCCGTGGGCACGCAACGAACATGGCGCGCTCACCGGCCTGAAGACCACCTCGTACGCGGAAAATGTGCGCGCGCTCGCCTACGCCCGCGAGAGTGGCGCCCATGAGGCGATCTTCCCGAACACCGCGGGGAACCTGTGCGAGGGGACCGGCACGAAGCCTGGCCGGGGTCACCCGCGCGCTCGTGCTCGAATGGTGCGGGGCGCAGGAGCGGGACGTGCCGCTCGCCGCGCTCGCCGGGGCCGGCGAGGCGTTCCTCACCTCGACGATGCGCGACGTGCAGGCCATCCGCAGCGTGGACGGCAGGCCGCTGCCCGCCGCGCCCGGCCCGTTCACCAGGAAGGCGGCCGAGGAGTTCGCGCAGCGCGCAGCGGAGAACTCCGACCCCTGAGGGGCCCGGCGGGTGGATCACCGGCGGCTCACTCGCCGGCCGATCCGTGCGCCACCGCGCTGCCGTGCCTCTAGGCTAGGTGGTCATGGTGGGACAGCCGCTCGGTGAGATCGTTGAGGCGGGCTGGGCGCAGGCGCTCGAACCGGTCGCGGACCGGGTCGCGGCGATGGGTGACTTCCTGCGCGCCGAGCTGGCCGCGGGGCGGCGTTACCTGCCCGCGGGCGAGAACGTGTTGCGCGCGTTCAGGCAGCCGCTGCGCGACGTGCGCGTGCTGATCGTCGGGCAGGACCCGTACCCGACGCCGGGGCACGCGGTCGGCCTGAGTTTTTCCGTCGCGCCCGGCGTGCGGCCGCTGCCGCCCAGCCTGGTGAACATCTTCCGCGAGTACGCCGCGGACCTCGGCTATCCGCCGCCGTCGACCGGCGATCTCAGCCCGTGGAGCGAACGCGGCGTGCTGCTGCTGAACAGGGTTCTCACCGTGGCGCCGGGCAGGCCCGCCTCGCACCGCGGCAAGGGCTGGGAAGAGGTCACCGAGCAGGCGATCAGGGCACTCGCCGCGCGTGACGCGCCGCTGGTGGCGATTTTGTGGGGCCGTGACGCGCGGAGCCTGACGCCGCTGCTTGACGGCGTGCCGTGTATCGAGTCCGCGCATCCAAGCCCCAACTCCGCGGACCGGGGGTTCTTCGGCTCGCGGCCGTTCAGCCGGGCCAGCGCCCTGCTCGAGGAGCAGGAGGCGCCGCCCATCGACTGGAAGCTGCCCTGAGGGCGCGGCTTGCCCCGCGGTCAGGGCTGCCAGAGCAGGGCCTCCAGCTCGCCTTCCACATCCACGAACTCGCCCTCGCGCCCGGCGGGCACAAGCTGGTAGGTGCGCCGGACGAACTCGGCGACCGGGGCCGCGGCGGTCTCGAAGAGCGCCTGCCCGTACGGCGAGGACAGTGTGATGTTGAGCACATCGCCGCCTGCGGCGGGCCAGACCCTGACGTCGCCGTCGCCGCGCCCGTCCGCTTCGTTCCCGGCGATGAGCAGCTCCCTTGCGAAGATCCACTCGACGGGCTGGTCCATACCCACGTGGAACGCCATGCGGACGGCGTACGGGTCATCGCCGCGGTAGCTGAGGCTGGCGACGAGCGGCACCGCGGTGTGCTCGGGGACGACGAGCCACAGGCTCAGCTCAGCGCAGACTGTCGTACTGCCGTTCATCGTGGTCAAAACCTTTACCTCGTCGGGCCCGCTGACTCCGCGCTGCGGTCGCTGACGCTCCGTCCAGCGGGGATCTGGGGAGGCTCGGGGGGTGAACTTCCTCACTACCTAGGATTCCGCGCCCCGAGCCGCCTGTAACCTCGGTCATGCCTCGCAAAAGCGACATGACCTGGGCAAACACTTGTTGTTCAACAACGGCGTAACTAGTCAGTTTTGTTTCGCTGCAAAGTCTCACGAAGCGTGAGCTTCGTCTCATTCTGATGACATAGCGTGCCCATCCGATGACATTCCATCGGAATCGGCCGCTTGGCCAGGCCGCCCGCGGTGCGGAGCCCGCGGATACGCTAGTCTGTGACCGCTCGCGCGCACAGGGCTCGGCCGCATCGGCTGGCCGCCCGCGCGAGGAGGGCGATTGGCTCAGCGGGAGAGCGCCTCGTTCACACCGAGGAGGTCACTGGTTCGATCCCAGTATCGCCCACCACGCATAGCAGCCCCGTTGCCACCAGGTAGCAGGCCGGTAGCAGCGCTTCGCAGCCCCCCTCACCCCAGCCCGCGTCGGCCCACGTGGGCCGGCGACCCGTCTCCGCCGAGCCGGTGCCGCTCGGCGGCATCTGCCGTGTGCTGGCGTGCTTGTCCCGCGGCCGGGTGTTACGCGCGCTGCTGCGGATGCCGGGATGCCGCGGGGTGATCGTGGGTTGCGGGTGAGCGTGCCGGTGGTGGCCGGGCGGGCCTGCGGCGGGTGGCGCTGGGGCCGCGGGGCCCGCGCCCGCTGCGGCGGCGCCCGGCGGGGCCCGGGGGCGGGTGCCACGGTTGATAGAGGACGCCGATGAGTACGCCGGCTGCTTGCGGCCCGGCTGATATATGGGCAGAATACGAGATTGATCTTTCCATATGCTGAGATTTTCGTGATCGTGGTCCCTCACCCGCGGTATCCGCGGGTGAGGGACCACGATCACGGTGGCCGGCCCGCAGCTGCCCGGCCGGGCCCGCAGCCGGTCACCACCGCCCGGGCCGGCGGCCCGGCCCGGCGGGCCCTTCCGGCCTGCGGCTCCGGCACCCCCGTGACACCGGTAGGACGGTGGGGCCGAGGCGGCCGTGGCCGCGGTGGGGGGGTCCATCCGCCGGCCGGGCCCGCAGGGGTCGCCTGCGCGGGGGGCGGGGCGACCCCGCCCCCTACCCGATCTCTGATCTTCCCCGGCAAGACCCGGCACCTATCAGGAGGACAGGAAAGAGCGTTCGGAGAGATGCACCTCCGTCAACGAAATGATCACCCAGCGTGGCAGCAAGGCTGGCCGGTTGTACAGCTCCAGAAACGCCTGCACAGGGTAGGGAGTATAAAGAAGTGTCCAAAACGGCTGGACCTGGGACAGCGACTCGAACCTAAGATCACCGTATCCGAAAAAGCGTCCCGCGATCGAACGATGTAACCATGCTTGTCACCTTACGGGTTCTGGCACAGTCATCTACTGCCGCAGGGCTCCCGCGTAGTGGCGTGATGTCCGTTCGGTCATGGCGGTCCGAGTCCGAGGCTGGCCAGAGTGCGGGTGGCGTCGCGGGCGTGGTGGCGGCAGGCGACGGCGATGCCTGGGTGGCGATCGGGTCGACGGGTGGCGGCGCCGACGCATATTCCGGCGGGCGGAGTCTTGCAGCAGGCAGGCCAGCCGCCCGGCGTGGATGGTCTCGGCAGCCAGAGGCCGTCTCAGTATCCGAGAATGATCAGCGCCCTGGCCTGCACGTACCACGCCCGTGGTCTACTGCATGGTATTGCAATTTGGGAAACAGGGCTATTGACTTTCTCCTCGCTAACTGCTGCTTCGCCTGCCATTCGATGAATGTTGCATATTAAGAGCAAAGGAGTAACCATCATGAGCGCTCCATCCAATCCAAGTGGACCACCTCCATCAGAATCCAATCCAGGTGAATCAGAACCTCTTGATCGACCCAGGCCGCGCTTGGATGGCAAATCGATTTGGGATTGGCTGGATTTACTTTCGAAGCTTGCTATTCCTCTCGTCGTAGTCCTCGCAACCGTCGGGTTTGGCTTGTGGCAAGCTCGTCTTGCTGATTTGCAACATCAATCCGACCAGCAGAGTGCACTGGATCAACAACGGGCAGCAATCCTGCAAACGTACATAAATAACATGCAAGACTTGCTGCTCAATCATAACCTGAGAAAGTCCAAACCAGGAGATGAGATACGGCAGCTAGCAAGAGAGCAGACACTTACCACACTGCGGAGGTTAGATGCAGATCGTAATAGAACTGTATTCCGATTCCTGCAAGATGCGCGCCTCGTTGGCACACAGGATGCAGTTATCAATCTGAGCAATGCCGACCTGAGTAACGATGATTTGAGCCGTGCTCACCTGAGCGGCATCGACCTGATCAGTACCACCCTGAACGATGCCGACCTAAGCGGTGCCGACCTAAGCCATGCCACCCTGAACGGCGCCGACCTGAGCGGTACCGACCTGAGCGGTACCAACCTGAGCGGCACCGACCTGATCAGTGCCACCCTGACTGGTGCCCACCTGAACGGTTCCACCCTGATCGGTACCAGCCTGTACGGTGCGGACCTGAACGGTGCCGACCTGAGCGATGCCAACCTGAGCGATGCTCGCCTGAGCGGTGCCACCCTGAACGGTGCCACCCTGACTGGTGCCCACCTGAACGGCGCCACCCTGACTGGTGCCTTCCTGGGCGATGCCATCCTGAACGGTTCCACCCTGACTGGTACCCAACTGAATGGCGCCATTCTGACTGGTACCCACCTGAACGGTTCCACCCTGAGTGCCGCCGACCTGAACGGTGCCGACCTGAGTGCCGCCGACCTCAGCGGTGCCGACCTGAGCGATGCCGACCTGAGCGATGCCCCCGGACTCACTCAACCACAACTCGATAAAGTCCACTCATGCAGAAACGCGATCCTATCCACAGGATTAACATGCCATCACAACGTTAGAGAGAAGAATATCACCTTGACCTATTGGTATACCGAATCAGCCAGAGAAGCGCCTGTGATCGTTGAACTGATCAAAAAATTCCAGCAGCAAAACCCCAACATCAAGATCCATCGTGTGAACAAGCCATTCTTCCAGACGCAATCCGAATTCAGAACTGCTGCCCTGGCCCGCAAGGCTCCCGATGTCTTGCGTTCCGACGTGGGCTGGGTCACCCAGTTTGCCTCGCAGCGTTACCTGCTGAATATTGACTCGTATATCTCTCAGAGTGATCTATCAGACTACCTGCCCGCCGCATTGGAATATGATAAGTATAATGGGTACCTTTATGGTCTGCCACAGGTGACCGACTTCCTGGCATTGCTGTATAACAAGACCGAGCTGGCATCAGCTGGCATTACTTCCCCTCCCGCCACTATGGCCGATTTTGAAGCCGATGCCGTGAAAGTCGTGCAGAGCAAAGCGGCACTATACGGATTTGAAACTACTGGAACATCCTACTACGTGCTACCGTTCCTCTATGCTTTCGGCGGTGGCATGCTCGACCAGCACTACAACATTCTGGTGAACAATGCGGGGTCAGTCGCGGGCCTGAACTTCCTGCTGAAGTTGCAGAACACCGGTAAGGCGATGCCCGCGAAGGTGAGCAACATGGTCAATGACTTCATGAGTGGTAAGACAGCGATGATTTTTACCGGGCCATGGGACGTATCGGAAATCCGGACCGGTTCTGTCTTCACCGGCCATCCCAGCAACCTTGGGATCTCTGGTATTCCAAGGGGCCCCGCTAAACAGACCGGCTCACCGCTCGGTGGGCAGTCGTATGTCATCTCTGCTGGTACAGCGCATCCTGCTGAAGCGTACAAGTTCATCTCATTCATGAGCTCGACGGCTAGCCAGGTTGCCATTGCCGAGGCGAATCATACCTTGCCAACGCGCCAGTCAGCCTACCAGGATGGGGTCTCCAGTGATCCGGTCATCAAGGCATTTCTTTCTATTAAGAACACAGCCCGCGCTCGCCCGGCCATCCCACAGGTTGGATATTTGTTCGATGCGTTCGATCCGCACATCGGGGCCGTCCTCGATGGCGTGCAGAGCCCAATTGAGGCTCTTAATGCGGTCGCTGATACCTGGAAGCAATTCTTGGCTGGCTCATAGGGGTCACCATATTCTTTGGGGAAAACATACGCTAACGAGAGTCCAGGGCAAAAAGCCTCGCATGACTACGCTACTACTAGTCCGAAATCATTCTACTGGACAACGAGTCCGTGCCGAGGGGGGGACTAAATGCGGTGGCAGTGGCCCGGCCACGTAGCCTGGCCATGCCACCCAGAGGATGGAACGACTCGACATGATCACCGCTCCCGCGGCCGCGGCCAGCCGGCCGCGCCCCCGCCGCTCCTGCCTGGCCGTCCCCGGCAGCAACCCGCGCTTCCTGGAGAAGGCCCGGGGCCTGCCCGCCGACCAGGTATTCCTGGACCTCGAGGATTCCTGTGCGCCGCTGGCCAAGGAGAGCGCCAGGCACAACATCGTCGGCGCGCTGAACGACGGCGACTGGGGCGGCAAGGTCCGCGTCGTCCGGGTCAACGACTGGACCACCCAGTGGACCTACCGGGACGTGATCACGGTGGTGGAGGGGGCGGGCCCGAGCCTGGACTGCATCATGCTGCCGAAGGTGCAGGACGCCAGCCAGGTCGAAGCCCTGGACCTGTTGCTGACCCAGATCGAGAAGACGATGGGCCTGCAGGCCGGCCGGATCGGTATCGAAGCGCAGATCGAGAACGCCAGGGGGCTGGTGAACGTCGACGAGATCGCCGCTTCCTCGCCGCGGATCGAGACCATCATCTTCGGCCCCGCCGACTTCATGGCGTCGATCAACATGAGGTCGCTGGTGGTCGGCGAGCAGCCCCCCGGCTATCAGGCGGATGCCTATCACTACATCTTGATGCGCATCCTGGTAGCCGCTCGCACCCACGACCTGCAGGCCATTGACGGGCCCTACCTGCAGATCCGCAACCCCGGCGGCTTCCGCGCGGTTGCTCAGCGGGCCGCTGCCCTGGGCTTCGACGGCAAGTGGGTGCTGCATCCGGACCAGATCGCCGCGGCCAACGAGATCTTCTCGCCCACGCAAGAGGACTACGACCACGCGGAACTGATCCTGGACGCCTACGACTGGTGCACGTCGCAGGCCGGCGGGGCCGAGGGAGCCGCCATGCTCGGTGACGAGATGATCGACGAGGCCTCCAGGAAGATGGCCCTGGTGATCGCGGGGAAGGGCCGGGCGGCGGGCCTGCAGCGCACCTCGAAGTTCGAGCCGCCGCAGGCCTGATCCACTCCCCGGCAAAACCCGCCACTGACGGCAGCGAAAGGTGATGGTGCCGACCGGGACGTACCTCAAGGAGCGCGGCGGCGAGCAGCCCGGCCACCCCGCGCCGGCCGGGTAACGCCACCGGCCGAGCTCGCGGTGTCGCGGACCCGCCGAGACTCATGCCGCGCGGCGGCGGACCAGCCAGACGGTGGCGGCGCCGAGCAGCAGCGCCAGGGCGAGCAGCCAGCCGGCCTCGATGAGCTGGAAGTGCCAGAACCGGCTCTCCGGCTGGTATTTCGTCCATCCGGTGCGAACTGCGTTGAGCATGGCAAGATGCGGCGTGCCGGGCGGGCTGCCGACCCAGGACTGGATGATCCACGCCCGCGGCGGGCCGGCGACGCTCGTGTCGATCACGATGCCGTGGGGGAGTTTGTGAATGGTCGACACCTGCCTGATCACGATCGGGGCCTGGTAGGCGGGCCGCAGGTAAAGCACGGTCGCGGCGGCAAGCCCGGCCCAAGCGGCCATCGCTGCCGCGATCGCGGGCACGCTGCGGTGGATCGCCGTCCCGGCGAACACACCGAGGGCGAAGGCGGCGAGCGTCCAGGCGGCGAAGGCGACACCGGACAGATCGAAGATCGCGGGCGTCATCAGGCTGCCGCCCGCCGCGAAAAACGGCCGGTACCACCAGGAGAACAAGAGACTGAACGCGGCGCTCGCGGCGGTCACCACCGCCGCGATCAGCACCAGCTTGGCGACCACCCAGCGGACCCGGCCGGTGCCCTGAGTCCAGGCGAACCGGAATGTGCCGGACTCGAACTCGCGGGCAAGCAGTGGGCCGCCCATGAACGCGCCGACGAGGACCGGCACGGCCTGAAACAGGCCAGGGATGGCGTGGCCCCACCGGCTGTAGGCGTTGTCGAAGATCGATAGCTGCGCGGCGCAGCGGGCAATGGTGACCGGATGACAGGCGTTCAGCCCGAGACTGCTCAAGGTGGCGCGCATCCGCAGCCCGTTGATCAGCATCAGCAGGCTCAGCCCGCCGAGCAGCACGGCCATCCCGGCAAGAGCGGAACGATGCTGGCGCCAGGTCACCCAGGCCATGCCGAACCGCGGCAGTGTGCCGCCGTCGTGCGCCGCTTCGGGTCGCGCGGCGATGGTGGTCATCACGGAATGCTCCTTTCCTGCCTGCCGTCACGCCGCGCGGCGGCGGACCAGCCAGACGGTAGCGGCGCCGAGCAGCAGGGTCAGGGCGAGCAGCCACCCGCCCTCGATGAGCTGGAAGTGCCAGAACCGGCTCGCGGGCTGGTAGCTCGTCCACTGTGTGTAGCCATGCTGAGAGAGCCATTTCATGACGCCGAAATAGCCGGCCTTGCCGGCTGTTTCGACGCGCGGGCCCGCGCTGCCCGGGCCGGCCCCGGTGTGCCGCAGCATCAGGTTCCCGATCGTCGAGTCGCTGACCAGCTTGCCGTTCGGCCCGGTCCACCACTCGCCCAGTACCCAGGGGATGGGGCCGTTGCCGCCCAGGCCCAGCGCGACCCTGCCGATGATCGGCGCCTCGTAGTGCGTGCGCAGGAACAGAGCGGTCGCCAGGTCGAGCCCGGTCCAGGCGGCCAGGGCCGCCGCCATGGCCGGGACGGTTCGCCTGGTCACCACACCCGCGGATACGCCGATGGCGAACGCGGCAAGCGTCCACGCGGCGAAGGCGACGCCGCGCAGGCCGAAGAGCTGAGGCGCGAGCACGCCATCGCTGCCCTTCACGAAGAATGGGTGGTAGTACCAGGAAAAGAGCAAACTGAAGGCGGCCGCGGCGGCGGCCAGCGCCGCGGCGAGCGGCACCAGCTTGGCGATCGCCCAGCGCGTCCGGCCGCAGCCCTGGGTCCAGGCGAACCGGAAGGTACCCGTTTCCAGCTCACGGGCCAGCAGCGGCGCCCCGGCGAACACGCCGATCAGCACCGGCACGGCCTGCAGCAGACCCGAGGTGGTCCGCGCCGTGCGGTAGTAGCCGACGTCGAAGAGCTGGGACAGCTGCTGGCAGCCCGCCGAACCCGCCGGATGGCATGCGGTCACGCTGGCATAGGCAGCACGGATCTTCAGTCCCGTGACGAGCAGGTACAGGCTCAGCGCGCCGAGCAGGACGGCCACGCCAGCCAGTGCGGCCCGGTGCTGCCGCCAGGTGACCCAGGCCAGCCTGGCCCACGGCACGGGCCGGCGGGGGGCAGCGAGCGGCGCCGCCGCGGTCAGCGCCGTCATGCCGTCGCCTGCGCGGAGTCAGTGGCCCGCGGCGCGGTGGGGCCGGGCAGCGCGGCCGCGCCGGGTTCGCGCAGGTAGGCCAGGACGAGTTCCTCCAGGCCCACGGTGTGCGCCTCCCAGCCTGGCGGCACCGGCTCGGCGGCGCCGCTGGCCCGGACGAGCAGATGGGCCTGAGCCTGCGCCCTGCTGGCGTGAACCACGCGAAGCCGTTCGGTATATCTGTCGGCTTCCCCGGCCGGACCGGTCAGCAGGCGGTGGCTGGCAAGCAGGCCGTCCACCTCGCCCGCGACCTGTACCCGGCCGCGGGCGAGCAGGATCAGGTAGTCAGCGACCCGTTCGAGCTCGGCAAGCACATGCGAGGAAAGCACCACCGACACGCCGTCGTCGGCGACCGCGGCCATCACGCCGGCCATGAAGTCGTGCCGTGCCAGCGGATCGAGCATCGCGAGCGGCTCATCGAGCACGAGCAACTGCGGGCGCCTGGCCAGGGCCAGGGTCAGCGCGAGCTGGGCCTGCTGGCCGCCGGACAGCTTGCTGACCTTCTTGGTCAGCGGGATGCCGAGCTCGGCCAGCCGCGCCTGCGCGTACTGCTGGTCCCAGCGGCGGTTCAGGTTGCGGGCCAGGTGCAGGCTGTCGGCCACGGACAGGTTCTTGTACAGTGGCGCGTCCTGTGCGACGAACGCGATGCCGTCAAGCGCGGCCGGCGACCCGGCCGCAGCCCCCCCGAGCACGGCCACGGTGCCCGCCGTCGGCGCCGTCAGGCCTACCGACATGTGCAGCAGGGTGGTCTTGCCCGCGCCGTTCGGCCCGACCAGGGCGGCCACGTGCCCTTGCGGGATCGCCAGCGTGCAGTCGCGCAACGCCCAGGTGCGGCGGTAGCGCTTGCCGAGCGCGGCGGTTTCGACGACGTTCACGCGGCGCCCTCCGCCCGGCCGCCGGCGCCGCGGGGCTCGGCGGAGCCGGCGCGGCGCTCATGGAAATCCCGCAGCGCGCTGGTGAACAGCGCCACGATCCCGTCCTCGTCGAGCCCGGCCGCGCCGGCGGTGGCGAGCCAGCCGAGCAGGGACCGGCGCAGCGCGGTGAGTT
>WNGJ01008091.1_pt1 | contig 12530 bp, 7 predicted proteins | sample 5400611 | NCBI WGS metagenome assembly WNGJ01 (sample SAMN13153375, study PRJNA577476) | soil metagenome | isolation source: 40 cm soil or saprolite under Garry oak tree replicate 1 | place: USA:California | collected 2016-06-15
GAACCTGCGACGTCATGCTCGGTCAGGACGACTTTGCCAAGGGAAGCGACCGGAAGAAGGGCGAGGGGTTCCGGCTCTGGGTCTCGACCACGCAGGACATCACGGCGATCGCGGCTCGGGTCAAGGCGAAGGGCTGGTCGCTCGACCGGGAGCCTTCCGAGACGCCGTGGGGGGATTGGGCGTTCGCGCTCACCGACCCCGACGGCTTCAGGATCACGTTCATTCAGGAGTAGCGCGCCGCTGCTCGAGCCCCGTGCCCGCGCCGCGCTCGCCGCGGTGGCCGAGACGCTGGTCCCCGGCGCCGAGGCCGCGGGCCTCGCGGACCGAATGGCGCTCGCGATCGGCCGGCTCCCGCGCGAAGCGGACCGGGCCGAGCTGGTGCAGCTGCTCGGCTTGCTCGAGAGCCGCGCGGCGAACCTCGCGCTCGCGGGAGTCCCGCGCCGCTTCAGCGCCCTGTCCCTGCCCGAGCGGGAGCGCTTCCTGCGCGGCTGGGCGACGAGTTGGCTGCCCCTCAAGCGGAAGGCGTTCCAGGCGTTAAAGCGCCTCGCCGCCTTCCTTTATTACACGGCGGACGGGTCTGGGGCGTGGGAGAGGATCGGCTACCCGGGGCCGCTCGGGCCTCCACCGCCAACGCCCAAACCGATCCGACCACTCGCCGTCACTACCGACACGTCGCTCGAGTGTGACGTCGTCGTGATCGGTTCCGGCGCGGGCGGCGGCGTGGTCGCGGGACAGCTCGCCGCGGCGGGGAAGAGCGTGGTCGTGCTCGAGAAGGGCGGCTACCTGAACGAGGCCGACTTCACACACCGCGAGGCCGAGTCGCTCGAGCGGCTGTACGACGCGCGCGGGATGCTCACCACGGAGGACCTCGGAATCCTCATCCTCCAGGGAAGCTGCCTCGGCGGCGGGACCGTGGTGAACTACACCACCAGCTTCCATACGCCGGACCTGGTCCGCGAACAGTGGACCCGCGAGCATCGCCTGCCGCATTTCGCTTCGCGCGAGTACACCGACTCGGTCGACGCCGCGGCCCGGCGGATCAACGCGAACACCGACCATAGTGCGCCCGGCGGACGCGACCGGGTGCTCGTCCGGGGACTCGAGCGCCTGGGCTGGCATCACGGGCTGTTACCGCGCGACGTGCGGGGGTGTCCGCAGGACGACGAGTGCGGCTACTGCGGCATGGGCTGCCGGCGCGCCGCGAAGCAGTCGACGCTCGTCACTTATCTGCAGGACGCGTTCGAGCGCGGCGCGCGCATCGTCGTGCACTCCGACGTGCGGCGCGTGATCCTCGAGCGCGGCCGGGCGGTGGGAGTGGAGGCAATGGTGAGCGAAGCGGCAGCGGATGCCCGGCGGCCGGTGTCGCTCGTGGTGCGCGCCAAAGCATGCACCCGTCGCTCGCCGCGATGGGCTTCCCGTGGGAGTCGGGCGCCGGTCATCGCGCGCTCATGGCCCGGCTGCCACGGGTCGCTTTCGTGGGCATCTTGCTCCGCGATCGGGACGGCGGCCGCATCGGCGTGGATCGGAGCGGCAATCCCGTCGTGCGCTACCGGCCCTCGCGCTACGACCTCGGTCACCTGCGGCGCGGCATCGCGGCCGCAGCCCAGCTCCTCGAGGCCGCCGGAGCGCGCGAGATCTGGAGCGCGCAGGCGCGCTACGTCGCCTACCGGCCCGGCGCGGGCGCGCACGCCCATTGGCTCGAGCGCGTGGACGCGGCGGGCCTCGGCCCCAACCAGCTCCTCCTCGTCACCTTCCACCAGATGGCCTCGTGCCGGATGGGCGCGAGCGCGAAGACTTCCGTGGTGAACGCCGAGAACCAGGTGTGGGGCGTTCCCGGACTCTACGTGGCGGACGCGAGCGTCTTCCCGTCGGCCTCGGGCGTGAACCCGATGCTCACGATCATGGGGATCGCGCATCGGGCGGCGGGGATCATTGCAAATCGGATTTGAGTGAAGTGACCGGCGAGTGCGGAATGCGGAGTGCGGAATGCGGAATGTCAGGGCGGGGTTCGAACCGCGAGATCGCGCTTGGACGGCAATCCATCAATTCCGCATTCCGCACTCCGCACTCCGCACTCTCCTCGGGGGAACCGCATGCTCCCGTTACTCACCGCCCTCTCGCTGGCGCTCCAGTCTCAAGTCGCCGACACCTCCCCGTTCCGGCCCCTCCCCCTCCCCACAGGGAACCGCGTCCGCGGCGCGTCGGGCGCACCCGGGCCCGACTATTGGCAGCAGCGCGCCGACTACGTGATCCGCGCGGCGCTCGATACCGCCACGCAGACGATCCACGGGACGGAGCGCGTCCACTACGTCAACCACTCGCCCGACACGCTCGCGTTTGTGTGGGTGCAGATCGAGCAGAACATCTTCGCGCCGAACTCCATCACCTACGTGCTGAACCAGCCGCCGCTCCATTTCGCGGGCGGGGCGATCTTCGACTTCACGGGCAAGGGCTTCATCGGTGGAATCACGATCGAGCGGTTCGCGGCGGGTGGGCGAGAGCTCGAGCGCACCGAGTACGGCACGATGATGCGGGTCGAGTTGGCGCCCCGGCTCCCGCCGACGGGCGCGATCGACTTCGACGTCGCCTGGCACTTCCCCGTGCCGCCGTACGGCGGCGGGCGCATGGGCCGGATCGGCAGCCGGCTGTACGAGATCGGCCAGTGGTACCCGCGGATGGTCGTCTACGACGACGTCCACGGCTGGAACCCCCTCCCCTATATCGGCGCGGGCGAGTTCTACCTGGAGTATGGCGACTACGACGTGGCGCTTACGGTCCCCGGCGGATTCGTCGTGGCGGCGACCGGTACGGTGATGAACCCGGCCGCCGTGTGGACACCGACCCAGCGCGCCAGGCTTGCAAGGGCGCGCACGTCGGCGGAGCGGGTGCAGATCATCAGCAGGGAGGAAGCGGAAGCGAACCGGGCTCGCGCGGGGAGGGCCACGAAGACATGGCGTTTCACCGCGCGGAACGTGCGCGACTTCGCCTGGGCGGCGTCGCCTGACTTTCGCTGGGACGCTTCCAGCTGGAAGGGCATCCTGATCCAGACCTTCTACCGCCCCAGCGCCACGCCGTGGGAAGAGGCCAACAGGATGGCCTGGTTCACCATCAAGCATTTCAGCGAGACGTGGGGGACCTACGCCTGGCCGCAAGCCACGAGCGTCGAGGGCCTGGTCGAGGGGATGGAGTACCCGATGATCACGTTCGTGCCCTCGATCGAGAAGCGTGAGGACCAGTTCTGGGTGCTTACCCACGAGCTCGGGCACGAGTGGTTTCCGATGATGGTCGGCTCGGACGAGCGGCGCTATCCGTGGATGGACGAGGGGTTCAACACGTTCATCGACTACGGCTCGGCCGAGGGCTATTTCAAGGGGACCGCGTACGGCGACACCGTGCGGCGCGAGCTGTTGACGGATTATCGAGTGTCGGCCGTGCCGGGGAACGAGCAGCCGCTGATCGACCGGCCGGTCGAGCAGCGCGACCTCGCCTGGGCCGCTTACCAGAAGCCGGCGCTGATGCTCACGATCCTGCGTGATGCGCTGCTGGGGAGGGAGACATTCGAGCGGGCTATGCGGGAGTACGTGCGGCGCTGGACGTTCAAGCATCCCCAGCCGACGGACTTCTTCCGGACGATCGAGAACGTGTCGGGGAGGGACCTCGACTGGTTCTGGCGCGAATGGATCTTCACGACCGCCCGGCTGGACCAAGCAGTGGACTCCGTCACGCAAACCGGGGACACCGCTTTCATCTATTTGTCGACCCGCGCTGAGATGGTGCTTCCGGTCACGCTCGAGCTGCGCTATGCCGACGGCTCGACGGAAATGCGGGACTATCCGATCGAGATGTGGAACCTCGGCACGCACTTCACGGCGCGGGTGGGGACGGCGAAGCGGGTGGTGGGGGTGGTGGTCGATCCACGCGACGTCTACCCGGACGTCGACCGGGCGAACAACCGCTGGGGGAAGTGAACGGCGTTGCAGGACGCCACGACGCCACGTTCCAGGAAGTTATCGTGCAACCTGGCGTCGTGTAACGCGTCGTCTCAAGGCGCCCGGACCGATGGCGGCGGCTTGCCCGGGCCACCGCCGCTCGACGAGCCCGAGAGCGGTCCCACCGACACCACAATCGCGGCGATCGCCGCTCCGCCGGCACCGAGGGCGAGTGCGGTCTTCCACGCCGACACCCTTCTTTGACTGAGCTGTGCAATAAGGCGGCGTGGTACGGTAATGGGCGTGCCGAGACTGCCGTATTCGGCGCCGCTCTCCGACACGAACTGCGTGCCTGACAGGACCAGCGAATCCGCGTCCGCGTAAGCCACCCGACCGTGCGCCACCTTCACGTCATGGACGGTGAGCTCCCCGACCCGGACCTCTAGCGGCGCGCTCAGGTTCGCTACGACCTCGGAGCCGCGGGTCGGCACGACCGTCTCCAACGGTGTGTAGGCAAAGCAGGCCGATAGCGGCATCACCCAACTCAAGAGCGCGAAGCGCATAATCCCTTCCATCAAGGCTGGTTCGCAACCAGGACCGGGACGTTGCTGCCGCTATGGTTCCCCGTGCCGAGCTGGCCGTTGCTGTTGTTCCCCCAGCAATACGCTCGTCCGCTCGTGGTGATGCCGCAGCTGTGGTGCGTCCCCGCGGCGACGAGCCCAAAGGTCTGACTCGTGCTCACCGGGAGCGGCCGCCGACTGCACGGACCCGTGATCGATTGCGTCGCGCACGTTTCCGGGGACTCGGCGCCCAGCTCGCTGCTGAGGTTCTGTCCCCAGCACCATGCCGTCGTCCCGGTCCCGATGCCACACGTGTGCTCCGCGCCTGCGCTCAACGAGAGAAACACGACGCCCCCGACCACGCGCACCGGGATGGGCGACTGGCTCCGCGTCGTATCGCCGAGCTGCCCCCACGTGTTGTCCCCCCAGCAATAGGCATCGCCCGCCGCCGTGAGACCGCAGCTGTGACTGAACCCTAGGGTCACTGCTTTGAACTTGACGCCACCGGCGACCACTACTGGCTGCGCCGTGTCGGCCGAGGTCCCGTTCCCGAGCTGCCCGGTGTCGTTCCTCCCCCAGCAGTAGGCCGTGCTGTCGGGCGCGAGGGCGCAGGTGTGCCGGGTGCCGGCGTTGATGGCGAGAAACCGAAGGCCTCCCGATACGGCGATCGGCGTGGGGCTGCACGGCTCGCTTCCGGTCTCGGTCGCGCACGTTTCCGCCGGACGACTGCCGAGCTGCCCGTAGCGCCCCCACCCCCAGCAGTGGCCGCTCGAATCGGCGGACGAGATACCGCAGGTGAACGTTCCCCCGCTCGCCACGCCCGCCAGGAGCCATTTTCCGACGACGGTGGTCGGCGTTAGCCTGGACGTGGTCGACCCATCACCGAGCTGGCCGGTGAGGTTGAGCCCCCAGCAGTAGGGGACGCCGGCGGTCGTCACGGCGCAGGAGTGCCCCCCGCCGGCGCTAACCGTGCGGAAGGAGAGTCTATCCGAGACCCGCATCGGAAACACGCGATCCGATTGCGAGCCGTCACCCACCTCTCCATCCCGGTTCCATCCCCAGCAGTACAGATGATCTGTCACGGTCACGCCGCACGTGTGCAGCAGGCCGGCGCTCAGGGACGCGAAGGCGGCGTCCACCGGTGGCGGGATGACGACGGATTCGCCGTCGTGGCAGGCCTGCATGCCGAGGGCGGCGAGCGCGAGGAGCCGGACGCAGGGTGACGACGCCATATCCACTGCCCCCAATAATTTACCTCGCGACGCCCCGACGCGCTCGTCATGCCGGCGCCCATCCTTGACGACCTCCCAGACGAGCGACACGTTAACGGCACCTTCCACCGAGTGGGTTCTCGCCGTTCCCCCTCGGCGCGCTGCAACGGTCGGCAATTTGCCAGACGAAGCATGAACAGCTCACAACGTCGGATGCTGTTCCGTTTCGTGTTCCCCATCACAGGAGGTGGAGATGCGCTCTCCGCTTCGTAGGACGAGTGCGGCGCTGATTCTGGGCGCTGCCATCGGGTTGACGTGCGCCGCGGCCCTAGCGGCGGCGGCGCAAACCACGGGCGTGATCCGCGGCAAGGTCACGGACGCCGCGACGGGCCGTCCGGTAGACGGGGCGCAAGTCTACGTGGCCGGCACTGAGCTTGGCACGCTGAGCAACGCGGACGGCCAATACCAATTCACCCTCCGCGCCGGCGCCGTCGAGCTCCGCACCCGTCGCGTCGGCTTTGCGAGCGCGACCCAACAGGTCACCGTCACGCCGGCGCAAGTGACTGAGGCGGACTTCTCGCTCAAGCAGGCTGCCATCGGACTCGACGTCGTGGTCGTGACCGGCGCCGGCGTGGAGACCGAAAAGCGCAAGCTCGGTAACACAGTTGCGACGATCGACGCAGCAACGCTGCGCAGCGCTCCGGTCACCAACTTTTCCGAAATGCTGGCAGCGCGCGAGCCCGGGGTGAGCGTGCTGCCGTCGGGGGGACTCACCGGGGAGGGCGCGCGGATCCGGATCCGGGGGTCGGCGAGCCTGTCGCAGCCCAACGAGCCGATTGTGTATGTGGACGGAATCCGGGTAGATCGCAGCGGTGGGTTCGGCGATTTCGTCGGCACCGGCGGTGGCGGCAATCCTTCGCGTCTCGACGACATCAATCCGGAAGCGATCGAGCGCATCGAGATCCTGAAGGGCGCGGCAGCCGCGACGCTGTACGGAACCGAGGCGTCCGCCGGCGTGATCCAGATCTTCACGAAACAGGGCTCGCGCGGGGCGCCCCGGTTCGACTTCATGACGGAGCAGGGATTCTCTCGGTATCCCGCGAGTCGCTACGAACCGGAATACGGCTGGGTCCGCACCGACGCGCTGGCCGCCTCGCAGAGCGACGCGCTCGGGATTCAGATTCCCACGGCCGCGGAGTTGAGCGCCTTCTACGGCCGCCCCGTGCAGCCGTTCGAGATCTTGTCTCGTAACGTACCCGCGGAACTCTTCGAGACGGGTGTGACGAACACGTTTTCCGGCTCGGTGAGCGGTGGAACCCCCAGCGTCACCTATTACGTCAATGGGCGCTACGGCCGGGAGAACGGACCATGGGGCGGCAGAGACCTTGGACCCGCTCAGGATCTCGACCACAAGGCCCAGGGCTCGGCGTCCCTGGTCGTATTGCCGACGCAGACCGTGAAGATCCGGGTGAACGCCGAATATGTGGACGCCCATCACGAAACGCCGACCAACAACAACAACATCTTCGGAACGATTTCGACCGCGTTGTTTTCCCGGCCTGAGCTTGCCAAGTGCTTCGGCGGCTCGCTGCCGACGGGCACCGGGTTCTGCACGGTGGACGGAAAGGTCGGCAGTCCCTTCGGCCCCGGGAACCCGTATGGGCAAGCGGCCTTCGCGACGGTCCGGGAGAACATGCAGGAGCGGATCAGGCAGGACACGAAGCATTTCACGGGAAGCGTCAACCTCGCCTATCAGCCGACTGCGGAGTTGTCGCTCGAAGGCACCATGGGCGTGGACGTGGTGAACCAGATCAGCTCCGACTTCGCGCGCTTCGGGTACGACGTGGACCACTTCATCTCGCTCGACCCCGACGGGTACAAGGTGCTCGACGACCGTACCCGGCGGGAGATCACGGCCGAAGCCAAGGCGACTTGGACCCGGCGGTTCGGCGAGCACTTCCAATCCACGCTGGTCGGCGGCGGGCAGGGATTCGTCTCGAAGCTCGAGGACGTTGGCAATCAAGGCGAACACTTTCCCGGACCCGGGCTCGAGATCACCGGCGCGGCCCTCACCTGGACGAATTACGAACGCTTCCTCGAGAATGTGAACGCCGGCGGGTTCGTCCAGGAGCAGTTGGGCTACAAAGATTTCGCGTTCGTCACAGCCGGCGGCCGGTACGACCGCAATAGCGCGTTCGGAAAGACTTCCGAAGGAGTCTTCTATCCGAAGGCCAGCCTCTCGGTCCAGCCAAGCGCTCTAGCCGGCTGGGGCAACTCGACGTGGGGGTCCAAGCTGTCGACGCTGCGCCTGCGCGCGGCGGTGGGACAGTCCGGCCTCCAGCCCCAGGCGTTCTCCAAGCTGACCACCTTCAGCGCGCTGTCATCGGAGACGGGTCCAGGGGTCGGACCCGAAAACCTGGGCAACCCGGACTTGAAGCCTGAAGTGAGCACCGAGTGGGAGCTGGGCAGCGAGGTCGGCGCCTTCAGCGACCGCGCCGGGGTCGAAGTCACGTACTGGAAGCGCATCACTCGAGACGCGCTGTACTTGCGCCAGTTCGCGCCGTCTGGGGGGTTCCGCAACACGCAGCTGTCCAACGTGGGACGGATCGACGCTCACGGTTGGGAGATCGGCGTGAACGTCCTCCCCATCAATCGGCCCAATTTATCGGTGAAGCTCTTTGCCAACACGGAGTACCTGCACGAGATCGTCACGAGCCTGGGCGGCGCCCCGCCGCTGAAGGTGGGCGGCAGCTATCCGCGCTACCGGAACTTCGTGCGCGAGGGATACGCGCCGGGCGCGCTGTTCGGGGCCAAGCTGGTGCAGCCATGCAGCCAGCGCCCGGCCGGGGCCACGTATGCGTGCCTTCAGGCGGGCCAGAATCCCTATGACCTGAACGGCGATGGGAACTTCGATACCGACGCGGACCTGCTCAGCATCCTGGGATCGCCGAGATCGCTCCCCAATCCGATTCGCGTCGACGAGGACGGCGACGGAGACTTCCTGGACCATTACCAGGGCAAGTCCACGCCGGACTGGGCGGGGTCGTTCGGCATGACTGCCACGCTCCTGAAGAATTTCGAGCTGTCCTCGCTGTTCGAGTACAAGTTCGGCAACTACACGATCACCAACTTGACCTTCGCGTTCCGCAATGCGAACCCGGTGATCGGGCGCAACAGCCGGAAGGCCGCCGAAGTCGAGGAAACGATGTTCAACCCCGCGAGCACGGCGCAGGATCGGCTGCAGGCGGTGAAGGAGTGGACCACGCTGAAGGCACTCACGCCGTATGACGGCCTGAACCAGAACGAAAACGGGAAGTTCCTGCGCTGGCGCGAGCTGGGCTTGACATACAATGTGCCGACGGAGTGGGCCAGTCGGAAACTGGGCTTGCGCTACGTGTCGCTGAAGGCCTCCGTGCGAAACCTCGCGCTGTGGACCCCCTACACGGGCATCGATCCCGAGCTGAACGAGTTCGGGCGGGGCGGCGGCAACAGCGCGACCAGCGGGCTTGATCTCAATGGCATCGACAACAACTTCGGCGAAGGGATCGACGCGTTCGGTCTCGCGCTGCCGCGCCGGTTCACGTTCGCGGTCCGCTTTGGCTTCTGACCCGGGTGACTGGGAGATGGAGATAGCCGTCATGATGACGAACGGCCCGAAATCGCTCGTCCCCCGGCGCTTGGGGACGGTGGCAATGGAGACACTCGCCGCGCTGTGCCTCTCGGGCGGCGTGTCCGGATGCAGCAGCTTGTTGGACGTGAATAACCCGAACAGCGTGCCGATCGAGGAAATCGGCAACGCGGCGGCCGCTAAATCGCTCGCCAACGGCGTGCAGGCGTCGGTGGGCCGCGCGTGGAACGACGGCATCACACTGATGTCGGTCGCGAGCGACGAGCTGCGTTGGGTCGGCTCCCGCGACGCTTGGAACGCGCTCGATCGGGGCTCGATCAGCGAACCCACGAACGAGTTCGTGGATGCGGCGTTCCCCTACCTCGGTGAAGCCCGCTGGCTCGCTGACACCGCGATCCGCCAGCTCGAGAAGTTCCGTGTCGACCAAACGCTCCCCGACACCAACGACCTGGCGCGTGTCTATCTCTACGGGGCGGTCATCTACACGGCGATCGGGAACTTCTTCGAGGACTTCCCGCTCGCCTCCAGCATGCGGAAGGCAGCACCTCCGGTCGGACCGGCCAACATGACGCAGACGTTCGACAGCGCCATTGCCTATACGACCAGAGGTATCGCGGCGCTCCAGGCCCTCCCGGTCGCCGACCGGGTCAAAGACCTCGAGCTGGCTCTGACGACGGCTCGCGCGTGGGCCCGCTACTCGAAGGCCGCCTGGGCTCTCTTCCCACACCCCGCCGCGGCCGGATCCGCGCCCGCGAACCCGCTGATCAGTGACGCCGACGCGGTGGCCGATGCCCAAGCCGCCATTGCCATGGCGGTCGCGCTCGGAAAGCGGGACTGGATATACGGGTTCCATTACAGCCCAAGTACGGCGCCGTTCAACACCGAGATCAACATCGGCTTTACCGTGAACGAGCGGCTCGAGAATCGGGTGGGCGACGCGTACATCGTGCCCGATGTGGACAATAGCAAGAAAGTCGGGACCGTGAAGCTCAACGACCCCATCACGGCAAAGCCCGACCCGGTCCTCAGCAGTATCATCTACGGGACGTTCGGCGGTGAGTTCGGCGGCGTGGAGGGAGAGCACGACCGGTACGCTCCTGTCCCGGCGCTGACCGTACGGGAGCTGCACCTGATCATCGCAGAAGCGAAGCTGGCGGCGAGCGATGTAACGGGCTTCGCCGGCGAAATCAACGCGGTGCGCCTGCTGAACTTCCCGGACAGCGCGCAGTACAGGTACGATCCCAGCAACCCCGCTCACCCGACGCCACTCGCCATGCTGCAGCACGAGCGGCGAGTGAATCTCTTCATCCAGGGCCGGCGGCTGTGGGATCACTACCGCTTTGGCGTTCCTTCCGACCAGTGGGTCGCCGGCTCGGAGGCGATCACCAAGCCCGGAACGCTCCTGCCGGTCACGATCACGGAGTTGCAGTCTAATCCGTGCATCGTCACCCCGGGATCGTGCTGACGCCCTGGCCGAAGCCGGCCAGAGGACGGTAGAGGGCGGTAGAGGACGATAGAAGGCGGTAGAGGCCAGGACACCCTCCTCTACCGCCTTCTACCGTCTTCTACCGTCCTCAGTGCATCCCCCCCTCCCCAAACTGCTTCACCAGCTCGCTCAGCACGGCCTTCGCGTCGCCGAACAACATCCACGTGTTGTCCTGCACGTACAGCTCGTTGTCGATGCCGGCGAAGCCGGGGCTCTTGCTCCGCTTGATCGCCAGCACCGTCTTGGCCTTGTCCGCGTCGATGATCGGCATGCCGTAGATCGGGCTGTCCTTGGCGTAGCGGGCCGCCGGGTTCACGACGTCGTTCGCCCCGATGACGAGCGCGACGTCGCACTGCGGCATCTCGGGATTGATCTCTTCCATCTCGACGAGGGCGGTGTACGGGATGTTCGCCTCGGCGAGCAACACGTTCATGTGCCCCGGCATCCGCCCGGCCACCGGGTGGATCGCGAACCTGACCGTGACCCCTCGCCTGGTCAACTGGTCGTACAGCTCGCGCACCTTGTGCTGGGCCTGCGCAACGGCCATGCCGTATCCCGGGATCACGACCACGAGCCGGGCCTGCTCGAGCAGCTGCGCCGCGCCCTCGACCGTTTCCTCCTTCCAGGCTTTCTGCTCGCCGATCGCCTTCACCTTCTGCACCGTGCCGAACGCCCCGAACAGCACGTTGGTGAACGAGCGGTTCATCGCCCGGCACATGATGATGGAGAGGATCAGGCCGCTCGAGCCGTCGAGCGCGCCCGCGGTTACGAGGAGCTTGTTGTTGAGCACGAAGCCCATCGCGACCGCCGAGAGCCCCGCGTAGGAGTTGAGGATGGAGATGACCGTGGGCATGTCCGCGCCGCCGATCGGTATGATCAGCAGCACGCCGAACAGCACCGCGAGCCCTACGATCGCGTAAAAGACCTGTCCCGACCAGGCGGCCGTCGGGTGCACGACGACGAGCACGCCCAGCGCCGCGGCCGTCACGAGCACCCCGACGTTGACGACGTTTTGTCCCGGGTACGTGACCGGCCGCTGCGGAATCCACTTGACTTCCTGCAGCTTGCCCGCGGCCATGAGGCTGCCGGTGAACGTCAGGAACCCGAGGATCACCTCGGCGACGATGGCGCTCATCCGGAACGCGGTCAGCTGGGCCGGGTTTTCGCCCAAACCGAGAAAGTACTCGGCGGTCCCGACCAGCCCGGCCGCGAGCCCGCCGAACGCGTGGGACAGCGCCGTCCGCTGCGGCACCGCGGTGAGCGGCACCAGGGACAGGGGGACGCCGACCATGAACCCGGCGACGATCGCCAGCACGACCCAGCCGTGGTGGACGATCTCGGGCTGGACCCAGGTCGCGAGCACGGCCACCAGCATCCCCGTCACACCCGCCATCACGGCCCGGCGGGCCGTCTTGGGATCGTTCATCCAGTACAGCGAGAAGATGAACAACGCCGTCGCGAGGACGGCGGCGAGCTGCGCGATGGCGTGGGTCATTGCTTCTTGAACATCTTCAGCATCCGGTCCGTGATCAGGAACCCGCTGACGATGTTCGTCATCGAGGCGAACAACGCGACCGCGCCGAGGATGCGAATCACCTGCGGGTAGTCGGCGCCCGCGACGACGATCGACCCGACCACGGCGATGGCCGAGATCGCGTTCGTGAGCGACATCAGCGGCGTGTAGAGGAGCCGCGAGACCCGGCGGATCACGCCCAG